>ENA-OPRK01000018-OPRK01000018.1-human-gut-metagenome-genome-assembly--contig:-NODE-18-length-172739-cov-5.639301_pt1 | contig 172739 bp, 146 predicted proteins | sample MGYA00241793_ERZ501877 | MGnify/ENA primary metagenome ERZ501877 (study PRJEB25962, sample SAMEA1966253) | human gut metagenome | biome: human gut; feature: human-associated habitat; material: faeces... | reverse complement strand
ATAGGGAAAGAGCAGGGCCCATAAGCTGTCCAGCCATCCCAGTCCGTTCATCATGCTGTAGAGCGGAACCAGGGTACAGTGGACCGGAATCATCATCCCGGCAAAAAACATTCCTACCAGAAGCCCGGCCCCTTTAAACGGAAAACGAGCGACCATAAAGGAGAACGCACAGCTTAAAATAATGACGATAAAAAGCGTTGCGATGGTGATCACAATGCTGTTTACCATATAGTCCTGGATTCCCTCTTTCCAGGCTGTCACATAATTGACAAACTGGGGATTTTTTGGAATGGACCACGGGTCTGCAAAAAAAGATACATTGTCCTTTAAGGAGGACACAATCATCCAGACTAAGGGATACATGGTAACCACAGCCTGAACCGCCAGAATGAGGTACAAAATTATTTTACCGGGTGATATACTGCGTTTATTCATATGGAAACCTCTCCTTCGGTAATATTAATCGCCGGCTGATGACGGAGCCAGGATCCTGTTATAGAGTATGATAAAGAAGATTCCCAGCACCAGCAGAAGCACTGCCACCGTGTTCGCATAGCCGATTCTCATGGAATTGAACGCGTTCTTTACCACGTAGGAAGCCAGAACCTCGCTGGCATGGTTAGGTCCTCCGTTTGACATGATGTAGACCAGGTCGAAATATTTTAAGGAATTAACCGTAGCCAGAATCAGGGTCAGACGGATCACCGGCCACATCAGAGGCAGTTCGATGTAGCGGAACAGCTTCCACACCCCGGCACCATCCAGCCTGGCGGACTCCAGCACATCCTCGGAAATATTGTGCAGAGCCGTATAGTAAATCAGAATATAGTTGCCGATAAACTGCCAGACCACAACGGCGATAATACAGCCCAGCGCCAGTTTCATATCTCCCAGCCAGATCTGCTGCAGCTGTTTCAATCCCACCGCCTCCAGAAGACCGTTTAAAAGGCCGAAGTTGGGATCGTAGATCTGCCCCCATAAAATACCGATCATGGAGGAGGACAGCACTACGGGAAGGAAGTACACGGTTCGGAAAAATCCCCGTCCCTTTAGCTTCCGGTTAAACAGAATGACAGAAAACGCCATGCCGATGGGCAGCTGAAGCAGTACGCACCAGAAGGCCATCTTCAGGGAGTTGGTAAGGGACTTCCAGACGACCGGGTCCCGAAACAGTTCCCTGTAATTATCGAAGCGGATAAACAACCTGGCAGTCACGCCATCCCAGCTGAAAAAGCTGTAATAGACCGCCATCAAGACCGGCACGATCACCGCCGCAAAAAACCACAGGACCGCAGGCAATATAAAGAGGCACCGCACCGCAGGATGTATTTTTCTCATACTCTGCACCTATTCCTTTCGGGGCCGCGCAACCGGTTCATGTACCGTGCGCAGCCCCACTTCCTATTTGATAATTTCACTCTGTAATTTCTATTTGATCTTTGCAAGCTCTGCCTTCACATCGGCGTTGTCTTCTGCTACAATGGCCGTTAATGCATTCAATAAATTCTCCGCCTGTTCCGGAGGCAGGGCCTGATCCGTATACGGAATGAAGCCCTCCACACCGTCGGATACGTACTGGCTGAACTGGTAAGCCAGCGGATCCATGTTCTCTTCCTTCGGTGATACCTTTACGGTCGAGAAGGTTCCTGTACGCTCTACGTTTACGGTCTGTTCTTCCTCGCTCATCATATATTTTAAGAATTTTACGACCGCATCCTTATTCTTTGCAGATTTGCTCACTGCCAGCGTATTGGCAACGCCGCCGTATAAGTAACCGGCCTCATCCTCTTTTCCTCCCTCCACCATCGGGAATGGAAAATAGGAGAAATCCTTTGCGCGCTCCGGATCTTCCGTAAATGTCGGAATCGACCAGGAACCGGTGATCAGAATCGCGCCCTTGCCGGCCGCAAACAGTGCTTCCGCCGTCGTAGCGTCTACAGACATACAGCCATTGATAAAGCCCTTCTTTGCCAGAGTCTTGATTTCCTCGCCAGCCTGTACATATGCGTCTTCCGTAAAGTTTTTATCTCCGGTGCACACCTCATTGTACAGATCGACGCCGCCGATTCTCTGTGCAAGGTAGGAGTACCAGCCGAGAAGGGGCCAGCGGTCCTTGGCTCCCACGATAATAGGAGTCACTCCCTTGTCGGACAGTGTGTCAATTACGCCCTTCAGTTCCTCATAGGTCTTCGGCACTTCCACTCCGTTCTCCTCAAAGATGGCTTTGTTGTACCAGACTGCCATACAGGTGATGGAGGTCGGCGCGCCGTAAACCTTACCGTCATAGGAGACTGCGTCTAAGCTGCCCGGTACGAATGTATCACGGAATGCCGTATCTTCCTCAAAGACAGAGGATAAATCTTCCACATTCCCGGAGTTCACAAGAGTCCTGAACTGTTCTCCCACCCAGTATCCAAAGATATCAGGCAGGTTGTTGGCGCTTACCACAGTCTTAATCTTTGTCTTGTAGGCCTCTCCTTCCATTCCCTCATACTTTACCGTAATTCCCGGATTCTGTGCTTCGAACCGCTCGATCATGGCCAGCTTGGCCTCGCGGTCCGACACGCTGCCGACCGTATCCCAGTACGTAATCTCTGCTGCTTCCTGCCCGGCCGCTGTTTCTCCTGCCGTCTCACTCTTACTCTCTTCTGCTGCCGGCTTCTCCCCGGACACTGCTGCGGTCGTCTCTGTACCTGCTGCTGTGGTCTCCTGCTTTCCTGCTGCACATCCGGTGAGTGATGTAATCCCCAGTGCCGCTGCGCAGAATAATGCTGCTGCTCTCTTTTTCATCTGTTAAATTCCTCCTTTTTATGAGCACTCAGCGATCCCCGTTTCGTCGTGCATAGCGGACGTCCCGGGGCCGTTTCCGTGCGATCCATGTAATCTCCGCTCCATGTGCTTCGTATCATCGGGCATGACAAGGTATTTCACGAGCTTAAAGGAACGGTGTTTGAAGATATATTTAGTATATAATAGACAACAAAGAAAGAAACCACACTATTTTTTTGTAAAATTCCACTATTTTCTCCTCTTGCTGCATATCTTTTGATTTTACCATATGAATTTGATATGATGAAGCTGTACGAAAGTTATTCCATGTAATTTACCATTCTGATCATACCGGAGGCGTCATGAAACAAAAGCTGAAATTATTGGGAAACACCACGTCGGGGCAGATTTTTATTTCATCCATGCTGGTTATGGTTATCGCCTTTCTCTGTATCGGCGGTTACTTATATAAGAATATGTCCGGTTACATTCTGCAGCAGTCTTCCAAATACATTGAGACTACTGTCAAACAGGCTCAGGAGCGTTTTAACTCCTCACTGACTGAGATGGATTCCGGTATTCAGCGGTTCTGCAATGATCTGGCGGTTCAGACCATTTTAAACGACTACAATCACAATGCTTCGTTTTCCTCAGAAAATTTTTCCACGCTTCGTTTAAAGACCATGAATACAATCAACTACGCGGATAATCTGGAATCCATCGAGCTTTACAGCAAAAAAGCACAGATCTATCCGTACACAAAAGAACCGTTAACCACCGCCATCCCGGAATCCGCTCTCGCCATGGCCGACGAATATAATGGAAAGGCCGTATGGCTGCTGTCCGATTCTGAATCAGAAGGCAGTCATACCATCATGGCCGTCAAACGGATTCTTCTGGCGGACTACGCGTTTGAGCACGGCGGATACGTTGTGGTTCATTTAAAACCGGATTTAATGGATTCTATTGCCCAGGACCTAAACGCCCTGGGCGACTGCACACTGGAATTGACCGACTGCGCCGGCACCCGCGTCTCCTACGGGAAGACCTTAAAGGACATGAATCCGGATTCCTTCGACCGGAATTATCAGCTGGCCGACTCCACATCGCCGTATTCCGGCTGGACCTTTTCCATCTATATTCCGAAGGAACTGACCTCCAATGATATCTCCTGGATGAGCGGCATTGTGATCTGCGGTTTTCTTATTGGCACCGGAGTATTTTTAATCTGCAGCCTCTTTATTGCACGTATGATTTCAAAACCGCTGTCCGACATGAGAAAATCCATGGTAATCGCAGACGGAAAGCTGCAGGCCAATGACAGACATTACTCCAACTCCGACATTAATGAATTGAATATCCACTACAATGCTCTGGTGGAAAAGAATAATCGTTTAATCGAGCAGGTATTTGAAAAAGAACTTTTGCGGACCAAGGCGGAAATCACCGCGCTTCAGTCCCAGGTCAACCCTCATTTCATCATCAATGCCCTGGAATCGGTATACTGGAGTCTGATCCAGAAAAACGATATGGACAATGCCGGTATTCTCATGGCCATGGCCAAGCTGTTTCAGTACATTTTAAAGGAGAGCGACCGTATCACCATTGAACAGGAGCTGACCTTTGTAGAACAGTACCTGCAGGTGGAAAAGTTCCGGTTCGGAGACCGTCTGACCTGGGAATACCAGGTGGAACCGGAAGTCCGCTCCATGCAGATTCCCAAGCTGTTAATTCACCCGCTGGTGGAAAATTCCATGAAATACGCGGTAGAAACCACCTCGTCGCCGGTTCACATCGTCGTACGCATTGCGGAAAGCGGCGACGGCTGTGTTATATCCGTCACAGACAACGGACCGGGTATCGACAGAGCAACCATGGAACGAATCCAGGAATCATTTAAAAATACGAATCCGGTAGGCTCCGTCTCCAAAAGCTACGGGCTGGCCAATCTCTACAAGCGGATCAAGCTCTATTTTGAAAAGTCGTCGGAGCTTACGATTGAATCGGAACCGGAAAATCACCGCACCACCGTAACCATGAGGATTCATACAATCAATTTATAAGAAAACAGGAGGACATCACATGAAAACAACTGTAGCCATCGCCGGCCTTGGAAGCCGGGGAAGAATCACCTATGCGCCGTTTGCGTCGCTCCATCCGGACAAAATGGAGATTACCGCAGCCGCAGATATCGATCCCGGAGCCCTCCGGGAGACCGCGAAGACGTACCACATTCCGGAGGAGCGCTGTTTTACCAGCGCAGAGGAGCTGCTGGCCCAGCCTAAGATGGCTGACGCCGTCTTTATCTGCACTCAGGACCGCGACCACGTCTCCCAGGCGCTTACCGCCCTGGAAAGAGGATACCACATATTAATGGAAAAACCCATCTCCCCCGATCCCTCTGAATGCCGCCGGCTGCTGGAGGCTTCCAAAAAATATGACCGGAAAATCGTTGTCTGTCACGTACTCCGTTATACGCCGTTCTTTTCCAGGATGAAGGAGTTAATTGCCTCCGGCATCATCGGAGATGTGGTCACGATCCAGGCCATTGAAAATGTGGGCTACTGGCATCAGGCCCACAGCTTTGTCCGCGGTAACTGGAGAAACAGTGAGACGACCAGCCCCATGTGCCTTCAGAAGACATGCCACGATTTCGACCTCTATCTATGGCTGGCTGACAAGACACCGCTCCGTGTTTCTTCCATGGGAAACACCTGGCTCTTTAAAGAATCCTGCGCCCCCGAAGGCTCCGCGCTCCGCTGTCTCGACGTCTGCGCCGCAAAGGACTCCTGCCCCTTCGACGCAGAAAAGATCTACGTTACAAACGAAAAGACCGGCATTGCCTGCGGCCACACCGAATGGCCGGTGGATGTATTGGCTCTCCATCCGACTCCGGAGACGATCTATGATGCCATAAAGACAGGCCCGTACGGCCGCTGTGTCTACCACTGTGACAACAACGTGGTGGACCATCAGGTGACCAACATCGAAAACACCGACGGAAGCACCATAAACTTCACCATGAGCGGCTTCACCAGCGACGGCGCTTCCCGTTACTGCAAGATCATGGGGACAAAAGGCGATCTCACAGGTGACATGTACAAGAATACCATCGAGGTTGGACTCTTCGGAAAGCCTCGCCAGATCATCGATATCTCCCAGTTGGCCGAGGACTTCAGCGGCCACGCAGGAGGCGACAACCGCATGGTGGAAGAATTCCTTGACATGCTTCAGACAGGAAAGGAACCGGAGGGGATTACCTCGCTGGAGCAGTCGATTAACAGCCATCTTGTGGCATTTGCCGCGGAGGAGTCCAGGCTTTCTAATGGGAAGATAATTGAAATTTAGAACGTAATATCCCAGTGTTTCCAGTGATGGGAGGGGGAACAGAAACCATTTGGAGTTTCCCTCCCATTTTTTATGATCTCCTAATATAAATTTACTACAAGATATTACCAAAAATTTATGTTATAATTACCACATCTGTATTCATATTCTGTCAATCTCCTGACAGTACTGATTTCTCATAGTCCTTCGGACAATCTCTCGTACATGAAGTACGACAACAGACCGTTTCGGTCAAACTTCCAGATAACCGGTCAAGTATATGCCGTTCACCCCTGGCAGCGGCCAGGTTGTAATCTTGAGCCAAAAACTCAAAAAACAATGCAGAAGGGAGGAAATGCCTATGAATGCCTATTGCTGTTCACTCAAACATTTTATATAATAAAAGGAGAACTGTATGGAGCACAAACCATTACAATGGCATCCGGCATTTCAGGCCGTGCTGCAGATTGAATTGGAGGCTGAGAAAGAGTATCTGCAGTTTCATGAGGAGTTTAATCTGACAAAAAAACCTCTTCAGATTGATACTTTAATCATCAAGGAATCCGGTAGAAAAATCGAAAAAAGTTTCGGACGCATTTTCAGCCGGTATAATATCGTAGAATATAAGAATCCTGAAGTTTCGTTCGGGATCAATGATTTTTTCAAAGTAAATGGTTACGCCTGTCTTTATCAGGCAGCTGCGGAACGGGAAGTGAAAATCCTGCCTTCCGAGATCACCATAACGCTGGTTGTCAATCAGTATCCGGGTAAGCTGATTAAGTTTTTAAGGGAGACATATGGCAGTGAGATTACAGAAGAATTCCCCGGAATCTATTACATATCCAAACTGCTGTTCAAAGTTCAGCTGTTAATTATCCATCAGCTTTCACCTGAGGAAACCATATGGCTCAGCCGTCTGCGCTCTGATTTAGAGATACAAAAGGATATCGAGCCTCTGGCAAAAGCTTATAAAGGGAAGGAACAGGACCCGGTCTATGAGGCTGCCATGGATTTAGTCATAAGAGCAAATTGGAAAAAATATAAGGAGGGATGCGATTTGTGTAACGCACTGGAAGAACTTTTTGCTGACAAACTGGAACAGAGAGAGCAATTGGGGATTGAACGAGGCATTGAAAGGGGCATCGAAAGAAGCATTATAGAACTGCTTTCTGAATTAGGCCCTGTTCCTGACGCTCTTCGTGAGAGAATCATTTTACAAAAAGACGTAAATGTCCTGACAGCCTGGCTGAAGTTAGCCGCCCGATCGAAAAGTATTGCGGATTTTCAAAAAGATACCGGCAGTTCCACATCATAGAATGAAACAAATCCCTTCCGCCATTTATGTGGTAATTCGGAAGGGATTTGTCATTCTGTCTTCTCCTCTATTGACATTTCTGTCATTCTCGCATATACTTTTGTTATAAACTTATAAAAGTTTCCAACAAAAGGTGACAAGGAGGCGTTTTTATGGACACATTAACCGCCAGACCACGGCTTTTAAAGCAGGCGAATCTCTCACAGATCCGCCGAGTAATCAAACGCAGGGGAACCGCAACCAGGGCGGAAATCGCCGGTGAGACACAGATCAGTTCTACGACAGTCCGCTCTCTCCTTGCAGAGATGATGGAAAACGGCGAGATCGAAAGCATTGGACACGATAAATCCAGCGGAGGCCGTAAAGCAGAACGCTACCGCTTCAAGCCGGATAAGTACTATGGCGCGGCGATCTGCATCTCGGGCAGTGACATGCACGGACTGCTTGTTGGAATCTGCGGGGAGATTTTAGAGACTGTCAGACTGGAGGTTACAGGCAGCGATTACGAACCGGCCATCTGTGCATTTCTCGATGAACTTATGGCGCGCAAGGATATAAAGTCCATAGGGATCGGCGTTCCGGGCATCGTGGAAGGCGGCGCTTTCTGGCAGGGAACCGGAGGCAGCGACGAATTATGCTGTTATGACTTAGGTGACCGCCTCGCCGAACGGTATCACATACCTGTTGTCATGGAGAACGACTTAAATGCCACAGCCATCGGCTTCGGGCGCTGTTATGCAAAGGAATTCCCCTCCGAGTCCCCGGAACGTACGAATATGGCGTATCTCCATCTGGAAAAAACGTGTGTCAGCGCCGGTTTTATCGTAGGAGGACGGATCGTCCGCGGCTTTCGCAACTTTGCTGGAGAGCTGGGGCTGATTCCCATGGAGGATGGACGAATTCTGGATGAATGGCTGATGAGTGCACTGGACGATAAGGATTACACCGATCTGATGATCCGGATCATCAGCTGGATCTGCGGCATCTTAAACCCGCAGTATGTCGTTCTGGGCGGTCCGGACCTGCGAACGGACTGCATCGGCCCCATAAGCGACGGATTTTCTGCGCTTCTTCCAAAACATATGACCGCGGAGATCCTGTACTCGGCCGATATGTGGCATGACTACCACGACGGCATGGCGTCTTTGACAGCCGGTAAGATCTTTGACGACGTTCAGTTTATAAAGGAGCTGCCATGAGCTGCGGGCCCGCAGGACCGGGTCTGCCTGGCAGAAGTGGCCGGACCTGCTTTTTCATTCAGGCCGGATTCGGCACGGCGTTTACGTATCTGACCAGCGGCGTTTTCTTAAGCGGCCTCGCGATTCTTATGGGAGCCGGTGATATTCTGGTCAGTTATTTAAGTGTAATCGTCAATATCTGCGGCGTGCTGATTCTCGCGTTTCCGGCATTTCTGGAGCGGTTTACCAGCCGGAAAAAACTGACCATAGCACTTACAATCCTCTCCCGCCTGGCAACGCTTTTTATCGTGACCATACCGGTGCTCTTTCCGGCCGGAATCCGGCTTTATGTGTTTGTCCCCACCGTCGTCGCTGCCTTCGCACTTCAGGCACAGACCACGGTGGTGCTTAACCAGTGGATGCTTGGATTTATCGAAGAGAAAAAGAGCGGACGGTACATTTCCTTAAGACAGACACTGACGCTGACCGTCACCGTGGTTCTTTCTCTGGCCGGGGGCCGGTTCATGGATCTCATGGAAGGAAAATACGCCGGCTTCGCCCTCCTGTTTGCCGCCGCAGCCCTGATGGGACTCCTGGAAGTGATTCTGCTGGCTGCAACACCAGACGGGGAACCGTACCAGTCCTCAGGCAGAAGCTGCCGATTTTTGGACATTGCCCGGCTGCCTCTCAAAAACCGCTGTTTTACAGGCTTTGTCGCTTACATATTTATCTTTTATCTGCTGCTTACCATTTCCGACAGCTATACCATGGTCTTCATGATGAAATATCTGGCGCTGCCCTATCAGATTGTGACCGGCTTATACATGATGATCTCTCTGCCTCAGATCATTCTGCTCAGTTTCTGGGGAAGGTTGAGTGACCGTTACGGCCATGAATTCACCTTAAAAATGTCTATCTGGTTCTTTGCCGGTGAAACCCTGTTTCTGTCCTTTGCCTCCGCTCAGAACTGGTTCATTTTCATTCCGGCTGCATTTCTCATATCCTCGGCCGCAAATGCCGGTTTTGTGATATCCGTATTTAACCGGAGATATGAGCTGATGCCCGAGGATAACCGCATTGTCTACGACAATTTTTATACGGCCGCCATCGGCCTCGGTTCCATTCTCGGCCCTCTGACAGGAGGCGCCGTCAAAGGCATGATCGATGCCCGCACCGCGGCAGCAGGTACCGCAGGATTTACCGGCATCCGGATTCTTTACCTGATATCCACCACGGGAATCCTGCTTTTACAGTTCATTTACTTCTATTCCCGAAAGGAGACTAACCATGTCAAAGATTGATTTACATATCCACTCAGCCGCCAGTGACGACGGGGAATATACACCGCAGGAACTTGTGGCAATGTGCACGGCCCAGGGTATGGAGCTGATCGCAGTTACAGACCACAACTCGGTTCGCAGCGTCACGGCAGCCCAGTCCACAGCTTCCTCCTGCGGTCTTCGCGTCCTCTCCGGAGTGGAGTTAGACTGCACTCATAAAGGCCGGAATTTCCATCTTCTCGGATACGGCTTCGATCATACCCGCAAAGAATTTGCACAGATCGAGCAGGAAATTCTGGATCAGGAAAAAACCGCGGCCAGAGAAAAAATCCGCTTATTCCAGAGCGCAACCGGCATACCGGTAGACGAGGGGGAAGTCATGGCCGCCGCTGCAGACGGCGTTGTTCCCGGCGAATTGATTGCGGAAATTCTCCTCTCAAAAGAAGAGGCTGGACAATATGAACTGCTCCGCCCCTATCTGGCCGGCGGAGCAAAAAGCGATATGCCGAATGTGCGGTTTTACTGGGATTTTTTCTCAGAAGGAAAGCCCGCTTACGTGCCTGTCCGCTATATATCCCTGGCTGATGCGGTATCGCTGATCCATGACGCCGGAGGCATCGCCGTACTGGCCCATCCCGGTCAGAACCTGGACCTCAGTGAGACAGAACTGCTGAACAGCATCCTTTTTCGGGAGGTTGACGGAATAGAAGCATTCTCCTCGTATCACAATGAGGAAACCTCTGCTCACTATGTGAATGTCGCAGTGAAAAATCGTCTGCTCATCACCTGCGGCAGCGATTTTCACGGAAAGCACAAGCCCTCCATTAAACTCGGCGGCCACGGTGCCTCCTGGGAAGACAGCCGGATCATGGAAGTTCTGGAAAACCACCTAAAAAGCTTACTAACACAGTAAAAACGTCATCCCCATACTCGCAGACCAGGCTTCCACCGTATTTTTCCACCACCCGCTCTGCGCTCTTTAATCCCAGCCCATGGCCGGTTCCCTGCCGTTTCGTTGTAATCAGACGGTTATCTTTAACGGAAGGCGCTCCGGCCATGGAATTGGACAGCTCAATGAATACCATTTCTCCCGTTCTCCGTATCTTAACGGCAATCCAGCGTTCCCCTGCCTCCACTTGATCAGCCGCCTCCACAGCGTTATCCAGCAGGTTGGAAAATAAGCTGCACTTCTCCCGGTCTTCCATATCTCCCAGCGTCAGGGCGTCCGCCTGAATGGTAAAACGGATTTTCTTTTTTATCGCGCTGCTTCTGGCATTATTCAGCAGCACATCCAGAACGGGATCGCCAGTCCACACCATCATCTCCAACTGACGCAGCGGCTCTCCCATCTGCTCCAGATACATCTCCGCCTCTTCAAGCTTTCCCTCACCAATCATGGAAGAAAGCACAAGCAGATGATTTTTCATATCGTGGGACAGTTCCTCCTGCTCCCTCTGCTGCCGCACCATCAAATCGTACTCCCTGTCGATCATCTGCTCTTTCATCTCCAGCGCAAGACGCTGCTTCTGTTCCTCTACATATTTCGAGTAAAACAGCAGGAGAAAATAGATGAGAAACAGCAGAATAATACACATACTCCACCCAAACAGCGCATGGAGGCTCGTCTCCTGAATGGTAAGCCACGACAGGAACCCGACGCCGCATAATCCCAGTCCGGATGTCAAAAACAGCATTCCCGGATTGTAGGCCAGTTTCCTGCGAAATGCCTTCCTCGCCAGAAAATACGCTGCAGTCAGCAGCAGTTTATCCGCCGCCTGATACACCAGCCGCCACTGCGACAGCTGGGCGATCACCATCTGGGCAAACTGCTGGTTCTTTAAAAATACGCCCATCACGGAGATACAGAAAAAATCAATAATATAGACGCACAGAATATAGAAGCTCACCAGGGAAACGGCGTAAAACACATCTACATGGAAGATAAGCACCGTCGTCATGCAGATATAGAACACAAACCACAGGGTAACGAGAAACGGGAAAACATGCAGGGAATCCGCAATGAAAACCGTCACCAGCAGCACGCCGGACAGCAGAAAAAAGCGGATCTTCCCTTTAGCCTTTTCAGGAAAAAACAGCTGGATAAAAAAGTAACAGATCAGAGCCTCGAAAAAATAGGCAGCCAGTTCGCAAAGCTTGAATATGGTATTCATAAATGCCTCCGGAAGAAACCGGTGATGGTCTCTCTCACTTCTTTCGCATGATTCTGGCTCACCGGGAGCACGGTTTTATTGTCAAGAACCACCGATGTGCCCTCCATTTTCCATACATGATACAAATTGATCACATAGCCTCTCTCGATCATCAGGAATTCCTCCCTGTCCAGCTCCTCTTTCAGCTGCCCAAGAGCTTTCCGCACCGGGATCTCCTCGTCCTCCAGAACCATAACAGAGTACTTCTGTTTTTTATAAATATAAAGGATATCGCTCACCGCCACCTTTATGATCTGGCGCGGTGTCTCTACTACATAGCACTCCTTCACTTTCCAGGAGAGCAGCCGGATCCCATCCGAAACCGCCATGGGGAGGCAGCTTTCCACCTCCGCCTTGGGAATATACCGGAAAATAGAGAATTCAAAAGACTTCACCGCGTACTTTGTATGGGAGGTTATAAAGGAAACGAGTGCCTGCGGCAGTGAAGCTTTGATGAGATCCGCCAGCTCCATGCCGGAAAGCCCCGGCATCTCAATATCGAGAAAAAGCATGTCAAAATACCGCTTTTCTCCGATATCGTATGCCAGCATACCACTGTCTGTATAGAGGGAAACCTCCGCCGAAACGCCCAGTCCGCGGCATTCCGCTTCAATCAGTATTTTTACCCGCTCCGCAAATGCGGGCTCGTCATCACAAACCGCTATCCGTACCAACTGTATCATCACCTCACTCTCCCACTGCCTGTTTTACAATTTCCCGACCGATTTCTCTCACCCGGTCCGATATCTGGTAATCCTCATCCTCATACAGGAATTTATGAAGCCCGGCCACATTGGTCTCCAGTGTATTGGGAATCACACAGTGGCCCAGTTTTCCAATGGTGGCCGTTCCATACTCCTGTGGGAATCCCTCCGTTTTTACCATATGGTACTTCCCGGCGTTTTTTCCCAGAGAAAGGCCGTCCGCCATGGTTATGCTTGTGGAAACCTGCGGCAGCACCTTCTCAAGCAGACGGTTGATCGTGGCCAAATCCGCGGTTTTCAGTTTTTCCAGAACCGCCTCCATCACCTTTCTCTGCCTCTCCGTCCTCTGCATATCCGTGTCCATCAGGCGCAGCCTGCAGTAGGCCACCGCCTGGACTCCATCTAAATGGGTCAGTCCGGGGCCGGTTAAATGGACCGAAGGGATCCCGGTACGTTCCACGGTCTCTGTAATAAACGAGTTGATGTAGGCATATTCCGCCTTTGTAATATCCATGTCGATCCCGCCCAGAAGGTTGACTGCATCTGCCGCCGCCGACCAGGAGAATGATACGTAGTCCATGATATCTAAATCCAGATTCTCATTCAGTGCCGTGACTGCCTGCTCCGGTCCGCCCTCTGCATAGCTGGAGTTAATCTTTCTGCATTTGCCTTCGGCCACGTTGCTCATCAGCAGCGTATCCCGGTAAACCGACGCCAGCCGGATTTCTCCGCTGTCCCGTTTTACAGTCAGGACCATCTGTGTATCAGCGTTGGTTCCCCTGCCTAAGTTTCCATCACGGCTGTCCACGCCGAAAATGGCCACGGTCCAATAGCCGCCCATCTTTTCTTCCGTCTCTTCTTTCAGATTATCATTTTTGATTTCCTTGATATCCGCATCCGGGATCTTCTGTATGGTGGAAGCCAGCTTCGTCACATAAAGCATGGCAGAACAGATGAAAAACAGGATCAGCACCATGACACACGCCGCCGCTTTCTTCCATATGGGCTTTCGGGTTCCTTCTTTTTTCTTATCTTTGAGTTCGTACATATACCGCCGTTCCTTTCCGGAATATAATCCTGCTGCCGGGCTTTCTACTGTGATATTCCGTATCTGCTATTGTACCACGTCCACTAAGCTGGTGAAAGACCTTGCTCTGTGTTTTAAGAAACCGGCTGCTCTGTTATTTGATGGTTTTATTATAGCGGTTTGAGGAAGGGGCGGCGTTATGTGGCCGCGAATGGGCATTTTTTTGCCGCGATATTAAAAAAGCAAAACCTCAGGATCGTCCTGAGGTTTTGCAGTCTTACTTTTCCAAATTGATAAACATATCATCGAACATATCCATGAAATATGCTGCTGTCGAAGTATCATCCCTGTCCTTAATATGAATCAGGTTCAATAAATTCTGGTCAGACTAACTCACCTGCGCATGAAGCGCGCCCGTGAACTGCTCACTCATTTTCCGGAGATGAAGATGACGGATATTGCCGCAGAGATCGGCCTGGGCGACAACCCGCAGTATTTCCAGCCAGCTGTTCAAGAAATATGAAGGGATCACGCCTTCCCAGTTTTCTTCTGCACCGGGACAGGAGGAGAGCTGACGGCCACCGCTGAAGCAGAATGCCCCGGTTACTTCCATAGCCGAAATGTCTTTCCATACGCGCATTCAGGCGGCAGCGAGGGATGAAACAGAGCCCGAAACAAATTTACCTTCTGGCAGGTCGGGCATCTGCGGAAACGGCTTTCATATACGCGGCACAAATGCGTTTTCTCATCGAGAAACTCGCAGGGAGAGGCAAAATTAATTCTGACCTCTCCCCTGCGTGTGACGGAACGGGTATAGCAGCACAGCCCGCATTGGCTGCATAACTCATCCCAGTTTCCATGCCATTTCCTGTATTCTCTCCATATGCGAAGCGGCAAAAAGCCGCGGTCACGGCGCATAATTGATAGCGAGCGTAATCTCCAGTTTCTTTTCAGCCTGACTGTCTTCTGCCGCATATCCAAGGGCCGCGCCTGAAATCGGAGTAAATCCCCCGGGAATTCCAAGTTCTTTTTGCAGCTCCGGCATGTTTGCGATCACGTTGACCGCTCCCCAGAGATAGATGTTATCTACGCCTAAATCCGTGGCAGCCAGCAGCATATTCTCCATAACACAGCCCACGTTTGCATACTGGATATTGGGAAACTTCGGTTCCGAAGACGATACCAGTACAAGGACAGGCGCACCGTACAGAACGTCGCGGTCCATATGGAAGGCCTCTTTGACTGCCTCACTGATTTTACTGAGAGTTTCAGGGTTCTGGACGACTGTCAGGTGAAGTGACGAATAATCGCCGGCTCCTACAGGGGCCGCGCACCCGGCTGCAAGAATCGCATCCAGCTCTGGTTTTGCAACTGCCTGATCCGGCATAAACGCTCTGGTTGACTTTCTCTTTGCAATCGCTTTCATGGTTTCCATCTTAAATCTCCTTCTCTGTCATTATTTTTATTTGCTATTCCACCGTCCCCACATAGGCAAACCCTTTCTGAGGCGTTGGAGCATTGCTTTGGTTTACCGTAAAGCGGAATGATTTTCCCTCATGGTCCCCTGCTGCTTTCAAATGGGCAAGCGCAATTCCTACATCTAAATCGGTAAGGTGATAGAGTCTTCCCTTAATCCCCCCGAGACTCGGCCTGTAATAAACGTGAATCACGCCTCCGGAGGCGACAAAATACCACGGCTGTCCGTTCATACCCGACGGGGCCAGGCGGGCTGCCTCAAGCCGTGAGTCTGTGCCGCTGGAAATATCCTCCAGCGGCCTGCGGTCAAAGTCGCCCGGCTTTCTCACTGCCGGCTCAGACGGCTTTCCCAGAGCGATGCCGATGATAAAATTCGGGTCAGGCTGACGGGGGCTGACGCTGTTAAGCCAGCGAGTGGCATACCCCCTGGAATAGAGGTACAGTTCCGCCTGCTGGAAGCAGAAGCCCGCCGCTGTATTCCGCAGCGGATGTTCCCTCCCTGATATAAGCAGGTAATGGGGTGCTTTAGGAAGCGCCAATCCTTTCACGCCGTCTGCCCCCACAATTTTATGGGTGAGCTTCACTTCAGGAACCAGCGGCTTCACACCTGTGATAAATGTCTCAAAGTCTTCCAATTCCTGGGCGGAAAGCGGCGCCGAGTCAAATTTACGGGTTGATGCACGGGTGAAAATGCTTGAATACGTATCCATCCTTTTTTCCTTCCTTTTCCCCGGTTTGAGGAATGTGTGATTGGAGTTCATATAAACATTGATATATTCCGACAACTGTTGTATGATTAAAATATACCATTTTTCCGCCGCCCAATCAACCAACAGATAAGGCGTTATTGTCGGATTGTAAAGGAGTTACCTATATGAAAAAACAGCCTGAAATTACATCTGCCACCAGAAAAACCTTTGTTGATGCCTTTTGCTCTCTCTATCTGCATACCCCGATTGAAAAAATAACCGTTCAGGAAATCGTCAGGAGAGCCGGATATAACAGAAGCACCTTTTACCAGTATTTCAGGGATGTAAATGATCTGCTCACATATCTTGAGGACGAGATAATTGAGAACATCAGAGAGAAGGTAGACATGAATTTTGACCAGATCGACTTTGCTGATTCTTTTATTCGCTCTTTCTCCAGTCTTCACGAGGAGACAGAAAAGTATGTGGCCATGCTGCTTACCAATCCCGACAGCACAAAGTTTACCCAACGGGTGAAAACAGCGATGATGCCGGTTCTTCTTCGGCATTTCAATATTTCGGAAAATGATGAGAAAGCGGTTTATGTGCTGGAATTCTATCTGGCCGGAGTCATTGCTATTGCCAGCCATTGGCTGGCTGAGGGAAGAAAAGTTCCGATCATCGAAGTCGGAAGGCTGATACACACCCTGCTGACAGAGGGCGTGTTGAGTGCACTGGGACGTGAACATGCAGATTGTGACTGAACAGGAATCAGGCAATCCGCTGTCTGTGAAACGGCTGTAATCCAAATGAAAACCCCAGGACTTGCCCTCCTGGGGTTTTCTCTTGATGCCTGCATAAAAGATTTGCTCTCTTTTTTGCTTAGTAACAGTAAATCGCGTATTTAAAGCAGTTTCAACTATTATTTATTATTAAGCGCCGCCTGAGCCGCAGCCAGTCTTGCGATCGGCACACGGAACGGAGAACAGGATACGTAGTTTAAGCCTACCTTGTGGCAGAACTCGATGGAGGACGGATCGCCGCCATGCTCGCCGCAGATACCAAGCTTGATGTCAGGTCTTGTCTTTCTGCCCTTTTCAGCCGCCATCTGCACAAGCTGTCCAACGCCGGTCTGGTCAAGTCTTGCGAATGGATCAGACTCGTAGATCTTAGCTTTGTAGTAGGAGTCTAAGAACTTGCCTGCATCATCACGGGAGAATCCGAATGTCATCTGTGTTAAGTCGTTGGTACCGAAGGAGAAGAACTCTGCTTCCTCAGCAACAGCGTCAGCGGTCAGTGCAGCTCTCGGAATCTCGATCATGGTACCGATATGGTACTGGATATCAGAGCCTTTCTCTGCCTTAACTGCTTCTGCAGTCTCAACTACAATATCTTTTACAAACTTTAATTCCTTCTTCTCGCCTACCAGCGGGATCATGATCTCAGGAATGATGTCGTATCCGTCTTCTTCTTTTACTTCGATGGCAGCTTCCATAACGGCTCTTGTCTGCATCTTCGCAATCTCAGGATAAGTAACTGCCAGACGGCATCCTCTGTGGCCCATCATCGGGTTGAACTCGTGTAAGTCCGCACACTTCTCTTTAATCGCTTCTACGGTTAATCCCATGTCAGCAGCTAAAGCTTCGATGTCCTCTTCCTTTGTCGGAAGGAACTCATGTAACGGCGGATCTAAGTAACGAACGGTCATTGGTCTGCCTTCCAGAGCCTTGTACATTGCCTTGAAATCGCCCTTCTGGAACGGAATCAGTTCATTTAATGCTTCTTCTCTTGCTTCAACCGTATCGGAAAGGATCATCTTTCTGATCTTCGGAATTCTGTCTTCTTCGAAGAACATATGCTCGGTACGGCAGAGGCCGATACCTTCTGCGCCTAACTTCACTGCGTTTAATGTATCTGCAGGAGTATCCGCGTTTGTTCTTACATGGAGTGTTCTGAACTCATCAGCCCAGCCCATGATTCTGCCGAAGTCACCGCTTACGGTAGCTTCTACAGTAGCGATATCGCCAAGGTAAATCTTACCTGTGGAACCGTCTAAGGAGATGTAATCGCCTTCCTTGATGGTATGTCCGCCAAGCTCGAAGTACTTAGCTGCTTCATCAATCTTGATCTCGCCGCAGCCGGATACGCATGCGGTACCCATACCACGTGCAACTACTGCTGCATGGGAGGTCATGCCGCCGCGAACGGTTAAGATACCTTCTGCTGCGTGCATTCCTTCGATATCCTCAGGAGAAGTCTCAAGACGAACAAGGATTACTCTCTCGCCTGCCTCATGATGAGCCTTTGCGTCCTCAGCTGTGAAGTAAACCTTACCAGCCGCAGCACCAGGAGATGCCGGAAGAGCGGAACCGATCACTTCGCCTGCCTTTAATGCAGCGGTGTCGAATGTCGGATGCAGTAACTGATCGAGGGATTTTGCTTCGATTCTTAAAACTGCTTCCTGTGGTGTAATCTTTCCTTCGTCTACTAAATCGCAGGCAATCTTGATGGCTGCCGGAGCAGTTCTCTTGCCGTTACGTGTCTGTAAGAAGTATAATTTGCCTTCCTGGATTGTGAATTCCATATCCTGCATATCGCGGTAATGGTCTTCCAGCTTGTGAGCGATTGCCATGAATTCTTTGTAGCATTCCGGTAAATCCTCAGCCAGCTTCGTGATCGGCTGCGGTGTACGGATACCGGCAACAACGTCCTCGCCCTGAGCGTTGATTAAGTACTCGCCGTAGATGCCGTTCTCACCAGTCGATGGGTTACGTGTAAATGCAACGCCTGTACCGGAGGTATTGCCCATGTTGCCGAATACCATGGCCTGTACGTTTACAGCGGTACCCCAGTCGCCGGGGATATCGTTCATACGTCTGTAAACGATCGCACGAGGGTTGTCCCAGGAACGGAAAACAGCCTTAACAGCTTCCATCAGCTGAACCTTCGGATCCTGCGGGAATTCCTCGCCCATTTTCTCTTTATAAATAGATTTGTATTTTGCGATAACTTCCTTTAAATCATCAGCAGTTAAGTCTGTATCGTACTTAGCTCCCTTAGATTCCTTAACTTCATCAAGGATGCCCTCGAAGAAAGTCTTGCTCATCTCCATAACAACATCGGAGAACATCTGGATAAATCTTCTGTAAGAATCGTATGCAAATCTTGGGTTGCCTGTCTTCTTGGCAAATCCTTCCACTGCAACGTCGTTCAGTCCCAGGTTTAAGATGGTATCCATCATACCAGGCATGGATGCTCTTGCGCCGGAACGTACAGATACTAATAACGGATCTTCGGTATCACCGAATTTCTTGCCCTGGATTTCCTCTAATGTCTTCAGAGCATCAAAAATCTGTCCCTGAATCTCATCCGTAATCTTCTTGCCGCTGTTATAATAGTCTGTACAAGCCTCTGTCGTTACAGTAAAGCCCTGTGGAATCGGCAGGCCTAAATTAGTCATCTCTGCTAAGTTAGCTCCCTTACCGCCTAACAGGTTCTTCATGTCGGCTCTGCCTTCTTTGAACAAATAAACCCATTTTGTTGCCATAAGTATTTCCTCCTCAAATAAAGTTATCGGTTCGCTTTCACGCCGTAAGAAAAAAGCGCGCGAAAGACCTGTCAATATTATAGCATAATTCAATTTCTAGTAAAGGGGTTTTCTTGATTTACTGGCAAAAATTCGCTCTTTTTTCAGTACAATTTTATGAAAGTGCTTTCAAATTCTGTCATTTTCTGATATGCGATTTTCATTCGTATATACGATTTTCCATTATCTGACAGGTTCCGGCTATTATCAGAAATCCCGTTTCTTCCTTCTGTATAATCTCACAGTTTGCCGCTGCCGGAAAAGCGGACTTTTTCAGGCTGAAACCGTTTCGACGCACGGTGAAAGACCTGGCGGAAAAGCAGCTCCCGGATAATATATAAAGTCTTTGCAAGATACTCTTTTTTGGGAGTTTCCCGGAAAAAATCGTCTTCCAGACCCTCACGGCTGGAGTTATCCAAAGTTCCTTCAAACAGAACATACGGCTCCAGCAGTTCGGAAAAGAGTTTGGGTGTATACCGGTAATACGGCTTGTGGAGCGTGATCCCCGCCTCCTCCAGCACTCTGGCAACAAACTCCCCGCAGTTGTATGCCTTGTAAAGCGGATGGCCGCCGAAAAGGGGGATCAGCAGCATATGGATCAGATTATACATAATCTCAGGATCATGCTTCACGTCTTCCATGAATCGTATGGCGTTTTCATATCCCGCCCTCGAGACCGGTATCCGGAAAATCTTTGTGTAGATGGGCACATCCTCTCCCAGCGTATAATAGATCCTCTTCTCCTCGATATATCCGGATATGGGCGGCGTCCTGGCCCGCAGCCTGGAAAATGCGTAAAAATGAGTATACGTATCATCCAGCGATACCGCCACATGGGTGTACCGGTACCCCGTCGCCTTCTGTGTCAGGCGGCCAAAACCGGAAGGGAGGTAGAGGAGCAGAACATATAAGTATTCCATCACGGTTCCTTTCTTGCCTTTTTTCTTATTCTACCATATAATTTTATCAGATAACAGCGCATTTGAACGCAGCGAACGCTGGCTGCTCATAACAGGGAGGTGTCATATGATTCTGCTGGTAAAACCGGAAGCCGCAGGCAGCGGATTCAGCCTGGATATGGCTCTTAAGACGGAGCCTCTGGAACTGGAGTATATAAAAGCCATGCTGAAGGAATTTGATGTGGAGAGCATCATCTATGAGGCATCCTTCGACAGGCGCAGTTTTGATGAAGTTTTCAGGGAGTACACCCCCGATGCGGTTGCTGTCACCGGTTATATCACTCAGGAAAACATTATGCTCTCCTACGTCCGGCGCTCAAAGGAGCTGTGTCCCGGCTGCATCACCATGGTGGGCGGCTCACATGCACAGCTGAATCCGGAGCGTTTCTTCGATCCGGCGGTGTCATACATATGCCGTTCCGACAATATCTACGCGATTGCTGATGTTTTGATGGCAGAAGGGATCATTCCGCTCAAAAATGGCTCCTGTCCCCCGGAACTGTCCTCCATTGACGGACTCTGCTATCAGGAACAGAGCTGCCTCACGGAAAACGGCACGGCACAAAATGGCGCAGTCTTACGGAATAAGAGCCTCTGGCGCAAAAATCCCATGAAACCGTTTGATATAAACAAACTGCCAATTCCAGACCGCACGACATTTTCCCGTTATCAGAGCCATTACCGCTACTTAGACGTCTCCCCTGTCGCCCTCTTAAAGACCTCATCGTCCTGTCCCTTCCACTGTGCCTTCTGTTACGGCCGCCAGCTCAACTGCGGTACCTACTGCCAGAGGGATTTAGAAGCGGTCATTGAGGAGCTGGAGACCATCCCCTGCGATCACATCCAGATTGCCGATGACGACTTTTTATTCGATGTTCCAAGGCTCAAAACCTTTATCCGGCTGCTCCGGGAACGGAATATCAAAAAAACCTTTATCTGCTACGGACGATCCGATTTCATTGCCACCCACGAATCCCTGATCCGGGAGCTGGCAGAAGCCGGCTTCCGCTACATCATGGTCGGTTTAGAGGCGGTTTCCGACAGCTTTCTGGATTCCTACCAGAAGCATTCCTCGCAGGCCCTCAATATACAGACCATCCGGATTCTTCATAAATACGGCATCAATCTGGTGGGGCTTTTTATCATCGACAGCCGTTTTAAAAAAGAGGATTTCCGCAATATGCGGCGTTTTATTCATGCACACCGGATCACTTATACGGGAGTTTCCATCTTTACACCCATACCGGGGACGCCGCTCTTTAATGAATACCGCGACCGGCTCACCACGGAAAATTATGAAAAATGGGACTTCATGCACCTGGTGGTCAAACCGGAATGCATGAGCCGCTTCCATTTTTATTTTGAATACTATCTTCTCATCATGGATTTATTTCGAATTGCGCAGAAAGCCGGAATATACAGCTTTCTGCGGCTGAAAGACTATAAGAATATTTTTTTGAAGCTGCTCTTTACAGACAGCTTTAAACTGCGGCCGGACCGTTAGAAGGAAGTTTTTTATTCTGCGCTGTCAGAAGAAAACGGCAGACAAAAAGCGTTAAAAACTCGGTCACAGGCATAACGGACCAGATTCCGGTAACGCCGAATGCAATCGGCAGCAGGAACACAAGAACAGCATTTAATACCATCCCTCTCATCATACAGATGAACAGGGAGTATCCCGGCTTCATCACGGACTGGAAATACGTGCTGTAAAGAATATTAAAGCCCATGGCGAAGAACGACAGGAAATAGATCCGCACGGCCGGGACGGACATGGCCAGAATCTCCGCCGTAGGCTTTACAAAGGCTGCCGTCACCAGAGCCGGCAGCAAAAGGCCGATTCCCGTAAAGAGAACGCCCGACACGGTCACCGCCATTTCACCCAAATGTCGTGTCTCCTTTAACCGTTCCTTCCTGCCTGCGCCGTAATTGGTCGCAAGAATCGGCTGAACCGCCTGGGATATGCCGTTGCTGATGGAAGCCACGATCAGGGCGCTGTTGGAAATGATTCCATACACCACGACGCCCAGATCCCCGACGTAGACAAGAAGCTGGCGGTTGAATAAAAATGTCACCACGCCATTGCACATCTCCAGCAGGAAGCTGGCAAAGCCGGCTGTCACCACTTCCCATGCCTTCCTCCAGTTCGGGCGGGCCACCGTCTTAAGCGTGCTCTCCGGTGAGAAAAAATGAGTCAGCAGGATTCCCACCGTCAGGAGGGAGCCGATCACCGAGGCGACAGCTGCCCCTGCCATCCCCATCTTCATTGGAAATATAAAGATATAATCCAGAATCACATTGGTCACGCCGCCTGCCACCACCGCGGCCATGGACACCTTCGGCGCCCGGTCGTTTCTGACAAAGGCCTGCAAAAAGGCTGAGAATAAGAACACCGGGGCTCCCGTAACCAGGACGCGTCCGTATTCATCCACGTAATTCCCCATGGTATCATTTCTGCCCAGAAATTCTGTCACCGGCCGGAAAAGCAGATGTCCGCCTACAATGTAAAAGACGGCAAAGGCCGCGGCCAGCCAGAGGGCCACCGTAAAATACTCTCTGGCCGCCCGTTCATCCCGCCGTCCCTTCGAGATGGAGAGCAGAACGCCTCCTCCGACGCCGAAGAGCATCCCTGTTCCAAAAAACAGGCTGAATAAGGGAAGCAGCAGGTTTAACGCCGCAATTCCCACGGCTCCCACTCCGCGGCCGATCATCAGCGTGTCGGCCAAAATATAAATAGAAGTAACCAGCGTTGCGCTGATGGACGGCATCAGATACTTGATAAACAGCTTTGGAACCGGTTCTTCTAAGAGATTTAGTTTCTGCACAATATTCCTCCTTTTGTTTAAATCCTTTATCAGTTTACCATTTTTTCTTTAAATGACAAGCTCCTTTATAATAATTCTGTAAAATCGCGCCCGATAACGTTGTTTCTATCGACAAAATATGGTAAAGTAATAGTAGCTCTAATAACAATCTTTCAAACGATAGGAGGAATTACGTATTATGAAAAAGAGAGCATTAGCAGTAACACTGGCGGTCCTGATGGCGGCATCCTTAAGCGCATGCGGTTCTTCGAATTCCGGTTCCGGCAACACAACAGCTGCTCCCGCGGAGACGACAACTGCCGCGGAAACAAAAGCGGCAGAAGCAGAGACAACAGCCGGTACCGCAGTAAAATCGGAATCTTCCGACGGTTATGAACTGGCTCTTGTTACCGATTTAGGTACCATCGACGACAAGTCCTTCAACCAGGGCGCCTGGGAGGGCATGAAAAAGTACGCCGAAGAAAACGGTATTTCCTACAAGTACTATCAGCCTCAGGAAGGAACGACAGACTCTTACTTAGAGACCATTGGTCTGGCCATTGAAGGCGGCGCGAAACTGGTCGTATGCCCTGGATTCTTATTTGAAGAGCCTGTTTATCTGGCACAGGACCAGTACAAGGACGTACATTTCATCCTTCTGGATGGCGAGCCTCACAGCGGCGACTACTCTGAATACAGAACGGAAGCCAATACCATGCCGATCCTGTTCCAGGAAGACGAGCCCGGCTTCCTCGCCGGATACGCAGCAGTAAAAGACGGCTATACCAAGCTGGGATTCTTAGGCGGTATGGCAGTTCCGGCCGTTATCCGTTACGGCTACGGCTTTGCGGAAGGCGCTGACTACGCAGCCAAAGAGATGGGCGTGGACGGCATCGAGATCATGTATAACTACACAGGCGCATTTGCGGCGACACCGGAAGCACAGTCCATGGCTGCATCCTGGTATCAGAACGGCACGGAAGTCATCTTCGGATGCGGCGGCGCAGTAGGCAACTCCGTTATGGCTGCTGCGGAAGAAAAGAGCGCCAAGGTCATCGGCGTTGACGTTGACCAGAGTTATGAATCCGACACAGTAATCACTTCCGCCATGAAACAGCTTTCCGTATCTGTTTACGACGGCGTAAGAGATTTCTATGCAGGCAGCTTCCCGGGTGGCAAGACCAGCATCTTCTCTGCAAAGAACGACGGTATCGGTCTTCCGATGGAGACCTCCAAGTTTACGAACTTCACACAGGCAGATTACGACGCGGTCTACTCTCAGTTAAAGGATGGCAAGATCACTCTCGTACAGCCTTCTGAAGACAACAACGACCCAACCAAGGATTTAACGCTTGAAAAGACAACTATCAACTTCGTAGAATAATCGAGTCTGCATAAGAAAGGAGATGGCGTTTGATTTCCCAGTCACAACTGAAGACGGGTATCTTACGCCATCTCCTTTTTTTGCACTGCAAGGGGGTTCCCATGGATGATTATATTATCGAGATGCTGAATATTACGAAAGAATTTCCCGGCATCATCGCCAACGACAACATCACTCTGCAGCTGAAAAAGGGCGAGATTCATGCTCTTCTCGGCGAAAACGGAGCAGGAAAATCGACACTCATGAGCGTTCTGTTCGGCCTCTATCAGCCCGAAGCAGGCGTCATTAAGGTCAGAGGAAAAGAAGAAAAGATTACCGGACCGCTGGATGCCAACGCGCTGGGCATCGGCATGGTTCACCAGCATTTTAAGCTGGTACATAATTTTACCGTTCTCCAGAACATCGTCCTCGGTATAGAGACTACCAGACACGGCTTTTTGAAAATGGACGACGCCCGGAAAAAAATCATGGATTTAAGTGAGAAATACCAGCTCACCATCGATCCCGACGCGCTGATCTCCGACATCACGGTCGGCATGCAGCAGAGAGTCGAGATCTTAAAGATGCTTTACCGTGACAATGAAATCATGATCTTCGATGAGCCCACCGCCGTCTTAACCCCACAGGAAATTGACGAACTGATGCAGATCATGAGGGACTTAGTGAAAGAGGGAAAGTCCATCCTCTTCATCACTCATAAGCTGAACGAAATCAAGGCGGTTGCCGACCGGTGCACGGTCCTGCGCCGTGGAAAATATATCGGAACCGTAGACGTAAAAGACACCACGCCGGAGGAAATGTCCGAGATGATGGTGGGCCGCAAGGTGAATCTGACTGTGGAAAAGGGCCCCGCCTCCCCGAAAGACGTGGTTCTGGAAGTAAAGAATTTATCCGTCAGAGCCAACAAAGAGGGGCACACCAAGAATCTGGTGAGCAATGTCACCTTCCAGGTTCGAAAAGGTGAAATCGTCTGTATCGCGGGTATCGACGGCAACGGCCAGACAGAGCTGATCCACGCCATCACCGGACTGGCTGAGATGAGTGAGGGAACGGTGCTGTTAAACGGCCAGGATGTGACGAAAAAGAGCATCCGCTATAAAAATACCCACGGCCTCTCCCATATCCCGGAGGACCGCCACAAACACGGACTCGTCCTGGACTATAATCTGGGCTATAACCTGGTGCTCCAGCAGTATTTTGAGAAGGATTTTCAGAAGTACTCCTTTTTAAAGAATGACAGCATCTACGGTTACTCGGAAAAGCTGATTGAAAGTTACGATATCCGGAGCAGTGAAGGCCCCTACACCAGCGCCCGAAGCATGTCCGGCGGCAACCAGCAGAAGGCGATCGTGGCCAGAGAGGTTACCAGGGACCACGACATCCTGCTGGCGGTACAGCCTACGAGAGGTCTTGACGTGGGCGCCATCGAATATATCCACAAGGAGTTAATCAAGCAGCGTGACGCGGGCGCCGCGATTCTGCTGGTATCCCTGGAGCTGGACGAGGTCATGAACCTAAGCGACCGGATTCTCGTCATGTTCGAGGGCTCTGTTGTGGCTGATTTAGATCCCAAGAAAGTTACAGTACAGGAATTAGGCCTCTACATGGCCGGTTCAAAGAAAGAAGGTGGCCAATCATGAAACAGAAGCAACCACGGGATTACACTGGCGTACTATCTTCCATCTTTGCCATCGTGCTGGGACTGATCGTCGGCCTGATCATCCTGTTCCTCTGCAATCCGGCCCAGGCACTGCCCGGATTTGCAACGATTCTGACGGGGGCGTTTACCCACGGGGCCAAGGGCGTCGGGCAGGTATTCTACTATGCGACTCCCATCATTTTAACCGGTCTCTCCGTTGGCTTTGCCTTTAAAACGGGACTCTTCAACATCGGAACGCCGGGCCAGTTTATCATGGGCGGCTTTGGAGCCGTCTACGTAGGGATTCTGTGGACCTCCTTAGGGCCGGCACACTGGTTTGTGGCTCTGCTTGCCAGCGTCGTCATGGGCGCCGTATGGGGCCTCGTTCCGGGTCTGTTAAAGGCCTATTATAACGTCAATGAGGTAATCGCCTCCATTATGATGAACTATATCGGCATGTATCTCGTCAACTGGATTGTAAAGAGCAGTAAGCCGCTGTTTAACAATTTAAGAAATGAATCGAGAAACGTGGCGGCTACCGCAAATATTCCGAAGATGGGGCTGGATAAGATATTCCCCGGCTCCAGTGTCAACGGAGGCATCATCATTGCCATTATCGTGGTCATCCTGATTTATCTGCTGTTAAACAAGACCACATTCGGTTATGAGCTGAAAGCGGTCGGCTTCAACCGCGACGCCAGCAAATACGCCGGCATCAATGAGAAGAAAAGCATCATCATGTCCATGATGATCGCGGGCGCCATCGCCGGACTGGCCGGCGGCCTCCTCTATCTGGCCGGAACCGGAAAACACATCGAGATCAAGGATGTTCTGGCTTCCGAAGGCTTTACCGGAATCTCCGTCGCCCTGCTGGGACTCAGCAATCCGATCGGCGTTCTGTTCTCCGGCATCTTTATCGCCTACTTAACGGCAGGAGGATTTTATCTGCAGCTGTTTGAATTTTCAACGGAAATCATCGATATCATTGTGGCGGTTATCATCTATTTCAGCGCCTTTGCCCTCATGGTGAAGATGCTGATCGGAAGGGTGCAGAAGGCGCGCCATGAAAAAGAAGAGGCCCAGGCGAAAGGAGGAGGAGACGCATGAGTGTTATTTATTTTATCTTTCAGCAGACCATGTATTTTATGATTCCTCTTATGATCGTGGCTTTGGGTGCCATGTTCTCGGAGCGCAGCGGTATCATCAATATCGCTCTCGAAGGAATTATGACCATGGGTGCGTTTACCGGAATCCTGTTCATCCACTTCACGGGAGGCACCATGAGCGGCCAGATGCAGCTGATTCTGGCAGTCTTAATCTCCATGGCGACCGGCATGTTTTTCTCCCTGTTCCATGGATATGCCTCCATCAACATGAAGGCGAACCAGGTTATCAGCGGTACCGCCTTAAACATGTTCGCCCCCGCGTTCGCCATCTTCGTGGCCCGCGTCATCCAGGGCGTGCAGCAGGTACAGTTTACCAATACCTTCCGTATCACCTCCGTTCCCGTGCTGGGTAAGATACCGTTTATCGGACCGCTGCTGTTCCAGAACGCCTATATCACCACCTACATTGGAATCGGAATTTTTGTAATTTCCACGATTGTACTTTATAAGACGCGGTTTGGCCTGCGCCTGCGCTCCTGCGGCGAGCATCCCCAGGCGGCCGATGCGGCGGGCATCAACGTCTACCACATGCAGTATGCGGGCGTCCTGATCTCAGGCGCGCTCGGAGGCTTAGGCGGCCTGGTATTCGTCGTTCCGACCTCCACCAACTTTAACGCCGATGTAGCCGGGTACGGCTTCCTGGCTCTGGCTGTACTGATCTTCGGTCAGTGGAAGCCGGTCAAGATCATGTTCGCTTCCCTGTTCTTCGGACTGATGAAGGCAGTGGCGGCTGCATACTCCGGAATTCCGTTCTTAAGCAGCCTCGGAATTCCCAGCTATTTTTACAAGATGGTGCCGTATATCATCACGTTGATCGTGCTGGTATTTACATCGAAAAATTCCCAGGCTCCGAAGGCGGAAGGCGTGCCTTACGACAAGGGACAGAGATAAAAAACATACTGAAATCAAAGAAGTCCTCCCAGCCGCAGCGTTTACTGATACAGCCGCGGCCGGGAGGACTTCTTGCTGTCCGGCAGATAAAGCAGATCCCGTTGCACCTTTTTCTTTCCGTGTGGTATAATGTGCCCTGAGGAGGTAATCATCATGACACCATTAAAAGAACTGTTACAGAAGGCGGATCAATTAAAAACCGGCCGCCAACAGGATATAGCCATTACGGAAGAAACCATAAGGGAACTCCACAGAACAGCCGCAGCCGAAAGCGGCTCCACTCCGTCAGATTCCTACCGCACCGGCATGCCGGCCGATGCAGACAGCGGATATCAGCCGCCTCAGCCGGAGGATGTTCCAAGGCTGACCGGCCATCTGGCGGATCAGATCCGCTCCTCAAAGTCCTCGCTCCACCCCATCGAACTGGCAGCCATGGCCGGGAAACGGCTGATTGATATTCAGCCGTTTGACCGCGGGAATGAAGAGACTGCGTTTCTTCTCATGAACCTGATTCTGGCTTCTGCAGGTTACTGTCCCGTTACAATCGGTATCGAACGCCGGGAAGCATACCGGCAGGCCCTCTCCGCTTCCGGAAAGGAGTACGACATGGAGCCGTTCACCCGCCTGATTGCCGGATGGATACTGGAAAGGGCGAAAACCTGAGTACACAGCCGCTCTCTTAACGGAAAAACGGCCGATCCCCTCCGGTATCTCTTACCGTTTTTCCGAAATATCAAGTTTGAACTCAAATCTGCAGTCATCCTCACACCACATGCAGAAATTGGTTCCCCATTTATTGTTAAACAGATTGAACGAAAATCCCTTTCTCAAATCCGGCAGCCTGCGATAATCATCGTAGAGATTCCGTCCGCCTGCGCTGACTAACGGGGCATGTACGGTCTCAATTGCCATTTTTCCGTCGGAACCATCATAGACCAGCCGTTCCACACAGTGCTGGAGGCGGTTGCCGCCTCTCAAGACATTAAGCGGCGAGACAGGAACTCCCATTTTTTCCATCAGCCAGCGGTTCGGGTTCTCCGTATCAGGGATAAAGTCGAACCAAAGGGCTTCCGGCATGCGGTTTGCGTCTTTGCCAAACCAGGACACGCTGCAGGTAATCTGCGGGCCAAACACGTATTTTATCTGAGCCGCCCGCGGACAGCCGTATTTTTCTGCCGCTTCGGCGTCCCCCGCCAGGTCAATAAGAAGTTCTTCTCCGCAGACCCTCAAATCCCTGACGCTGAATTCATAGTACCGGTTCTCCAAATCTTCTACAAACTCCAGCCCCGGTTTGGAGAAATCGCCCTCCGACCAGCAGCCATTTTCATAGAATGCCCGGTTGTAGCGGTAGTAGTTCTGGACACAGTTCAGCGCATTGAAGGTCTCATATCCCAGCCGGCCGATGGCTCCGTCCTTTGCCCAGTCTCTGCCTCCCCGTTCCAGTTTTCTTATGGCTCCGCTTCCATCGACTGCCGCTTTCCAGCCGCCGATTTCCAGGATTTCTCCCACGCAGACCCTGCGGCCTTCGGACTCTCCCTTTACCGGTATGCAGCCTGTGAGCGCACGTTCCGCCTCCGCTTTTAAATCGGCAGGCAGTTCTTCTAACGCCTTCTTTAAATATTCCCTCTGCTCCTCATGAGAGCTCTCATAATACCGGTAGGATCCGGTAAAGACACCGCCGCGGTACCGTTTGAAATCAATGTCCAGCACTTCGCGCATCTGTGCATTTCTGTTTGTTAAGAATTCCAGAGTCGTCTCGTCCGCCGCCCTGGCCTTCTGAAAGTCTTCCTTGGTCCAGTTCTTAAAGTCGGCCAGATATTTCTTGTAATCCAGCCCCCAGGTATGCTCTGCGATCAGCATCAGATTCATCATAAATGCATCATAGCCTTCACAATCCCTGGAAAACCGGCCTTCCCTCTGCCATTGATCTTTAAGCCGGATTAATTCGCGGTAGCGGCTGACCTTCCACGGATCAGAACCAATGCCGTGAATCCAGGTGTCCCCAATCTCTTCCTCGATCACAGGCAGCGTCTCTTCCACTGCCAGAAGGCTTTCGGCATACGCATCCAGGGTGGAGGCTTCCACAACGGCGTTGGGATACAGCTTTCTAATCCGCTCGTATTCCGCTTCCACCTCCTCTGCCGACTGCGGTCCCAGATTATCGCCTGTATGGGCAAACTCCAGCACCTCATCCATCCCTTCCACATACCCCGGCGCCCCGTACTGGGAAGAATACTGGACGATGATCTGCTTCGTTCCATGTCTCCAGACGAATGTCTGCGGAATCTCAGGTACCATGGATGAAGCGTTGACTCCGATATGCAGGAAACGGATTCCCTTATCTGCCAGCGCATCCACTACTGCGATCGTATGCCCCGGCACGTCGGTCATTTTGGCCGCAATGGTATGTCTTTTGTAACGCGCATCCAGCCTGCTGCCCAGCTCCAGGCCATATTGGAATAAATCCATGTCCAGAAGCTCCGTGTGAGTGGTGCTGGCAATCCCGTGCCAGCAGATATCTCCTCTTTCAATGGCGGCCTCCAGTTCGCTTAAGGCCTTCGCATCCGCATGTTTTAAATAGTAGTCAATCAGGTACGATCCCACCGTCCAGATAAACCGTTTTTCCTTTCCTCCATTCATCTCCTCTGCCAGGCGGACGGAATGAGGGATATATTCCTTTACATAACGGTCCAGTACATTCCGGCCCATATCCGTGAAGCCGATGTCTAAGTGAGTCTTGTATACGACGTGCACTTTCTTGATTTTCTGATAATCTATGATACTCCTCCATTGATTAAGGCTTATTTTACTGAAGCGGCAATCACAGCCACCGGTTCTTTTTTATCGGCTCCGGCCGGCCGGATACGGTATTTCTTTACAGCCGCCGGAATAATAAAGGTTTCTCCATAATGGACTTCAAAGGGTTCAAAGGCGTCTTCCGGACTTTCAATAAACGCTTTCTCCCCTTCCACCAGGTTCAGCACGTGAACGCTGTCTTCCATGGAACATTCCACCGGCTTTGTCAGTGTGTAACGGTGGGTTTCGATAAATTCCCGGCTGTGAAGTCCCGTACGTTCCAGCTTAAGGCCTTCCTCCTCCCGTATGGTCCGTTCCTGATGAACCAGATTGTCATACACCCAGTCCGTATCGCGGTCCCACTGGATATTCGCCGCTCCGTGCTCTAAATGGATGGGGCGCAGAAGACCGTCCAGGCCCACTCTGCCCCAATCCCACAGCTTAAAGGTAAAGATATAAGGCGTGGCGCTGATTTCCAGCACCATGGCATTCTTTCCGGAACAGTGGATCGTTCCGGCCGGGATCAGAACGTGATCGTGCTTCTTCACCGGAATCCGGTTCACGTAATGCTCTGCCGGAAAGAGGATTTTCCCCTCTCTCGCCTCCTCTAAATCGTGGAACATGGCGTCTCTGTCCACGTCCTTTTTAACGCCCAGATAGACACAGGCGTCGTCTCCTGCATCCAGAATATAGTAACTCTCATCCTGGGTGTAATGCATCCCGAACTGATCCTGGATATATTCGGTCAAAGGGTGCACCTGCAGCGATAAGTTTCCGCCTCCCATGGTATCCAGAAGGTCGAAGCGGATAGGGAATTCTGCCCCGAACCTTGCATGGACGCGGTCGCCCAGCAGCTTTACCGGCTGGTACAGCACCAGGTCCATGGCCGGAATTTCCACCGTCACCTCGCCGAATTTTAGGTTTAAGCTGTTCTCCTCCGGCACGCCGTCAAAGCTCCAGGCAAAATTATCTTCCGACGGGTCCAGACCGAATCTGGTTTTCATCCACTGGCCGCCCCACACGCCAGGATCGAAATAGGGCTGCAGGCGGAACGGCTCGCTGCTGACTCTGCAGAGCGCCTCCCGGAACGCTTCCCCGGTGATCATCTTCGGATTGTTTCTCTCATTGGTATCCATTACATAATCGAACCGCTGGAACCGCTCCTTTTTATAGCGGTCCGCCAGCCTCCATTCAATAAAAAAGCCCCGTTTGTATTTACTTAAGACCGGATCCCCGGTATTGGAACAATTCCAGTTAGGCATTCCGGCCCGGTAACGAAGCTGGATCTCCCAGCGGGCCATATCAAAATATACGTACACATCCCCGTATGTAATATAGGAAGCGCCGGTGCCGTACACCACCACAAGACCCGATTCCGTCTCTTCTACCGCTTTTCTTGCCGCTTCCAGCTTCTCCTCCGAAAAACAGTCCTTAAGGCTCTTATGGCACATCACGCCAAAGACCCGGTCATCGGTTAAATAGTCCTTCCACTGTGCGGTCAGCTCCTCTTCCGGAACTGCGCACGCGTCTGCATCGATGAGCAGCGCCGGTTCCAGCTGTTTTAAAAGTCCGGCAGCCTCTTCCCGGTCCACACCGGGATAGAAATCACAGACGATCACCCGTTTTCCCGCTTTCTCTTCTGCTTTTAACTGAGCCAGAACAGCACAGCCGCCTTCCAGGGCGTGCCCCTCATATCCTTTTATCTCTTTATATGGATGCAAATCGTAATTTCCATAGCCTTCCCGATTTATCATAACTTAGTTTCCTTCCATTGTATTCATTTCGCCCCGGTAACCGGTTCCATCGCGGCGTACAGGCCCTCCATCGCGCGGATTGAAGTATCCGGCTCGGTAAATACAGCAGTTCCCGTATGCCTGCATACCTCACGCAGCTGCATTCCAAAGTGGGGAAAGCTCTTTGCAATCTGTCCGCCCAGCACCAGTCCCTGGGGCCGGAACGACTTGAGGAAAGGCGTCAGCGCTTCACTTACATTCTCACCAAATGCAGCAAAGACTTTCGCGGCCTCATCGCTGCCGGCCTCTGCCAGTTCAAAAAGCTTCGCCCCGTCAACAGCCTCCGGCCGCGCAAATACGCTTTCCGTAAGCCTTTTTAGTCCTCTGACTGATACATAATCATCGATCACGCTCTCTTTATAAGGTGTATTGTAGATCCAGCCGTTTTCCGGTATGCCTCCGCCCGCTTTTTTTACAACACGGCCGTTTTCCACAAATGCAGAGCCGGCGCCTGTTCCAATGCACACGCACATCACCTTTTTACACCCGGCCATGCGTCCCTGCCGACAGGCGCCGATGGCAAACGCTTCTACATCGTGAAGAAACAGGAACCGGCAGCCGCGCGCCACGCTCTCGGTTTTGCCGATTCTCTCCAGCTGTTCCATCACACCCTCCCGGACGGGAATCCCGTAGACCGAATCGTATTTGTCCAGCCCTCTCATCAGGCTGATTCCCTTTTCATAGTCAAAGGGACCGGGAAATGCCATGCCAATCCCTTCCACCATCCGGTCTTTTGCCATCTCCTGTATGATACAGGCAAAATTCCGGAATATCTCCTCACTCCCCTCCTTCGCCCTTGCCGGAAAGGAACGGACGCGTTCCACCATCTCTCCGGACCGGGAAAAAAGCCCTGCTTTTATCCCGGTACCGCCGACATCCATCATCAGATAACAGGATTCCATACTCTTCCTTTCCCGGTCAGCATGAAGCTACGCCTTCTCTATATAGAAGGCCAAAAGTCCCTCATTGTCTGTTTCACAGCTTTCAAGGGCTTCCGGCGCAGATACGTTCTCCATGGTTCTGACCGTATAGGCAAACTCGTAAAAGCCGCCTAAGTCTGCCTTAAAATTTGTTTCCCAAAAATTGTTCATCACCCAGAATTTCCGTCACAGCTCTACAGAATATTTATACCTCTCTCCTGGATAATAGCAGATCGTATACTCCAGGACATCATTATCCTGGTCATACGTATTTCGGATCCGTTTAAATACAGGCTGGCCAGGGGTGATATTTAAGAATTCCCCAATCACCTCCGTAGCCAGAACCGCTTCAAACGTATCCCTGCCCCCGGCTATCACGATGCTGTATTCTTCCTGCAGGAGCTTATACAATGAATCCTTGTACAAATCGTTGTCTATGGGAAGATGATACTTGTTAGTCAGCCACGTGATCGAATACACTACAGGAATATTCTGCGCACAGCGAACCCGCTCCAGTCTATAACAATAGCAGTCCTTTTTCATTCTTAGGTTCTCAGCCACTATTTTCCCAGCCCTTTCCCGGCTCATAACACAGTGGCTGGTCATCATTGTGATCCCGTGGCGGCCCATTTCCTCAGAGAAGCTGATCACCTGTTTCAAATTTTCGTCTATTTTACTAAATACTACAGTAGTTCCAACTCCTCTGGAGCTTTGCAGATACCCTTCATTCACCAGTTCACTGACTGCCTGGCGGACGGTAACGCGGCTTACATCATATTTCTCCTGAAGCTGCCGCTCCGTCAGAAAGCTGTCGCCTTTTTTATATTTTTCTTCTTCAATCTCCTGCTTTAGAATCTCTTTTAGCTGATGATACAGAGGCGGCGCCCCCTTTTCCCGGTTAAGCATTGATCATTCCTCCTTTTCTACGCTATCGTATTTACAAAACAATATCGGACATCCCTGGTATTTGAATCTTAAATATAGTATCATTATAATATTATATTATCATAATTAATTTTTATCGTCTATAATGTATATTTATTTCATGATTATGCTGTTTTTTTAAGATATTTTTGATGTAATTTGCCAAAATCCGGCTGGCACATGTATTAAATTCACTTCATTTTTAATACATTCAGACTATTACCATGTATTAATTCCGATACAGGACAGCCGGTAGGCCGCCAAAAAACACAGCAAAAAAGCCCGGCGGAATGTTGTTCATCTCCGCCGGACTTCCGGTCTGCAATACTATTTACAATATGGCCCCGTTGCTCTTAATCACATCTCTGTACCACCAGAACGATTTTTTCCGGTATCGTTTCATGCTCCCCGTACCATCGTCATTCCGGTCTACGTAGATATACCCGTACCGCTTTCTCATCTCTGATGTGGAGGCACTCACCAGATCGATACAGCCCCAGGAGGTATATCCCATGACTTCCACTCCATCGCGGATGGCCTCCCGTACCTGCAAAAGATGGTGATGCAGGTAATCAATCCGGTAATCGTCAAGGACCGTCTTCTCCCCGTTCACCGTCACCAGCTCATCCTCGGCTCCAAGCCCGTTTTCCACGATAAACAGCGGAAGCTGGTACCTGTCGTAAAGCCGGTTCAAGGTGTAGCGCAGCCCCTTCGGATCGATCTGCCAGCCCCAGGCTGAGGCCTTTAAATACGGGTTTTTATAGCCTCTTGATAAATTTCCGCCGGTCGGTTCGCTTAACTCGGGATGCGTTGTGGCGCAGATACTGGAATAGTAGCTGAAGGAGATGAAATCAACGGTATGCTTAAGCATCTCCTCATCTCCAGGCTCCATACGGATCGAGATTCCGTGATCCTCAAAGTAGTTTAAGAGATACTTCGGATATCTTCCTCTGGCATGAATGTCCGCAAACAGCAGCGTCTCCCTGTCCTTTTCCATCACCGCAATCATATCGTCGGGATCGGGGGTCAGAGGATACACGGTAATTCCCAGAATCATACAGCCGATCTTTGCCCCCGGCATCAGTTCATGGCCCAGCTTTACCGCCATGGCGCTGGCTACCAGCTCGTGGTGCATCGCCTGGTATAAATCCTGTTCCGTAAGCTGGTCCGGCGGTGTTTTAATTCCGCCGCTCATAAACGGAGCATGAAGAAGTGAATTGATCTCATTAAATGTCAGCCAGTATTTCACCTTACCGCCATATCTGGTAAATATGGTGCGGCAGTACCGCTCGAAAAATTCTACCAGCTTTCTGCTTCTCCAGCCGTCATATTTCTCCGCCAGCCCCAGCGGGGTCTCATAGTGGGAGATCGTAACCAGCGGTTCAATTCCATATTTCAGGCATTCGTCGAACACAGCGTCATAAAACGCAAGTCCTTTTTCATTGGGCTGCTCTTCATCTCCCTGAGGAAAGATTCTGGTCCAGGCAATGGAGGTACGGAACACCTTAAAGCCCATCTCCGCCAGCATGCGGATATCCTCTTTGTAATGATGGTAAAAATCAACCGCTTCCTGCTTCAAATTATCAGCAGACGGTCCTTCCGCCCGCTCTCCCCGCAGGCCATGGGGGAGTACATCCTGAACGGAAAGGCCTTTCCCGTCCTCGTTATAAGCGCCCTCGCACTGATTGGCTGCAACTGCCCCGCCCCACAAAAAGTCATCAGGAAATGTTCTCATCGTTACCTCCATCGCTCAGCCGCAGAAGATCTGCTCCCGCCTCCACCTGACCCCCGGCCACGGTTTCGACAGCGCTGTAGTTAAAATGATTCGATATTATGACAGGTGTAATCACGTCATATCCCTCGGCTTTTATCGCTTCTAAGTCGAATTCCAGAATACAGTCCCCTGTCTTTACCCTGTCACCGGATTTTTTCTTCACGGAGAAATATTTTCCTTTTAAATTTACGGTATCGAGCCCCACATGGATCAGGATTTCGGCCCCGTCCTCCGACACAAGTCCCATGGCATGGCCAGTCTCAAAGATCGTGGCAATCGTTCCGTTTACAGGAGATACCACCCGCCCAACGGCTGGCCGAATGGCAGTGCCTTTTCCCAGAATCTCTTCTGAAAAGGTAGGATCGTTTACCTGTCCCAGCGGAACCACTTCGCCGGTAAGCGGAGCGGCAATGGTAACTGCCTTTCCGCTGCTCCTTTCAGCAGAATCCCGTTCAGAATCCTGCTTCGCGGATTTTGTTTCACCATCTGTCATCTCCCCATTTTCATCGCTGGGATCCTTATAGAGAACGTAAGAGGTGATAAATGCGATTACTACGCTGACAGCTGCACCGGCACAGGCAAAGTAAAAGCTGGTGAGCGTATCGCCTCCCAGATAACTGGGCAGCGTCAGGAAGCCCGGTGATCCGCCTGAATAGTTCTTAACATTTAAGATTCCCATGAGGAAGCCGCCCGCGCCGCCTCCGACCATGGCCGCATACAGCGGTGTCTTGAAGCGAATGTTGATACCGTAGAGCGCAGGCTCCGTAATTCCGCAGACAGCCGTGATTCCGGCGGAGGACGCCAGCTGTCTGATCTCGGATTTCCTGCTCTTTAAGGCTACCGCCAGAGCTGCTCCGCCCTGAGCCACGTTGGAGCCCAGCATACCCGGATAAATCAGGGTATCGTATCCCATGGTCATACGGTTGTTGATACCGATGGGGATCAGGCCGTAATGAGTTCCCGTCATAACTAAGAGCGGTGTAAATGCGCCTACCAGAGCCGGTACGAGCCAGCTGCAGTAATTGTTTAAGCCGTGTACGCCGGAGGCGATTAAGTTACTGATAATCGTTCCGATCGGCCCGATGACCACCAGACCCACAATCCCTGTCACAATCGCGGTAATCAGCGGTTTTGTAAAGAATTTAACAGGTTTAGGGGAAATTCTGTCCGCAATCGGTTCCACATAGGACATGAACCATACGATCAGAATAATCGGAAGTACGGAGGAGGAGTATCCCGCGTTGGTGATGGGAAGCAGGAAGATCCGAATCGCTTCCCCGCTCTCCTTCGAGGCCGCCACCATGTTGACAAAATCCGGATGGAGCAGCATGCCGCCCAGCATCATGGCCAGGTAAGGATTGCATTTGAATTTTTTTGCCGCCGAATTGGCCAGCAGGACCGGCAGGAAATAAAACGCCGCGTCCGCCATAAAATTCAGGGTCTGATACGTGGTTCCCGTCTTGTCCACCAGTCTGAACGCCGTCAAAAGCGCCAGAATCGCCTTAATCATACCGGCCGCAGTGATAGCCGGAAGGATCGGTGTAAAAATGCCGGAAAGCGTGTCGATCAGCTTTTCCACAACCTTCCTGTCATCTTTTTTCTCCTGGGAAGGCTGACCGCCCTCCCCTGCCGTCACTTCGCACAGCTCCGTAAGCGGCCTGTAAACGCTGGCTACATCGCTTCCGATTACCACCTGGTACTGGCCGCCCTTACTGATAACGCCCATGACGCCGTTTACCTTTTTGAGTGCCTCCGTCTGTGCTTTTCCTTCATCCTTTAAGTTAAAGCGAAGTCTGGTTGCACAGTGGGTCAGACCGGAGATATTCTCCTCCCCGCCGACCTTTGCAAGGATGTCTTCTGCAAGTTTTTTATAATCCATTTACTCAGTCCCCTTTTTCTTTTGATGGTCTCATCGTAACACATCATTCCCCTTTCTTCACTACGCAAAACACGAAATGGTTCACCGTTTCAAAAATCACCAAAAAAACCGCTGTTTTTTGAAACAGCGGTTCAGGAACGCCTGTGTACGGCTTCAAATCATGGACTTGTCCTCTTCCTCCGGTGAATCCTTCAAATTCCAGTAATCCACGCCGATCCGGAGTGTCTCGTGGCACACCATTTCAAGCGAGGATTTCACATGGCTTTCATAGGTCTGGGCAAGCAGCATGGAGAAAAAGATATCCAGCACGTAGGTGGTGGCTGTAAAGGAGGTAATCACCTTAAGGCTCAGCAGAGAGTCCCGGGAGGGGATCTCCACGATCTCGTGGCACCATTTGCGGATCTCCTCGTTATGCCGTCCCACAATTCCAACTACATATGTCTCTGTCGTCTCCTTTAAGTATCTGGCGGTATCAATCATACTCTTATTTGCCCCGGTAAAGGTGATGACAAACGACACGGTCTTCTTCGTTTTCCCCGCAGACAGAAAATGAGCATTGACACTGTCGTAAGCGGCGCACTCCATCCCCAGGGTGGCAAATTTAAATGCGGCTGACTGCGCCAGGATATAGCTGATTCCATTTCCGTAGATATCGATCCGGTCTGAGGTTCTAATACGGTTGCAGATGCGTTTTATAACATTCTTGTCCATACACAGCTCTGTATCAGTAATCGCCTTGTCGTACAGCTTGGGAAGCGTATGGAGGATATCCTGCAGCGTGCTCGTTTCCGTAATCGGCTCCCTGTTCAGAAGCTGGTTGACACGGATATTCTGTACCAGCTCTGAAACCAGCTTCAGTTTCAGTTCCTGATAGCCTGCCGTATCCAGTTTCTTGCAGAGACGAACCACCGTAGCCTTACTGGTATAGGATACTCTGGCCAGTTCTTCGGTGGACATCTGCTGGATTTCCTCCACGTGCTCCAGAATGTAGCGTGCCACCGCCTGCTCCTGGTGGGTAAACCCTTCCATGCGTTTTAATTTTTCCAGAATCATCCGATCACCCCTTTGAAAGTAATAAGAAAAGGCCGGCCGCCCCGGATCTGTATTCTTATCCGGAGACGGTCGGCCCGGCTCAGTCACAAGGATGGTTCCGTCCTAAAAACGGAATTTATCCTCAAAGTAATTCTTCAGTTCGGCGATCGGAACTCTCACCTGCTCCATGGTGTCGCGGTCACGGACCGTAACTGCATGGTCTTCTTCAGAATCAAAATCGTATGTTACGCAGAATGGTGTTCCGATCTCATCCTGTCTTCTGTAACGCTTGCCGATGTTGCCCCTGTCGTCAAATTCACAATTATAATACCTGGAAAGCTCCGTGTAAATCTTCTCAGCACCCTCGTTTAACTTCTTGGAAAGCGGAAGTACGCCGATCTTCACCGGTGCAATCGCCGGATGGAAATGGAGAACCGTACGGACATCTCCCTCCCCAATCTCTTCCTCATCGTATGCGGAACATAAGAACGCCAGTGTCACACGGTCGGCGCCGAGAGACGGCTCGATTACATACGGAATATATTTTTCTTTCTTTTCATCATCAAAATACGACATGTCCTGACCGGATGTGTTCTGATGCTGCGTCAGGTCGTAATCCGTTCTGTCCGCAACACCCCAGAGTTCTCCCCAGCCAAACGGGAATAAAAACTCGATGTCTGTGGTGGCCTTGCTGTAGAAGCAGAGTTCCTCCGGAGCATGGTCGCGGGCGCGCATCTCGTCTTCCTTCATGCCAAGCGCCTTCAGCCAGTCGATACAGAACTGCTTCCAGTAAGAGAACCACTCTAAGTCGGTACCCGGCTCGCAGAAGAATTCCAGCTCCATCTGCTCAAACTCTCTGGTACGGAATGTAAAGTTGCCAGGTGTAATCTCGTTACGGAAGGATTTACCGATCTGTCCGATGCCGAACGGGATTTTCTTTCTGGAGGTTCTCTGCACATTCTTAAAGTTTACAAAGATTCCCTGCGCAGTCTCAGGCCTTAAGTATACGGTGTTCTTCGCATCCTCCGTCACGCCCTGGAAGGTCTTGAACATTAAATTGAACTGGCGGATATCGGTGAAATCATGCTTGCCGCAACTGGGACAGCAGATGTTGTTGTCATCGATATACTTTTTCATCTCCTCCTGAGACCAGGCGTCTACGGAGCCTTCGATCGTGATGCCATGCTCGGCCATGTAATCCTCAATCAGCTTATCTGCACGGAAACGTTCCTTACAGGCCTTGCAGTCCATGAGTGGATCAGAGAAGCCGCCTAAATGGCCGGAAGCCACCCAGGTCTGTGAATTCATTAAGATAGCGCAGTCCACACCCACGTTGTAGGGGCTTTCCTGTACGAATTTCTGCCACCAGGCCTTCTTTACATTGTTCTTCAGTTCCACACCCAAGTTACCGTAATCCCAGGTATTCGCAAGGCCGCCGTAAATCTCAGAACCCGGATAAACGAATCCTCTCGACTTTGCCAGCGCTACAATTTTCTCCATTGTCTTTTCCATGTCCTCAAACCTCTCTTCTTTTATTCCATCCGCATCCGGATACTTTATTTAAATATGATGTAATTCTTTCCTTCCGAGATCTCTGCTATGAAGCTGCTGTTTAATTTCACTCCATCGGAAGTATACATAATCTTTCCTTCTGTCTGAATCTTGACTGGTCCTCCATCCACGGCGACCACGTGGTAATCGGTCTTCTTCGCAATCTCATCCGTAGATGCCGTCTTGCCGTCTGCCGTCTTGATAAAGATCGTTCCGGCAGTTCCAGCTTCTTCCAGGGCCTGGGCCACAGGAATGATATCGATGGAGTTCACTGAATTGGCAGTGTCCTCATAAAGTGCGGTAAACTGGGCCAGATCGCTTCCTGTCGCATAATCAAAGATCATGCTGGCAGTACCCTCCTTTAAGCTGCATGACTGCAGGGCAACCGCTCCCTCTCCGTGTTCCGCATTATAGGAAGCCACATTTTCCTCAAGGAAGGTCTTCCATTCCTCTTCATTATAATAATCCTGGTTGTCGTATGTCTCGACGGTAGCCGTCGAAAATGTTCCCGCATCCGTCACGAATATGCCGCTGCTCTTCGGCTCGAAGGTACTTGTTCCCCCTCTTCCGGCACATCCGGCAAGTAATCCCGCTGTGATGAGAACCGCCAGGACCGCTTTCATTTTTTTCATTCATCATCCTCCTGCAATTGGCGCATATGAAAGCATTATACCAAATGGTTTCCGTCATTTCAATACTTAATAAAGTCTGCGGCATCAAAAATCCGGCCTTTTCCCTTTTTACAGGAAACCGGCCGCCTTTCTCACAGAGGCCGCCGCCCCGTCATCGCCTCCAGAATATCGAGCGAGTGAAACTCCCGGTCGATAAACCGCTTCTTATTGATCTCCACGCACCGCCCGAACTCTTCGAACACAGCATCGGTCAGTGCAAAGGTATACAGATGCTCGACCGGCGACAGCACGACGAATTCCCATGCGTAATTGGCCGAATCGCTGACTTCCCTGGGAGGCTTTTCCGTATACTCCCCGTTGATGGCCATCGCCTTCAGCTCGTACACGCGCCGGACCAGTTCATTGGGCACCGCAGGTTTCATCAGGGCTCTCACTGACTGGTATAACAGCTTCAGCATGGCCGTGCCGTCCATATTTTCCCTGGTATAATAGTCTGAAAACTCCAGGAAATAGGAGCCATAGCACGTTCCCTCCACATCCGTGGATAGCTCGTCAAAGTAATTGGAGATTTCCGCAGACTGCAGGGAATAGGCATCCCGTCCTTCGTACAGCGTAAACTGCCCGAAGGCAAAGGGACGGCCGCAGGCCATAAGCATACTGCCCGGCCTTCTGGCGCCCCTGGCAAATGCCGTAACTTTTCCGCGTTCCTTCGTAAGGATCACCAGACGTTTGTCCATCTCCCCGGACGGAACGGCCTTTAACACCATGCCGGTAAGCCTGACAGCCTCTCTCAATTCTATCACCCGCTCCTAAATTTCTTTCTCATTGTATCCGTAGTTTTTCATATACAGCTCGCTGTCACGCCATTCCTTCCGGACCTTGACCCAGATCTGCAAATTCACCTGAGTGTCCATCAGATCCTCGATCTCCCGGCGGGCCGCACTGCCGATTCTCTTTAACATGGCGCCGCCCTTGCCGATGATAATTCCCTTGTGGGAGTCCCGCTCACATACAATTGTGGCCTCAATATCCATCATACCGTTTTTCCGCTCGGTCATCTTCTCGATGGTAACGGCAATGCCGTGAGGGATCTCATCACTCAGCAGTCTCAGCGCTTTTTCACGGATAAGTTCCGACGCAATCTGACGCATGGGCTGATCCGTGACAGTGTCCTCATCGTAATACTGAGGACCGCAGGGCAGATACTTATAGATCAGATCCAGCATCAGATCCGTATTTTTATCCTTCAGCGCCGACACCGGAACGATCTCGGCAAAGCTGCACACATCCTTGTATGCAGCGATAAATTCCAGAATCTCATCCTGATTCTTTATGGTGTCGATCTTGTTGATGACCAGGATCACCGGAGTCTTCACATTCTGCAGCTGCTCCGCGATATGGCGTTCTCCCGCTCCGATAAATGTGGTCGGCTCCACCAGCCAGAGCACCACATCCACTTCTTTCAGGGTATGCTCCGCCACGCTCACCATATACTCGCCCAGCTTGTTTTTGGCTTTGTGGATCCCCGGAGTATCCAGAAAGATAATCTGTCCCCTCTCGTCCGTATAGACGGTCTGGATACGGTTTCTGGTAGTCTGGGGCTTATCTGACGTGATGGCGATCTTCTGACCGATCAAATGGTTCATCAGCGTGGATTTCCCCACATTGGGCCGTCCGATCAGCGTTACAAATCCTGATTTATAATTATTATCCATTGATTCTCCTTCGTAGTTGGTTTTTATTATGAGTGGAACAGGGTCTCCGTCTCATGGAACAGCTCCTTATTTGCCTCTATCTTTTCCTCATTGCCGATCACGCATAAGCTTCCAGTGGCAAGAACCGCCTTAACAATCGGTGCCAGCGCCCGGATATCCTCCTTCGTGGCGTTTAAGATCTCATCTCTCTCCTGCTGCATCATGGCTTCATCCACACCGGAAAGGTATGCGGACAGACCGCGGCTGCCCTTCGTGGAAGGCGGGTACGGCACATCCATATCGCTGATGGTGCCGATGACATACTTTGTCATATCACGGTCATCCACATCGAAATGCTCCAGATATTCCACAATCCCCTCGTAGATTTCATTCGTCTCCTTTAAGTTTGGATCGCGGTAAGAGGTTAAATATCCTTCTCCGGAGCGCCCGAAGCCGCTCATACAGCCGTAGGCACCTCCCTTTACCCTCAAATTAATCCACAGGTAATCATAGCTTAAAATAACCTTTAAAATGCGCAGTGCGCCCGTATAGGCGTATCCGCTTCCTGCAAAGGTTCCGCACCTGGCCACGTAATTAACCTGGGAGGCCGTCTTAAAGCCTTCATTCCGGTTGCCGGCCGGAAACGTAAAGGGGTACGTCTCCTCACTGCCTTCAGGAAGCATTTCCTTCAGACTCCGGAGTGCCGCGGGAAGCAGCCGGAAGCCCTCCTCATCGGCCGTATAGCTGACCAGCAGATTTTTCACGGTAAAAAGACGCGCCATCACCTGTTTTAACCTGGCGATAATCTCCTTCTTATGCTCCGGATACTCTCTGTCCAGCTGCTCCAGAAACTGGTAATACCCGATTCCGCCTGTGCGATCGTTATAATAGGAGGTCGGTGAGAAATAGGAGGTAGCTCTGGCTACCGCCGCTGAATGGCATGCTCCCTCCAGCTTCATCCTGCCTCTCGACCTTGTCTCACTGATCACCTCTCCCAGCCGCTTCTCGTCATCCAGAATGGAATTCTTCAGTATCTCACCGAGAATGGAGAAGCCGAAGTCCAGTTTATCGTACAGAACTCTGACGCTGGCGATAAAAACGCCTTTAAAATCAGCGCCGTCCTTTAAATTCGGATAAGACGTAACACTGAGATTGATGCCTCCGCTGTTTAAATGGATCTCACTCGTCAGATCACCATACGTATAATGTTCCGTATCTACAAATCCCAGCACGGATTTTAACAGGCCGACGTAACACAAATCTTCTTCCGGAACCCGGGAGGTATCAAACAACAGTTTCAAATAGCCAATACCGGAGGTAAACATCTTATGGTGAATCACCTTCACGCCTTCGACCTCTTTTTCTTCCCAGATAATCGCTTCCGGCTCCCTGCCGATGTCTTCCCTGGAAAGCATGGGGATCTTTTTCAATTCCTCCTGAGGGGATGGCGTCTCCTGATACTCCCGAAGCGCCCTGGTCTGCTCCACGAGAGCAGCGATCTCCTCGTTCGAAAGCGAGGCCTTATAGGCGGCCAGCCGTCTGGCAGTCTTCTCATCTTCCTTTGCGGTCAGATTCTTCTCCGGACTGACCACCAGAACTGCCTCAAACGGATTATCCAGCAGATAGTCACGGATCAGCCGCTCAAAATACCCCTCATCCACTGCCTGCTTCAGATAATCAAAGGTCTTCTGATAGGTCAGATGCACCGTGGGGTCTCCGTCGTAAAGCCAGCTGTCCATGCATTGAAGACCGTACATCAGCCCCTTAGGCGCAGAACCGTAATCCGCCTCACGGTAACGGAATTCATAGAAATTCAGACCAGCCTTTAAACTCTTCTTATTGATTCCCTCATCCGCCAGCTTGCGGAGCGTTCCCTTTACTACGGCAAGAAACTCTCCCTTCTGCTCCTTATCCGCGTTCTTCGCAATCACGGAAAAATAAGGCTGAAGAATTCCATTCTGATATCCGCCAAGTATGTCCTGTCCGATTCCCGCGTCGATGAGCGCCTGTTTAAGCGGTGCTCCCGGAGCGTCCAAAAGAGTGTACTCCAGGACCTGGAACGCCACATACAGATGCGGGTCTAAATCATCTCCGACCACGGTATTGATGGAAAGATAGGTAGCCTGCTCCTCGGACTCCCCGTCCGTGATGGAATAATGGGTCTCTTCCTCCACCGGCCGGTCAAAGGGCTCCTGCGGCAGAATCCTGGAATCGATCTCCAGGGTATCGTATTTCGAGAGATACTGGTCATCCAGCCATTCCAGCTTTTCCGCCATATCCATATCGCCGTACAGATAGATGTAGCTGTTGGATGGGTGGTAATATCTCCTGTGAAAATTCAAAAACTGATCGTATGTCAGGTCCGGAATAAAGGCCGGATCACCGCCGGATTCCTGCCCGTAGCAGTTATCCGGGAACAGAACTTTTCTCGTATAGCGGTCCAGTACCTCCTCCGGGGAGGAAAACGCGCCCTTCATCTCATTATAGACGACGCCGTTGTAGATTAAATCCGCCTCCGGGCTCTCCAGCTCATAGTGCCACCCCTCCTGCATGAAAATCTTCGGTTCCTTATAAATGTTGGGATTGAACACAGCATCCATATAGACATCCATCAGATTCTGAAAATCCTTTTCATTGCAGCTGGCCACGGGGTATACCGTCTTATCCGGATACGTCATGGCATTCAAAAAGGTATTTAAGGAACCCTTTACCAGCTCTACAAACGGGTCCTTCACCGGGAACTTACCGGAGCCGCACAAAGTACTGTGTTCCAGAATATGCGCAACTCCGGTACTGTCCTCCGGCGGTGTACGGAATCCTATGGAAAACACCTTATTCTCATCCTCACAGGACACAGCAAAAATCCGCGCTCCGCTTTTTTTATGGCGCAGCACGGTTCCCGTGGCATTCATCTCATCCAGCTGTTTTTCTTCCACAACCTCATAGGCTGTCAAATGCTCTAACTGTCTCATATATTCTATATTCCTTCCTTAACATTTTCTCTTTATTACCATCTTGCCCATTCTCCGGCGTTTTCATTATCATGCAGAAAAGAAGAACAGAATTCCGCTTTTTTCCAGTCTCATACAGCATACCGCCAATGGTTCGGTTCTACATGTTGCCGACCAGTTTATCTTTTAAAATCGCAGCGCATTCCCGAACACAGAAATGGACCAGCAGCACAGGATCTGATTCGCTGGAAATTCCATAGATATCCGGAATCCCCCATTTCTTCGCGATCTGTTCTGCCCGGAACACATGGAAGTCACTGGTCAGAACTCCGATTCTTATGGGTTTATCCGAAATTTCTTCGTAAGTTCCGGGCTCCATGATGATGTCGGATCTGGCATGACGCGCTTTGCGCTCCGCCTGATCTTCCTCGATCGCAATCCTGCTGTAGGCAATGTTCTCCACCGTACTGAAAGAACGGGTCTCCAGGATCAGCTGCCGCTCGCTCACACCGTTAAACACGAGATAGTCCCGCATCGCAGCCGCTTCGCTGACCGGCTCATCCTCGCCCTGTCCGCCTGAAAGCACAAGCACGGTTCCCGGATTTTCCTCCAGATAATCGATCGCTTTGTCGAGCCGGCTCTTCAGCGATTTGCTGAGCCCGTCTTCTTTTACTCTGGCTCCCAGCACGATAAGATAATCGAGATTCGACGCATCCCGGCTGGCCGCTCCTGTAAAAATCAGGATCTCCACCATGGAAAACACCAGAATTCCCGTACAGCAGAATGTGATAACCGACACCGGCAGCCAGAGCGGCACCCGGTCCTTATGCTTCATATAATATTCCCAGCCCAATGCCAGAAACAGGCAGGCGGCTGCAAATACCATCCAGATAAAGGAAAATGAAGTGGTAAAACCCGAATAAATGACGATAACTACATAGTATATGACACAGGCTGCTGCCAAAAGCCATAAGATCCATGTCATGATTAAAACCTCCGCTTCCATCAGAGTTCAGACTCCGATAAGTTCGTGAGATACCTCAGTAAGTTCTCATAGTATACCATAATCGAAGATTTTCTACAAGAAAAAGCAGAAGTATGACGCATTGGAAGAGTACACAGAGGGGTACGAGGGCAGCCGCCATAAAGGAAGCCGCCAGATCGCGGATCAGATCTGGCGGCTTATCACTGCCAGGGAATGAATATTCCCGGCAGCCCCGGCTTTATTCTGCTTTCAACTACCTACTGTACTCCACTCTCACATCTCCGCAGAATATCGTACTCCTCCATCTCAATCCCCAAATCCACATCGACCATCTGCCGTGCATGGGGGGCGCTCTCCTGCGGGTTTCCATCCTCATCGTAAATGGCAGAAACGACAGCCGCCAGATTCCTTCCATCCGGCTTCATCACCTCGATGGTCTCTCCCACCGAGAATTTATTCTTCTGCTCGATCCTCGCGTATCCGCGGCCATCCACAGACGCCACCGTCCCCAGATACGTATAATCCTTTACATACGTACTGTTTTCATAAATCTGAGCGGACGCATCCGGCTTTCCAAAGTAAAAGCCTGTCGTAAATTCCCGGTTGACACACTTGGCAATCTCCTCCCGGTACCAGACTAAATTGGCTTCATACAGCTTCGGATCTTTTAAATAATCGTCTATGGCCTTCCGGTAGGCACGGGCCACCGTCGCCACATAGAGCGCCGTCTTCATGCGCCCCTCGATCTTAAAGCTGTCGATCCCGGCGTCAATCATCTCCGGAATGTGGTCGACCATGCATAAATCCTTGGAATTAAAGATAAAAGTGCCCCTCTCATTCTCATAAACCGGCATATACTCGCCCGGCCGCTTCTCCTCGACGATGGAATACTTCCAGCGGCAGGGATGGGTACAGGCTCCCTGATTGGCGTCCCGTCCCGTCATGAAATTACTCAGCAGGCACCGTCCCGAATAGGAGATGCACATGGCGCCATGGATGAAGCTCTCGATCTCCATATCCTCCGGAATCTGATTCCTGATCTCCTTAATCTCCTTTAAGGAAAGCTCCCGGGCCGTCACCACACGTTTGGCGCCCAGCTCGTACCAGAACCGGTAAGTCCCGTAATTCGTATTATTCGCCTGAGTGCTGATGTGGATCTCCATCTCGGGAAGTACGCGCCTGGCAATGGCAAACACTCCCGGATCCGAGATAATCAGCGCATCCGGTCCAATCTCCTTCAGTTCCTCAAAATACGCCTCCACCCCCGGCAGATCATCGTTATGGGCCAGGATATTGGCAGTAATATAAACCTTCACACCGTGTTCATGGGCAAAGGCGATTCCTTCTCGAATCTCTTCGTTGGTAAAATTCTTTGCTTTCGCTCTCAGTCCGAAGGCTTCTCCGCCGATATAGACTGCATCCGCACCGTAGATCACTGCGGTCTTCAGTACATCGAGGCTTCCAGCCGGAATGAGCAGTTCTGTCTTTCTCATCTTTTTACATCTCTTTCTCTCCCGCTGATGACGGGCACACATTAGTAATCTCAGGCACCTTTAAAACACTGAAAGCCACGCCGTCCCCGATGGGGATAATCGACGTAGCCAGACGGTCCGTATGCTTCAGTTCATATAAATACTCCCTCATCCGCGCATGGATCGTCCTGTCCCGCCGTTCCACCGCGTAGCGGGATTCAATAATATCTCCATCCTGCAGCACATTGTCCGAGACAAGCATACTTCCCGGAACCATGAGTCTCATGATTTCGGGAAGCCATACAAGATACTGTCCCTTCGCCGCGTCCATAAAGATAAAATCATAGGGACCGGTAAGTTTCTTCAAGATTTCTCCGGCATCGCCGGCGAGAAGAGTGATTCGGTCACTCTCCCCCGCTCTCTCAAAGTTTCGAAGGGCTTCTGGTATCCGTTTTTCATATTTTTCAATCGTTGTAATACGGCAGTTCTCCGGCATGGCGCCCGCCATCAGAAGCGTTGAATAGCCCACTGCGGTGCCAACCTCCAATATAGCCGCCGGCCGCTTCGACTCCACCAGAGAGATTAAGAAAGACGCGGTTTCCTCTCGTATAACCGGGACCCGTTCCTTCCTGGCCTTCGACGCGATCTCCATCAGGAGCGGGCCCCGGCTTCTCTCCAGCGAATTGATGTAGTCCGTAATTCTGTCGTTAACAATCATTCTTTCTCTTCCTCTTCCCCGGTATTTTCGTTCATCATCTGAAGTATCTCCTTGGAGGTCATAGAGGTATTCACGGTATACGTCCCGGGATTCACTTCATAGTCGAAGAAGATGGCCTGTATGACAAATGAATATTCATTCGTAATCAGCCCGTAGGACTTAAGGAGCTTTGCTGCATCCGTGATGGAAGTCCCCTCCTCCACGGTAATGCTCCTGTCCCTGCCCGGCGCGGCTTCCACTGACGTGGCATAGAAAATATCATGACCAAACTCATAGCCCTTTGTCACGCCCTCGTAAAGAAGCAGCACGACCAGCGCGCAGACAATCAGCCTTCCGGATATCCCGATGATGGCTCCCGTTATTCTGTTGATCTCTTTTGTAGCACGGCTCATACTGTCATCCCTTTCATCACGAAAGTCCTGATTCTTTGATGCTTATCCTGTTTCTTGTGCGGCCTGTACAGCTGCTGCCTGTACTTCCCGTCTGCCTATACTTCCATAATAATCGGCAGAATCATCGGATTCCGTTTCATGCGTTTCCACAAGAAATCGCTTAAGCTGTCACGGATAATATTCTTAATCTTGCCCCAGTCATTGACATGACGGTCGAGGCAGTCCTGCACGGCGTCGTTTACGACCGCTCTTGCATCCTCCATTAAATCTTCTGATTCCCGCACATATACAAAGCCTCTGGACACGATATCCGGGCCTGCCAGCAGCTGATTGCTGTATTTTTCCAATGTCAGCACGACGATGATAATACCATTCTGAGCCAGATTCTGTCTGTCACGCAGCACGATATTGCCGACGTCGCCGACCCCTAGTCCGTCTACCAGGATTCCGCCTGACTGGACGTGGTCCACGATGCCCCAGGACTCCTGTCCCAGTTCCACCACATCCCCGGAGGACATGATAACGATGTTGTCCTTCGGAATTCCCATAGCCTGTACCAGACTCTTCTGAGCCATCAGATGGCGGTACTCTCCATGCACCGGAATCGCATATTTCGGACGCACCAGCGCATAGATCAGTTTGATCTCTTCCTGACATGCATGTCCGGAAACGTGCGTATCCTGATTGATGACTTCGGCGCCCTTCATGGCAAGTTCATTGATAACCTTGGACACGGCCTTCTCATTGCCCGGAATCGGCGTGGAACTTAAAACCACCACGTCGGTCGGCTTAATCGATACCTTCTTGTGGGTGCTTCCCGCCATACGGGAAAGAGCCGCCATGGATTCTCCCTGGCTTCCTGTTGTAATGAGCACGGTCTGCTCGTCCGGATAATTCTTAAGCTGATCGATGTCGATTAAGGTTCCCTCCGGAATGTCAATATACCCCAGTTCGCTGGCCGTTCCGATGACGTTCACCATGCTTCGTCCCTCTACCACGACCTTGCGTCCGTATTTGGCTGCCGAGTTGATCACCTGCTGCACGCGGTCCACATTGGAGGCAAAAGATGCAACGATGATACGGTTAAACTTATGATCTGCAAAAATATTGTCAAAGGTCTTGCCCACCGTCTTTTCCGATGGGGTAAATCCCGGGCGGATGGCGTTGGTGCTGTCGCACATCAGAGCCAGTACCCCCTTCTTTCCAAGCTCCGCAAAACGCTCTAAATCGGCCGGCTCACCGAATACCGGCGTATAGTCGATCTTGAAGTCGCCGGTGTGTAAGATCACGCCCGCCGGTGAATAGATCGCCAGTGCAGAGGCGTCTGCAATACTGTGGTTCGTCTTTATGAATTCAATACGGAAACAGCCGAGGTTGATGGACTGTCCGTGCTTGATTACTTTCCTCTTCGTGTTTTTTAATAAATTGTGTTCTTTTAACTTATTCTCGATCAGTGCAATGGTCAGCTTCGTTCCATAAACAGGCACGTTGACCTCTTTTAAAATGTACGGCAGAGCCCCGATATGGTCCTCATGGCCGTGGGTGATGACAAATCCCTTCACCTTATCGATATTCTGTTTTAAATACGTCACGTCCGGAATGACTAAGTCAATACCCAGCATGTCGTCGCTGGGGAAAGCAAGTCCGCAGTCCACCACGATGATGCTGTCCTCATATTCAAATGCGGTAATATTCATACCAATCTGTTCCATTCCGCCAAGGGGAATGATCTTAATTTTTGCATTGCTGTCCTGTTTCTTCAATCTGTTACCTCCATTTTCTATTATTTTCCGTCCTGTTCTTCCTTTTCCATGATCTTCTGACAATCCCTGCAGTACCCGTAGAGCTTTACCTCATGATCCGTTACCTTAAATCCCATGGTGTCGGATATGGTCTGCTCCAGCGTATCAAGGAGGTCTCCTTCAAATGAAAATACTCTGCCGCAGCGGCTGCATATTGCGTGATGATGGTGATGTCTGGACTCGCTTTCAAGGCCCCCTAATTCATAGCGGGCAAAACCGTCGTCAAAGCTTACCTTATCGATTACCGATAAGTCCACCAGAACCTGCACAGTCCTGTAGATCGTGGCCAGTCCGATCTCCGGGCATTTCTTTTTCGCGAGGTCATAGATCTCCTCCGCCGTTAAATGTTCACCCGGGCGCTCCGCCATGATTTCCAGTACCAGCATGCGCTGATTCGTCACTTTGAGTCCCTTTTTTCGAAGCATGTCTTTAAAAACTTCCTGATCCATATATGAGTCCCTCAAAATCACTTTTCAATATCCACATCCGCGTCTTCCAGCAGTTCGGAAAATATCTTATATAAATAATCTATCTCGTTATCATCCTCTACAAACTCGTAAAGAGCATCCGCATCGCCGCTCTCCGATAAGTCTTTCAGAATGTAACATTCTCCTTCTTCGTCATCATCTGCCGCATCTGTCACCAGCAGATAATTCATACCGTTAATTCTGGTCTCCTCCAACACAAAAAAATCCACGGCCTCGCCGTCGTCTGTCACCAATGTGATCTTCTTTTCTTCACTGTTCATCGTTTCTTTACTCTCCTCTGGTCGTGCCGCCCGGCAGACTGTCCAAATATCCCTGCAGAATCAGTCCGGCCGCCACTTTGTCGATGACCGCCTTCCGGTTTTCCCGTCTGACTCCGCTCTCCTGTAAGATCCGTTCCGACTGAACGGTTGTAAGCCTCTCATCCCAGAGCACGACCGGCAGTCCGGTCCTTCTCTCCAGCATGGCTTTAAAGCTCTCTGTCTTTTCCACACGGTCTCCCAGAGTATTGTTCATATTCTTAGGATAACCCAAAACAATGGTTTCAATCTCATATTCCCGAATCAATTCTTCAATTCGGGCGCAAGTCTTTCTCAATTTGTTCTCGTCTTCTCTCGTAATTGTCTCCAGCGCCTGGGCAGTCAAGCCAAGGGAGTCGGACACGGCGACGCCAACAGTCTTTGAACCGTAATCAAGGCCCATGATTCTCATTCTCATTTTCTCCACATCATAAAGAGTTCCGCGGGTGAAGCTCACACAGCGGAACACGGCAGATCAGACTGTCATGATTCCGGTGCAGAGTCATAATCCCCCCGGACGTTGTCATTTCATCACAGCAGGACGCAATTCCCACTGATCGTCAAACCTTTTGAACCTCTTTCCTGTGATACAAAAACAACTGTCAGAGTCCGTTCGTTCCTTCATCTGACAGTCAAATTATTCCTGTACCCGGCAATCGGTATTCTATGACTTCCACGCAAACTACTTAAGCATCGTATCAATATAAACCCTCATAAGCTCCTCCAGGATCTCATCCCGTTCTACCTTCATGATGAGACTTCTGGCGTTCTTATGACTGGTTATATAAGTAGGATCTCCAGACATGATATAACCCACGATCTGATTGACCGGATTATACCCCTTCTCCGAGAGGGCAATATAAACCTGTTCCAGAACCTGGCTTACATCCAGTTTGTTTTCCTGTACTGAACCAAAAAATTGTGTATTATGAATATCGCCCATTGTTATCACGTCCTTTAACTGTTCTTCTCTATTCTAAACCATAAATCCCGTTTCGGCAACCTAAAAATAAAAATTCCTGTTTTTACCGAGTGAGAAGAATTACTTCATCATTTACCATCTCTGTTAAAGTTCCGCAGACCATGGCTCCTTTTAAGCCTTCTTCAAACGGCACTGCGGCCTTTACGTACTCTTTTGTATGGCCGATCATATAACGGCGGCCGTCCCATTCGAATTCTTCCTCCATCAGCACCTCTGTCATCTTCCCCAGGAACTGCTTCCGGTATTCGAGGGACATGATCTTTTCCAGAGAGAGCAGGACACCGCTCCGCTCCGTCTTCACCGGCTCAGGCACCTGGTCCGGCATGACGGCCGCACGGGTTCCCTCCCGTCTGGAGTATTTGAATACATGCATTTCATAAAAATGCACCGTCCGTAAAAATGCTTCCGTCGTCTGAAATTCTTCGCCCGTCTCCCCCGGAAATCCCGCGATGACATCGGTCGTGATCGCCGGATTGTCAAAGGCGGCTCTCAGGATATCACAGCGCTCCAGATAATCTGCGGTCGTATAATGGCGGTTCATCCTTGCCAGCGTCGCGTCGCACCCGCTCTGCAGAGACAGATGAAAATGCGGGCAGACCTTGGGAAGTGCCGCCAGCGCCTCCGCAAATTCCTTCGTGATGATGCGTGGCTCCAGAGACCCCAGGCGGATTCGCAGAAGTCCATCCACCTCATGCAGATACACAATCAGATCGAGAAGTGTCCTTCTCTCCTCCTCCCGGAAATCCACACCGTAAGAGCTTAAATGGATTCCTGTCAGCACGATTTCCTTATAGCCACCTGCCACCAGACGCTCCACCTCCGCGCGCACATCCTCCATCCTTCTGGAGCGCACACGCCCCCTCGTATAGGGGATTATGCAGTAGCTGCAGAACTGGTTGCATCCGTCCGTAACCTTAATAAACGCTCTCGTATGGTCGGCGATTTTATGAATCGTTAAAGCCTCGTATTCCTTCGCGGCGCTGATATCAATCACCGTTTCTTCTTCGATACGGCCTTCATGGGAAAAGTACTCTTCGAGGATCTTTACCAGTTCCGTTTTCTTATTGTTTCCAATGACCAGATCCACGGCCTCATCCATTTTAAGTGCGTCTCCCGCTGACTGTACGTAACAGCCGGCCGCCACAACCACGGCCTGCGGATTCATCTTCTTTGCCCGGTGAAGCATCTGCCTCGATTTGCGGTCCGCAATATTCGTCACGGAACACGTGTTGATGATATACACATCCGCGCCTTCGGCAAATGGAACAATCTCATATCCCGCCTCTTCCAGAAGCTGCTGCATAGCCTCCGTTTCATATGAATTCACCTTGCATCCAAGGTTATGCAGGGCTGCCTTTCTCATTTTGTTTTCTCCTATCTAAATAAACAGTATGTGATCTTTATTTTCATGTAAATTTACCATTGACTTTTACCCCATATGCCAGTACTATTGAACTTGAACAAGCGGGGATTCCCTGATAAAAAAAGAACAATCTCAAGGAGGTTTTTTCACATGAAAACAGTTCGTATATCTTTAAACTCCATCGACAAAGTAAAATCTTTTGTAAATGACTTAACCAAGTTCGATACCGATTTTGATCTGGTATCTGGAAGATACGTAATTGATGCGAAATCCATTATGGGCATCTTCAGTTTAGACTTATCCAAACCGATCGACTTAAACATTCATTCTGAGAGCAGTGTCGATGAGATCGTAAACATCTTAAAGCCATACATCGTTGACTAATCCGGATCCTGACCAGTCTGTAATTTAAACCGAACCGGAGTCCAATCCGGTCAGGATACCGTCATACGCTGTAAAACTATCGGGTATAAGTGAAATCAGCTGGTAAATCGCTTCAATCGTGTAAAACGATTGAAGCTTTTTTTGACCGGAAAATACTCCTGATCAGCACCACACCTTTTCCACCGTACTTATGGCCGTCTCCACCATCTCGTCGATCTTTTCTTTCAGCTTCTCTTCCGAGCGCTCAATCATCTTCAAATTCGGTTTCGTCACCGGATGCTTTGCAACGAAGATCGTACAGCAGTCTTCGAACGGCAGAACCGAAGTCTCATACGTTCCGATCTTTTCAGCCACATCCACGATCTCCTGCTTGTCGAAGCCGATTACCGGACGGAATACCGGCATGGTACACGCGGCGTCTGTGGCGGCTAAGGACTGCATGGTCTGGGATGCCACCTGTCCGATGCTCTCCCCCGTGATTAAAGCCTGTGCTCCCGCATCTGCAGCCAGACGCTCCGCAATCCGCATCATATAGCGGCGCATGATGATCGTCAGCTCCTCGTGGGGACACTGGTCATAGATGTAGAGCTGGATATCCGTAAAGTTCACGATGTGCAGATGAATGGGGCCTGAATATTTAGAAACCAGCTTCGCCAGATCAACGACTTTCTGCTTTGCACGCTCACTCGTATAAGGCGGCGCATGGAAATAGACGGCGTCGATCTTCACGCCGCGTTTGGAGATCATATAACCCGCCACAGGACTGTCGATTCCGCCGCTTAAGAGCAGCATGGCCTTTCCATTCGTGCCTACCGGCATACCGCCCGGCCCCGGAATGACCTTTGAGTAGATATTGATCCGGTTTCTCACCTCCACATGGAGCATGACCTCCGGCTGATGAACATCCACCCTTGTCTCCGGAAACGTGTCCAGGATCACCTCGCCCAAATCTCTGTTAATCTGATCGGAATTAACCGGGTACTTTTTATTTCCCCGTCTCGCATTGACCTTAAATGTAAAATTCTTATCCTCGTAGGCCTCATCCACGTAGGCAAGTACCTGTTTCTTTAAATCCTCATATCCACAATCGTCCACCTGGACCATAGGACAGATGGCCGCAATGCCGAAGATGCGTCTAAGCGCTTCAACCGCCTCGTCAAAATCATACTCCGATTCCGCAGTGGCATAGATTCTTCCTGACTCCTTCACCACCATAAAATCTCCGTCAATATCCTTTAACGCGTGGCGGATCTGTGTCACCAGAGCGTCCTCAAACATAAAACGATTTTTCCCTTTTACGCCGATCTCGGCGTACTTTATTAAAAATGATTTATACTGCATAGTAATCCTTTCTTTTTCCTCAGCCTCTCTGATACCTTCGAAGTACCGGCAACAATTCCTGCAACACGGAAATACAGTAGTCCACCTCGTCCTTCGTGTTAAACACGCCGAAGCTGAACCTCAGTGTAGAATCCAGAAGCTCTTTCTTAACTCCGATCCCCTTTAAAGTCCCGCTGACCGCCGGATGATTTGAGGAACACGCGGATCCGGAGGAAACATAGATCCCCTTCTCCTCCAGCGCATGGAGCAGAACCTCGCTTCTCACCCCGGAAAAGCCGGCACTCACAATCTGGGGGGCAGACTGGTCTCCCGGAAGGCTGTTGACCGTAGTCCCCTCGACTTCACCCAGCCGGCTGATCATATAGTCCTTGATCTCATACATCCGCTTAAGCCTTTCGCTGTGATCCCGATACATCTCGCGGGCCGCCGCTCCGAGTCCTGCTATTCCCGGGACATTCTCCGTGCCGGAGCGCAGTCCCCGCTGCTGTCCGCCTCCGTAGATCAGTGGTTTTATCTTCACCCGGCTGTCCACGTAGAGAAAACCAATGCCCTTGGGGGCGTGGATTTTATGCCCGCTGACGGAAAGCAGGTCAATCCCCTGACGTTTCGGCCGTATCACGAACTTTCCATACGCCTGAATGGCATCCACATGGAAGAGGATCGCCGGATTAATCTTATGGATGAGCTTCGCAATCTCCTCCACCGGCTCCACCGCTCCGATCTCGTTGTTCACATACATGACGGATACGAGAATGGTCTCCCTGCGGACAGCCCGTTCTAAGTCCTCCAGGCTGATATGTCCGTTATGATCCACCGGTAAATACGTCACTTCAAAGCCCTGCTCTTCTAAATAGGCCAGCGGATTATAGACGGAAGCGTGTTCAATCGCCGTGCTGATAATATGGTTTCCCGCCCGCCGATTGGCCATGGCCGTCTCGATCAGCGCCATATTGTTGGATTCCGAACCGCCGGAGGTAAACACAATCTCCTTCGGGGACACCTTTAATGTACCTGCAATGATTTCCGCAGCCTCTTTGATATACTGTTCCGCGCGCATTCCCTTACCATGCTTTGCGGACGGATTTCCATAGTCCTCCGTCATCACCTTCATCACAAGATCGGCCACCGGCGCAAGCACCTTTGTCGTCGCCGAATTATCAAAATAAACGTCCATATAATTTCTCCTCTTTGTCAGCTCTCCATCTGAAACATTAAGACGGACAGCACCGCAAGCCCGGCAGTCTCTGTGCGCAGAATCCTTTTTCCGAGTGTCACCGGCTTTACGCCGGCTTCCGATGCCCGGGATATCTCTTCATCCTCAAAACCGCCTTCCGGACCGATGAAGATCCCGCAGCTCATCCCCGGCCGGATTCCGGCAAAATACGCCTTTGTATCCGCCATCCCTTCCGCATGTTCGAACGGAATGATATTTTTATCAAATCCGCCCGCATAGTTAAGCGCTTCCTGAAACGTCATCACACCAGTCACCTCCGGAATTATCAGCCGCTTTGACTGCTTCGCCGCACTCTCCGAGACTGCGTTCCATCTGCGCACCTTTGCCTCTTCCTTCTTTGCGTCCAGCTTTACCACAGTACGCCTCGTCTCCACAGGAATCACCTGGTAAACGCCCAGCTCCACCGCCTTCTGGATGAGGAACTCCATCTTGTCACTCTTCGGAAGCCCCTGAAATAAATAGAACTTAGCAGGCAGCTCCGTCCCGCCTTCCGTAACGGTAACAATCTCCGCAGTCACAGCATCCGAAGTAATTGTCTGAAGCCTGCATACATAATCTTTATCCACACCGTTGCTGATCAGAACCTCTTCTCCCGGCTTCATGCGCAGCACATTTTTTATATGGTTCACATCCGGGCCGGTCACCGTGACGGTATCCTGTCCGATCTGCTCCTGATTTACGAAAAAATGATACATCGCTCTTCCCTATTTCTTCCTGGCCGTAACTGACAGCCACTCTCCCTGATACGTCACCTCGATCACTTCAAACGCGTCGTTGGCCGCAAATGCCGCTCTCACTGCCTCTTCCTTCATGTTAATGATGCCTGAGGTAATGAAAATGCCGCCCTTCTTCAAGTGTACCGGAATCTCCCTCTGAAGCATGATAATGACATCCGCCAGAATATTGGCCACAGCGATATCGTACTTTTCATAGCCGGCCGCGTCCTGTACCGCCTTATCATCAATGATATTTCCCTGGAGAACCGTAAAGATCTCTCCACTGATCCCGTTTGCCTCCAGATTTTCTCCCACCGCTGTAATGGCGTTCTCGTCGAGATCCGTACCGAACACGGTGTTTGCACCAAGCTTTAAGGCTGTGATTCCAAGGATTCCGCTTCCCGTTCCCACGTCGAGAAGAACCGTCTCGGGAGTCACGTATTTGCGGAGCTGACGGATACACAGCTGGGTCGTCTCATGCTGTCCCGTGCCAAAGGCCGTACCCGGATCGATCTGAATCAGGAGCTTGTCCTTATGCTCCTCCGGAATCTCCTCCCAGGTTGGCTTGATCAGGATATCGTCTACGGTAAACGGTTTAAAATACTGCTTCCAGTTATTAATCCAGTCCTTATCCTCCGTCTCGCTTTCGGTGATGGTGCGCTCTCCTAAATCCGTAAACATGGACAGGTCGTTAAGCCCTTCTTCCACACGCTCCAGAATACCGGCCACGTCCTGGCTGTCATCGAGATAGAAGCTGACAAAGGCCACGCCTTCGTCGGGAGGCAGCTCCGGAAGGATGTCAATGAACATTCCCTTCGTCTCCTCCGCGGTCAGCGGAATATTATCCTCAATCTCGATCCCCTCGATTCCAATCTCGTCAAACATGCTGCTGACTAAATCCACGGCCTGTGTCGTGGTCTTCAGCGTAAATTTTTTCCATTTCATAACGATCCCTTATCCTTTCACAATTTTTACAAAGAGACACATAATCACCACCAGAACCACCGGCCTTACAATCTTCCGGCCGCTCTTAACCACCAGCCCGGAGCCGATATAATGGCCTGCGATACAGAAAACCCCTGCCGTTACGCCTAACGGAAGCAGAACCTTTCCATTGATCAAAAAGGTCACCAGCGCCGCAATGTTGGAGGAGAGATTGACCACCTTCGTCGTGCCGGACGCGGTTCTTAAATCCATTTTGGCAGCTCCCGTTAAAACCAGAAGCAGGAATGTTCCTGTCCCCGGACCGTAAAAGCCGTCATATGTACCGATTAAAAGCGCCGCAGCCATGCTGACGGCCAGCATCTTCTTCTCCGGGAGGCTGCCTGTATCTTTATTATCACCCATATCTTTGTTTTTCAAAACATAGAACGCCACAACCGGCAGGGCAAATAACATCATTCCTTTCAGAAATTTCTCACTTGCCAGCAGGGATAAATTGGAACCGATGATGGAACCAACGATCGCACAGGCCGCAGCAAATAAGGATAACTTCCATTTAATAAATCCGCTTTTCGCAAATCTTGCCGTGGATATCACAGTTCCCATGGTCGATCCCATCTTATTCGTCCCCAGCGCCAAATGAGGCGGAACGCCTGCGGCTAAATAAGCGGGAAGCGAAATCAGTCCGCCGCCCCCGGCAATGGAGTCCACAAAGCCGGCCAAAAATACCAGCGGACATACAATCAGATACTGGTGCATTTTCACTGTTTCCTTTCTCTCGTCTGTAGAAGACGGAAATAAACCACATGATATCATAGCATAGATTTCATGGGCTTGCAACCGCAACGTTTATCGCTTTTTTCAGAATCCCGCGAATCCATGATTCCGGTCATTTTCATCCTGGAATCTTTAAAACAACAGATTCAGAAAAAAATTTTAAAAAATTTTGAAATAGATGCAATAAAACCTTTTGCTGATGCATTAATCTATTGAACGGATGAAAATCACTTCTGTTCCATACTGATAACAAAGGGCAAACATATCAAGAAAAACGAAATTCCTTGATGCATTACACCACATCACACTCGCCCCGAGTCATGAGGGACCGGATACAGAGCGCATTTTCACATATTACAATCTAACGGCAATTAGAGTTTGTAATCGAAATGAAAAAGGCTGAACCCGCGGCAAGCAGGTTCAGCCTTTTTCTATCCTCGAACTATTTTCTGATCTGTCAGGCTCCAGGGGTTCCCGGAGCTCCGCCCTCCGTGTTCCCTTTATTGAGCCATGATACCGTCTGTACCCACATGATATCCATCCGGCGTCGTTGTATTTACAAGGAGCCGTCCCAGAGTTCCATCGGACATCGTGTTAAAATAGTACGCTTTTCCGTCAATAATCTGCCACCCGATTCTCATGGACCCCATCGTTCCATCGTCGGTTGGATTTAAATAAAATTTATATCCGTTTCCATCGGTATACCATCCGGTCATCATGTGGCCGCCGCCGTCAAACATATACCATCTTCCGTCGATATACTTCCACCCGTTGGACGGCCAGCTTCCGTCACTGTTCTGGAACCACCAGCCGCCCGGGCTGTAGCGCCATCCCCTTTTATAGGTATAGGCTCCCGGTCCGCTGTTATCGTCATCGCTGTCGTCCTCATCATACCAGCAGTCATAGGAAATGCTTCCCTCGATCGGTCCGGTCTGCTTCGATCCGGAACCGTTAAATCCCGGAAAATCCCGCACTTCCTGGGCATTATCCGCAAATGCTGCCATGGAAAACCACAGAACCGTGCAGCATGCCAGTGCTGCCGTCAAAACGAATTTTCTTATTTTTCTCATCTTTCTTCCTCCAGATTATGTACTAATTACGTTCTAATCCTTCTCTCTGCTTTTCCAGCCCCTCCACAATGCGGCAGCTGATCATGCACGCCTCTTTTCCCCCCGGCCACAGCACTGACTGGGCACGCGTATGCACGTAGCAGTTCATATTCCGGTTCCAGACGAGGCTCGATGCACTGGTTCTGACAGAATCCAGAAGAAGCATGGGACAGCCCTCGCACATCCGGTCGGCTCCAAAAAATGCCCGGTAACAGACGCCGCCGTTTACCGCCTGAGGATCCCGCTCCTGCACCTTTTTACTGGTGTAGAGAAACTCACACGTCTCCATATCGAGAATATAGAACCAGTCCCGCTGCTCCTCCAGCGCCGCGGAAAATCCGTTCATCGCCCTGCAGAGACGTTCCTGGGCTCTTTCCTTCATCAAAAAGATACCGAGAATCCTGGAAATCGTCTGAAGCAGCCGGATCTGGCTGCCGGTCCAGTACCGATTTTCCGTACATTCATCGAAACCAATGAAGCCCCTCGGCTTTCCCTGGTCCATGATTCTGCACTGAAGCACCGACTTAATCCCCTGACTTTCCAGCAGCATGCGCTGATGTGTCAGAAGCGTACTGACATCCCTGCAGAAAAAGATCCCTTCTTCACTGAAATTATCGTAGTAATGATCAAGAGAATCCATGTCTATGCTCTGCAGGTTCTCCTTTTCCGGCTGGATCCCCTCTTTGCACCACTCAAAGGTGTTGGATGAGATGCTTCCATCCTCGTCGTCTTCGAAAATATAAACACGGGACACATCCACCTGTCTCCCAACGATCTCCAGCAGCTGGTTGATCGATTTCTCCATGCTGTGGGATCGGCTTAGGATATCCAGCACATAACCTGTCAGGTTCTGGTCTGCCAGTTTCTGATCCATCACCGCTGCTTCAGCCACATCAGTCTGGCTCTCCGGCTGAATCACGTCCTCCAGCGTCTCCGCATAGAAAGCATATCTGTTTTTCCCCTGCCTCTTTGCCTGATAGAGGGCTGCATCGGCATTTTTATAGATGCTAGCAAAATTATCGCCATTTTCCGGCGCAGTGGAAATACCGATCGAGCAGGATATCATATCATTCTGCTGCTTCAAGATTGACCGGAAGCTTTTTAGAATTTGGTCCGCTTTCTCCGCCGCCTCCTCCATGGTTTTCACATGGTACAGGAGAACCGCAAACTCATCACCGCCGACTCTCGCCAGCACCGCATTTTCCGGAAACAGCCTGCGAAGCATGTCTGCAATATCAACTAACATCGCATCACCGCTCAGATGGCCGTATATATCATTGACTTTCTTAAAGTTATCCACATCGAGAATCATCAAAACGCAGCGGTCTGACGTCCGTGCCTTTACCACATACCGCTGTATCAGCGTCTGAACCGCCCCCCGGTTGTAGAGGCCGGTCAGAGAATCCTGTTCCGCCAGCTCCAGCAGCCGTTCCTTTTCCCGCTTCTCCCTGTCGATGTCTGCAATCAGCCCAATCGCCCGGACCGGCCGCTTCTCCTGGTCTGTCTGCAGAGTGTACCGCACCCTGCACCAGATGTAGCGGCCATCCTTTGCAGCCAGTCTGATCTCATTTTCCCCATAGGGGGATCCCAGAAGGACCTCCTTCTGCATCTGTATGAATACTTTCTCGTCATCACTGTGCAGATTGCCCCGTTTTAATATCTTTTCCGATATGTGATCGCTCACCGCCTGATAGCCAAATTTTTTAACCCAGTTCGGGGAACAGGTCAGCGTATCACTCTTAATATCCCACTCGAATATGATGTCTGTCGCCTGATTCAGGATAATCTGATACCGCTCCAGACTCATCTTCAGCTCTTCATCGGCCTTTCTGCGCTCTGTAATATCTATCAGAATACAGTAAAAAACGGGCTGGCCGTCCCGCATGACCAGCTGGCCCCTGTCCTGAATGACAAGATAATTTCCATCCCTGCAGATCACACGGTATTCGATTTCCTTGGTGTTCCCGTTCTTCATCTGGCGTATCACCTCAAGACGGGTGCTCTTAAGATCCTCTGGCACGATCATACGGCTGAATTTATTTTCAAAGATTGTCTCCATCTCATCTCTTGTGTAGCCGAACATCTTTAAAAAACCGTCGCTGTAGAAGATCAGTTCCAGATCTGCATCATCCCTGCAGCAGATAACGCCTCCGGGAATATTCTGAATCAGCGCGTCCAGGTTGGAATTTTTCTCCTCCAGCTCTTTGGACTGCAGGCCAACCAGGCTCCGGAGAGCCCACACCTCCTCCTGTGTCATGTGCTGCAGATCAGACTCCCATGCGCGGTTTGGAAGAGAATGATGAAGTCTCATCATGTATCCGGCTCCGTCCTCAAAACGGCAGATCCCCGACACACGCACCACGCGTTCGCCATCCTCCTGCTGCTTCCGCCTGCATCTGACATAGCAGCTTCCTGAAAAGGAATAGATATGTCCGGCAAGAGCAGATGCCGTGTAATCCGCATTCAGAATCTGATATTCATGGAGATCACTGTTCTGATTCGCTGCATAAGCGTTCAGGACATTCTCCCGTCCCTTTATTCTATTGTAGATTCCCGCACCAGTCCATTCAATATCGTCAGAAAGCATCTGACCGATCTGTTCAACATCCTGCTGTTCCAGGCAAGTCTGGTGAAACCGCCTGACAAACTCTATAACCTGCCGCTCTTCTGTCATCCCTTATCCTTTCCGGATTTCCCCAAAACCGAAACAGACATACTTCGTATATTGATTTCTATTTTACTGGTTTTCACTGTTTTTTACAAGATAAAACCAATTATATTTTGTGTATTCCATATAATAATAAGGAATCATGTATTTTTACAGGAATTATCAGTAAATGAAAAGGCCGCCATCAGGATTTTACTGCCTGATAACGGCCTTTTATATGACTGTTATTTAAAAATACCTTTTTTTCTGTGCTTCTCGCCTTCAGAGCTGTCGCCGCCCATCGCCTCATCGAATCTGCGCAGCGCCTCCTTCTGAGCCTCATTCATACGCTCCGGCACCTGAACCACCAGTGTAACATAATGATCGCCGCGGACCGCTTTATTTCGCAGAGACGGAACACCCTTGCCCTTTAAGCGGACCTTGGTGTCTGTCTGGGTTCCGGGTTTTACCTCGTATTCCACGTCTCCGTCCACCGTCTTAATGCGGATCGGACCGCCCAGCGCCGCCCTGGTGAAGGAAATCGGCACGGTGGAGAATATGCTGGTATCCTGGCGCTTGAAGATGGGATGGCCGGAAACTACAGCCTCAACCAGTAAGTCGCCCCGCTCTCCGCCATTGGTTCCCGGTTCACCTGCTCCGGCCAGACGCACGCTCTGCCCGTTATCGATGCCCGCAGGAATCGTAACCTTAAACTTCTTACGCTTCGTAATATATCCGGTTCCGTAACAGTCCGGACATTTTTCTTTTATGATGCGGCCTGTTCCGCCGCAGTCCGGACACGTCTGGACATTCTGTACCTGACCGAAGAAAGACTGCTGGGTATACATGATCTTTCCTTTTCCGTTACACTTCGGACAGGTAACGGGTGAAGTGCCCGCCTTCGCCCCGCTTCCGTGACATGACGCACACTCTTCTTTATAATTGAGTTCAATCTCTTTTTCACATCCGAAAATCGCATCCTCAAATGTGATCCGGACACTGGTCCTGACATTGGCGCCCCTCGATGGTCCATTATAACGGGCACTGCTTCTGGATCGGCCGCCGCCAAAGATATCGCCGAAGATATCGCCAAAGATATCTCCCATATCCGCGCCGTTAAAATCGAAACCGCCGAATCCGCCCGGTCCGCCGCTTCCGTCAAACGCCGCGGAACCAAACTGGTCGTACTGACGTCTCTTATCCGGATCACTGAGCACGCTGTACGCTTCGGATGCTTCTTTAAACTTCTCCGCCGCGGCAGCGTCGCCGGGGTTCGTATCAGGATGGTATTTTTTTGCTAATGCCCTGTAGGCCTTCTTAATCGCCGCGTCGTCTGCGTCTTTGGGAATGCCGAGGACTTCATAATAATCTCTCTTTTCTGCCATCTTAGGTCTACCTTTCACTCATCGCTTTGCCTGGCACCGGCCATTCATGTCTGCCGGACAGCCAGATAGGAAAACTGCGGAAAAAGTGCTGTATCACTACAACACTTTTTCCAAAGCCCTGCGGGCTGACCAGACTATCTTACACCTCTTTGTAGTCTCCGTCAACTACATCGCTGTCCTGATAGGAAGCTCCGCCGCCGGCATTCCCCGCACCGGCGCCCATATCAGGGCCGGCACCTGCAGAACCCTGGGCAGCCTCATATACTTTTGCAAACAGTGCCTGAGCGCTGTTCATCAGCTTCTCTTTGCCTGCCTTAATATCTTCGATCTGAGCGTCTGTCATCTCTTCAATCGGAGCTCTGTTAATAGCTTCTTTTAAAGCGTTCAAATCAGCTTCCACGGCAGCCTTGTCATTGGCGTCAATCTTATCGCCAACTTCCTGTAAAGCCTTCTCTGTCTGGAATACCATGGAGTCGGCGTCGTTTCTCGCATCGATGCCTTCCTTGCGCTTCTTATCCTGAGCCTCGAATTCAGCCGCTTCTTTTACTGCCTTATCGATATCATCATCGGACATGTTGGAGCCGGAAGTGATGGTGATGTGCTGTTCCTTGCCTGTTCCAAGATCCTTTGCGGATACGTTTACGATACCGTTGGCATCGATATCAAAGGTAACCTCGATCTGCGGAACGCCTCTTCTTGCAGGCGGAATTCCGTCTAAACGGAACTGGCCCAGCGTCTTGTTGTCTCTGGCGAACTGTCTCTCGCCCTGTACAACGTGAATATCAACCGCTGTCTGGTTGTCTGCCGCTGTGGAGAAGATCTGGCTCTTCTTTGTCGGGATTGTGGTGTTTCTCTCAATCAGTCTTGTCGCTACGCCGCCCATAGTCTCGATGGATAAGGACAGTGGAGTAACGTCCAGAAGAAGAATGTCGCCTGCGCCGGCATCGCCTGCCAGCTTACCGCCCTGGATGCTGGCACCGATTGCCACACACTCATCCGGATTTAAGGTCTTGGACGGTTCTTTTCCTGTTAACTGTTTTACTTTTTCCTGAGCTGCCAGCATACGGGTGGAACCGCCTACCAGCAGAACTTTTCCAAGCTCGGAAGCGGTGATTCCGGCATCTCTTAATGCATTCTGTACCGGAACAGCCGTGCGCTCGATCAGATCCAGTGTCAGCTCGTCAAATTTTGCTCTTGTTAAGTTCATATCGAGATGCTTCGGGCCTTCTGCCGTAGCAGTGATGAACGGTAAGTTGATGTTGGTGGTTGTGGAGGAAGATAATTCCTTCTTCGCCTTCTCTGCAGCTTCTTTTAATCTCTGCATAGCCATCTTATCGCCGGATAAGTCTACGCCCTCTGTCTTCTTGAATTCGTCTACCATCCACTGGGTGATGCGGTTGTCAAAATCATCGCCGCCCAGACGGGTGTCGCCGTTTGTGGAAAGTACTTCGATAACGCCGTCGCCGATTTCGATGATGGAAACATCGAATGTACCGCCGCCTAAATCGTATACCATGATCTTCTGCTCTTTTTCATTGTCAAGGCCGTATGCCAGCGCTGCCGCCGTCGGCTCGTTGATGATACGCTTTACATCAAGGCCGGCAATCTTGCCTGCGTCCTTGGTTGCCTGACGCTGCGCGTCGTTGAAGTATGCAGGAACCGTGATAACAGCCTCGGTTACCTTCTCACCTAAATAAGCCTCTGCATCTGCTTTTAACTTCTGCAGAATCATGGCGGAAATCTCCTGCGGCGTATAATTCTTTCCGTCAATCGCTACCTTATAGTCTGTACCCATATGTCTCTTAATGGAAGAGATGGTTCTGTCCGCATTGGTAACCGCCTGACGCTTTGCAGGCTCGCCAACCAGTCTCTCACCATTTTTTGTAAATGCCACGATCGATGGTGTTGTTCTCACACCCTCGCTGTTCGGAATAACAACCGGTTTTCCACCTTCCATAACAGCCACACAGCTGTTAGTAGTACCTAAGTCAATACCAATAATCTTGCCCATAGTTTTTTCCTCCTATATTGTCTTTTCTCTCATTTTTAATAAAACGGTTTATAACGATGTGTTCGCACGAAACTTGAAAGGATTCCGTTCAGTGCTCACAGTCAGTTTGCTACCTGAACCATGGAATGTCTCACCACGGTATCACGGTAGGTGTAGCCCTTTTGGAGTTCCATGGCAACCGTATTCTCGCCAAGGGACTCATCATCAATATGCATCACAGCATTGTGGAAATTCGGGTCGAATGGCTGACCCACCGCTTCGATCGGCTTTACACCGGTATCTTCCAGCGTCTTCATAAGCTGTTTATATATTTTTTCCATTCCTTCTGCAAACGGAGTGCCCTTATCCTCCTCCGGAACGGCTGCAAGGCCTCTCTCGAAATTGTCGACAACCGGAAGTATCTTTTCAATGATATCTCTGGCGCCGATTTCAAACATGGCAGATTTTTCTTTCTCTGTTCTCTTTCTATAATTATCGAACTCGGCCATATTCCGCTGCAGACGGTCGGTCAGTTCTTCAATCTTGACATCCTTCGGATCTTTTTTCTCTTTTTTCTTTCCAAAGAATCCTTTCTTCTCCGGTTCCGCCTGCTTTTCTTCTGCAGGCTCCTCATCTCCGGATTTCTCATCGGCGGCATCTTCGGCACACGCTTCGGTTTCCGCGGCTTCTGTTTCGCCTTTTTCTATTTCTTCGTTAACGGAACCGGTGTCTTCTGCCTTCATGGCCTCTTCTGCCAGTTCCTCTTCTATTCTCGTCTCTTCGCTGCTCACTGTTCTTCCCTTCACCTTTCATCTTTTTTCAGGATCGAATCCAGCTGCGTCATGAGATTCCGCAGCGTATTCAAAACCTTTTCATAGTCCATACGCTTCGGACCGATGATACCGATCGTTCCTCTCAAGCCCTCGCCCAGCTCGTAATTCGCTGTCACGATGCTGCAGTCCCTCATCGTCTGCACCGGCGCTTCCTCGCCGATATAGACCTGAATTCCCGAACTGCTCTCTGAACTGTTCACATCATCGACCAGCTCCTGAAGGAGTTCTTTCTGTTCCAGCGTACCGATCAGCCGGCTTGCCATCTCTCCGTCGCTCAACTCCGGATACTTGAAAATGTTCGTGGCACCGCTGGTGTAAATCTGCAAATCATCGTCATCTGCCCGGATTGCTTCTGCAACCTCATTGAGTACCCGGTCGACCACCTCGCTGTGTATGCCGGCCTGCTCCTTTAATCTGCTGATTACGTCCAGATTGATTTCCTCTATGGTCAGCCCGTTTAAGGCATTATTAAGAAGAATGTTAAGATTCAAAAGCCCTTCATCGCTTAACTGCTGGCTGATGGGGATCATGGTGTTCTTAATCATATTCCCTTCTACAACGATGACCACCAGAAGCTTTCCATCATCAACCCTGGACAGCTGGATGAACTTCAGCTTGTTTCTGTGATACTGGGGGGCGCTGATCAAAGCCGCGTAATTCGTGTTCTGCGCCAGGATTCTCGCCATCTGCTTTAACAGAAGCTCGACCCGGTCCACACGCTTTAGCATCAGGTCCTTGATTTCAGTAACCTCTTCTTCTTTCTCCTGCATGATCTGATCCACATAAAAGCGGTATCCCTTATCAGAGGGAATCCGCCCGGCCGACGTATGCGGCTGTACAATGTATCCCAGCTCCTCCAGATCAGACATCTCATTCCGGATCGTGGCTGAACTCAAATTCAAATCGGTGTACTTGGAAATAGTTCTGGAGCCAACCGGTTCGCCGGTTTCTAAGTACGTTTTTATGATGGCCTTCAAGATCGTAATCTTTCGGCCGTCTAACTGGTCCTTATCATTCAACCCGCCACACTTCCTTTCTGAGTCTTCCTGTTAGCACTCAACGTTTGGGAGTGCTAACATCTTCATTTCATAATATATTCTTTTTTCCCTCGTTTGTCAATACATTCGATTGAAAATTTTTTGAGAATTTTCTGTGAACTTCTTCTTTATAAATCATAAAGTGTTTTACCAAAGTAAGACAAATGTTACAAACGTATTGACAGGATTTCCTTGACATTTAACATTTTTGTAATATAATGAAAATTGATACACCATAACAACGGTTTTTCCATCATATTAATACGGAAAAATCATGATATTGCGAGGTAAATCATGAAAAAGAAATCAGGTAAGGTTCTTCTTATGCTGTGCGTGACGCTCCTCTGTACCCTGTTTTTATCCATGACTGCTGCCGCCGAGGAAAAGGGCGCCCTCACAGCCGTGGATGGAACTCATATCACAGGGTGGCTGAAGAATGATGCGGATTCCGGCGAAGCAGCAGTGGTTGAACTGCATATTTACAAAGACGGGAACAGCGAAGCTGCAAAGGTCATTACAGTACCGGAAGAAAGCTACAGCGATGAGGCGGGAAATTCCACTGGGGACGGCCGCCGTGTATTTGACTATAAGATCAACTGGCAGGAACTGGGCGGAACTGTCTGTAAAGTGGAAGCCTTTCTGGTGTCCGGAGATAAAAAAACACTTCTTACCGGCGCCATGGAATACAAACCGTCATCAGAAGTCTTAAAGAAAACGGAGAGCTCCGGCGAGGAAATCGGCCCGGGAATTCCGAAAAAAGAAGAAATACCGGCGGAACAAACCTTTGAAGGCTATAAAAAAGGGGAATCCCTCGGGATCTTCAAGACCACCGGATACTGCAGCTGCAGCAAATGTTCCGGCGGCAGCGGTCTCACCTATTCCGGTACCGTGCCACAGCCAAATCACACCATATCCGCAGATATCACAGTGCTTCCCCTTGGAACAAAAGTGATAATCGGCGAAACGGTTTATACCGTAGAGGATATCGGGAGCAGCGTGGACGGCCATACCGTGGATCTCTACTTCTCCAGCCACCAGGAAGCACTGGCCTATGGAGTAAAAAAACAGGAAGTATTTCAGGCAATTGAATAACAGGCATCAATGACCATTCCGTATGGCATGCGGTTTTAAAATAAGATAAAAAAGAGAGACTCCTCATACACAATCAGGAATCTCTCTTTTTTCATAGCAGAATATCAATTCTCAACCTTTTTCCACTCCCGGAACCAGCCTCTCACCAACTCAATCTCCTCCTCACACAAGCCTGCCACATCCTCTTCTGTCATACCCCGTAAATACATATTTTTTGCCACAATCTGCTCCGCCTCTAATTTTCCTTCTAGCCTTCCATCCTCAATCATTCCCCGTATCGCTTCGCACATGTTGATTTTTTCCCCTTTCTCTCTGTATGTTTCCTTTACTGCTTCCAGTTCCTTCGATCCGGACATCACGGTGATTACATCGTATGCATCTTCACTCAGCTGCTCAAAGCTTTCCCGGTGTCCAAACACATAACTGCGCTCTGCTTCCTTATCCCCGGAAAAACCTATAAACCCAAATACTTCCCGCAGATCGGTCTGAAAGAGATCGGTATCTTTAAAACGTCTGACCTCCAGAACATGCAGCCTGTAGTTGTTAAACAGATTCTTCAGACCTTCCGGTATCTCCTCAAAATTGATAAGCGAATACAAATCCCCTGCGCCATCCCACGGTTCTGCACCGTAGTACAGAACGATGGTAAAAATTGCGTTTAACCGGTCTTCTTTCCGAAAACCGCCGAGAAACTCCCCTCTCGACAGGCCCCTGGCCTTTCGATTCTTTTTCTGGATTCTCCGCATCTGTTCGTCGTATCCGGCGGCATCCTCGAGCATGACCCGGACCGGCATCCCATAATGAACCAGATCCTGATGCTCCAGAGCGATAACCGCAAAGTTCATCCCCATGACTACCCGCTTTACCGCATCACGGTATTTCTGGACTGCAAACCACTTTCTCACTGTCCCCAAAACACCGGTCACCAAGATATTTTTTTCTAAAATATCTGAGCCAGATACCACCTGTTCCCCGGAAAACACGTATCCGTTAATCAGATCCGCATATCGGTCCTCATCTTCAAAATATCTGGCCAGGGCAATATCCTTTTTTCCCATACACATGTACTCCCGCTTTCAATTTTACGCAGGAAGAGAAGAATTCCATACCATAATTATAGAGGGCATCTACGTAAAATACAAGTGTTGGAGCTCTTTTTACTCTTTCTTTTGTTATTATTTACTTTTAATAGTTTTACGTTGCTTTGGATTTCATTGGCGAAGTGCCGGAATTATTTCAATCTACATTTTGAACCCATATATCATTCAAAATGACACAGCAGCTTTGCTGCTTTTTATCCGGTGCAGGATAGTCTTGACTTCATGTCAGTGGGGGATATATGTCCACCACTGCCGATAAGTTTGTTTTTGGTGATTCAGTCCTCCACCTGTAGAGGTGGGGAATCCTCGCTTATTTTGTTGAAAAAATTAGATAAAAAATTAGATAAAAACAAAATAGCTTCAGGGTGTAACTAAATACATCAATTTACAATATATAATACTATATTTTAGAGTAAAAAGCAAGAGAAATTGATTTTTTTAACTAAACAGCCTCTGCTTATGCCCAAAACCGGAACAGGAACGGCCGGGGAAAGCGCCAGAGCCAAAGTGGGCGGTGAGGTGCCGGGCTGGCCGGAAATAGTAGCAACCTGCAGCCACTACTCAAAAATTTTTCTTGACAAACGAATTGGGATTGTATAGAATTGGTTTGAATATCAAAATAATTGAAACGAAAAATATCAGAGACAGGTGAAAACCACGGGTTTTCCCATTTACCTGGATGTGTGTATCACAGCACGAATGGGGGAAATTATGACGACTAGAATTATAGGAACAGGTTCGGCTGTGCCGAAACAGGTGGTAACCAATGACGATCTGGCAAAGATCGTGGATACCAGCGATGAATGGATCAGGCCGAGAACCGGAATCCGGGAAAGACGGATTGCAGCGGCGGAATCGGGAACAACCGATCTGGCAGCAGAGGCGGCGAGAATGGCGATTGAGCAGTCTGGGATTAAGCCCGAAGAGCTGGACATTATCGTACTTGCGACTTCCTCGGGTGACTGCTGTTTTCCAAATGGTGCCTGCGAGGTACAGGCCGCGGTCGGCGCGGTCAATGCGGTGGCGTTTGATATAAGTGCTGCGTGTTCGGGATTTGTTTTTGCATTAAACACGGTACATAGCTTTCTGTCTGCGGGGATCTACCGGACGGGGCTTGTGATCGGAGCGGATACACTCAGCAAACTGGTGGACTGGAATGACCGGAGCACCTGCGTTCTCTTCGGAGACGGGGCGGGAGCAGCTGTCGTAAGGGCAGAGGACACCGGAGTCATAGGGCTGACTATGGGTGCGGACGGAACGAAAGGCGATGTTTTAAAATGCGGCGGACGCACTACGGGAAATTTCCTGACAGGAAAGAAACCGGAATTAGGCTATATGTCCATGGATGGCCAGGAAGTTTTTAGATTTGCGGTTAAGACCGTACCGGAGGCGATCAAAAAGACACTTGCCGGAAGCGGAACCGAATTAGAGGAAATTAAATATTTTATTCTGCATCAGTCCAATTACCGGATTTCCGAATCCATAGCGAAAAGACTTAAATTACCGATGGATAAGTTTCCAGCGAATTTAGAGCGGTATGGTAATACTTCCGGAGCATCGGTGCCCATCCTTTTAGATGAGCTGAACCGCGAAGGAAAATTGAAGCCGGGCGATAAATTGCTTTTAGCCGGTTTTGGTGCAGGGTTAACCTGGGGAACCACTCTTCTGGAGTGGTAATTAAAAAGACTAATACTTTGAAAATCAAAGTAATTAGATAAATATTAAAAAGATGAATGAAATAAAAGATGGAAAAGTGAAGAGGAGAATGAAACCATGTTAGAGAAGATGAAAGAAATTATCGCAGAGCAGTTAAATGTAGACGCAGAGGCCGTTACAGCAGAATCTTCCTTTAAAGAGGATTTAGGAGCAGATTCTCTGGACTTATTCGAACTTGTTATGGCATTGGAGGATGAGTACTCTGTAGAGATCCCTTCTGAAGATTTAGAGAAGCTGACAACTGTAGGTGCGGTTATGGACTATTTAAAAGCAAAGGGCGTGGAAGGCTGATGAAAACCAGAATAACGGAACTTTTAGGAATTAAACACCCCATTATTCAGGGTGGAATGGCCTGGGTTGCGGAACATCATCTGGCTGCTGCTGTATCGGAAGCCGGCGGGCTGGGACTGATCGGCGGAGCCAATGCTCCGGCCGAAGTGGTCAGAGAAGAGATCCGCAAGGCGAAAGCGCTGACAAACAAGCCGATTGGCGTCAATGTCATGCTGCTGAGCCCTCATGCCGATGAGGTGGCAAAGGTTGTTGTGGAAGAAGGAATCGGTGTGGTAACCACCGGAGCCGGAAACCCGGAGAAGTATATTGAGATGTGGAAGGCTGCCGGAGTTAAAATTATTCCGGTTGTGGCTTCTGTGGCACTGGCTAAGAGAATGGAACGGTATGGCGCAGATGCGGTTGTAGCAGAAGGATGTGAATCCGGCGGCCATATCGGCGAGCAGACTACCATGACACTGGTGCCTCAGGTCGCGGATGCTGTTTCCATACCGGTTATCGCGGCAGGCGGAATCGGCGACGGACGCGGAATTGCAGCGGCATTTATGCTTGGCGCGGAGGCAGTACAGATCGGCACGAGATTTGTAGTTTCTGACGAGTCCATTGTACATGAGAATTATAAGCAGCGTATTATCAAGGCAAAGGACATCGATTCGGCGGTTACGGGACGTTCCCACGGCCATCCGGTCAGATGTTTAAGAAATCAGATGACCAGGGAATACGTAAAGCTGGAGCAGGAAGGCAAGAGCTTCGAGGAACTGGAGTACTTAACTCTCGGAAAGCTGAGGGAGGCCGTACAGGAGGGCGATATCACAAACGGTACCGTCATGGCAGGCCAGATTGCAGGTATGATCAGCAAGACTCAGACCTGTAAGGAAATGATTGATGAGATGATGGAACAGGCAGAGAAACTGCTGAACCGCTAATTAAAAACTGCGGAACGGACATGGAAACTGCCGGTCAGGTAAGTAAAAATGATGGTACGGATCAGAAACTGCCGGACCAGCAATTGAAAAAAGGAGTTACGGATTATGAGCAAGACTGCATTTATTTTCCCGGGACAGGGTGCACAGTACTGTGGAATGGGCCAGGATTTTTACGAGAATACAAAGACTGGAAAAGCGATCTTTGACATGGCGTCAGAGCTGCTTGGATTTTCTGTGCCGGAGCTGTGCTTTGAGAAGAACGACAGGCTGGATATCACGGAATACACACAGGCCGCCATGGTAACTGCCAGCATCGCCATGATGCGTGTTCTGGAAGAGACAAAAGGCGTGAGGCCGGATGTGGCTGCAGGACTGAGCCTGGGAGAATACCCTGCACTTGCTGCCGCGGGCGTGATGAGCGACGCGGATGCGATCCGTACCGTAAGACAGAGAGGAATCCTCATGCAGGAGGCGGTTCCGGTGGGAATCGGAGCCATGGCCGCCATCCTGGCACTGGATGCATCTAAAATAGAAGAGGTATTAAGCGGTATTGACGATGTTTCCATCGCCAACTATAACTGTCCGGGCCAGATCGTCATATCGGGACGGAAAGAGTCAGTGGAAGAAGCTAATGCAAAGCTGCTGGAGGCGGGAGCAAAGCGGACCGTCATGTTAAATGTCAGCGGACCATTTCATTCCGCCATGCTCGCGGAAGCCGGCAGAAAGCTGGGTGAGGTACTGGCCGGTGTGACGATCCATACTCCGGTTATTCCGTATGTCGCCAATGTTACGGCTCAGTACGTGACGAAGGCAGAGGATGTGAGACCGCTTTTAGAGAAGCAGGTGTCTTCCTCCGTCAGATGGCAGCAGAGCGTGGAAGCCATGCTGCAGGATGGAGTGGACACATTTATAGAAATCGGGCCGGGAAAGACACTGGCCGGGTTTATGAGAAAGATAACAAGAGATGTAAAAGTCATTAATATAGAAAAACTCGAAGATATTGGGAGGATGCCGGAATGTTAGAAGGAAAAACAGCTGTTGTGACCGGTGCCGGAAGAGGAATCGGGCGGGCGATCGCGCTTCGTCTGGCTGCGGAAGGCGCGACCGTCATTGTAAATTATAATGGTTCCGCGAAACGTGCGGAAGAGGTAGTAAATGAGATTACGGCAGGCGGGGGGAAAGCGGAAGCGATCCAGTGCAGCGTATCTGATTTCGAAAGCGTTGCGGCCATGATGGACGGCGTCATTAAGAAGTATGGCTCCATCGATATTCTGGTAAATAACGCCGGAATTACAAAGGATAACCTTCTGATGAAAATGTCGGAAGAGGATTTCGACGCAGTGATCGATACTAATTTAAAGGGTGTGTTTAACTGCATGAAGCATGTGGCACGGCAGATGATTAAGCAGAGAGGCGGCAGAATTATCAATATTTCTTCCGTTTCCGGTGTGCTCGGCAATGCGGGGCAGGCCAATTACTGTGCGGCCAAGGCCGGTGTGATCGGACTGACAAAATCCTTTGCCAGGGAAGTGGCCAGCAGGGGAATTACGGTGAATGCGGTGGCTCCCGGATTTATTGAGACGGAAATGACGGAGGTTCTGTCCGATGCGGTTAAGGCAGGGGCGACAGAACAGATCCCAATGAAACATTTTGGAACCACTGAGGATATTGCCGGTGCGGTAGCATTTTTGGCATCCGGTGCGGCTGGCTACATTACCGGACAGGTGATCTGCGTGGACGGCGGAATGGCGATGTAACGTAACTATTCGGCAGTGCGTCAGGTTGTACGGAAATGTGTGTTACAAGCTCGCATGTATAAGCACATTTCCGTACAATCTGACATAGGGCGGAACGCCCGAGCTTCTTGTTTTCATGTATTTTGAAAACAAGAAGATGCACGGTAGGGCGAGAGTTATAATGTAATAAGGAGAGAGCGATATGAAGACAAGAGTTGTAGTTACCGGTATGGGCGCAATTACACCGATCGGAAATGATGTAGAGAGTTTCTGGAACGGACTGAAAGAAAAAAAAGTGGGAATCGGACCGATTACCCAGTTTGATACAACGGATTACAAGGCAAAGCTTGCGGCCGAAGTAAAGGATTTTGATGCTAAGAACTATATGGACCCGAAGGCCGCAAAACGTATGGAGCGTTTCTCCCAGTTTGCAGTAGCTGCCTCAAAGGAAGCTCTGGAGAATTCCGGCATTGATATGGAACAGGAAGACCCGTACCGCGTAGGCGTCTGTCTGGGATCCGGTATCGGAAGTCTTCAGGCTATGGAACGGGAGCACAAAAAGCTTCTGGAAAAGGGGCCGGGCCGTGTGAATCCGCTCCTGGTACCGATGATGATCTGCAATATGGCAGCCGGTAATGTGGCAATCCAGTTCGGATTAAAGGGAAAATGTTTTAACGTGGTAACGGCCTGTGCCACAGGAACTCATTCCATCGGTGAAGCATTCCGCTCCATTCAGTATGGGGAGGCGGACGTCATGGTTGCCGGAGGAACGGAAGCCAGTATTGCACCGATCGGCGTGGCTGGTTTTACCTCTCTGACTGCTCTTACTACGGTGACAGACCCGCTGCGCGCTTCCATTCCTTTCGATCAGGACAGAAGTGGTTTTGTTATGGGAGAGGGTGCCGGTGTTGTCGTTCTGGAGTCTTTAGAGCACGCTCTTGCAAGAAATGCGGCCATTTATGCTGAGGTGATCGGATACGGATCAACCTGTGACGCTTACCATATCACATCTCCTGCAGAGGACGGAAGCGGAGCTGCCAGAGCGATGGTGAATGCCATAAATGACGGCGGTATCAGACCGGAGAATGTGGATTATGTCAACGCACACGGAACCAGCACGCATCACAACGATTTATTTGAGACCATGGCAATCAAATCGGCGCTTGGAGACCATGCAAAACAGGTGAAGATCAACTCAACCAAGTCCATGATCGGCCATCTGCTGGGTGCTGCAGGCGGCGTGGAATTCATTGCCTGTGTAAAATCGATTCAGGATGGTTTTGTTCACGCAACGGCCGGCCTTGAGACGGAGGGAGAAGGCTGCGACTTAGACTACACGAAGGGCGAGGGCGTTTCCTGTGAAGTAAATGTGGCAATCAGCAACTCTCTTGGATTTGGCGGTCATAATGCCAGTATTTTAGTGAAGAAGTTCGAGCAGTAGGAGGCCGGATATGGAGATCAATGATATCATCAGACTGATGCAGGCGGTTTCAGAGAATGGCCTGACCAGCTTTAAAATAGAGGAAGGCAATTTAAAGCTTTCCATCAGGAAAGAAAAAGAACAGATTATAACCGTAGCGGGAAACAGCACGGTGCAGCAGATGGTACCGGCAGCAGGTGCGGCTTTGGAGATGGCAGCGCTTCCGACAGCAGAGATTTTTGCATCGGCGGCAGCAGGCGGAAGTGAAGGTGCGCAGACTGCAGGAAGCACAACGGAGGCCATTGATTCTGATAAAATCGTGGCGTCACCGCTGGTTGGAACCTTTTATAATTCCTCTTCACCGGATGCCGAGCCGTTTGTCAAGGTTGGAGATACGGTAAAGAAAGGGCAGACCCTTGGAATCATCGAGGCTATGAAGCTGATGAACGAAATCGAGAGCGAGTATGACGGCGTTGTAGAAGCCATCCTCGTCTCCAATGAAAATGTGGTGGAATACGGCCAGCCGCTGTTCAGAATCCGGTAAAGGGACATATAAGACCGTTACTGACAGGAAAGAAAAGTTGAAAAGAGGGAGCGTTATGTTAGGTATTAAGGAAATCGAGGAAATTATTCCTCACAGGCATCCGTTTTTGCTGGTAGACTGCATTGAAGAGCTGGAACCGGGCGTCCGTGCCGTGGGATATAAATGTGTTACGTTTGATGAACCGTATTTCCAGGGCCATTTTCCGCAGGAGCCGGTTATGCCGGGTGTACTGAGAATTGAGGCGCTGGCACAGGTAGGAGCAGTTGCTATCTTAAGTGAAGAGGCAAATAAGGGAAAACTGGTATTTTTTGGCGGAATCGACAAAGCGAAGTTCAAGTATAAAGTAGTTCCGGGCGACCGCATGCGTCTGGAATGCGAAATCATCAAGCGCAAGGGGCCGGTAGGCGTTGGCAGGGCTGTAGCAACGGTTGACGGTAAAATCGCCGCTTCCGCGGAACTGACATTTATGATTGGATAGGTGGACGTCATATGTTTGATAAAATATTGATCGCAAACCGCGGCGAGATCGCGGTGCGTATTATCCGGGCATGCCGGGAAATGGGAATCAAGACGGTAGCGGTCTATTCTGAAGCGGACCGTGATTGTCTGCATACGCTTCTGGCAGATGAGGCCATCTGCATCGGCCCGGCGCCATCCACCCAGAGTTACTTAAATATGGAGCGGATTCTGACTGCCACGGTGGCGATGAAGGCGGATGCCATCCATCCGGGATTTGGTTTTCTCTCGGAGAATGCCAGATTTGCGGAACTGTGTGAAAAATGCAATATTACATTTATCGGTCCATCCGCTGAGATTATCAATAAGATGGGCAATAAATCCGAGGCGAGAAAGACCATGATGGAAGCCGGAGTTCCGGTCGTTCCAGGCGGCAAGGAGGCTGTCCACGAAGTGGAGGAGGCCCGTCTCGTAGCGGAAAAAATCGGATATCCGGTGATGATCAAGGCATCGTCAGGCGGCGGAGGAAAGGGCATGCGTATCTCCAGAGGTCCGGAAGATTTCGATGCAAATTTCCAGAATGCCCAGATGGAGTCTGTTAAGGGATTTTCTGACGATACGATGTATATTGAAAAGTATATTGAGAAGCCAAGGCATATCGAGTTTCAGATTATGGCGGATAAGTATGGAAATGTCGTCCATTTGGGAGAACGTGACTGTTCCATTCAGAGACGCCACCAGAAGGTGCTGGAGGAATCTCCGTCTGCTGCTATTTCTGAAGAACTGCGGAAGCGGATGGGAGATACGGCGGTCCGTGCGGCGAAGGCTGTAGGTTATGAGAATGCCGGAACCATAGAATTTCTGCTGGATAAGCATAAGAACTTTTATTTCATGGAAATGAATACAAGAATCCAGGTGGAGCATCCGGTAACGGAGCTGGTATCCGGACTGGACTTAATAAAAGAGCAGATTCGTGTGGCGGCAGGAGAGCCGTTAAGTGTGTCCCAGGATGACATAAAACTCACGGGCCATGCCATCGAATGCAGAATTAATGCAGAAAATCCGGAAAAGAACTTTATGCCGTGTCCCGGACTAATTACGAATGTCCACGTACCGGGAGGCAATGGAGTCCGTGTAGACACCCACATTTATAATGATTATAAAGTCCCGGCAAACTACGATTCCATGCTGATGAAGCTGATCGTCCATGGAAAAGACCGTACAGAGGCGATTGCCAAGATGCGAAGCGCGCTGGGAGAATTGATTATAGAGGGAATTGAGACAAATGTAGATTTTCAGTTCGATATCCTGAGTCACGAAGCATATCAGGCTGGAGATATAGATACAGATTTCATACCGAAATACTTTGCGTAAGCAATGAGCAGTGCACCCAGATGAAATTTCGTATTCTCAGATGCAAGCTCGCTTGTATCTGAGAATGCGGAGTTTCATCTGGGTATGGGGCGAATGCCCGACAGCCATGGGACGCCAAAGGCGTTCCATGGCTGTCCACTGCGGATGTATCATCCTAATCACCTCACAGCTGCCTCTCCCTAATCCTCATTTTTCTTTCTTAAAGGAGCAAAAACCATGTTAAGAGACATGTTTAAAAAAACCTACACACTTATCGACAGCAAATATAAAACGCCCGACAAGGCAGACGAACCGAACATCCCGGCCGGTCTGTGGAGAAAGTGCAACAAATGCGGTCAGCCTATTTACGCGGAGGATGTCAAAAACAATTTTTATATTTGTCCGAAATGCAAAGGTTATTTCCGTGTCCATGCTTACCGCAGAATCGAGATGACCGCAGATGCAGGCAGCTTCGAGGAATGGGATAAAGAAATGGAATTTGCCAATCCTCTGGATTTTCCCGGTTACGAAAAGAAAATCGAGGCGGCCAGGGAGAAGACGAAATTAAACGAAGCCATTGTAACCGGAAAATGTACCATAGGCGGCGAGCCTGCGGTCTTAGGCGTCTGTGATGCCAGATTCATCATGAGCAGCATGGGGCATGTGGTCGGTGAAAAGATTGCAAGGGCGGTGGAGCGTGCCACAAAGGAACAGCTCCCTGTTATCATATTTGCCTGTTCCGGCGGCGCCAGAATGCAGGAGGGAATCGTGTCCCTGATGCAGATGGCGAAGACCTCTGCGGCATTAAAGCGCCATCACAACGCGGGACAGCTGTTTATCAGTGTTCTGACTGATCCGACGACAGGCGGCGTGACGGCCAGCTTTGCGATGCTGGGCGATATCATTCTGGCGGAGCCGGGGGCGTTAATCGGCTTTGCGGGTCCCAGGGTCATCGAGCAGACCATTGGCCAGAAGCTGCCGGAGGGTTTCCAGCGTTCCGAGTTCTTACAGGACCACGGCTTTGTGGATAAAATCGTAAAGCGCGAGGACATGAAATCCACAATTGCCGCCATTTTAAAGCATCATCATCCACATACATGGGTACAAAACGGTGAAAAATCATTTTTCCCTGTGGATAACTGTTTAAAACCAGAAGCCTTCAGTGGAAAAGATAAAAAGGCGAAAAACCGCAGGAATAAAAAGACGCCATGGGATACCGTACAGCTTTCCAGAAGCGCGGAACGCCCGGCAGCCAGTGATTATATCAATGCAGTATTTGATGATTTTATGGAATTCCATGGAGACCGTTACTTTGGCGACGACGGAGCCATCGTGGGCGGCATCGCCTCCTTCCACGGCATGCCTGTGACCGTCATCGGACAGGAAAAGGGAAAGAATACAAAGGACAATATCAGGCGCAATTTCGGAATGCCATCTCCGGAAGGATACAGAAAAGCGCTGCGCCTGATGAAGCAGGCGGAGACCTTTGGCCGTCCCATTATCTGTTTTGTGGATACGCCAGGTGCGTTCTGCGGACTGGAGGCAGAAGAGCGAGGCCAGGGAGAGGCGATTGCCCGGAACCTGTTTGAAATGGCCGATATCACCGTTCCAATACTTTCCATCGTAATCGGAGAGGGCGGAAGCGGCGGTGCGCTCGCAATGGCGGTGGCCAATGAAGTCTGGATGCTGGAAAATTCTATTTATTCGATCCTGTCTCCGGAAGGGTTTGCCTCCATCCTTTATAAAGACAGCAAGAAGGCCAGCGACGCGGCGCGCGTTATGAAGATTACCGCCAGGGATTTAATGGAGCTGGGACTGATCGAGAGAATTATTGCAGAAGAAGAGCCGGCTTCGGCAGAGAACCTGACAACTTTAGCCGGGGAGATGGAGACCGCCATGGAGGCGTTTTTCGATAAATACGCAGCCATGAAGAAAGAAGAAATCGCCTCCAGGCGGTATGACAGATTTAGGAGAATGTAATGGGAAATTTTAAACCATTGGTAATAGGAGAACTCGTAGTTCCGAAGCCGGTTATTCAGGGCGGAATGGGAGTTGGAATCAGCCTCTCATCCCTGGCAGGCGCAGTGGCAAAAGCAGGCGGCATGGGAATCATTTCTACCGCACAGATCGGTTTTAAGGAGCCGGATTTTGCGGATCATTCGCTGGAAGCAAACTTAAGAGCGATTGGTAAAGAATTTAAGAAGGCCAGGGAGATTGCCCCGGAAGGTGTGATTGGATTTAACATCATGGTGGCAACGAAAAATTATGCCATGTATGTCAAAGAGGCGATAAAGGCCGGTGCGGATATTATTATCTCGGGAGCGGGGCTTCCTGTCAGTCTTCCGGCATATTTAGCCGAAGCGGCGGCAGAAATGAAATCGGCCGGGCTTGGAGAGACGGTAAAGACAAAAATCGCACCGATTGTATCATCTGTCAAGTCAGCCATGGTTATTTTAAAGATGTGGGATCGCAAGTTTGGACGTGTGCCGGATCTGGTGGTGATTGAGGGACCGTTAGCCGGAGGCCACCTGGGATTTTCACGAGAATCCTTAACTGAGCTGGGAGTGGATACGCCGGATGTGGAGCACACCTATCACCAGGATGCCTATGATGAGGAAATTAGGGGGATTATCCGTCTGGTAGGGGAATACGCGGAGAAGTATCAGACAAAGATTCCTGTGGTGACGGCGGGAGGCATCTACAGCCATGAGGATGTGATGCACCAGATTGATTTAGGAGCCGACGGCGTCCAGGTAGCGACCCGCTTTGTAACTACTGTAGAGTGCGACGCGCCCGAGGAATTCAAGCAGGCTTATATCCGGTCCTCCAAAGAAGATATCGTGATTACAAAAAGCCCTGTGGGCATGCCGGGGCGGGCAATTCATAACGCCTTTTTAAGCGGTGTCGGCCAGACTCCGTTTAAGCTGGAGCACTGTTACCAGTGTCTCGAGAAATGTGATAAAAAGACGATTCCTTACTGTATTACCAAAGCGCTGGTAAATTCCGCCGAGGGGCATACGGAGGACGGTCTGGTGTTCTGCGGGAGCAATGCGTTCCGGGCGGAGCGGATTGAGACGGTGGATGAGGTAATGGAATCACTGCTGGGTGAGTAAGAGAGAAGAACTGGTTTTTCAGATTGAGAATATAAGGCCGCAGAGAGGAAATATACTTTCTTTCTACGGCCTTTTTTGAGTAATTTTAGAGTTATACAAAAAACAGCTTCATATACCAGATGCCGGATTCTAAATTAGCTGATGGTATAAATAAATTTCCGCAATCATAAAATATTATTAAAATCATCACGGCGGTTAAAATGGTATGTTAAATTATCTTTGGGCGTTTATGATGGTGGCAGGTGTTTTGTGGGCGGCATTTCATGGGAATTTAAGCGCGGTTACCGATGGCGCTCTCTCTTCTGCAAAAGAAGCGGTAATGCTTTGTATTACCATGCTGGGGGTTATGTCATTTTGGAGTGGAATTATGGAAATCGGTCAGAAGTCGGGGCTTATTGAACGGCTGTCTCACCGGATGGGCCCAGTGCTCCGCTTCCTGTTTCCAAGAATTCCGAAAGACCATCCTGCCATGGACCACATTGCAACCAATATCATTGCCAATATCCTGGGCCTGGGATGGGCAGCTACGCCAGCCGGCTTAAAAGCCATGGAATCCCTACAGGAGCTGGAGGAGGAGCGGAGAGAGGAAGAACAGACGGGATTGGATAAAAACAGTCTGGAGAGCTCTAAAAAGCGTCAGGTGAAGAAAAGACCACGCGCTATGCCGCCGGGAACCGCCAGCAATGAGATGTGTACATTCCTGATTATTAATATCTCATCGCTGCAGCTTATTCCGGTAAATATGATCGCATACAGAAGTCAGTACGGCAGCTTAAATCCGGCTGCGGTGGTGGGGCCTGCCCTTGTTGCTACCCTGATCTCAACAATCGTAGGTGTGATATACTGCAGGCTGATGGACCGCTGACCTGCAGTATTACAGCAGCGAGACAGTAGACTGCCGCTCAATCAGTTCCACATCCAGCTGCACATGCGGCTGTTCCACATGACCGGTGCTGAGTTTTTCTAAAAGCAGCTTCATGGCTGTTTCTGCTTTTTTTGTAACATTTTGTGATATCGTGGTCAGCTTCGGCGTCGTATAGGTGGATACGGAAAGATTATCGTAACCGATGACGGACAGATCCGTGGGGATCCGAAGGCCTGCGAGTCTGGCGCCTTCCATAACACCGATCGCACAGATATCAGCGGTCGTGACAACAGCAGTAATCTTATGGCCGCTGCCGGCAATGGCTTTGCCGGCGGCAATACCATCATCATAGGACGGGGAATAGGAAAAGATGCAGTCGGGATCACAGCCCAGCCCACTTTCCTCCATGGCGGCCCGGTAACCGTTAAAACGGTCAGTTAACAGCGGATTGTCTTCGCAGTATGCAGCGAAGGCAATTTTTTTATGCCCGCGGCTGATAAGGTAGCGTGTTGAGAGATAACAGCCTTTTTTGTCATCAGAGTATACGTTTATAACCTCAGGATTGGTGATCCGGGCGTCAAAGAGTACAACGGGTAAATGGGTTTCTTCAATAATGGCATTGACAGAGTCCTCAAAACACTCACCCAGCAGGGGATAGAGAAAGATAACGCCGTCAACGTTCCAGTTGCGCATCAGTACAGATAAGTCTTCCTGGGTCTGAACAGAACGGATCATGACGAAATATCCATTATTGCGCAGTTCCCGTTCAATCACTCCGATCATGGAGCTGACATAAGGATTGTCAAAATAGCTGACAGGGGATTCCTCGGAATCTAAAGGCACGATGACGCCGATAATGTGAGATGATTTTACAGTCAGGCTTCTGGCGGACAGATTCGGGACGTAATTGTATTCTTTTATAATTGTATTTACTTTTTCTATGGTTGCAGCGGATACACGACTGTGTTTTCCATTAATGACGTTGGATACAGTCATCATGCTGACGCCGGCTTTTTCTGCAATATCTTTTAAAGTCATGTTCAATACCCCTTTGATCAAATAGTTTAACGATAAATATATTATACGCGATCAAAAGAAGAAATGCAATCATATTTTTATAACTGTTGGTAATATTGCCTAGTTTAATGTGGATTAAACTATTTAAACATGACAAAATAAGAAAATAATGTTGACATTGCTTCCGCGCGGTGGTATTCTCTTATCAGATTTAGCGCTAAACTTTAACGTGAAACCAAACGTAAGCAGTTTTCTTTAAAAAAAAGAGAGCGGTTATGGAAAAAGAATAAGGAGGAGTTTAAAATGAAGAAGTGTTGGAGAAGTTGGAGAATGGCCGTTTTGGCAGTGACAGCGGCAGTGGCGGTGACAGGCCTTATGGGATGCAGCGGAGCAGATTCGGGAAATGGAAAAGATGCCGGGAGCGCGGCTGTTTCTGTGCCGACAGAGCCGTTTGGAGATACTGTAAAGTATGATCCGGCTCAGCCGGTCAACGACGGAAAAGACATTTCCGTAGAATTCTGGGAATGGGGCAGTGACAATCTGTTTCAGGAGCTGATTGACGGTTATACGGCAATCCATCCCAACGTATCCATCAAGCTTGTCAATAATCCATGGGACGATTACTGGACAAAGCTCCCCCTGTCTCTCGGCGGCACCAATGGCCCGGCTATCTTTAATGTACATAACAGCCAGCACGAAAACCTGATTCATTATATGGCTCCCTATGAGATTTCACAGGAAGATTTAGACGCTGATTTTAACGGGGTAAGCGCCCATGTGATTGACGGAGATGTATACTATATAGACTATGGAATTATGACCGGCTCCGTCTATTATAATAAGGACATGTGGGAGGCGGCCGGACTTACGGACGCGGATATTCCAAAGACCTGGGACGAGATGCGGGAAGTGGCGAAAAAGCTGACAGTCAAGGAGGGAAACAGCTTTGTACAGGCAGGGCTTAACTTCAACGGAACCTTCCACCAGAACTACCTCCTTGGACTGAACTACCAGCTGGGTCAGAATCTGTTTGAAGAGGATAAAAAGACTGCTACAGTCAATAATGACGCGATGAAGAAGGTTATGCAGCTTCTGGTAGATTTGTATGAGGTTGACGGGGTCGGTTCGAAAGACTTTGGAGCCGAGGGCGCGGACAGCTTCGGACAGGGCCAGTCAGCCATGACCATTCAGTGGGGGCACTTCAATAATACACTGAAGACAAATTTCCCGGATATCAATTTCGGCGTCTTTGAGATTCCGGTATTTGCAGAGAATCCGTACGCTTATAATCGTTATAACGGGGAATCAACCTTCGGAATTAACAAGAACGCGCCGGCAGACCAGCAGGCGGTTGCACAGGATATTGTAAAGTATTTCCTGGCAAATGATGAGATCCAGAAGAAATTCAATATTGCCATGAGCACGTTCCCGGCTAAGAAATCCCTGGCTGATGATGCGGATATTTTAGCAAATCCATCCATGGCCGTACTGGCAGACCACATTGACCGCTACATCTGGCCGGGTCCGATGCCTGCCACCATGGAAACTTCGCTGAAGACGGCGGGAGAGAATATCTTCTTCAATGGAATGTCCGTCGACGACGCGCTGGCCGAGGCGGAGGAGACGATCCACAATGATATGAAAAACAGCAGTTTTGAATCCGTAGAAGATCTTTATAAATTCGCAGAGTAGGAAGCGGCCGGCGGGGATGCTGCCAAATGAAAGCTTAAAAGCTGCATCCCCGCATGAAGGAGGGAAAACCATGTTCCGAAAATCAAATCCCCTGCAGAGCAAGAGTGAAATTCTGCTCCGCAATCTCACGGTAACCGGCATGATCATTTTTTACGTGGTATTTCTGCTGGTGCCTATAGGAATTGCCTTTGCCGGAAGCTTCCATGAATGGAATCCGCTCAGCGGTATTTACCGCTTTACCGGCATAGAAAATTATGTGAATGTATTTACCAGCGCACTCTTTGGAAAAGCCATGCTCAATACCCTGATCTTTTCGGTTGTGGTTATCTTTTTCCGGGTGGGTTTAGGACTCGCCATAGCAGTGGCCATCTATTCGACTCTGGTCAAACATAAGAGCTTTTTCCGCGCTGTTTATTACATGCCTGTTGTTACGCCTATGGTAGCGGTGGCTTTTGTATGGAAATTCCTGTACAATCCACAGATTGGCTCTATCAACCAGATTCTGGGGCTGGATATCAACTGGCTGATGAATCCGAAGACAGCTTTAATCGCAATTATGGTTATGACGATATGGAAAGATTTCGGATATGCGGTCGTCATGTTTATGGCGGGACTCTATTCTCTCCCCAGCGATGCCATGGAGGCGGCAAAGGTGGACGGTGCGTCCTCCTGGCAGACTTTTAAATATTTAACGCTTCCGCTTTTGAAGCCCATGACATTATTTGTTGTGATTACATCCATTATTTCCTATATTCAGGCGTATGTTCAGGTGCTGATCTTAACCGAGGGCGGACCGGGAACGGCTACTTACTTATCCTCCTATATCATCTATAACGAGGCGTTTGTGAAATATAATTTCGGATATGCCTCAGCAATGTCCTTTGTACTGTTTGTCATCACCGCGGTATTTACCTGGCTGTCGTTCCGGGTATCCGGGGATTCGGAATAAGGGGGAACTATCATGAGAAAAAGGGTTAGCAGTATTGTTTTAAACATGGTGCTTCTGGTGCTGGGCGTTGTGACCGTCTATCCATTTTTATGGATGCTGGCTTCGTCTTTTAAGAAGAACAGTGAGATTGTGGCTCTGCATCAGACGTTTCTGCCGAAGCTGTTCACGGTCTCCAATTACATATCCATGAATTCGCATTTTAACTTCATGCGTTTTTTTGCAAACAGTATTTTTATCACGCTGGCCATTACGGTGATCGTGATTTACACCAGTACACTGTGCGGTTTTGTACTCAGTAAATACAGGTTTAAGGGCAGGGACGCGCTGTTTGGCCTTGTGCTGGCTACCATGATGATTCCGTGGTGTGTCACAATTATACCGAGATATTCCATGATCAAGGCGTTTGGATGGATGAATTCTTATGCCGCGTTAATTGTGCCGGCGTCATTTTCCGGCTTTGGAATCTTTATGATGAAGCAGCATATTGCATCCGTACCGGATGAAATCCTGGAAGCGGCCAGGATTGACGGAGCCAATGAGTTTTATATTTTTCACAAGATTGTCATTCCGATGGCGAAGAACGGAATCTCAAGCATTGCAATTTTTCAGTTCTTATGGGCGTGGGAGGACTTCCTGTGGCCGTACCTGGTGATTGACGACAGCAAAAAACAGCTTTTGTCTGTAGGATTAAAGATGTTTAACGGACAGTATTCGACGGATTACGGCGCGCTGTTTGCCGCAACCACGATATCTATTATACCGGTTCTGGCGGTCTATCTGTTCTTCCAGAAACAGTTTATCGCAGGAATCGCCGCATCGGCAGTAAAGGGGTAAAGACAGAAGGAGAAAACGGTGATGAGAGATATTTTCAAGGTTAAGACGAACCCAGCAGCGACCGGGGAAAATGTAATAGCGGGTACCTGCTACCGCATCAGTGTATTGACGGAAGGGCTGATTCGTCTGGAATACAGGAAAGACGGCTGCTTTGAGGACCGCCCCACGCAGATGGCGTGGAACCGGGATTTTAAACCGGCGGGTTACCGTCTGATAAAAACGGAAGACGGAATCGAAATCATAACAAAACGGGTTCATATCATTTATAATGAACAGGAATTTTCACGGCACGGTTTAAGTATTCAGGTATTGGGAAACTTGAGCGCCTATCACAGCATCTGGCATTATTCTGAAGATATCCATGATTTGAAGGGAACGGCCAGAACGCTGGATGAGGTGGACGGGAAGACAGAACTGGAAAGCGGCGTACTTTCGAGATTCGGGTATTCCGTTATTGATGACAGCAGGAGCATGATACTGACGGAAGACGGCTGGGTAGAGGCTCGGAAGGGGGAAGGGGAGGACTTGTATTTCTTTGGCTACGGCCATGATTACCTGGACTGCTTAAAGGATTTTTATTACCTCACCGGAAGAACTCCCATGCTTCCGAGGTTTGCTCTCGGAAACTGGTGGAGCCGATACTATAAGTATACCGAAGAATCTTATCTGGCGTTAATGGACCGGTTTGAGCAGGAAGCGATTCCGTTTACCGTGGCAGTCATTGACATGGACTGGCATCTGGTTGATGTTGACCCGAAATATGGAAGCGGATGGACCGGTTATACATGGAACAGGGAATTCTTTCCCGATCCGGAGCGTTTTCTGCAGACGCTTCACAGGCGTGGCATGAGGACGACGTTAAATGTCCACCCGGCGGATGGGGTTCAGGCTTATGAAGAGATGTATGAGGATATGGCTAAAGATCTGGGAGTAGACTGGGAGCATGAAGATCCGGTATGCTTTAATATTACGGATCCTGATTTTCTCGAAGCGTATTTTCAGTACCTTCATCATCCTTATGAAAAAATGGGAGTGGATTTCTGGTGGATTGACTGGCAGCAGGGAGGGAACAGCAGAATTCCCGGACTGGATCCTTTATGGATGCTGAACCATTACCATTTTCTGGACAGCGGGAGAGACGGAAAGAGGCCAATGACGTTTTCGCGGTATGCGGGACCGGGAAGCCACCGGTATCCGGTGGGATTTTCCGGCGATACGATCACAACATGGGACTCTCTCGAATTTCAGCCGTATTTTACTGCGAATGCCTCTAATATCGGTTATGGCTGGTGGAGCCACGACATCGGAGGCCATATGAGGGGCTATAAGGATGACGAAATGGAGGCGCGGTGGACGCAGTTTGGCGTGTTTTCTCCGATTATGCGGCTCCACAGTTCCTGCAGTGAGTTTAACGGGAAAGAACCGTGGCGGTTTAAGAAGGAGACAGAGGCTGTCATGGGAGATTTCCTGCGGCTGCGCCACCGGCTGATGCCTTATTTATATACGATGAATTTCAGAGCCAGCTGTATGGCGGAACCGTTAATCATGCCGATGTACTATAAGCATCCGGAAGCGGCGGAGGCTTATGAGGTGGCAAACCAGTACTATTTCGGCAGTGAGATGATCGTGGCTCCTGTTACGGCGCCAAGAATCGGGCAGATCAATGAGGCAAAGGTGCGTGTGTGGATTCCGGAAGGGACCTGCATTGATTTCTTTAACCACATGGTGTATGAAGGCGGGAGAGTCATGGAACTCTATAGGCCGCTGGAAACGATTCCGGTGCTGGTGAAGGCCGGCGGCGTAATTCCCATGACAGACGATATTGGAGCTGCTGAAGTGACGGCAAACCCGGAGACGCTGCGAATTCGGATCTTCGGGGGTGCGGACGGTGCATTTACCTTGTATGAGGATGACAATGAAACCTGTAATTATGAGCAGGGTGTTTGCGTGACTACCGATATGAAGTTCGACTGGGAAGGGGAAAAACAGTCCTTTACAATCGCTTCGGCGGTGGGGGCAGTGGAGTTGATACCGGAGAAAAGGAATTATATTCTGGAGTTTGCTGCTGTGACGGATGCAGAATGCAGTGTGACGCTGAATGGCGGGGAAACCGCATGCAGAAAGTCTTATGACGCAGACAGCAGAACCCTGACTCTGGAGATCGATCAGGTTAGTACTGCAAAAACGCTGGTTGTAAGGTTTGAGACGAGCATGAAGCTTTCTGAAAACCCGGTGGAGAAACTTGTTTTTGAGTTTCTGAATCAGGCGGAGATCGAGTTTGAGATAAAGGAGATGTTGTTTAGGCGGATCAGGGAAGGGAAGAGTTTGAAGGTCTTTCTTTCGGAGCTGCAGGCGATGGAGATTGATGGGGAGATTAAGGGGGCGTTGGTGGAGATATTGACGGCATAAGACGCATCCTGCATAAGAAATAAACTGAAAGTCGGCAGGGCAGTGAAGTACAGGAATGTACGTCACTGCCCTGCCGGCTTTCAGTTTATTTCTCCGGTATATTCAAACCAGTCAAAATCAGCATAATTTTGAGATTCTTTCCCATTTGCCGTTGCATACAGCGCGATATAGGTTCCGGTAAAGCCCCCGGCAGTCTCTTTATTTAAGATTGTACCGGATACGGTAGTTCCGGCCTGTATCCATGTCTGACCATCTTGAGAAAAATAAAAATCTATGGACTGATACCTCATATGAATTTTAAAATAAATGCCGTTATTTTCGTAAGGAGCTGAATACAGTCTGGCGCTGTCACCACAGATCTGGCATGCCAGGACAATGGAGATTCCGGTCTCTGTGCTTTGGAGCATCAGGGAATAAAAAGACTGGTTATTATAAAACATGGTAATTCCTGCGGCTTCGCCTTTAGCGGCTGGAATAAATTCCATATAGGTTCTCGCGGTAAAGCACATATGCTGCTGACGCCTTCCTATAAACGCTGGACTGGAGACCTCTGCCAGTGTGTGGCAGTTGAGGTACAGCCTTAAGAAACCGGGCCGATCGTTCAGACTGAAGGTTTCTTGATCCGGAGTTCTCAGTATATTCCAACACATCCCTAACTCCTGTGTGAGAAAATGATCGCATGCCGGTTCCGGCTCCCAGATACATTCCGGAAGATCAGGCCCTGAATAGGAGAATTCCACACAGCCTGTCTGAGGACTGAATACGGGCCAGTCGTCTTCCCATACCATAGGAACCGCAAAAGTTTCACGTCCCAGATTACGGTAATCGCCGCCATCTGGACGCGAGGCCAAAAGAACAGCCCACCATGATCCGTCGTTCAGTTCCAAAATATCAGCATGACCAGTACTGTTAATTGGATAATCGCGTTTTAAGTTCCGATGAGTGATCAGGGGATTGCGAGGGTTGCATTCATAAGGTCCAAAGATGGAGCGGCTGCGGAATACGGTGCTGCAGTGATTATGGTCAGTACCCCCTTCGGCAATGATCAGATAATACCAGTCTTTTATGTGATACAGATGCGGCCCTTCGGGAGCCACGGCATCATACAGGGCTCCGTGCTCCAGAAGTGTGACTCGTTCTCCAACGAGTGTTCCTGTCGGAAGATCCAGGCGTTGAAGCCAGATATGACGGCTCTCGCATTCAGGGATGTCTGGATTTGGCCTTTTGTTGCCAAGATAATAGACTTCATCTCCATCAAATACAAGTGTCGGATCGATTCCTTCCGCTCCCTTTATGATCACAGGATCAGACCAGGGACCTGTTGGATCGGAGGCGGTGACATAGAAATTAATATTGTCATAATAAGGGGCATTGCCCACCAGGGTAGTCACCACATAGAATGTATCTGTCTTTTCACTGTAGCGTATGGTAGCAGCATAGATCCCTCGGGAGGGGCAAAGCCCGTCTAAATTTGCCTGACTCTTTCTGGTAAGGACATGCCCAATCTGATGCCAATGGACAAAATCTCTGGAATGAAAGATTGGAATTCCCGGAAAATATTCAAAGGATGAGGTGACGAGATAATAGTCGTCCCCTTTTTTGCATACCGAGGGGTCCGGATAAAAGCCTGGCAGCAGTGGGTTGCGCAGCGTGCTCATAAGGTTCCTCCCAGATTCTGGCTGAATAAGAGGCGGAATGATGTCTCTTTGGAATTTAAAATGTGCCGGCGCATGGCTTCTGCAGCCTCATTCCAGTTGCCCTTCAGACATTCGCTTAAAATTGTCAAATGGTCGCTCTGCTCATCCGCTGCCTTCTCTCTCGAACGAATACCAGACAGGGTACGGTAGCGGAGATTTTGATTGTGAATAGCAATATAGCTGTTTTTAAAATAAGTGTTGGGGCAGGCGTTCACAATCCACATATGAAAATCGTCATCTGCCGTAGTGGAGAGGGACTTATCTTCTAAAAGCTTTGTATCAGAAAAAAGCTGATAGTAGCGCAGCGTCTCATCCGTATCCAGGGTATTTCCGTAATTCTTTAGGATATATGGTTCCAAAAGAAGACGGAATTCATATGTCATGTTCATGTCATTAATGGACAAATTAGAGATCATAACTCCCTTTTTGGGAAGTATTTTAACGAGCCCTTCCTGTTCCAGTCTTCCGAGCGCGTCTCTGACAGGGGTTCTGCTGACCCCGGTTTCTTCACAGAGTATCTCCTCATTCAGAAATGTTCCCGGTTCATATTCACAACAGATAATCTTGTTTTTGATAAATTCGTAAGTACTGTATTTTAATGTGCTTCGGCCATTTACGCTTTCTGAACGTTCAGTTTTCATGTTTCCCTCCTTGTTATGAGCACTTAGTGGCTGTTAAAAGATTAAAATAAAAAACAACAATGTATACAACATATATCCTCATGATTAATAATCATATAGCATTGATGAAAAAAAAGCAAGAGAAATTCTTTCCATTATTTGGAATTACCGCTAAATAATGAAGTATGATAGAATAAATGTATAAAAATATTAAAATACATTTGACAAACTTGTGTAAATATGATAATAATTAAAATATTCAATGATGTATACAACAAATGAAAGGAGAAGGAGATATGAAAAAATTAATGACACTGGTGTGCGGAGCAATGCTGGCAGCAGGAATCCTAAGCGGATGTGGGAGCCAGGAAAAGGCGGTGGAACCGACGACAGCTGAAGCTGCGAAGGAGACAACTCAGGAGGCAGGAGGAGAAACAAAAGCAGAAACGGCTAAAATGGAGGCAGAGCCCGTCGATTTCAGTTTCTGGTGTATATCTGCTCATGAGGCATTTTACAGATCCCGGATAGACGCGTGGAATAAAGAAAATCCGGATAAACCTATTAATGTGGATCTGGTCAGTGTCGGTGGGTCAGACCGGCAGAGTAAGCTTCTGGTAGCGCTGCAGACGGGGCAGGGGGCACCCGATTTCTGTGACGTTAATATCATTCACTTTGGTGTGTATTATGATTTTGATGAAATACCGTTTGTGTCTCTTACAGATCTGGTGAAGGATGAGGAGGACAAATTTATTAAGAGTAAGCTGGATATGTACTCTTATAATGGGGAGCTATACGGATCTCCGACACAGGCTGGTGCCAATGTTGTATTTTACAATACAAAAATTATGGAAGAAGCAGGTGTGGATATCGACTCCATTGTAACATGGGACGATTTTGTTAAGGCCGGGGAGACCGTGGTACAAAAGACTGGAAAGCCAATGACGGCTGTTGAAACTACAGATATGTACCCATTCCAGTCTATGGTACTTCAGAAAGGATCCGATTTCTTCGACGCAGAAGGAAACGTCACCATTAATAATGAGACCAATGTGGAGATTCTGGAGTATTTAAAGTCCTGGCTGGATGATGGAATTGCAGTTACGATGCCGGGAGGCTCCAATACTTCGGAGAACTTCTACGAATTTTTTAACAATGATGGTATGGGAGCCCTGATTATGCCTCTGTGGTATATGACAAGGCTTGAAGAGTATATGCCTGACTTAAGCGGTCATTTGGCCGTAAGACCAATGCCTGTATGGGAAGAGGGGCAGCAGTATACCAGCGCTTGTACCGGCGGAACGGGAACCGTTATTACCAATCAGTGCGAAAATCAGGAATTGGCAAAAGAGTTTTTATATTTCTGCAAATTGAGCTATGATGCGAACAAGGAGTGTTATCTGCAGCTGGGGTTCGCGCCATTCAGAAGCGATGTATGGGAGGATGAGGCCCTTTCCGTAAACCGGGAATTCTTCAATAACGAGAATGTATTTGGCAATGTGGCGGCTTCATTAAAAAACTCCAATGCAATCCACAATAATCCAATGGTTCCAAAAGCCTTTGACATTGTATCCTCCGATGTAATGTATTCTGTTTTTGAAGCCGGAACATCGACGCCGAAAGAGGCTCTGGACAGGGCTGCTGACACGCTGAATTCCCAGAAGTAAAGTATCCGGGCGGGTACCGTCTGACTTGACTGGCGGTACCCGTTTCTAAAAGGAGATGATGTTGTGAAATACTTAAAAAAGCTTGCATACAGCAAAAAAGCGGCACCTTACATATTTCTTACCCCATTTATTCTGTCGTTCCTGATCTTTAATTTATATCCGATTATCAGCTCCTTTTTAATGAGCTTTCAGAAATTGAAGGGATTTAACAGTTTTACCTGGGTGGGACTGAACAACTATAAAAATTTATGGAATAAAGACTTTTTCACGGCGGTTAAGACAACAACACTTGTGACGGCCGTCGAATGTGTTGTGCTTACCGTGTTTCCGTTAATTCTGGCAGTTGTACTCAATACAGGACTTTTTAAACGGAAAAATTTTTTCAGGGCTGTATTTTTTATTCCGACGCTGGCCTCGACGATTGTGGCAGGTATCGTATTCCGAATGCTGTTTTCCGACTCCGGCAATGCGTTTATGAACTCACTGTTAAATGTGTTTGGAATCGAGTCACAGAACTTCATGCTCAATTATAAATGGAGTATTATCCTGATGGTGGTCTTAAGCACCTGGAAGAGCGCCGGGCTGTATATGATCTATTTCCTGTCTGGCCTCCAGACAATTCCAAGAGATGTCTATGAGTCGGCTGAGATTGACGGGGCCGGTGAATTTAAGAAACTGCTTTACATTACGATTCCCCTTCTAAAACCAATTATTATCTACGTCTTTACCATACTGATCTTTGAAGGGTACCGTACCTTCGGGGAGAGCTACGTATTCTGGAAAGAATCCATGCCGGGAAACCTGGGGATGACAATTGTCAGATATTTATACCAGCAGGGCTTTACGTATGGAGATCTGGGATTCGGTTCTGCAATCGGATTCGTCCTGCTTGGTATTGTGCTTGTAATAAACCTCATACAGCTTAAAGGATTTGGACTTTTTAGAGACGACGATTAGGGGGATTGAAAATGAAAAAAACGATAATACGGTTTGTGGTGAGAATTTTGTTTCTCCTGCTGGCAGTGATGATGCTTTTTCCCATATATTTTATGGTGATTGCTTCTTTAAAGCCTACCAGTGCACTTTTTAAAAATGGAATCGCCATGGTCTGGCAGTTTGATAATCTCTCTATACAGAATTATATCTATACCGTGACAACTAAGTCTGGAATTTACTTAAAGTGGTATGGGAACAGTATTTTGGTTATGGCAGTATCGACGGTGCTCTCCTTATTCTTCTCATCTATGGGCGGGTACGCACTGGGAGCGTATAAGTTTAAGGGGAAAAAGTTTCTGTTTACACTTACTATGATTGTCATGATGATACCGTTGGAAATTCTTCTTATCCCGTTATATCGTATGATTATAAACATGAAGCTGATCAATACAAAGACTGGTTCCATTCTCCCTTTTCTGATTCAGCCTACAGCCATGTTTTTTTTTCAGCAGTTCGTATCCGGAATCAGTAAGGATTATATGGATGCAGCCCGAGTAGACGGCTGTACTGAGTTTGGCATCTATTTTAAGATTATGACTCCTTTGATGCGCCCGGCCTTTGGTGCAATGACTATTCTGCTGGCATTGCGCAACTGGAACGCATTTCTGTGGCCTCTCATTGTGTTTACCACGGATTCTGCCTACACACTTCCCGTGGGGCTTGCTTCTTTAATCAGCTCTTATGGAAATAATTATGAATTCCTGATTCCAGGAGCAGTATGTGCGCTGATACCGCTGGTCATTATATTTCTGTTCAACCAGAATCAGTTTGTGGAAGGTCTGTCGGCAGGAGGTGTTAAGGGATGAAAAAAACTGTGGTTGCCGGATCTCTTGTACTGGATATTCTGCCGGTATTTCCGCACGCTGTAACATCTGATATGCTGCTGGCAGAGGGAAAGGTAACGGAGTGCCAGGGGATGCGTATCTACATGGGAGGAGAAGTGGGGAATACGGGACTTGCTCTGTACCGGCTGGGGGAACCGGTGTTTCTCATAAGTAAGACTGGGAACGACGGAGCAGGATTCCTGATTCGGGAGATGATGAAAAAGGAAGGCGTTCCCTCACTTATTATGGAGACAGAGGGTATCTCTTCCACCGCGAGTATCGCTTTGGCGGTTCCGGGAAGAGATAAAAGTACGATTCACAGCAGAGGGGCCTCCCAGACCTTTGTGGCAGATGATATACAGGGGGAGTTACTGAAGGATGCGGACTGGTTTCATTTTGGATATCCTACCTCTATGAAAACTCTGTATGGTCGGAATGGAGAAGAATTGATTCGGATGCTGGAAAAGGTGAAACAGTATGGTCTGGGAATATCGGTTGACATGAGTCTTCCTGATTTAAATACGGATGCTGGTAAGACGGATTGGCTGCCTATTCTGGAGAAGGCGCTCCCGTATATCGATATTTTTATGCCGAGTATAGAAGAGGCAGTATTTCTGTTTATGCACCGGGAATACCAGGAGATGGCGGCGCGATATCGGGGAAGAGATATGACGGAAGTGTTGAGTGAGGCGTTTATTCTTACCATTGCGGACCGTGCGCTGGAAATGGGGACAAAGGCAGTTTTGTTAAAATGCGGGAAAAGAGGTATGGTCTTAAAAACGGGAGATCACTGTCCCTGGGGGGAATCATGGAACGGCAGAGAATTGTGGTGCACGCCTTACAAGCCTGAAAAGATTCGTTCTGCTACAGGCGCAGGCGATACGGCGATAGCCGGATTTTTAAACTCATTTAAACGGGGCTGTACGCCGGAAAAGGCACTTGATATGGCTGCGTTTACTGCTCTTAGATGTATGGAATCTTATGATACCGTGAGTAAAATCGGTACTTATCAGGAGATGGAAGCGATAAAGAAAGAGGCGGGTGAGCGGTTAAACGGGCCGGATAGCAGTGTGTGGACGTATTGCGTGGAATCCGGCTGTTATGTGGGGAAAAATGACAGAAGAAAGGCGAGATAAACTATGTATGTATCAATGAAACCTGTATTAGAGCATGCTCATATTCATGGATACGCGGTTATGGCGATGAACAGTATCAATATGGAGATGGTTCGGGCCGCAGTAAATGCCGCTCAGGCAGAACATTCTGCAGTTATCATTAACATTGGAATGGGACAGATGAAAAATCATGCACATCCGGAAGATATGGTGCCTATGATCCGACGGCTGGCGGAGCGTGCTTTGGTACCTGTAGCTTTAAATCTGGATCACGGACAGGATTTTACCTTTATCTGCGAGTGTATGAAGCAGGGATTTTCGAGCATTATGATAGATGCATCCGCGCTTCCGTATGAAGAGAATGTAGCAAGGACCCGTCTGGTTTGTGAAATGGCGCATCCATTAGGAATCTGTGTAGAAGGAGAGCTGGGCCATGTCGGCCAGGCCGCGGACGGTGACGACGAAAACGACGGGCTTTATACGGAGCCTGGTCAGGCGAAGGAATTTGCAGACAGAACCGGTGTCGATGCGCTTGCAGTGGCAGTAGGTACAGCGCATGGAAATTATCCGAAAGGAAAGACGCCTAAACTGGATTTTGAAAGAATACGTCTTTTAAAGAAAATTCTTAACATGCCTCTTGTACTGCATGGCGGTTCAGGAGCAGGCGAAGAGAATTTAAAGAAAGCTGTAGCATGTGGGATTAATAAAATCAATGTGTGCACGGATGCATTTGGTATAGGAAGCCGGTCGATTGAGAAGCAGCTAAATGATAATTCCGAGGTAGATTATATGCATCTTTGCATGGGCGTGGAGAAAGAACTGACCAGCTATATAAGATCGTTTATGAGAACAATAGGGTCCTCCGGGAAATATTATTTTGGGGAAGGTCCCGTGTCGGGAAATGAATAAATAAGACAATCAAAAACACTTGAAAATCAGCCCCAATCAACCTATACTAATCATATAAACATCGTGTCGGGTCAGCAGAAGAGGAGGCTGGAATATGAACATTTTAGTAGTAACAGGAAGCCCAAGAAAAGGCGGTAACACGGAGATACTGGCAGATGCGTTTGCCCAGGCTGCGAAGGAGAGCGGCCACGAGGTGGCCGTACGAAAATTAAGCCAGCTGAAGGTAGGCCCCTGTCTGGCCTGCGAGTACTGTTTTACTCACGGCGGCGTCTGCGTGCAGGATGACGCTATGAACGAGATTTTACAGGATGTACATAAAGCAGATATGCTGGTGCTGGCATCGCCCATCTACTGGTTTGATATTTCCGCACAGATGAAATGCTTCATCGACCGGCTGTATGCGTGTGCCAAAACAGGGTTTCACATCACTTCAGCCGCCATGCTGCTGGATTCCGGATCGCCGGGGGTGTATAATGCGGCTCAGGCCCAGTTAAAGGACATCTGCGATTACTTAAACTGGGAGAATAAAGGCGCGTTTACGGCACCTGGTATGGTGGAGAAGGGGAGTATCTATCAGTCCGCTGCACTCGCCCAGGTAAGAACCTTTGCAGAGAATCTGTAACTTGAAAGACCGGCTTTCCTATGAAGGCCGGTCCTTTTTTCTGATTTCGGTTATCGTATCAGCCTGATTTTTCCAATAACAGGAAGTTCCCGCTTCTGTCCCTGAATGACAGATACGATTCCCATAATGGCAAAAATCAGGACGACACAGTTTAAAAGATCGCCGATTAAGGTCATGTGCGGAATAAAAGAGATACAGCCGAACACGATATTTGCGATCAGCAGAACCAGTCCCTGGTTTAAATGAAATCGGACAAATGAATCTTTTCCGGGAATAAGAGCCGGAATGATAATCAGGATACTTAAATAGGAGAGACAGGCATAGAGCTTTGAATGCTTCATGATACAACCTTCCTTTCGTGGCTGAGTGATTTGTTCTTTGTTTGTATGTGATCCCGGATGCAGTGTACGCCTTTATGGGCCTGCATGCCTCCCAGGCATTCCCGGTTGCAGCCGGTACATTTGAATAGCTTGGAGACGGAGCCGGAAACGGTTTTCTTCACCCATTCCGGATCTGCAATCAGCTGGCGGCTCATGGCGGCCAGCTGAATTCTCCCTGATTTCAGCTGTTCTTCCACGAAATCCGGAGAACAGAGGCGGCCTACGCCGCAGACGGGCAGATCAGTCAGGCGGCGGACATCATCACAGTAGGATAAGAAGCAGCCTTCCCCATGAAAATACGGGTGTGAAGCCGGCGGGATGGTGTCACTTAAGTCAGAATGATTGGCCAGGGTGACATGAAAGCTGTTTACGCCTGCCTGCTCCAGAAGGGGAACAAAGACCGGAAGCTCTTCCATCAGAATTCCGGCATTCCCGTAATGGGGATTTTCCTGGCGGACCGCAAGCTTAAAATCAATGGTTATATCCGGAAGGGCTCTGCGGACTGCGGCGACGGCCTCGCAGGCAAAGCGGGCTCTGTTTTTTGGACTTCCCCCGTACCGGTCTTTCCGGCGGTTGTATATGGAGGAAGAAAAGCTTCCGCACATCCGGTCGCCATGGATTTGAATGACATCGAATCCGGCTTCTTTTGCTAAGACCGCAGCCTTGCCAAAGCCCCGGATGATTTCAGAGATTCTTTTGTCTGTCAGACCGGTAATATAATCGGATACCGTATTGTTTAAAAGAATTCTCAGCTCATCCGGCTTGATTTTTCCGGTAATCAGGCCGGGCAGATATTTAATCAGGCGGCTAAACTGCGAGTCTGACATATGCAGCTGGGCGGCGGCCAGGGCGCCGTTTTGGTGGATGGTTTCCGTGATTCTGCGGTAACGGAGAAATCCTTTTCTGCTGTACAGGGACAGAAACGGACTCTTCAGAACGGGCACATCCCCGATGATAATCATGGCGGTGCCGCCGCGGGCAATGGCGCCCAGTTTTTCCAAGTACTCCTCTTCCTTTAAGCCCATGGAGGTGGGGGCAAAAATAATTCTGTTTTTTAATGTCACGCTCCCGATGGTAAAGGGGCTGTTTATGGTCTCGTACATGGTTCGCTTCCCTCCTTACGGTCTTCCCGGCTATCAGTAACAAGACGAAGCAGTTCCAAAAGCTGTTCTCTCTGGATATCGCTTAAGTTTTTACAGACGGTCTGATCCCAGTCATAAAGCAGGGTATGGAGTTCTTTGAAAATGGTCTCCCCCTGCGCGGTAAGCGTTAAGTGGTAATGGCGGTGATCCGCAGTGTCACGGGTACGGACTGCGTAGCCCAGCTGCTCCAGTTTTCCTATACAACGGGTTACGTGTCCGTTGTCTGCTTTTAGAAAACGGGCTGTCTCGCTGAGGGAACATCCGGGATTTTTACCAATATAAATAATATAATAGAACAGCCCGTCTGTAAGGCCGTACTGTTTAAGCCGTGCATCAGAATAGGCATTTAAATCTTTTCTCAGGGCTGTAATATAGTAAGCAAGAAAATCCGGCATGGGGTGACGCTCCTTTCTCTGTAAACAAAAAAGTATTTGACTTAGTCAATTATATTCTTGATAGTTGACTTTGTCAAATACTTTTTATATTACATTTCCGCCTGCGGATTGTTCCGGTGAGCCGCCCTTACCAGTGAACGGCATTCGCAGATTTTGTCATGCAGGAGCTTTTGCTCTTCACCGGAGGTAATCTGGTACAGTTTTTCTTCAATAAGCTGGGACTGAATGACCAGGTGGTAATAAAACTGTGTATCGGTTACACCCTGGCTGCAGAGCTTTGACAGCAGCTTTGATGCAAAATCGTATTTTTTCAGCAGAGTCTCGGCGGCGGTACTGCGGTGATAAGGAAAGAGCAGGCAGTTGGCGGCGTAGGCAATTACGATCCCGGCAATTACATATGCCAGACGGATAAGCAGCATACGGCTGACCGGCGCCCATCCGAATGCGCTCATAAACACAGCCCCGCCCAGTGCGCCGACCGTGGAACAGGTAAAGGTACCCTTATAATCGGTAAAATAAAAGCTCAGATAGCCTGACAGCATCATAATGGCGGTTCTGCCAGTCGGAGACGGAACCAGAGAATAGAGAATCACACTGAAGATACCTCCGGCTGCAGTAGCAAAGAGACGTTTTCCGGCCTTCTGCCCAACGTCATCCGCGTATGGAAGCGAGACAGAAGCAAGGGTGAACAGAAGCCACTTTCCGTGGGGGAGTTTCAGGCTCTGGACCAGCAGTGTGGCGAGTGAAAGCAGGAGCGCGACGCGCAGGGCGTAAATCACACGTACTCTGCTTACTTTTAAAGCAGCCTGAATCCGGATGGAAAGGGAAAGCAGGGTAGGGCGATAGTGGGATTTTTTTTCAGGATCTGCCATATGGACAAGATGGTTCCTGATATATTCCAGGCTGTTGTAAAACTCTTCCTGGCGCAGGTCTTCTGGATCTGTAATAAAATCAGTCCGCGCAATGAGATGAGGGGCTGTGGTCTTCTTATTGACATATGACTCAAAGTGGCTCAGCTGAGTGAGCGTCTTTTCCAGCATATCCCGGCAGTCCTCCGGATGCTCTGTCTGGGACAGCAGAATGAGAAGGTGTTCCAGACCGCGTCCGGAATCCACTAAGGCAAAGCTGGCATCGGAGATGCACAGTTCCCGCCGTCTTCGGTCATATACCATACAGCTTAAGCGGCGTACATTCTTTCTGATATCCTCCAGACCTTCCGGTGCAGCGCTGCCGGATAAGAGACAGGATATGTACTGCTTTGCCTCCCGGATCAGAGTGAGAAGCACATCGGTAACCGTTTCTTCGGCCCGGTTTCGCCCCATCACAAGCTGGTACAGAATGATGCAGACGGCTCCCGTCACCATGGCCATAATCCGCTTCGGAAGCTGTTCCGGGCTGGAGGGGGAGATGAATACCAGAAATAAGTAGGACAGAATATAAGGAAAATACAGATGTCCGGAATATTCATAGGTATATGTATACAGAATAAAATAAATCACTGCAAAGTTGACTGGCAGAGCGGCCCACGGATTTAAGGTGGAGACCAGGCAGGCGGAGACTGCCATCAGCACCAGCACGGCGGCCTGTGCAAACAGATGCTTTAAGGGGGTAGAAGTTAGATCGCGGGCCATGGAGGCCGACATCATGATCGTAAAGATGACTCCAACGATGGAATTTTCTGCTCCAAACAGTTTCTGAAACACATTGACGTAAGCGATAATAAACAGAAATGACAGAGTGGCGAATTTCAGATTTTTCCGTATCCGGTCCTGAACCACCGGCAGGATGGAACTTTTTTTGGGTATTGCCATAGATAAAAACTCCTTTCTTTCGAAGATATATGGTATCACAGAAAAAGCTGCAGTGCAATAACGTGCCATTTCTTAAAAATTTATGAAGAACAGGATGAGACCGGAAAAGAAACAGGCCGCGGCTGTTATCCTATAAACGGATAACCGGAGCCGCGGCCTGTATCATCACCGTACAGACTTTTTGGTTTGATTCTGTTTTCTGTATTTCAGCTGCTTATGTAAACCTCAGAGGTCTGTTCCGCCGGATTCCTGTCAGGAGAGGGATTCCTTATACTGCTTCAGAGCTTTGGCCAGCTGATCCGGGCAGGAGGTAGGTCTGGGACCGCAGTGGATTCCGTCGAGACGTTTGATGGCCTCATCTACGTCCATTCCTTCAATCAGACGGCCAAGACCCTGGGTATTACCGGAACATCCGCCAACAAAGCGAACATTGGTAAGCTTGTTGTCCTGAACTTCAAAATTAATTTCCTGTGAACATACGCCGTGTGTTTTATAAATCATGTATCATTCCTCCACATTTCTTCTATACTTTTATTTGTTTTCTGCCTTGTTATCGGTTTCTGCATTTTTACAATTATACAGAATAAGGGAACAGATTGTCAATAGCGGACGACACGGAAACCCTCTTGCAAACAGGGCGAAAACAGTTATAATAATCAATATATGCAAAGTATCCCGGAAGGGAACAGGAAAAGGAGGCGCTGTATGTTAGGAATTATCGGAGCCATGGATGTGGAAGTGGCGGAAGTAAAGGAAGCAATGCAGGGTGTGGAAGTAAAGACCATGGCCGGCATGGAGTTTTATAAAGGAACACTGAAGGGAAAAGAGGCGGTGGTCGTCCGTTCCGGAATCGGTAAGGTGAACGCGGCGGTGTGTACGCAGATTCTGGTGGATCACTATGGAGTGGATGCGGTTATCAACACGGGGATTGCCGGATCTTTAAAAAATGAGATCGAGATCGGCGATGTGGTGCTCTCTACCGATACGGTGCATCACGATATGGATGCGTCCGGATTCGGGTATCCGGTGGGACAGATTCCGCAGATGGAAGTGTTCTCATTTCCGGCCGATGAAACGCTTCGGAATCTGGCTTTAAAGTGCTGTAAGGAAGTGAATCCTGACATTGGAGTTTTTACCGGAAGGATTGTTTCCGGGGATCAGTTTATTTCCGATCAGGTTAAAAAAGACTGGATTGCGGAAAATTTCGGTGGATACTGTACGGAGATGGAAGGCGCGGCCATCGCTCAGGCGGCATACTTAAACCACGTTCCATTCTTAATTATCAGGGCTATCTCAGACAAGGCTGACAACAGCGCAACCATGGACTACAGCGAGTTTGAGGCCAGGGCGGTACGCCATTCCGTAAATCTGATTTTAGCCATTGCAGAAAGGTATTCATGTTAAGTTAAGAATCGAATCCTGACGGGATTTGACGAACGATTCTAGGCTCTCTCATCTTCCCAAAGGAAGTTTCGGTGGTTATAATAATCCTATCACCGGAACAACCGGGAAGAAAGGGGAGCTATTATTATGCTGGAATTTTTACAGACAGGCAAAGCGCTGTACGTGCTTGCAGCCGTATGCGGCCTTGGGGTCGTGACCAGATGGCTGACACGTAACCTCTACAAAAGATTAATTAAAGAAACGGACAACATGTCACTGACGAAGAATAAGAATCTTCGTGCATTTAAGCAGAAGACAGAAAGCAGCTATCAGATGAATCAGGGGATTCCGAAAATCAGGCCTTACTTAGAGAGGCAGATGTATGATTTCAGATTTATGGGCATGACGCTTAACGGATGGAACACTTTTTCCAATCAGATGACGCTTCTTTGTTTCCTCGCAGGAGGGGCGGCGGCGTTCGGCGCATACTGGTATCGTACCGATCCTTATTACATAGTACTGTACGGCTCCATGGGAATTCTGGCAGGGCTCTTTACAATCCTTGTGGACCACGGAGCAGGAGTCGCGGACAAGAAACAGCAGCTGTTTACCGCACTCGATAATTATCTGGAAAATACGCTGATCTACCGTTTGGATCAGGAACGAGATGAAACACAGGCAATATCGGGGCCTCATATGGAAACCCGTGAAAATATCCGGTCGATCTATCCCGTGGCAGCAGGTACTGCGGCAGGACAGGCAGAAGAGCCGGAGAAACAGGAAAGTGTGCGGGGAAAACAGAGAAACAGGACGGAGCGCATGAAAAACCAGCTGAAGGCGGAATCGCAGGCTCGCAGACAGAACAGCGGCCGGTCCGACGGAAGGCAGAGAGAGGGAAGACAGGGCGGTATCATACAGGAAACGATAAGTACAGAGTCCGGTATGAGCCCGGCAGCTGACGAGATGCAGCTGGGAGCCGGGAATCAGAATATGGTGCCGGAAATGGTACGGAGCGGCAGCGGGCCGTCAGAAATGGAAGGATCCATACGGGATGTGGACTATTTAAAGAAGAGTCTGGAACAGATAGCGGCCAGCCGCGAACGGGGAAGAACCGTAAAACAGCAGGAGGACTGGCTGAAGGATTTGAACCCCGAGGAATTGAAGCTGATCGGAGAAATTCTGCATGAATATCTCACGTGAACATTTGGAAGGGAAAGGAAAATTATATCGCAATTGGAGGGGATTTATGGTATACTGTTCCTGAACAGGCATTCTAAAACCTGAAACAAAAGGAAAAGGAGAATGATAGAGATGGGAAAAGAAGTTGTATTTGATTATTCCAGAGCGGCAGGCTTTGTCTCAGCAGAAGAGATGGATAATATGAAAGCCACAGTGATGTGTGCAAGAGATGTGCTGATGGCGGGGTCCGGCGCCGGGAATGATTTCTTAGGTTGGATTGATCTTCCTGTAGACTATGATAAGGAAGAATTTGAAAGAATTAAAAAAGCGGCGGCGAAGATTCAGAATGATTCTGACGTACTTCTGGTAGTAGGTATCGGCGGCTCCTATTTAGGCGCCAGAGCGGCCATTGAGTTCTTATCCCACAGTTTCTATAATGTATTGCCGAAGGGAAAACGCAAAACTCCGGAGATTTATTTCTTAGGCAACAGCATCAGCAGCAAATACATCCAGGATTTGAAGGATGTGCTGGAAGGAAAAGATTTCTCCGTTAATATCATATCCAAGTCCGGTACAACGACAGAACCGGCAATTGCATTCCGTGTCTTCAAGGAGATGCTGATCGAAAAGTATGGCCGTGAAGAGGCGAATAAGAGAATTTACGCTACGACGGACAAGGCCAGGGGTGCACTTAAGAATCTGGCGACAGAAGAGGGATATGAGTCCTTTGTCGTGCCGGATGACGTAGGCGGACGTTTCTCGGTCCTGACAGCGGTCGGACTGCTTCCGATTGCCGTATCAGGCGCTGATATTGATAAATTAATGGAAGGTGCTGCAGCAGCGAGAAAGGCGGCTCTGGAGACTCCTTATGAGTCCAACTCCGCATTACAGTATGCAGCGGTGCGCAACATCTTACATAGAAAAGGCAAGGCCGTTGAGATTGTGGCTAATTATGAGCCGAGCCTTCATTACGTTTCCGAGTGGTGGAAACAGTTATTTGGTGAGAGCGAAGGAAAAGACCGCAGAGGTATTTTCCCGGCAGCCGTTGATTTAACCACGGATTTACATTCCATGGGCCAGTTCATCCAGGACGGTTCCCGTGTGATGTTTGAGACCGTGCTGAATGTCGAAGAATCCCCGGCCGAGATTCTGCTTCAGAAGGAAGAAGTGGACACGGACGGCATGAACTATCTGGCAGGCAAAAGTGTAGATTTCGTCAACAAGAGTGCCATGAACGGCACGATCTTAGCCCATACGGACGGCGATGTACCGAACCTGATGGTAAAGATCCCGGAACAGGACGAATACTGCCTGGGTCAGTTATTCTATTTCTTTGAGTATGCGTGCGGCGTCAGCGGTTATATTCTGGGTGTCAATCCGTTCAACCAGCCAGGCGTGGAGAGCTATAAGAAGAATATGTTCGCTCTTCTTGGCAAGCCTGGATATGAGAAGGAAAGAGAAGAATTGTTAAAGAGATTATAGAACGAAAACTGAATAGGGTATGAATAGATAGTCAGGACCCGTATTCCACAGCTGGGTGAGCAGTTGCGGAGTGCGGGTCCTGTTTGCTGAAAAGTCCTTATGCCTGGGAATCCCTGTATTTCTGGGGACTCATTCCGGTATATTTGGTAAACACATTGGTAAAATACGCGGGATCCTCGATCCCTACCAGCTGGCCGATTTCCGATACCTTATATTCCGGTTTTTTGAGCAGCTGTTTTGCCACACGGATGCGGTGTTTGTTCAGTGCCGTAATGACGGAATCGCCGCTTTCTTTTTTATAAAGCCGGCTTAAGTAGCTGCTGTTTACATGGAGCTGTCCGGCGATATCCTCCAGCTTTAATACGTTCTGATACTGTTCGTGAATGATCGTATCCGTCATTTTTACCAGGTAGTTCTGATTGGTATAAGGAGCGATATCCATGGCGTTTACGGCATCAAACAGATTGTGAAGGACGCTGTGAACCGCGTTAAGGGAACGGCATACCTGAAGCTCTCTGTATGTCTCTGATTCCATATTCAGAATGGTTTTCATGTTAATGTCGTGATCTGTCAGACGCCGGAAAATGGCCGATACCAGCTGCAGCGTTTCGATCTTCGTTTTGCTTAAGTCTCTTACGGTATTCTGGTAGTCCAGCAGAATCCGGTCCAGCCTGGAATTTAAACTCTCCAGCTGATGACTCAGCAGGCAGTCCATGGCATATTCTGCGAGTTCCAAAAGATCGAGATGTGGATTCTGGGGCGGGCTGTCGCCTTCCCGGTCTGCCAGTGACAGCGTGTTGCTGCCGGTGCAGCAGCTTAAGCGGTTGCTGGCTTCCGTATAGGAGGGATAAAAATCGGTGACGCTTAAGCAGCGGCGGCTGACCGCAATATTTAGGTTAAAGGGCATGAAATTCTTGGCGGTTGACAGAATCTCATTGCATACAATGATAATGGACTGCAGTGCATCAGCCGGATCCTCTGTCTGAAAATGAATGACAGACAGTACAAAGTTGTCCTGAAGCCATACCGGAAAAATGTCAAATTTCTGAAAGGCAAGCCGGTAAAAATTATCAAACGATGTAATGTACTTCTGCTTTTTCTCCTGTTCTAAATCGGGAGACAAAAGGAGCTCCGTAAGCATCAGAAAATCGTGATCCATGGTAAGATGAAAGTAATCGAACCAGTAGCGGATCTGACTTTCGTCAGCGATAGAACGATCGATCAGGCCGGAAAAAATGAGATTTTTTAGCTGATCGTGGTTGGGAAGCGCCAGGGTTCCCCGGTCCTTTAAGATATCAGAAACCGCCGAGGATACAGCTTCCGGGAGTTCTTCGATAAAATTGGTCTTGATGATATAGCTGTGTACTCCGATAGTCAGTGCCTTTTTTGCCCATTCAAATGCGGCGTAGGCTGTCAGGAGAATGATTTTAATTTCCGGATGCTCTCTCCGAACAATTTCACTTAGTTCAAGTCCATCCAGGCCTGGCATTTTAATATCGGTAACGATTAACTGAACGGTGTGGGATTTGAGAAATTCCAGGGCAGCATTTCCATTTTCACAGCTTCCGGCCACTTCACAGCCTAAATGGCTCCAGTCAATCAGAGAAACGATCCCTTTTCTTAAGATGGTTTCATCTTCTACAATTAAAACCTGAATCATAGATACGCCCCCTTATCCGTAATGACAGGTATCCGGATTCGCGCGGTGGTGCCGCAGCCCGGCCTGGTTTCATAGAAAATTCCATATTCTTCCCCAAACATATTTTTAAGCCGTTCATTGATATTATGAATGCTGATGTGATGACTGCCGTCTTTGTCAGAGGATTGTTTTCGGATGATGACTGCATCGTAATCAAAGCCGATGCCGTTGTCCTTAACCGTAATCTCAATAAGATCCTGTATGCGGTATACGGTTACGGAGAGTGTGCTGGTGTCCACATTATTCTCAATCCCGTGAACAACCGCATTTTCTACCAGAGGTTCAATCGTCAGCCGTGGAATATAGCAGCAGGAAACCGCCGGGTCAACGTGAATGGAAAAGCTGAGCTTCTCCTGAAAACGGACCTGCTGAAGGTAGAGATAGCAATCCACATAGGCCATCTCTTCCTCAATGGTAATCAGAGAATTTTTAGAAGAAATATCGGCCAGCGAAGTGTTTAAAAATTCGCTGAGTGCGTGTACCATGCGGTAAAGCTCCTTATCTCCGTGAAGGAGCGCGGTTGTGCTGATGACTGCCAGGGTATTCATAAGAAAATGCGGGTTCATCTGTGACTGCAGCAGTTTGATTTCCATCTCATTATTAAGAAGCTGTTCCTGATAAACGGTCTGGATCAGCCGTTTGATCTCACCGGCCATCAGGTTAAAGGTGTTGCTGATGTTGTTTAAGTCGGATTCATGGTACGAAGGCATTCTGGCATCATAATTTTTGTCACGAATCAGATTCAGCCGGTTCTCCATATCCTTGACAAAGCGTGTGTAGACGGAGAGAAGGAAGGTGGACAAAGCAATAAATATCGCAATGATGACAGCGAAAATGATTACCAGATTAAAGATGGACTGCTTTAAGTCCTTTGTCAGGGAGGATTCCTCTATGGATACAATGATTGTATAGGGGGTGTCTCCCAACGCACGGTGCATGAGAATGGTCTTTTTCCCATTTAAGAGCGTAGAGTAGCTGTCTTCCTTTCCTGTAATGCTCTGAAATGTGGTGGAATTTGCAAACAGATTCCCTCCGACCATGAGGTCTTCATTGCTGAAATAGACATTGCCGGACTCATCGATTAAATAACCGGAGATGTCCTCGGACAGATCGTAGAGTTTGCCGGCAAAAAACGATGGGGAAACCGCGCACATTAAAGTGATGGAATCCATCATGGTGTTGTTGTAAAAGCGCTTCATAATATAGACGTAAGAATCCTCCTGATCCGGCAGTATAAAGGGCGTGCTGTTGTCATTATCCTTATATCGGTCATAGATGGACTGAAAACGCTGTCTCTGGGAGTCTCCTTTTACAAAGTACCTGGAATTTAAAGCGATGGCAGTATCATCAATAAAAAGATAAGTGGAATCGATAAATTTGGACTGCCATGCGGTGTTAAAGTTAAGACTGTACGTAATATCGGAGCGGATGCTGTTTATGGTACGAAAATCGTCCTTATCTAATGTAATGGAATTGTCCTTCCATTTTCGCAGCGTTGAAGTACTGAAAAAAGTAAACAGCGTGTTGTCTATAAGCGAAAAGTTGTTGGTTATATTCTCCTGCAGGCTGCTGACGGACTGCTCCAGGCTTTCATAGGCGTCGTCTCTTAATATATGAAAACAGCTGTACCAGAAATAGATCCCAATACAGATTCCGGCCAGCGTAAGCAAAAGTGCCCCTGAGCTGATGATCTTCATACGGATCGTAATTGATTTTTTCTTCATGTCTCCCCCGTTTCCCCCTGTAAATACGAAAACATCTCCTTCTTTTACCTGTAATTTTAGAAGAAATATAATGAAAAGTAAATATAAAATGGAAAGTAGTAAAAATATTGAAAGAAACGTAAAAAAAGTTCAAATAAAACGGTAAATTAACAGGACAATCTGGAAAAAGGGTAAAGATAGTGTAATTACAAGTCAGAATCCTGCATTCACTGTGAGACACAACATAAGTATAATAAACTCAGATCATACAAAACAGCAAATAACAGTTTTAGAAGGAGGTTCTTATGAAAAGACAGTTAAAAAAGGCGGCAGTGCTGGCATTATCAGCAGCTATGGTAATGGGAATGTCAGGATGTGGAAAGAAGGAGGAACCGGCGGCATCTGCGACAACGGCATCTGCGGCAGAAGAAACCAAAACAGAGGCAGCAGCCGGGGAGACAGCAGCTGGTGTAGAGAAGGCAGCGGAAGTGATTACCATTTCTTACCCCACCTACCGTGTTGGAACCCATTTATCGGCAGATTCCGAAGCGGCTTTGATAGAGGGCTTCAACGAGAAATTTAAGGGTGTCTATGAAGTAAAGATTGAAGAACTGCCCAGCGACGAGGCATATGCGGATAAGATGAAGATTCTGGCGGCCAGCAAGGAACTTCCGGATGTGGTGGAAGGCAAGAATGGTGTTCGTGAACTGGCAATCGCCAATGGTCAGGCCGTTGATTTAACCAGCTTTATCAATGAAGATGAAGAATACAAAAAGGTTATCGGAGACGCGGCAATCAGAGCGAATACCGTGGACGGAAAGCTTTATTCTATTGCCAATGGAAATCAGATTATCGGGTATTTCTATAATTCAGAAATGTTTGAAAAGGCGGGAATTCAGCCGGCGGAGACGTGGGAAGAATTCATGAGTAACTGCGATAAGCTGTCCGCAGCGGGATTTGCACCGATCTCCATGATGACCGGGGAGAATTGCTGGACAACCAACCTGCTTTTTGCAGCCATGATCGGTTCCTCTAATGAGGCAGGAAACCAGTTTATGAATACCAAGTATCCGGAGACCTACAAGACACCGGAAGTGGAACACGCACTGGATATGATTCAGACAATCCTTCAGAAGTATTCTACAAAAGATGCGGTTGGTGCTGACTATAATACAGCTGCAAATCATTTCCTCAGCGGTGAGACTGCAATAATCTGTAACGGACCGTGGATGAACGGAGATTTTTCTGATTCGGAAAAGGCAGTGGAAGGCCTGTCCGATAAGGTAAAAGCAGCAATGTATCCGAATAATGGTGCGTTTGCCAATTACGAGGTTGGCTATATGGTATGCGCCAAGGATGAAGCCCATCAGAAAGCTGCCTGGGAGTTTATTAAATATAAAACAGGTAAAGAAGCTCAGATGCTGATGCTCGAAATGAACGATACCGTTCCGCTGACCTCCGAGGTGGAGATTCCGGCAGAATATCAGGAGAAGAATCCAATGGTAAGCCAGATTATTGAAGAGGGAAATAAGGCGGATTATAAGTTCTGTACGCTGGATAATATGGCTTATGCAAGTGTAATCACAGAGATGAGCAACGCATATCCCAGTCTTGTATCCGGAGATATCACGTCGGCTGATATGTGCCAGCTGATGGATGAAGCAGCAGCAAAAAACAAATAAACGGAAGCGGCCCGTATTTTAATAAATACGGGTCCTCCTCTTAAAGGAGAAGGTGAGACGGTGAAAATTAAAAAAAGGTGGATTGCATGTTTTATGCTTCCCGGACTAATCCTGTTTGTAACTGTGTTTGGCATATCCCTCGTAATTTTAACGGGTTCATCCTTTGCAAACTGGTCGATCGGCAAGCCGGTTACCTTTTCCGGCCTGAAAAACTATATCTACTTAATGACATCAGACAGGGCGTTCAAAAAAGCATTCTGCAATACGGTTGTCTGGATTCTGCTTCAGTCCACGGTTCACGTGGCAATCGGCACCACGGTGGCGCTGATCTTATCTCAGAAACGTTTTTACTGGAAATTTGTCCGAACCGTCTATATGATACCCAATATTATTTCTTCAGCTGCACTTGGAATGATGTTCGGAGTCCTGTTCAATGCCCAGTTTGGCGTGGTCAACAAGGTCATTCAGGTAATTACGGGCAATCCGGAATTCTTTAAAAACTGGTTTTACGAAAAAAATTCCGCTTTTTGGACCGTGACAGTAATCTGGCTGCCTTATGCGGCTACCGTTACCATTCTCATTCTGGCGGAGATTGCAGCCATTGACCAGAGTCTGATTGAAGCGGCCAGAGTGGATGGGGCGAACGGAATGCAGATCAACCGCTATATCGTGATACCGCTGCTGCGCAATATCATAGGAACCTGTGCCATCCTCGGCGGGACCAGTATGCTTCAGAAGCTGGATATTTTAATGATGACCACGAAGGGCGGTCCGTTGAATGCCACATTAAATCTGCCGCTGTATATCTACCAGACCGCGCTGACGGATAATAATTTTGCGCTCGCCAATACGGCTGGAATCTATTTAATTGGGTTGGGGTTAATTCTGGTGCTGACGCTTAACAGGGTTTTCCGGCTGGGTAAATCAGACTGACAGGGAGGAAAAATTATGAAAAAGGAAAACCGCACGCTTCAGCTCTGCCTGAGAGTTTTGAGTGATCTCTTTATCATTTTGATTGTATTGATTTGTATTCTTCCGATTGCCTGGGTATTTTTGTCTTCTCTAAAGACAAATACGGATATTATATCCGGAAGTCTGGGATTTCCGGGAGGTATAAAATTCAGTAACTACAGAAAGGCGTTTCAGATTGCACCGATAGGAAGCTTTTTTGTAAACAGCCTTCTGATCGCCGTGGTGGGGACTGCGCTGAACGTTTTCGTCATGGGAATGTCTGCCTATGCCGTTACGAGATTTGAATTCAGGGGAAAAAATGCATTTAAGCTTCTGTATTCCTCCGTTCTGTTTATCCCCTGTGCCGCGCTGCTGTACCCGTTGTATGTGACCATCAGCAGACTGGGGCTAAAGGATACTCATTTTGGTCTGCTGATCGTATATGCGGGGCTGGGGATGGCGACCACATTCTATATTATTTCCAGCTATACGATGACGATTCCGAAAGAGCTGGAGGAGGCGGCCTATATTGACGGTTCCGGTGTCATGCGTACCTACATGGACATCATCATGCCTGTATCGAAGCCGGCCTATGCATCGGCGGCGGTTCTTCAGTTCCTGCTGTGCTGGAACGAGTTCCAGTTTGCGTTGACTCTGACAACGGGAAACCGGGCGAGAACGCTTCCTATTGCACTTTACTATTTTACCAGCCAGTTTTCCAGTGATTACGGTGCCATGATGGCAGCCACCGTTATGGTGGCGATGCCCAGTATCCTGCTTTATATTGTGATGCAGAAACAGGTGGTATCCGGACTGGTGAGTGGTTCCGTGAAAGGATAGAAGTATGGACACATTTTGTATCAGGGAAGAAGATTTTAACAGAAGCAGCAGCAAGACTTATGAGGGAATGATGGCGCAGGGAAACGGCTATATCAGTTTCCGCGCCTCCATGGAAGAGGGGCTTGACGGCGAACCTCAGAACGAGAGGTATACCAGAAGCATGGCCAGCGTCACAACGGAAATACAGCGTCATCCTGTTTCCAAGTGGGGCGTTTACATTCCGCTGATGATGGGCAGAAATCCATTTCTGAATGATGTCATTATTAATCTGCCCTATATTTTATATATCGGAATGAAAGTGAACGGGAAGAAGGTTGATATGCTGAACCTTCCCGTAACGAATTACAGCCGGGAACTTCATATGAAAACGGGAATTTTGAACCGGAGGTTTACAATTACGGATCAAACCGGAGTGCAGGCCGCCTGTGAGGTTGAACGCTTTGCCAGCATGGAGCGGAAACATATCGTGGTTCAGAAGGTGACATGGAAGGCGGTAAATGGTCCATTGGAGCTGGAACTGGAACCGGGGATTGACGGGGATGTGACGACAAATGGTTACCGCCACTTTGAGGAACCGGAGATTGAATGTGAACCGGTATGCGGTATGACGATTCGGACGGATCAAAATTTTAGGGCGGCTATGGGATTCGATGTCTGCACAGACGTTTCAGGCGGTGATCAGACAGCGGTTTTAAGAGAGGACAGAACAGATAACTGGAAGGTGGTAAAGCAGATACGGCTGAGACTGGAAAAAGGCCAGGAGGCGGTTCTGATTAAGAAAGCTGCAGTAGTTACCAGCAGAGATCCGGAAGCGGCATATAAATCCGAAATAACCAGGGTTTCGACCCTTCTGGAAGAAATCAAAGCGTTTTCCTATGATGATTTAAAGGATGAGCACAGGCGTGCGTGGGAGAGCAAATGGAATTCCAGTGATGTCGTCATAAAAGGAAATGACAGGCTTCAGAAAGCCATTCGGTTCTCCGTCTATCACCTGATCAGAAGCAACATGGAATTCGACAGCAGGGTTCAGATCTGTGCGAAAGGTTATGCAGGAGAAGCGTATTACGGCAGATATTTCTGGGATAGTGAAATCTATATGCTTCCATTCTTCATCTATACGAATCCGCAGGCGGCAAAAAATATGCTGCTTTACCGTTACCATACGCTGGACGGAGCCAGAAAGAATGCAGCGCGCTATCACTGTAAGGGGGCCAGATATCCATGGCAGTCGGGACTGGATGGAACGGAACAGTGTTCCCTGTGGGAATATGCGGACAATGAAATCCATATTACTGCTGACGTGGCATACGGCATTATGCATTATTATCGTGCAACGGGTGACTTGGAATTTATGGAGACTGCGGGATTGGAAATACTGCTGGAGACAGCCAGATTCTGGCTGTGCAGAGCGGACTGGGATGCTTCAGGGAACGCGCATCTGATTAATGTTATGGGGCCGGATGAATATTCGCCCATGACACGGGACAACACATACACCAACCGCATGGTCAGAAAGAACCTGGAAGACGCAGTCCATATGTACCGCCAGTTCAGGGAACAGAAGCCGGAATGGCTGGAGACGTTCACTCGGAGAATTGGTTTTAAAGAAGAGGAGGCAGAAGAATTTCTTCATCTGGCGGACAGACTGGTTATCCATTATGATTCCTCGAGAAATCTGTATCTGCAAAGCGCCGATTTTGAGGATTATGCAGATATTGATATAGAGGCGATATGGCAGGATCACAACAAACCTTTCGGCTTCTATGCACCGCAGGAAAAAATCTATCGTTCCCGCTGCATCAAGCAGGCCGATGTACTGGCGTTAATGACATTATTGCCGGGAGAGTTTACCGACACGGAAGTGGAGAGCGCTTACAGCTTTTATCTTCCGTATACGACTCACGACTCCTCTCTGTCGCCTGCCGTACATTTATCCATAGCAAACCGCCTTGAAAAGGCAAAAGATGTGGATAACTTTCTGAATTTGGCCATGGATGTGGATTTGTCTCCGGAACGAAAGGGAACAGAGGAGGGAATTCACATTGCCAACTGCGGCTGTCTGTGGCAGGCGGCGATTATGGAATTTGCAGGTCTTAAGAGTGCAGTGGAAACAGACTCCCTTACCGTGTCTCCCCGGCTTCCGGATGGTATTGAGGAGATTTCCTTTCAGATCTGCTGGCATGGAAGACGTTACAGGATAACGGCAGCGAAAGAGGGGGTGATAAAGGATGAGATTCCAGGCGGTTCTTTTTGACCTTGACGGGGTTTTGTGTTCAACAGACCAGTATCATTATCAGGCGTGGAAGCAGATTGCAGATTCCATCAATACAGAGTTTACGGAAAGAGATAATGACCGCCTTCGGGGGATAAGCCGGATGGAAAGTTTGGAAATTCTGCTGGAAAAGTGTCCGTATACCCTCGAACCGCGGGAAAAGGAGCAGCTGGCAGAGGAAAAAAACAGAATTTACCGCAAACTGCTTTACGGACTGACAACTCAGTCAGCGGCTGATGGCGTACTGGAACTTTTAAAGGAACTGAAATCTAAAAATATTATGACTGCGGTAGCATCTTCTAGTAAAAATGCACCTTTTATTCTGGAACGAATCGGCTTAAGGGATGCGTTTGATGTTGTGGTCGACGGAACGATGATTGTAAAGTCAAAACCGGACCCGGAAGTGTTCCTTACGGCAGCCCGAAAGCTGGGAGCCGATCCGGGGGAGTGTCTGGTGATTGAGGATGCTGTCGCGGGGATTGAGGCGGCCAGAGCAGGAGGATTTTTCTGCGCAGCCATAGGGGAAGCGGCATCCTGCGGAAAAGCAGATTATGTGTTGGAGAGTCTGTGGGATGCGATAATATTAATGAAACAGGAGGGAAGGTATGAAAATGAAGAACTGTAAACGTGTTATCTCGATGGTGCTGACAACAGCTATGATCGCAGGAATGATAGCTCCGGTTCATGTGCTGGCAGAAAACAAAACACCCGACTCCTCATACGATCCGTTTGTGGTATCAGCGGATAAAGCGGATGGAGTAATGAATCTGACAGAATCAGGAACGCTGGACTGGGTTCATGTTAACGGGGAACGTGTTGAGCGAAAGGCCGGAGGAAGCGGGGATATTGTGATAGAGACCGATACGGATGTTTCTCTGAGCGACAGCCCGGTTGTATTTTCCTGGTCAGACGCGGAATCGGATACGGAAAAGCTGTTCCGTCTAAATGAAATCAGCGCGACGCCAAGTAATGCTCCGGCCACAGACAGCAATGCGGTGAAGGCAACAGACAGTGACGCTTCCCGGGCGACAGACAGCAATGCATTAAACCCGTTGGAACGGAAAGCGCTTCATTCACTGACCAGGGCTGTCACACATGATACAAGGACCGGAGGCGTGTTTAAGGAAGGGTATGAATTTTACGTAAAACCTGCTGATACGGTCCGGTGTCTGACATTTATTACAGGTGTCTGGCAGGCGACAGGTGAACTGAATTTTGCCTCTTATGATGAACGGGATACGGAGAGCGAGCCGTTATACAGTTACACCTCCGTTGCAGGCGGCACAGCAGAAGTACGCAAGGTACACATATTCCTGAGGGCAGGGGAAGGCGTAAGCGTAAGCTGTAAATTATCAGGCAAAAAAGTCGATGATGGCAATGCCTCTCTCAGCGGCCTGGTATTATACGAACTGGATATGGCGGAGGGAAAAGATCCCATCCAGGTGCTTGAGTGTCCGAACAGTATGAATCTGACAAAGGAAGGGACATTGGACTGGATCCATCCGGAAGGGAGTAACAATACAACATCACGAAAAGCAAATGTGGATGAATTAATCACGATTGAACAAAGAAGCGATGACCCTGTTGACAATGCGGGTGATGCGAAGATTTCGTTACACTGGACCGATGGTACACCGGCAGAGTCAGACAACGGAAACAGGAATGCCGCGGTTTATACATTTAAACCGGGTGAAGCGGATTATGTGGACAAGGAAATCACGGAAGAGTCGGGCTATAGAATTGTGCTTCCGGATGCAGAAACTGATGAGATTCTGCAGTTTGTCTCTGGTGTGTGGAATTCAGAGATGGCGGTAACATTATTTGTGAATGGGATTGAGAAGGCTGTCTATTATGGCTGGAAGGCAAAAGATGATTCCGCTACCCGGCTATTCAGTATCCCAGTTCCGGCAGGAGATCAGGTTACCGTAGAAGTAAGTTATGTAAAAAAGTCACATGCATACGGCAATGTCAGCCTGAGCGCAGTCCTTCTTAAAAAGGATGAGGAAAAGAGCAGTTATAAAGATGAACTGAAAAAACTTATTCAGACAGCAGAGGAACTGGACTGCAATCTGTATCTGGACTGGACGGTCCGAATGATGAATAACGAACTTGCGAGGGCAAAAGAACTGATGGAAGCCGGAGACTCCGGGGAGTATGAGTATTACTGTGAATACCGGTTCTTACAGGCGACGATAGACAGCCTGAATCTTATGGGAAAAACGTATTTTGTTTATGAAACGAATCCGGGGCTCACAGCCTCCTTTGGCTGGGAAGGGGATATCAACGCGCCGATCGCATACATCGATGGAAGCTACAGACTGAGAAGCCGTGATAATATCATGATTAATTTCGGCGTGCCCGGAATTAGCGGAAAGATCAAGTGGTATAATGCGGAGGGCTACCTGCCGTGTTTCGTCAGTGAATTTGCCAAAGCGGAAATGGACTATAAGATTGAGAATTTTGCAGACTGTGTGGAAATAGACGGGAATAAATTTGAAGTAGCCTATTCCAGGATGACAACGGTTAATCACTCAGAGAGCGAAAAGGTTCTTCCAAGAGTATCCAGTGAACTGACTCCGCTGAATCAGGAGGCGGAACATGCAGCAGTTATTGCCGCAGGAGAAACCGTTGTCCGCGATTATGCTATTTTTGCGGATCGGTTTGGAACGGCAAAGGAGTGGCCGGATGAGGAACAGCTGAAGGCCGCAGGAGATTATGATCTTCATTACGATCATATGAAAGATTACTGGAACAACCGTCTGGAGCCTCTGGCGGAAATTACAGAGCTTCCGGATGAATCCCTGATCAATGCCTACAAAGCGGGCTACATCTATACACTGATTATCCGCGATGATATTCCACAGCCGGATGGTACCTTTAAACGGTCGCTTCACGTAGGAGAAAATGGCTATGATGAGATGTTTGATCATGATACAATAGGCATCGTATCCACATTGCTGACAATGGGCGATTATACGTATGCAAAGGACTATTTAAGTACACTTCCGGCACAGCTTCAGTATGATGATGCAAAATGGAAGTACAGCTGGCCCTATGCACTCTATCTGCAGCGGACCGGTGATACTGAATTTATCAGAGATAATTTTGATGCAATTAAGGAAAACACCCACAAGGTGGAAATCGACCGCGATATGGCGGCCGGCGGAATTATGAAGAAAACCCATGCAATTGATTCTTACGGCTACTGGACGACAGATAACTGGTCGGCCATGACCGGTCTCGTTACATACCGCTATCTCTGCGAGCAGCTGGGAGAGGAAGAGGAGGCAGAGTGGGCCAGCCGTGAGTATCAGGAGCTTCTGGAATGTGTGAACCGCGTAATGGAAAAAACCATGGCTGACAACGGAATCTCTTATATTCCAATGTCCATGGTTGAAAGAAATGAAGATGGGCCGAGAAGCGACCCGCGCGACGGTAACTGGGCCTCCATGTTCCTGTTTGGGCGATGGGGCTGGGACGGATACTTATTCGGTGCGGAGCAGAGCGGCGTTATGGTAGATCAGATTGACGACACATATGCGGCTGGTTTCGAACGCCGGGCAGAGTTAACAGATAATCCATATAACTTTGGCGGATATCCTCACGGATATTTCTCCAGCGCATATAATGCGGGCTATGGCAGTACGGCGCTTCGTGGTGAGAAATACCGGGATGCCGGAATTAAGGCGTATCAGTTTATGATTCAGGAATCTATGAGCGGACCGTTTGGCTGGTGGGAAGGCGTGGCATATCCGGATGAGTCATCACCCTGGGACATCAATCACGCAGCCGGAGGAGGCGGTTCCTGCCAGCATATGTGGGGACAGTCCACAGCGACCAAGGTATTGTTTGACTCCCTTCTGGCTGCAAAGTCAGATAATTCCGTGATTGTCGGAAGGGGAATTCCCAAAGAGTGGATCGCGGAGGATGAAAATGCGGTTGAGATTCAGAATTATCCGGTATACAATGAAAAACGCATGGGTTACTGCATAACCACACAGGGAACCAAAGTAACCGTTGAATTTACAGGAAATGAGGAGATCGCGGCTTCTATTGAACTTCCAGTCTTAAAGAATAACATAAAGTCGGCGGGAGAATTCAACTATGACAACGAGGCAGGCAGTGTGAAAGTACCGGCCGGTACCAGTCAGGTGGTAATTGAACTGTACATGGATGGGAAGGGAAATGCAGAAGAAGAGACGGATAAATCCGTTCTGATTGATCTGATTGAAGAAGGAAAGAAGCTGGAAGAAGAGAATTATACGGCTGAAAGCTGGTTTGCGTTCGAGAAAGCGCTTGCTAATGCATTATACTGTGCGCAGAATCAGGTAAGTCAGGAAGAGATTGATGCAGCGGTGCAGGCACTTGACCATGCGATGGCCTCGCTGGTCGTAAAGGAACAGCCGGAGGCGGACAAGACCGGCCTGGAAGCGCTGGTCAGTATGGTTCAAAGCTACAATCAGAGCAGCTATACAGCCCGCAGCTGGGCGGTGCTGAAAGAGGCCCTTACAAATGCGCTGGCTGTTTTAAAGAATGCGGCGGCGACAGAACATGAAATAGAGGAAAGCTTTGAGCGTCTTCAGAATGCTGTTTCATCTCTCGTCAGAAAATCGTCTTCCAGTGGGAGCAGTCAGAGCAGCAGTACGGGAGGACAGAAAGAGGAAGGCCAGTGGATTAAGAATGAAAAGGGCTGGTGGCTCAGGAATCCGGATGGCTCCTATCCGGTCAGCTCCTGGAAACAGGCAGGCGGAGTCTGGTATTACTTCGACCAGGAAGGATATATGGTTTCTGACTGGAATCTGGTAGATGGAAAATGGTATTATCTGAACCGGGAGAACGGTGGAATGCATACCGGCTGGCTTCAGGACACCATAAAAGGATACTGGTACTATCTGGATGCGGCAGCAGGAGACATGAAAACCGGCTGGCAGCTGATTAACGGAGAATGGTATTATTTTAATGAAAATGAAACCGGTGATATACCATTTGGAGCTGCTTATATCAATACGGTAACACCGGATGGCCACCGGGTCGATGAGAATGGAAGACGAATCTGGTAATAAAATCAGAGTATCTCCAAATTAAAATGTTATATAAACAGAATACCAAATAAGAAAGGCTGCGGCGGAAGTTCTCTTCTGCCGCGGCCTTTTGTTACCCTGCCGTGTAAAAAAGGAAGGATTATCTATAATTTACTTATTCTGTATAAAAAAATTAATATGTTCATTAAATAAGTGTATGATATAATAAAAGCATACATCAGAACTGGCGGAGTATCTGCAGACGATTGGGATCTGTGACTCCGGTGCAGTCGGCAAGCATGACGGATCATGACGGATCTATAGGAGTGGCTGATATTTGCGGATCAGGGGAAGAGAAGTGGAGGGACGGATCTCATGAAAAGGAAAAAAATATGGAAGGCAGTGGTGCTGTCCCTGACTCTTGCCTGCGCAGTATCCGGTTGTGCGCAGGGGAAAAAGCATGGGCTGGATCCGAAAAAACCGACTGTTATTACAGTCTGGCATGCATACAATGCTTTTGCAAAGACGAAATTTGATGAAAAAGTAACGGAATTTAACGAGACGAAAGGGCTGGAACTGGGAATCGTGGTGGATGCCTACGGTTATGGTTCGAGTGGTGAACTGGATGATGCTTTGTTTAACTCCGCCAATAAGATTATTGGATCTGACCCGCTTCCCAATGTGTTTACGGTATATCCGGACAGCGCATACCGGCTGGATCAGCTGGCGCCCCTGGTAGAGATGGAGGAGTATTTCAGTGCGGAAGAGCTGGAGCGATACCGGCCAGAGTTCTTAAGCGAGGGCGTCTGGGGAGAAGAAGGCAGGCATAAACTGATCCCTGTGGCGAAATCGACAGAACTTTTATTTGTCAACGAGACCGGATGGAAGAAGTTTTGTTCAGATACAGGGTTTACGGATGAGGCGCTTGGCACATGGGAGGGGCTGGTTTCGGCGGCGGAGGCGTATTACAGATGGTCCGGCGGACAGCCGTTTCTGGGAATGAACAGTTTTAATGATTTTGCTGTGCTGACAGCGATTCAGGATGGAGCGGATCCCTTCCCCACAGATGGGAAAAGCGTTTCGTTTGCCTATTTGAAAGAGACAGCGAGGAAGGCGTGGGATGCTTATTACGTTCCCCATATGATGGGGTGGTATAAAAGCAGCGTATTTAATCAGGATGGGGTTAAGAGCGGAAGCCTGCTTGCCTACATAGGCTCGTCTGCCGGCGCCGGTTACTTTCCAAAAGAGGTGATCGTGGATGGAGAGAATCAGTATCCCATAGAGTGCAGCGTGCGGCCTTACCCTACGTTTGAGGGGGGACACGGGTATATGTCCCAGAGGGGGGCGGATATGGGAATATTCCGTTCCGGGGAGGCAGCAGAGTATGCGTCTGCCGAATTCCTGAAATGGTTTACGGATTCTGAACGGAACATCGAGTTTACCGCGTCGATCGGATATATTCCGGTGGAAAATGCGGCATTGTCATCCATAGAAGAGCTGGAAAAATTTGTACAGAAGAGTGATAACGCGGAGGCGGTAAAAAAGAGTGTGACGGCGGCCCTTGAGGCGATGCAGGAAGGGAAGTTTTATGCCAGAAGGCCGTTTGAGAATTCCTATGAAGTGAATGAACTGTTTTCCCGATCCCTGGAGAAGAAGGTGGAGCTTGATTTAAATGAGCTTCAGAACCGGGTGGAGAATGGTGAAGACAGGGGGACGGTGATATCCGGGTTTATGGACGACGGGAATTTTGAAGCATGGTATCAGAACTTAATGAGAGAAATAAATGGAGAGATTAATGGAGAAATAAATGAATAAAAAGGTGAGAAGTGATTCGATCGCCTTTAAACTGGCGCTCACATTTGTGGCGTCGGTTGTGATTCAGAGTCTGTTGATGACGGCTCTTCTGAGTCTGGGCGGTGTGATCGGGCAGTCCCGGGAGAATGCGTACCAGATTTTTTCGGAGAAAGTGAAAAACCGTTCGGTAACCATTGAAGGGGAGATGAAAAATGTCTGGACGAATTTTGAACTTTATACGGATGAACTGAGCCGGTATTTTACGGAAGCTGAAAGAGATGAGAACGGGGAACTGCTGGAAAAGGAAGAACTGCTTAAGGCGGTCGCCCCTACGGTACTGAATGCGCTGTACTATACAAAAACAACGGGGGCATTTTTGATTTTAGACAGGGGGACGGAGGAAACCGAGAGTTATCCGGCCCTCTACTTCAGGAATGCCAATCCGAACCGGGTTGATGAACGCAATTCCAATACCTATCTTCTGGCAGGCCCCTGGGATGTGGCTCAGGAGACTCAGGTAGTGACGGATGCTGCGTGGAAGTACCGGCTGGAACTGACGGATGCCAGCCGTGCCTTTTATGAAAAGCCATTCAGCAGTGTGGGACTGGCAGGGGATGAAAAACTGCTGGGCTACTGGTGTCCGCCGTTTTGCCTTTATGAAGGGGGCGAGGAGGTGGTTACCTATTCGATACCCCTGGTAGACCAGCGGGGAAGGGCGGTCGGTGTATTCGGTGTTGAGATATCGCTGAATTATCTGTATAAGTATCTGCCTCCGTCTGACCTGCTGGCGGTGGATTCCTACGGTTATGTGATCGGAATCCGTTCCGGAGAGAACGACGGGATCCGTCCGCTTGTCACACACGGTGCTCTTCAGAAACGTATCCTGCAGGCTGAGAGTCCGATGGAGCTTAAGGCAAAAGACTCTGAGAATGGTATTTTTCTATTGGGAAATCACAATGGAAACGGTGCGGTCTATGCATGTCTGGAACAGATGGGAATGTATTACAACAATACCCCGTTTTCGGGAGAAGAGTGGTATCTGATTGGCTTGATGGAGGAAGATGCGCTTTTGCAGTATCCGCATCGAATCCAGGAGATCCTGTTCTATTCGTTTCTTGTTTCGCTTTGCGCCGGCGCAGGAATCGCGGTGCTGATCAGTCGGTGGTTTACCCGTTATTCACGACTTCTGGAACTCTCCGAGGTCCCGGTGGGGGTCTTTGAGATGGGGGCCAAAGGCAATCGGGTTTACATGACGAACCAGATTCCGCGGCTCCTGGGATTATCGAAGGATCAGGAACGGACTTTTTGCAGGAGTCGTAATGAATTTCAGGCGTTTTTAAAGAAGATTTGTGAGAAGCCTACAGAGGATGAAAATATATTCTGTCTGGAACAGCCGGAAGGAAAACGCTGGATCCGTTTAACGCTCCGGGAGGACGGCGAGAAAAAGAGCGGAGTCGTGGAGGATGTCACAGAGGAGGTTCTTAAGACCCAGTCGCTCCGAGCAGAAAATGACCTGGATGGCCTCACAAGGGTGCTGAACAGAAAAGCATTCGAACACAGGCAGCAGAAATGGGAGGGAATGCTGGAGCTTGGAAAACCGCTGACCGTCCTGATGTTCGATTTGAACTGCCTCAAAGGGGTAAACGACGAGTTCGGGCACGAAACAGGCGATAAGTATATCCGTTTTTCAGCCAGAGCGATTTCCGGAGCTCTGAAGGATGCATGGATATACCGCATTGGCGGTGATGAATTTGCCGCTGTAATTGAGGGAGTATCTGAGAATTCTCCGGAAGAATGCAGCCGTCTGTTAGCCGGCCAGGTGGAGGCTTACGGAAAAGAAAATGGCTTTCAGGCGGGAATCGCCTGGGGATATGCAGGCTCAGACCCGGGCAGTAAGGAAAACTTCAGCGAACTGCTGTCCCGCGCGGATCATAATATGTATGAGATGAAGAAACAGATGAAGTCTGCGGATTCATTGTAAATATGGGGCCCATGCCTGCAATCTGATGAGGATTGCAGGCATGGGCCTTTGTATCAGCTTTTATTGATGTACCGTATTCTGTTTCCTGTACTGATTCGGACTCATCCCCGTAAACTTTTTAAATATCTGTGAGAAATACGACTGTGAGGCGAATCCCGTGCTGGACGCGATCTCTGCGATCGAGTAATCTGTCTGGGTGAGTAAGTCCTTGCTGGTCTGAAGGCGGCGCTGGATCAGATAGGTGATGGGCGACATCCCCAGATATTTGGAGAAGGTATGCGACAAATAAAACTTGTTGATATGGGTGGCCGCCGCCAGAGAGTCCAGGGTAATCGGCTGCGCATAATTCGCATCCAGATACCGTTTGGCGCTGGCACATTCCTTGGGCATGCGGGAGGTGTCCGTGGAGATGATGCCAAACTGGTCGTTTCTCGTGATATAGATGAGAAGCACCTCCAGAAGGTCATGGCATACCTGTTCGTAACCATTCTTTTTCTCTTTGATTTCGCGAAGCATCAGCTGGGAAAAGTTCAGCAGATGCTTTTTTTCAGCGGAATAATTATAGTAACCGTAGTTTTGCGGGGCCTCCGGACTGCCGAAGGAGAAGGTCAGTCCCTCAACGCCGAATACGATGTACTCCAGCGGTTTGGAATCCATGGATTTTTCCGTGTGTTCCACGTTGGGATTAACGATGACCATGTCGTGTTCCTTAACCGTGATCAGCTGGTCTTCTACCAGGAATTTTCCCAGGCCGCTGATGACATAGAACAGCTCGGTGAAGTGATGGGTGTGGGGAAGACTCTGCCAGTCGCCTTCGTATTTGGAGGTAGAGGCATACAGAAGCTGGAAATTCAGTTTTTGGAGCGTTTCGAGATTCTTGTCAAAATTCAATCGTTCATTACTCATAGAGGCACCTCTTTGTTTTTAAGGGTTTTTTACCTATTTTACATAAAAAAAGCAAAATAGTAATAAAAGAGTTGTTTAAAATACGTGAAAATACCGGATATATCCCGTTTATATCGTTTATTATAGGTGATATGTGTGGAAAAGAAAAGTATTTTATTGTTCTTAAAGCAAGATATATAAAAAATGAAGCAAGAATAACGTTGAAACTGGGGGAACAATACAATATACTGTAACTACAACAAACGGTTCTTGTGCAATATGACAAGGAATGATAAGGAGGATATTTATGAGAAAGACATTATCCATTCTGCTGGCAGCTTCCATGGTAGCAGCCACACTTGCCGGCTGCGGCTCCAAGCCTGCAGAGACAACCGCTGCCCCGAAGGCAGAAGAGACGACTACGGCAGCAGATGCCGCTAAGACAGAAGAGACCACAGCAGACGCAGCAGAGAGCACCGGTGATCCGGTTACCTTAAAGCTGGCAATTTTTAAAGGCGGATACGGCGACGCATTCTGGACAGCAGTGACAGACGCCTACACAAAAGCTAATCCGAACGTAACATTTGAGATCGATGCAGACCCGTCCATCGGTGAGAAGGTTAACTCCTCCATGCTGGCCGGCGACATTCCGGATTTCATCTACTGCCCGAGCAGCAATCCGTCCGGCCTTGCACAGAGACTGATCAAGGATCAGGCGCTTGCAGATTTGACAGACGTATTTGAAGGACCTTTAAAAGGTAAAATCTTAGACGGTTTCCTGGACACTTCTCTTTCCCAGCCGTACGGCGATGGAAAAGTGTATCTGGCTCCTCTGTACTACACAGCGAACGGCTTATTCTACAATGCAACCTTATTTGAAGAAGCCGGGCTGAATGTACCGACAACCTGGGATGAATTCTTCGCACTTGGCGATGAGATCAAGGGCAAAGATATCGCCGGTAAGAGCGACCGTTCCTTATTTACATACCAGGGCGGAAACGCACCGGGATACATGGAGACCGTTATCATTCCTCTGCTGACCGCTAAATTAGGCGTAGAAGGCATGAACGACTGCTTTACCTACAAAGAGGGAGCATGGGACAAAGAAGGCGTAAAAGAAGTATTTGACCTGGTTGCCAAACTGGGAAGCGGCGGATACTTACTTCCGAATACAACCGGTATTGACCATACGACAGCTCAGACTGCTGTTATGAACGGTTCTGCATTATTCGTTCCGTGTGGTTCCTGGATCGTTGGCGAGATGGCTGACATCACAGGCGAAGAAATTAACGGTAAGCCGTTTGCATGGGGCTTCGCTCCTGTTCCGGCTATGGATGGAACAACTGACAAGTACTTAATGTCTTCTGTAGAAGAAGTTTACATTCCGGCAGCAAGTGAGAATGTTGATGCAGCAAAGGATTTCCTTGCATTCTTATACAGCGATGAAGCGATCAAGCTGAATGCTGAGAAGACCGGTGGAATTCCGCCAGTCGTTGGCGCTACAGATTTAACAAAAGACATCCTTGATCCGATGATTCTTTCCACATTCCAGTCCTTCGACAACGGCTACAAGCCATACATTGGCGGATTTGCAGCAGTTGACAGCGAAGTAGTACCGAAGTCAGAATTCTACGGCCATGTAAATGCAGTCGTTGATGGAAAAGAAACAGTTGATGACTGGGTTGCAGCCTGCGATAAGCTTTCTGACACGGTAAGAGATTCTCTCGTTACAGCTGAATAAGGAAAGCAATAACTGAATAAAGCATAAATTTAGTGCCTGAATTGTCCCTGACAGTCAGGCACTAATCAATAAGAGGTAATGATAAGAGATAATCATAATAGAAAGGTGAGGTGCAGATGAACGGATTAGCCCAGAGGAAGAAAAAAGAGAAACGATTCCTGGCCTGCTGTGTAGCTCCTGCATTGATAGGGTTCTGCCTGTTTATACTCTATCCGGCATTTCAGGTGTTCCGGATGTCGTTATATAAATGGAGCGGCGGTACTGGAAAAAAGACCTTTATAGGTATTAATAACTTTGTGACACTGTTTACAAGTGATAAATTCTGGCTTGCATTTGTAAATACGCTGTTTCTCATGGTATTTGTTACAATTGTTACCATGGCGCTGTCCCTGTTTTTTGCGGCAATTATCAGCAGGGGTAAATTAAAAGAGGCAAATTTATATAGAATTGTATTATTCTTCCCGAATGTCCTTTCTATTGTTGTAATCGGTATTATTTTTAAAAATCTGTTTAACCCCCTGACCGGTATTGTCAATTCCTTTTTATCAGCCATGGGAAAGGCCAATCTGCCTAACTGGCTGGGAGACAGTAAGTATGTACTGTGGGTAATTGCCCTGGCCATGATCTGGCAGGCGGTCGGTTACTACATGGTTATGTACATAGCCGGAATGGATGGTGTTTCCGCGGAGCTTTATGAGGTATCTGAACTGGAAGGCGCCAATAAAATCCAGGAATTTTTCAAGATCACACTCCCGCTTATCTGGCCGACAGTCCGTACGACACTGGTATTCTTTATTCTGTCCACCATGAACATGAGTTTCCAGTTCGTTACAGTTATGACCAACGGAGAACCTCAGGGCCATTCCGAGGTGCTCTTATCCTATGTCAACAAGCAGGCCTTCAGCAACGCAAACTTTGGATATGCAATGTCCGTTTCCGTCGTTGTTTTCCTGTTTTCCTTTATCCTGTCACTCATCGCTCAGGCGCTGACTGCCAGGAAAGACAGTTAATTGAAGGGAGGAATCAGAATGAGTAAAGAACAAAAAAGTAAAGTCGTCAGACTGCTGCTCCGAATCCTGCTGTTCGTAGCCGTTGTACTGGTTATCCTGCCTTTAATCTGGACATTTATATCTGCCTTAAAGGATAATAATGAGATCTCCCAGTTCCCCATGCGTCTTCCGAAAAAGCTTCAGTGGAATAACTTTGCAAGGGCCTGGACCAACGCGGATATCGGCAAGAACTTCTTAAATTCTATTTTTATTACGGTGTTTTCCATGGTGCTGTCACTCGTCATGGTGGTTCCGGCTTCCTATGCGCTGGGCAGATATAAAGGCAAGATCCTGACGCCGGTGAAAGCGCTGTTTATGGCCGGTATGTTTATTCAGAAGAACTATCTGGTAGTGCCGCTGTTCTTACAGCTGTTAAGCTTTAATATGTTAAACAGCCGTGTGGCCATGTGTATTGTTTATGCCTGCACAACGCTCCCGTTCTATATCTTCCTGATGTCCGGATTTATGGAAGGGATCGATAATGCATATGTGGAGGCTGCCGGGATCGACGGCGCCAGCCATTTCCGGACCATGGTGAGCGTGGTTTTCCCCATGTGTAAACCGGGTGTTGCAACGATGCTGATGTTCTCTTTTATGGAATACTGGAATGAGTACATTCTGGCCCTTCAGTTCCTGCGGGATGATACCAAGAAGACTCTGCCGGTAGGTCTTAAGAACATTATGGAGCAGGCAAGATTTGCGACAGACTGGGGCGCATTGTTTGCCGCTATGGTGATTGTTATGATTCCGACCATGATCTTCTATCTGATGGTACAGAAGAAACTGACGTCAGGTCTGAGCATGGGTGGATTAAAGGGTTAATACTGAAACTGAAAGATTTTGAGAGAGGACAAAACTGACTATGAATGAGATTACCGGAAGACTTACCCTGCCTACGGATGTGGACATGGTAGATGAGACAATCCGACTGAAAAATCTGCTGGGGGCCGACGCCCTTCGTGACTGTGACGGAACGAATATGCCGGAGGAGCTGTTAAAACTGGACGGCAAGATTTACGCCACCTATTATACAACGAGAAAAGATAATGACTGGGCCATGCAGAATCCGGAAGAGGTTCAGCAGGAATATTTAATCAGCGACCGGATCACGGCACGGGGGGAGACGCTTCGCATCGAACTGATGCACGGCTTCCACACCGAGCAGTTAAAGGTCAACACCATCGATGATCCAAAGCGCTGGTGGGAAGTAATCGACCGGACAACCGGTGAAGTGGTTCCTGTGACCGACTGGGAGTACGACGAGGCTTCCGGAGAGGTCGGGATTAAGACGATACCATATCACGAGTATACGGTAAGCTTCCTGGCTTTTTTGATCTGGGATCCGGTACATATGTACAACTTCATCACCAATGACTGGAAAGATGCCGAGCATCAGATGACTTTTGACGTCCGGCAGCCAAAGACTCAGGTCTTCGTTAAGAATAAGTTAAAACGCTGGTGCGAGGAGAATCCAGATGTGGATGTAGTCCGTTTTACTACCTTCTTCCATCAGTTTACCTTAACCTTTGATGATAAAAAACGAGAAAAATACGTGGAGTGGTTTGGCTACAGTGCCAGTGTCAGCCCCTATATTCTGGAGCAGTTCGAGAAATGGGCCGGTTATAAGTTCCGTCCGGAATACATCGTGGATCAGGGATATCATAATTCCTGCTTCCGTGTACCGTCGAAAGAATTCCGCGATTTTATTGAATTCCAGCAGATCGAGGTAAGCAGGCTGGCCAAAGAGATGGTGGATATCGTCCACAGCTATGGCAAGGAAGCCATGATGTTCCTGGGAGACCACTGGATTGGAACAGAGCCCTTTGGCAAATATTTTGCGGGGATAGGCCTTGATTCTGTCGTTGGTTCCGTAGGCGATGGTGTAACCATGCGCATGATATCAGATATCAAAGGTGTGAAATATACGGAGGGCCGGCTGCTTCCCTATTTCTTCCCGGATGTATTCTGCGAAGGAGGAGATCCGATTGGAGAGGCGGAAGACAACTGGATGAAGGCCAGAAGAGCCATGCTGCGTTCCCCGCTGGACCGTATCGGATACGGCGGTTACTTAAAGCTGGCGATCGAGTGGCCGGGCTTTATTGAAGAAATCCAGAAAGTGGTGGGAGAGTTCCGCCAGATTCAGGAAAATATGGATGGAAGCCGTTCTCATATGGCGCCGTTTAAAGTGGCTGTCTTAAACTGCTGGGGCGCGCTGAGAGGCTTTATGGCCAATGAGGTTCACCACGCCATTTATCACAGGGAGATCTATTCCTATGTCGGTGTTCTGGAGTGCTTAAGCGGTATGCCGATCGATGTGGAATTTATTGACTTCGACCAGCTCAGAGAGGGAATCGACCCAGACATTAAGGTCATCATCAATTCCGGCGACGCTTACACTGCGTGGAGCGGAGGAGACAACTGGAAGGATGAGAAGGTCGTGACGGCTGTCCGCCGCTTCGTAGATCAGGGAGGCGGATTGATCGGAGTGGGAGAGCCGACCGCCTGCCAGCATCAGGGACGTTACTTCCAGCTGAGCGATGTACTGGGAGTTGACCGCGAGATGGGATTCTCTTTAAGTACTGACAAGTACAATGAGTTGAATCAGGAGCATTTTATTCTGGAAGATATCGAAGGCGAAATTGACTTCGGTGAGAGCAAGAGCCGGATCTACGCTCAGGGCGACCACTATCAGATTCTCAACAAGGACGGAGAATACAGCCGTCTCGTTGTAAATGAATACGGTCAGGGCCGCAGCGTCTACTTTACCGGTCTTCCTTATTCTCCCCAGAACTGCCGAATCCTGCTTCGCGCCATATACTACGCGGCTCATAAAGAAGAGGAAATGAAGAAATATTATGTAACCAACGTAGATACGGAGGTCGCTGCATATGAGAAGACAAAGAAGATTGTAGTGATCAACAATTCAAAGGAGCCGAAGACGACGGAACTGTATGTGGAAGGCGTGTTGAAATGCCGTCTTGACATGGAACCCATGGAGATGCGGTGGATCGATATGTAAAACAATCAAATATGTGATGATCAGAAAAAGAAAAAGGTATTCAGCAGCCGGGAACGGCCATGGAATGCCTTTTTTCCTTTTTATGCCAGAGCAAAGTGAGAATTAGTAAAAATATTGGCTAAAATTCAAAAACACATGAAATTATCCTCTCTGTTTTCCCTTCTCTGTTCTATAATGGTACCATAATCAATACAGAGAGGACATTACGGAATGAGAAAAACGGTATGTATAAATGAAAACTGGTTCTTTTCAAAGACATGCGGAGTACTTCCCGACGCTCTGCCTGCCGACTGGGAAAAAGTAAATTTGCCCCATACGTGGAATGCGGCAGACGGTCAGGATGGAGGCAATGATTATTACAGGGGGATCTGCTGGTATGCGAGGTCCCTTTACCAGCCTTGCGGGACTGACGGGCTGAGAAGCTATCTGGAATTTGAAGGGGCGGCGATGGCGGCGTCCGTATATGTAAATGGAACCAATGTGTGCAGCCATGAAGGAGGATATTCGACCTTCCGCGCGGATATCACAGACCATCTGCGGGTCGGAGAGAACTTGATATGCGTATCTGTGGACAACGGAGTAAATGACCGGATTTATCCGCAGATGGCGGATTTTACGTTTTATGGAGGTCTCTACCGGAATGTAAACCTGATAACAGTACCGGAAACTCATTTTAACCTGGACTATTATGGCGCACCGGGTCTTGCATACACTGCAAAGACAGAGGGAGAAACTGCGGCCGTGGAACTGAAGGCCTGGGTCACGGCTCCGGAAACGGGAGACAGCGTCTGCTTTACGATTCTGGACAGCCAGGGCATCACAGCGGCTCAGGGCTATACTCCGGCGGAAGCGTGCAGCAGTACGGTGCTCTGCCTGACATCTCCTCATGTATGGCAGGGAGTTTTAGATCCTTACCTGTATACCGTAAGGGCAGAGCTTGTACGCCGGAATGAGAGAATCGACTGTGTAAACGTTAAAATGGGAATCAGGGAATTTTCTGTTGACTCTGAAAAGGGATTTCTTTTAAATGGTATCCCTACCCCGCTGCGCGGTGTTTCCCGTCATCAGGACAGACTCGGTGTCGGGAGCGCGCTGACAAGAGAGCAGAATCTTGAGGATGCCGAATTGATCCGGGAGATTGGCGCCAATACAGTTCGTCTGGCCCACTACCAGCACAGCCAGGATTTCTATGAGGCGTGTGACGCCATGGGATTTGTCGTATGGGCGGAAATCCCGTTTATTTCGCGTATGAGCGGCAATCCGGCCGCCCATGAAAACTGTATTCTGCAGCTTAAGGAACTGATTTTACAGAACTATAACCATCCGTCGATCTGCTTCTGGGGAATCTCCAACGAGATTACGATTGGCGGCGACAGCCCGCAGCTTCACCGGAATTTAAGAGAACTGAACGATCTGGCTCACGCTATGGACTCCACGCGGCTTACAACCATGGCTCACATCTCGATGCTGGAGCCGGATAATGAGCAGGTGTATCTCACGGATGTGATGAGCTATAACCACTATTTTGGCTGGTATGGCGGTAAGCTGACAGGGACGGAGGCCTGGATGGACAAGTTCCATGAGGCGCATCCGAACCGCCCGGTCGGGATATCCGAGTACGGAGCGGAGGCCAACATCACGTACCACAGTTCCGAACCGAGATGCCGGGATTACAGTGAGGAATACCAGGCGCTGTATCATGAGCACCTGGCTGAGGTTATCAGCCGCCGGCCGTACATCTGGGCGACCCATGTGTGGAACATGTTCGATTTCGGCTGCGACGCCAGAGACGAGGGCGGTGTAAAAGGGCGCAACAACAAGGGGCTTGTCACGCTGGACCGAACCATAAAAAAGGACGCTTTTTATATCTATAAAGCATACTGGAGCAGAGAACCGTTTGTTCATATCTGCGGAAGGAGATTCGCGAGGCGGACCGGAGATTTTCTGAGTGTTAAGGTATATTCCAACCTGCCGGCCGTGACGCTGTTTCTGGACGGAATCAGGATCGCGGACCGGATGGGGGATAAGGTATTTGAATTTCAGGGGATTCCGTGGACGGAGGGGATTCATTTTGTCCGGGCCGTGGGGCAGGACTGCGAAGACTGTATCACTCTGGAACGGGTCACTGAGCCGTGGGAGCCGTATATTCTCGTGGACGAGGAAGCGGCCCAGGGAGACGGGGCCGCTAACTGGTTTACAAACCTGATCGTGGAGACTCCTCCGGAAATGACGTTCGATCCGCAGTATTTTTCCGTGAAAGACAGAATCCGGGAATTACTCGGATGCAATGAGGCGATGGAGGCAGTCGTCGGAGCCATGTACTCATCCTCCGGCATGAAGTTTAAGAAAAGCATGCTCAGCATGATGGGGGATAACACACTGGAAGATCTCCAGGAGATGATTGATAAGGCATCCGGGGAAGAAAACAGTGTGAAGCCCTCTATGAAACAGGTTATGACACGGCTGAATGCCGTTCTGCAGACAATCAGGAAATCCTGATTGTCTGCTTTTTGACCCTGTGGGAGGAGGCGTGATGAAGGAAGTTGATTTAATCAGCATGATCGAATGTGTGACAGCCAGTTTTCATATCAATTTATCCATCGTGAAATCGCCCGAGGATGAGAAAAACTGCTTTGACTTAGGACTGCGGGAGCATATCTTAAAATGCGGCCGCCCAAACGATGTTCTCCACAATATTTATGCGGGATGCGGACCTTTCATACTGCACCATGTGATTGACCGGTACGACTCGGAATACGATCTGTTTGCACTTCCGGAGGACATGAGATCCTGCGGTGACTATATTTTGATCGGGCCGTACCGGAAAGAGTATATGGATGACTTCCGGCTAAACCGGCTGATTCAAAAATGCGGGCTTCCCATTAGTCTGACCTCCGGGCTGAGAGATTACTTCTGTGAGGTTCCCATTGTGATGGACAGTGGCTCCTGGGATGAGCTGCTGCTTTCCATTGTCCGCATGTGTTATGATGGCCAGGAGATTAAAAAACGCCTTGTTGAGCTGAAAGAGGATGAGAGCATGGGCTGGAAGGAAGATCTGCCGGAGGATACCCTGGTGCACACAAAAATGCTGGAAGACCGGTACCGAATGGAGAATGAACTTTTACATGCAATTGCATCTGGGGATGCGGATACTGCTCTGAGGATCTGCCGGAAATTTTCCAGTACCTCAGTTTCCCGGCGTTTTAAGGATCCGAACCGCGACCGGCGCAATATCCTGATTACTTCCAACGCCATATACCGGAAGGCCGCTGAAAATGGGTGTGTACATCCGGTTCATATAGACCGGCTTTCGTCCGGATTTGCCAAGAAAATCGAGACGGTCTGCACAGAAAGGGAAGCCAGCCGGCTGGCCCTTGAGATGGTACGCAAATACTGCCTTCTGGTGCGCAACTTTTCTCTGAAAGGCCATTCTGCCGTAATACAGAAGATCGTAAATCATATTGATTTAAATCTGGCTCACGATTTATCGCTAAAGAGGCTTTCGGAAGAGTATTGCGTCAATGCCAGCTATCTGTCCACGCTGTTTAAGAAAGAGATGGGGCAGTCCATTACCGCCTATATTGCGGAGCAGCGGATAAAACAGGCGATTCTGTATCTTAATTCGACCGACATGCAGATTCAGGAGATTGCTCTTGCCGTGGGGATTACCGATTTGAATTACTTCAGCAAGCTGTTTAAAAAGATGACAGGGATGCCTCCCAGCGTATACAAGAAAAATTTATAGAATTAGTAAATATACAAGATAAAATGAAATATTGACAAGATATTTACTCATGCTTCTCCGAAAATAGCTGTAAAATCTAAGTACATTCATGAAAGAGAAAAGAGATGCAGCTGCTGAAAGAAGAAGGGGAAGAAAATATGAAGAGTCAGAATAACACGAAAGTTAATGGAATTCACCGGGCTCATACGTGGGAAATTGGGCTGTATGCGCTGAACAATACGTCGACAAATCTCTATGCGATGCTGATGGGATACGTTTCTTACTACGTATCCGGGCTGATGGGCGTGGCTGCGGTTCTGGTCGGAACACTGCTTACGGTTATGCGGGTGTGGGACGGCGTCACGGATCCCGTCATCGGCTTTGTTGTGGATAAGACCAACGGCAGGTTTGGGAAAAACCGCCCGTTTATCGTAATCGGCAATGTAATTATGATTATTACAACTTATATCCTTTACCATTTCGGTCATAAGCTGCCGGACAATTACGGATTGAGGCTCGGTTTCTTTGTGCTGATCTATGCTGTTTACATCATTGGATACACATGCCAGTGCGTTGTCACAAAGTCGGCACAATCGTGTATGACGAATGATCCTGAGCAGAGACCCACGTTTGCAGTCTTTGATGCCGCATACGGCGGATTAATGTTTGCCGGAACCGGCATGCTGGTCTCTAAGTATCTTGTTCCTAAATATACGGTCGATGGGATTTCCGGTTTCCGCAATCCTGCCATGTTCCATGAATTCTGGCTGATTTTTGCGGGTCTGTCGCTTCTTTTGGCGGCTTTGTCAATCGTTGGACTGTGGAGAAAGGACAGACCGCAGTATTACGGACTGGGCGTTCCTCAGCAGATCCGAATCCGCGATTACTGGGAGATCTTAAAGCATAACCGCGCGATTCAGATGCTGGTGGTGGCGGCGTCTACGGATAAGCTGTTTCAGAATATTATGACTAACAGTATTGTTCTCGTTATCGTCTTTGGTATCATCTGCGGAGATTATGGCAGCTATGGCACCATGAGCATGCTCATTATTGTGCCTCAGATTCTTCTCTGCGGTTTTGGTATTCGAAAGATTGCTGCTAAAATGGGACAGAGAAAGGCGCTGTGGACCGGTTCCATCGGAGCCATCATCTGCGCTTCCTGTATGGCGCTGCTGTTTATATTCGGCAATCCGAAAGACTTCGGATTCTCCCGCATTACATTTTTTACGGTCGCGCTCTGTACCCTTTGGATTCTGGAGAAGGCGTGCTCCGGCATGGCGGGAACACTGGTAATTCCCATGACGGCCGACTGCGCCGACTATGAGACCTACCGTTCCGGAAAGTATGTTCCGGGCCTGATGGGAACACTCTTCAGCTTCGTGGACAAGCTGATTTCCTCACTGGGAACCACGATTGTGGCTCTGGAGCTGGCCGCCGTTGGCTTCGCAAAGGTACAGCCGGATCAGACCACGCCTCTGACTCCCGGACTGTTCTGGGTCGGCATCATCAGCTTCTGTCTCGTACCGATTATCGGCTGGCTGTGCAACCTTGTGGCCATGAAATTCTATCCTCTGACTAAGGAAAAAATGGCAGAAATTCAGGACAGGATTGCAGAGATTAAGGCTGCCTCTTTTGATAATTAAGCGGTTTACTGTTTGTACACGGCCGTAATTCGTTTTTCGTCAGATTTATTTAAGAATAATGATCTGGAATTAATAAGTGGGGTATAGTATACTAGATCATATTATATATTTCAAGGAGGAATCTATGAAAAAAGTTTTAGCACTTCTTTTGAGTGCCGCCATGGTACTGTCCATGGCCGGATGCGGCGGTGGAAAAGACGCCAGAACAATTTATGATGAAGCTTCTAAGAAGACTTCAGAGCTGAAGGATATGGATCTTACTACGAACGTTGCCATGACGATGTCTCAGGGGGATCAGACCATCGATGTGACAACCGCTATGGATATTCAGATGACCGGAGCCAATACGGAAGACATGAGATATCTGGCGACGGGAAAGACCTCCATGGCGGGCCAGGACATCGATATGTCGATGTATTATGAGGGCGGCTATTACTATATGGAGACGATGGGACAGAAGATCAAGTACGCCATGGATTTAAATCAGCTTATGGAACAGGTGAAGCAGAGTACGGAAGGTGCAAATATGGAATCTTCCTACATGAAGGAGATCACGGCAAAGAAGGACGGAGAGAACCAGCGCCTCACCTTTACGGCTGATGCTGAAAAGATGGATGCGTATGTGCAGGACATCATGAGCAGCATGGGAACAGCTGCCGCCGGTATGGAAGGCGTTACCTATAAGATTAAGGAAGCCAGCGGTGAAGCGGTTGTGAATAAAGATGGATACTTCTCAAGCATGAAGATTAAGATGCTTATGGATATGGAAGTGCAGGGGGAAACCATCAGCATCGATATGGATACAGACGCTGTCTACCGCAACCCGGGCCAGGTGGTTACACTGGCTGCGCCGAGTCTTGACGGCTATCAGGAAGTTGATCCCGCGGCAATGGGAGTACAGCAGTAAGAAATTAAACACATTTTTTTATTATGAAGATAACGGCAGGCATGTCAGGGGGGAATTCATCTGGCATGCCTGCCGTTTATTCCCGCGGGCTATTCAGGAATGGTGATAGAAGCGTCATTGAATCGCTTTAAGTTTACATAATTATATTTTGTCATGGAATTTATTTCGCTATCCTCGAGTGTCGTGATCGGTGTTCCATCAGCTGTTTCATAAGTGAGTTTATACTCAATGGTTAAAAGCCGGCCTGTAGAGTCGATGGCGGCCTCCAGCGTTTCTGCTGTATACTTTCGGTTTCCGTCAGTATAAGGCGGGGATTCTAACTCCTGCTCATGCCACTTAAGCCGCTCATCCCGGACTAATTGAAGGGGAAGAGGAAGATAGCCGGGCTGTTCCGTGCTGCGTATAAGGGTAATGACGGTTTTGCCGTCTTCCTTTTTTCTGGATACTTCTGTGAAATCTTCAGGGGAGATACGATGGTTATAAATCCAGAGTCTGCCCTTGTAGGATTCATTTCCTTTCTGGTCTCCGGAGGATTCCAGCATCCAGCCGTTTACCGGAGGTTCTGTCTGCGCTGCTGACTGGCTGGTCAAATCAGCCGAGATATGGTATTCCCCTTTATTCTTATCAAAAATCCGGTGATAGTGGCTGTCTCCGATAATCTTATGTTCAACGGTAAATGAGGAAGTCTTATCCGAAGGTATGCCTGCCATGTAGTAATTCCGGCCGCCGTCTTCAGAAACGCAGATGTAGGCAGTGGTCTGGAGCTCATATTTTGTATCATTCAAATAGGTGCCGTCACTGATCGTGAATTCATAGCTGTCCATGGATAGATCCTGTTCAATGGCGGCATTTATGGCGTCTGCGGCGTCTGCAAGCTTTCTTTCACTGTTTCCCGAAGAACAGCCTGATAAAAGAAGAGAGAGAGTAAAAAGACTTACAGCAGGCAGCAGTCTTAAGTAACGTGTGCTTTTTTGTATCATAAAAATCCCTCCTTGTCTGATTTAATTTTAACAGATGACAGGGAGGGAAGTATTTCTTTTTCCTTAATATTTATTCTTCAATGACCTGAATTTCCAGAAAATCGAAATCAATATGCTCGATAAAATTATCCTGTAAGAAACGGGCCTTGTCATGAACTTTAAATTCATGTATCGTGGCGTCCAGCCAGATTGGCTTGCCTAAGTCGAACTCGTAGCAGATATCATCAAGAGCCTGAAATACCATGGCAGTCCTGGACATTGAATAATCTGAGATGCAGATAACGGTATCCCGGACGAGTCTCGTGTCCTTAACAATCTTTCCCCACATGCGAAACATAGATTTTTCCTCCTTCCGTATACCTGTGGCTGCGATAAAATGAATACGATGTTGATTATATCATTAAGGCCGGAAGCGGCGCAAGGGATTTATTATTTATCACCCAAAACATGAGATTAAAAATTTGTAAAAATGATTAGAATATGATAGAATCAAGTTAGCGTTTTTTGTGGAAAAGAATCGGATAAAACCGAAGGAGGACGACAACGAATGGCACAACCGATAACAGACCAGGTCGGATTCCTGTCTGAGGCGTGCAGAGCCGTACAGGAACTGTCTGCGAGTAAAAATTCACTGGATAAAATCCGTTTGGATGAAAAGCGGCTGGAGAAGGATCTGGAGGCGGAAAAGAAGGCCGTGGCGGATGCGATCAGCCTGACTGTGAAGAAGCGTATGGAAGAGATTAACGGTTCCTATGACAAGGAGATTGCAAAAGGTCAGGACCGTTTAAAGCGTGTTCGGAGCAAACGGGAAAAGGCGAAGAGCCAGGGAATTAAGGAACGGATCGCGGAAGAGACGAAGGAACTGCACGATGATAACCGGGAATTGAAGCTGCAGATGAAGACAACGTTTCAGAAGGACCGGGTCCCTCGCTTCTGTAAATCTACATGGTACTATTCTCTGTATTTTACGAGAGGATTTTCGGAATTTCTTATCTTGCTGGTTACGATCCTCATCTGTTTTCTGGCTGTTCCGTACGGGATCTATATGCTGCTTCCGGAGAAGTCCACGTATTATCTGATAGGGATATATTTTGCCGTGGTTGTTGTCTTTGGCGGTATCTATATTCTGATTAATAATAAGACGAAGGTACGCCATCAGGAGGCGTTAAAACAGGGCCGCAAGATACGCGATCTGATGCGCACGAATCATAAAAAAATCCGTGTCATTACCAATTCCATCAGGCGTGACCGGGATGAGGCCGTGTATGATTTAGAGAAGTACGATGATGAGATTGCCCAGATCGAGCAGGACTTAAGCGATATCACCAGCAAGAAGAAGGAAGCGCTTAATACCTTTGAAAAGGTGACGAAGACAATCATATCTGATGAGATCGCAGGCGCCAGCAGAGAGAAGATAGAACGGCTGGAGGAAGAACTGCTTCGGGCTTCGGAAGAGGCGAAGGAAGCCGAGGTGAAGGTAAAAGAGCAGACGCTTTTCATTACGGATAACTATGAGTCGTACCTCGGAACGGAATTTATGGTACCGGAGAAGTTAGATGAACTGGCCGATTTTATCCGGATGGGGAAGGCGACTACCATCAGTGAGGCGGAGGCGCTTTACAGGAGTATGAAAGGATAGGCTGACAGGAACCGGTAATTCAATATTAGACAGACTTTAAAAACCGCTGAACGGATGGATTAAAAAATCTTCCGCTCGGCGGTTTTTTAGTAGTACTCATTAGGAGCCGGAATTACCGCAAGCACTGTAAATAAGGCTGGGGTCATAAATTGATATAAAACATGCACAATAGAATGCAAAATTAACTAAATAAAGTAATAATTATATGAATAAAAAAAGTATATAAAATATGAAATTCGGTATATTGTACAACTTAATTAAGAAATATATACTTTCCATATACTAAAAATACGAAGGGAAGATGAAAATGAAGCCGAAATTCGAATTTGTAAATGGAAGTCTGTGGGAAGAAAAAAAGGAGATTCCTGTTGCCAGGAATTGTGATGTGGCAATTGCAGGGGGCGGGCCGTCCGGTTTGGCCGCGGCAATTGCTTCAGCCAGAACGGGGGCAGATACGTTACTGGTTGAGGGTCAGTCATTTTTAGGGGGTGTGGCTACGTCAACAATGATGGCGGCCGACATATGGCTGAATGCAGATTTGAAGTTATACAGCAGAGAGGAAAGGGGAACGTGTATATTTTTAAGCTTTCCGCGTGAGCGCCAGATACAGAATTGAGTGCGGTGTTTTCCGTACCGAAAAAAGGAAGTGCTGACTTCCGGATCATAGTGAATAATTCCCGAAATCGCGGCTTATAATAGAACAGAGAATAAGAAGGACATCAAGGCAGGATATTATGAGACTATGGGAACGCATCGCAATCCGCGGCAATCGGGAAGTTTATTACTATGACACAAAACAGTCCTTTGAGGCGGAAGAGTTTGCCTCGAGGCTTTATGATTTGATCTGTATGGAACAGGAAAACGGAAAAACGGCGGGGGTTGTGTTTCTGTGTATCGGGACAGACCGTTCCACGGGTGACAGCCTAGGACCGTTAATCGGGTACAAGCTGAAGGAAAAACGGCTGGAGCGGGTGGAAATTCTGGGGACACTGGAACGCCCTGTACACGCCATGAATTTAGAGACCTACCAGGCAATTTTAAAATTTCAGTACCCGGATCACGTGGTGGTGGCAGTGGATGCCTCCGTGGGGAACATGGAGCATATCGGATATGTGACGCTTGGAAAAGGCTCGCTGAAGCCGGGACTTGGAGTCAGCAAGGAACTGAAGGCGGTAGGCGACATTTTTATCACGGGTATTGTCGGAAGCTGCGGCAGCTTCGATCCCTTAATGCTCCAGAGCATCCGGCTGTCTGTCGTCATGCGGATGGCGGACTGCATCAGCAGAAGCATTTATCTTGTCGAAAAGTTATGGGAAAATGCTTCCCTTCTTTGACAGGTTTTGCGCTCATCCTGTGCTATGATTCATTGGATTAATATGAATAGCGGGGTGAGCCTATGGGAGAATTGTACAATCCGTTCCCGAAGCTGCCGAAGAATATACGGCAGATCGGGGAGCGTGACGCAATCGTAAAATTGTATGTGGAAGATTACGTGAATACGTATTTGAGACGTCTGTATCCGGCGGGTGGACAGGACCTACGGGTCGGCCTACTGCTCGGAAGCGTGGAGATGAACGATGGGACGCCGTATATCTTTATTGACGGCGCCATGGAAATGGAAGATGTAACGGAACAGGGCCAGAAAGTGGTCTTTTCAGAACTCGCGTGGAAAAAGGCGTATCAGAGCGTGGAGCAGCTGTTTCCGAAACGGTCCGTTCTGGGCTGGTTTCTGTGTGGAGCGCCGGGAAATGATTTAAGTCCGCTTAATTACTGGAAGCAGCATGTTCAGTATTTTCAGGGACCTAATAAGCTGATGTATTTAAGCAGCGGAGTGGAAGGAGACGAATCAGTTTACATAACGTCGGAAGACGGATTCTACAAGCTCTGCGGCTACAGCATTTATTATGAAAGAAATCAGATGATGCAGGATTATATGGTTCTCCGGAAGGATGTGAGGAGAATTGAGTCCGGATCGGATGAGAAGGTTATTCAGGAATTCAGAAAGCGGATGGATGAGCACAAGGACGAGGTGACGGACAGGCACCAGACTCTTGGGCTTTTACGTGGTATGTGCATGGCCATGTCTATCGTGATCCTGGCAGGCGGAATCGTAATGTTTAATAATTATGAGCGGATGCAGGAGATGGAGAGCGTGATCGCATCCGCTATTCCGGAACGGGTGGAGTCGGCGCTGATGGGAAAGGATAACGCGGCGGTGAAGGATAAACCGGAATCCCATGTGGTCGTGGAAGAGGCGGATGGCGGAGTCTATCCGACGACGGCGGCGGTGACAAAGGAAACCATGTCAGAAACCCAGCCGGGCAGTCAAAACGGCGGGGAAGGTCAAAATGGCGGAGACGTCCAGAGCAGCGGGAACGGCCAGAATAGCGGAGGCGGTCAGAACGGCGAAAGCAGTCAGAACAGCGGAAACGGCCAGGATAGCGGAAACAGTCAGGAGTCTGCCCAGACGCAGGGAGGAAATAAGGGGGCGTCTAAAGAAGAGGGGTCCGGAAGCCAGAGTTCATCCGGCGGTGCCTCCCAGGCTGCGGCCGGTGGTACCCAGAGAGTTCATGTGGTTCAGGATGGAGAAACACTGTATGGGATCTGTATATCGGAATATCATGATGTAAATAAATTAAAGGAAATCTGTGAGTTAAACGGGCTGGAGGATGAAAATAAAATAGTATCCGGCCAGAAGCTTCTGCTTCCCTAAAGGCCGCAAACTCGCGGAAAGAAAAAAATAATGCGTTTCTCCCGGAAATGATGTATACTACAATCAAACCAGTTACGGCATTTTAGGAGAAAACATAATGAGTGATTTAGACTCTATGAACAGAGAAATTAAAAAAAGGCAGCTGAGACGGCAGATTGTTCCGCCCCCAGCCCCTCAGGAAGAAGACAGTGAGGAAATCGTACGGAAAGCCCGAAAGCGCGTCAGAAGGAAACGGCTTAAGATTATTCTGATTATTGGAGTGATCTTAATCGCCGCAGGAATCGGCCTGTTCCAGTATTTCCGGCTCTACCAGTATACGAGTTATGACGTCGTGTGGGAAAAAGAGTTAAAGGAAGGCAGCTTTGTGGGTTATATGGATTTTGGCGGCAACGTCTTAAAATACAGCAAGGATGGAGCCTCCTACATTGATAACCAGGGAAAAGAGATCTGGGTCCAGAGCTTTGAGATGAAGTCGCCCACTGCGTGTGTCAACGGTAATTATGCGGCGGTGGCGGATCAGCAGGGCAACAGCATCTACATATTTGATAAGTCGGGGCCTACGGGGACGGCGACTACTCTGCTTCCCATCATTAAGGCCACGGTCTCTGCTCATGGTGTGGTCGCGGCGATCCTGGAGGACTCAACCTCAAACTACATCTATTTTTATAAGAATGACGGAAGCGTTCTGGATGTAAAGATCAAGGCGCTGCTAAACGGAGAGACCGGCTACCCCGTGGATATCAGCCTTTCCCCGGATGGAACCCAGCTGATAGGAGCGTACGCCTATTTAAAGAACGGTGCGCTGAACGGCCGTGTCGCGTTCCACAATTTTGCGGAAATCGGAAAAAGCGTGCCGGATCGAGTGGTAGGCGGATTTGACGAGCCTTACGAGTCTTCTCTGGTGGCGCGGGTCCATTTCCTCGATGACACTTATTCCTGTGCATTTGCAGATAACAGCGTATCCTTTTATTCGACAAAGAACGCGCTGTCGCCGGAGCTGCTTAAGCAGGTTGTGGTGGAGGAGGAGATCAGGGCGGTCTTCTATTCGAATAAGTACGTAGGGATTATTGTAAATAATGCGGAAGGCGAGAATCCGGACCGGATGGACGTCTACAGTCCTGACGGAAACCTCGTATTTTCGGAGGCGTTTCGTTATCAGTACACCCAGGCCGATATTGACGGAGAGCATGTAATTTTGTATAATGAAGACTCGTGCAGGGTTTATAATATGTCCGGACGACTGAAGTTTGAAGGAACATTTGATTTTCCCGTATCCAAGATCCGGAACGGCAGATTTCCCAATACGCTGCTGGTAACCGGACCTCAGAACATGAAAGAGATAAGATTAAAATAGACCAGGAGGAATAATACCAATGAGTAAGATCGAAACCATGTCAGTCAATGCAATTCGCGTTCTTTCCGCCGACGCCATACAGAAAGCGAAATCCGGTCATCCCGGCCTTCCTCTGGGCTGTGCTTCGGCTGCCTATGAGTTATGGGCAAATCACATGAACCACAACCCGGCAGACCCGAACTGGGCCAACAGAGACCGCTTTATCTTATCCGGCGGCCACGGTTCCATGCTGCTGTATTCCCTGCTTCATTTATTTGGTTACGGAGACTTATCCAAAGAAGATATCATGAATTTCAGACAGCTGGGTTCCTTGACACCGGGCCATCCGGAGTATGGCCACACAGTTGGAATTGAAGCCACCACAGGACCGCTGGGCGCAGGTATGGCGATGGCTGTCGGTATGGCAGCTGCGGAGACTCATCTGGCGGAGGTCTTTAATAAAGAGGATTACCCGGTTGTAGACCACTATACGTACGTGTTGGGCGGAGACGGCTGTATGATGGAGGGAATTTCCTCCGAGGCGTTCTCACTGGCAGGAACGCTGGGACTCTCCAAGCTGATCGTCCTTTATGACTCCAATCAAATTTCCATCGAAGGAAGCACCGATATCGCATTTACGGAAAATGTTCAGAAGCGTATGGAAGCGTTTGGTTTCCAGACGATTACCGTGGAAGACGGCAACGATCTGGAAGCAATCGGACGAGCCATCGAGGAAGCCAAAGAAGATACGGAGCATCCGTCCTTTATCACCATTAAGACACAGATCGGTTTCGGCTGTCCGGCCAAGCAGGGCAAGGCCAGTGCTCACGGCGAGCCTCTGGGCGAAGAAAACGTACTGGCAATGAAAGAGAACCTGGGCTGGCCATCCATGGAGCCGTTCTACGTTCCGGATGAAGTCTATGAGCACTATGCCCGCATTGCAGAGGAAAAGGCGGAGACGGAAGCCGCATGGAACGTCATGTTTACAGCCTACTGCGAGGAATATCCGGAGATGGAAGAGCTGTGGAACGCCTATCACGATGAGAATGCAGGTGAAAAAGCCATCGAAGCGTGTGCAGGCTTCTGGAGCAAACCGGAAAAGGCCGATGCCACAAGAAATATATCAGGAAAGATTTTAAATAAAATTAAGACATATATGCCGAATCTGATCGGAGGTTCTGCTGACCTGGCTCCGTCCAACAAGACGAACATGTCGGATCTGGGAGATTTCTCCAGAGATAACCGCGGCGGCCGCAACCTGCATTTTGGTGTCCGTGAGCTGGCGATGACGGCGATCGGCAACGGAATGATGCTTCACGGCGGACTGCGCGTGTTTATTGCCACATTCTTCGTATTCAGCGATTATACAAAGCCGATGGCGCGTCTTTCCTCATTGATGGGAGTACCGTTGACGTATGTGTTTACACATGACAGCATCGGCGTCGGTGAAGACGGACCGACCCACGAACCGATTGAGCAGATGGCCATGCTTCGCGCCATGCCGAATTTCCATGTGTTCCGTCCCTGTGATGAGACTGAGACCGAGTGCGCATGGTATTCTGCACTGACCTCCAAAAAGACACCTACGGCACTGGTTCTGACGAGACAGAACTTAACGCCGATGGAAGGCAGCAGCAAAGAGGCGTTAAAGGGCGGTTACGTAATTGACGACTGTGAAGGCACGCCGGATCTGATTCTCATTGCCAGCGGTTCCGAGGTAGAACTGGCTGTCAATGCGAAGAAGCTTCTTTCTGACAGAAAGGTCCGCGTCGTTTCCATGCCGTGTATGGATTTATTCGAGGAACAGTCCGCAGAATATAAAGAATCCGTACTTCCGAAGTCTGTTCGGAAGCGTGTGGCAGTGGAAGCCTTAAGTGACTTTGGATGGGGCAGATACGTAGGACTGGACGGCGCCTGCGTGACCATGACCGGATTCGGAGCAAGCGGTCCGGCAAACCAGCTGTTTGAGTATTTTGGCTTTACGGCCGATCATGTGGCTGAGGTTGCAAGATCCTTATAGACAGTAAAATGTGATGCGGCGCAGGAGGAAAACCGAATGCGCCGCCGGATAATACAAAAGGGAAAAGGAGTATCGTTCAAAATGGGAAAGAAATGTATTGGCATTGATGTAGGCGGAACCAGTGTAAAGATCGGGTTATTCGAAACGACAGGTGACCTTCTGTTAAAGTGGGAAGTTCCAACGAGAAAAGAAGAGGGCGGAAAGTATATCATCGGTGATGTGGCGGCCTCTATCTTAAAGACTCTGGAGGAGAAGCAGATCCCGATGGAAGAGGTGGTCGGTGCCGGACTGGGAGTTCCCGGACCGGTTATGCCGGACGGCTCTGTGGAAGTATGCGTAAACTTAGGCTGGCGTAATGTAAATCCCGGAAAAGAGTTAAGCGGGCTCCTCGGCGGAATGCCGGTAAAGAGCGGCAATGATGCCAATGTGGCTGCTCTTGGAGAGATGTGGCAGGGCGGCGGTAAGGGTTTTGATGATATCGTCATGGTCACCCTGGGAACCGGTGTTGGCGGCGGTGTTATCATCGGACAGAAGATCGTTGCCGGAAAGCATGGGCTGGCCGGAGAGATCGGCCACATTCATATCCGCGACGAGGAGACGGAGCACTGCAACTGCGGCGGCGTAGGCTGTGTGGAGCAGATTTCCAGCGCTACGGGCATTGCGCGGGAGGCCAGAAGAAAGATGGCGGCATCGGATGCGCCGTCTGCAATGAGGAAATTTGGCGACCGCATTACCGCGAAGAACGTGCTGGATGCCGCGAAGGCCGGCGATGCACTGGCGCTTGAGACGATGGAGGTGGTAGGCCATTATCTGGGGCTTGCACTGGCACAGATCTCCATGGTAGTGGATCCGGAAGTGTTTGTAATCGGAGGCGGCGTGTCAAGGGCGGGACAGTTCCTGATTGATACCATCTATAAGCATTACGATCAGTATACCCCTATTTCCAAAAATAAGAGCGGAATCGTGCTGGCTACGCTGGGCAATGACGCCGGTATCTATGGGGCAGCCAGACAGATCCTGGATTAATTTGCTAATTTTCCGTTAATATGCCCGTAAAGACTTGTAATCAGGAATAAATGTGGTAAACTCAAACTATAGATATTACATAACGAAAGGGGTATTCTTATGAAATTTTATGTTTGCAGCCACTGCGGAAATATTATCGCATATGTAAAAAACAGCGGTGTTCCTGTCGTCTGCTGTGGGGAAGCCATGAAGGAACTGGTTCCTAATACCACGGATGCCGCGGTTGAAAAACATGTCCCCGTGATACATACAGATGGTCAGAAGGTAACTGTAACGGTAGGTTCCACCAGCCATCCGATGCTTGAAGAGCATTATATCGAATGGATTGCGCTGGCGACAAAGCAGGGCAATCAGAGGAAAGAACTGAAACCGGGCCAGGAGCCTCAGGCAGAGTTCATGATCAGTGAGGATGATGAGGTCTTAGAGGTATATGCGTACTGTAATCTGCATGGATTATGGAAGGCATGAGCAGTTAAAATGTAGAAACAGTGCTTGAAGCAGATCGCCTCAGGCGCTGTTTTTTTGCATCCGGCCATGTTGTAATCTCAAAAATTTATAGATAATTTGTGGGCAAACCCGTTTGATTGTTAACAAACAGGAAGAATAAGTGGGAAAAATTTACAATAGTATGGACATAACCTGTATTTGTAAGTAAAATAACAGGTATAAAAAGTGGAAAAAGACTTACAAAGTGGATAACTCCGGTCTGGAGTGAAGGAAACGTGGAAAAAGGAGGGACGTCATGAAGTTTGGATTCAATCCCGAAAAACGAGTCATTACAGAGAAGTCTCCGCCTGTATTTGCGTGTGAATCCCTGATTTTTTTTACTGCCTCCGGCAGCGGTATTCTTCATGTAAACGGAGTAAAGCTGAAACTTAAAAAAGGGAGCTTTGGCTGGCTTCACACGTACCATATCTATCAGTTCGAACCGGACTGGGGGGAGGTTCTGGAGCTGTTCTGCTGTCCATTTGATTATGCGTCAGCCTCTTATATCGCCTATCGGAACAGTTTGAAAATTACGATGACTGTCCTGACAGAGAGTTCCCCTGTGGTGATGCTGCGCGGGGAAAATGAGGAATATGTCAGATCACTGATGGAAGAATTGATCGAGGAGGGATCCGGGAGCGAAGCAGCAGATATCGTACATGGATACTCGCTGTTTCTGGAGATCGTCACGCTGTTTCTCCGGTATTCAGCGAGGGAGTATGAGCGGCAGGAAGGGCAGGAAAACAGGTTTGAGCGAAGTCTGGCCTGGAAGCTGCTTCAGCATATTTTTACCTACAGCAATGAGAATCTGACGAGGGAAAAGCTTGCGTCTGCCTATGGTGTCACGGACCGGGTGGTCAGCTGCCAGTTAAATCTTGTGGCAGGACAGAGCTTTGCAAGCCTGTTAAACCGTGCGAGGGTGGACCGGGCCTGTGATATGATGCATTTTGGAGGCCTGACAATGCAGTATATCGCGCGCTATGTGGGATACCATTCAGAGACTTCTTTTTACAGATCCTTTAAACAGGTGATGGGGATGACGCCTCAGGAGTACCAGAAGGCCGTCCTTCCGGAAGGCGGTGACGAGGCGGCTCATATTGACGTGCGGGCGCTGCTGATCCTTAACCATCTGTTTGGCCATTACCGGGAACCTCTGACCACGCAGGACACGGCAAAAGCTTTATACATGGAGAAGAATTCTGTAAATCCCCTTTTGAAGGAAAACTTTGGTCTGGATCACAGCGGGATTCTCACAGAGCTTCGAATGACGTATTCGGAGTCGCTGCTGGAAAACAGCCGGATGCCGGTGATTGATGTTGCATTTGCGTGCGGGTATAACAGTTCTCATACGTTTATCAGAATCTTTTCCGAGCGTCACGGAATGACGCCCGGAGAGTACCGGCGTTTTTCCGTACATGGCGGTTATGAAAGCAGATAAGGTGACAGGAGGGAAGAAATATGGAATGTTCACTGGAGACGAGAGAAGACTCCGGGTTTCGCGGAAAACAGTATTTTTCACCGGAATTACTGCCGGAAAGGCTGAAGGCGCGCTCCTTTCGCTTCAAAGGGGAGGGGGCCTTTGAAAACAGGGAGGATGTGACCGTGCTGTCCATACGGAAGGGAAGAGGGCGCATGTACTTAAACAACCGGATTTATCCGCTGGAGCCAGGCATGGTATTTATTCTTTATCCGTTTCATATCTGGAAGATGCAGGCGGAGGAAGGCGGTGAGCTGGAAGGGGAAGAATGCGTGATGAATATGGGGGCGATGCTGTTTTTGTTTGCCATACCTCCGTACCACCGTCCGGTGCCGGTTTTTGAAGAAAACCCTTCTGTTTACCGGCTGGACCAGGAATATGGAAGCCGCGTGGAGCGGCTGTGGGACCGGCTTTTGAAGGAAAATGAATCGACGGACTGCTACGGCGGAAAAATGCAGTTTTCGCTTATGATGCGAATTATGGTTCTCTGCCGGAAACATGGAAAAGTAATAGACTGTTCCAGCTTTTAACCGGATTTGTCAAAAAATAAACGAAAAAAACGGCTGTATTGACACTCCTCTAAAATTATTTTATACTGAGGCAAAATTCTGACAGGGTCAGATAAGTTTAGAGGAGGTATATCAGTATGACAAAATGTATGATCGGGGCGTTAAAGGGGAAAGCCGCTGTAATCACTGGCGGAGGTTCCGGAATCGGAAAAGCTATGGTGGAGCGGTATCTGGCGGAGGGCGCCTCCGTGGTGGCTGCGGATATCAACGAAGAGAGCCTGAAAGTACTTCAGGAAGAACTGGAGCCGGAGTATGGAGATAAGCTTAAGATTCGCAGGGTGAATGTGTCGAGTAAAGAGGAAGTAGAAGCTATGATTGACTATACCATCGAGGCCTTTGGCAAAGTGGACGTGGTCATCAACAATGCCGGTATTATGGATAATCTTCTTCCGATTGCCGAGATGCCGGACGACATGTGGGAGAGAATCATGAACATTAACTTAAACAGCGTTATGTACGCATGCCGAAAAGCGGTTCAGTATTTCCTGAAAGAAAACCGCGAGGGCACCATCATCAATACGGCATCCTTAAGCGGACTCTGTGCCGGCCGCGGCGGTCTGGCCTACACGACCTCGAAATTTGCCGTAGTAGGTCTGACAAAGAATGTGGCGTTCATGTATTCTGATGCGGGAATCCGCTGCAACGCCCTGTGTCCCGGCGCGATCGAGAGCAACATCGGAAGCGGAATGCGGGAACCCAGCAAGCTGGGCTTTACGAAGGCGGTAACGGGCAATGCCGGCCGTCACCGCAACGGATCCGCAGATGAAGTTGCCACCGCGGCGGTGTTCCTGGCTTCTGACGCTGCTTCCTTCATCAACGGTGAGACGCTGACGATAGACGGGGGGTGGAGTGCCTATTAAAAATGCGAGATAAACCTGCATTCCGTTCGTTTTAACGAACCGTTGAACTGTGCTGACAATCCGGCAGCGATTACCTTCCCCCATACCGGCTTGTCAGCTGTCTGCAGGATGCTGACTGCGAAACTGTCTGGGCGTGCATCCATAATGGCGCATAAACAGCTCGGAATAGTAGCTTAAGTGGTTAAATCCACATTCTGTTGCGATCTCTGTAATGCTTTTATCCGTCTTTTTAAGAAGATGGGAACTTACCTCCAGCCGGTAGGAATTTAAAAAATCAATCGGTGACTGGCATAAGTATTTTTTGAATATCTGACAGCATTTGCTCCGGCACACTCCGCCGGAGGCGGCTATGGCTGAGAGTGTCAGCTTTTCCGTGTAATGCTGGTAAATAAAGGAAACCATATCTTTCTGAACTTTCGTATCCATGTCTTCAATGCCCGGAGCGGCAGTTTTACCGGCCTTGAACTGCCGGGCCAGATGTCTCCATATGAGATAGAATAATCCGATGATCTCCAGTTCATATCCATACTCACCGTGTTCTTTCAGTTGTGTCATTTCCATCAGGCAGTCCAGTATAAATCCGTGATCGGGTCGGCCGGAATCCAGATATACAAATTCAGTCTCGCGGTCTTCCAGAAGCGGCAGCAGATACTTCTGATAAATCAGCCTGTTTGATGAAAACAGCGCAGGATGAACAAGAATGCAGAGAAAGGAACAATCGTTCTGGTTAATGGAGGAACCGTAATGCATCTGCCTCGTGTTGACCATGATCCCATCGTGTTCTTTCAGAACCAGATTCTTCCCATTAATATAATAATTCATCTCACCATGTACAATTCTGATAAATTCCAGGTCATCGTGCCAGTGGCACAGTGCTTTTCTGTCCGGATACCGGGACAATTCGCCTGTCTGTATGTAGAGCGGTATGCCTGTCTCGTCGTAACGGACGATCTCGGAAGCGTCCTGCATGATATCAACGTTTATTTTTTCCTCGTTATTCAGCATATTTTTGACCCTTTCATTTGGTGAAGGCGGCGGAGGTTCTGATTTCAGGGTATTGGCGGTCGGGATTCACTTTATAAAACCACGAAATAAAATACGATTGTTATAATATAAAACGATTATACAGATATTGGAGCCGCACTTCAAGTAATATAATTATAAAATGTGATTTAACAGCGATAACTTAACTATTACTTTTAAGGAGTTCCAATGAGAGAAAATGATAAACACTTTTATAAGAATTTATTTGTGCTGGTTCTTCCGATTGCATTCCAGAATCTGATGTCGGCCCTGGTCAGCGCTTCTGATGCCATGATGCTCGGTATGGTGAACCAGGATTCCTTATCGGCGGTATCGCTGGCGGCACAGGTGCAGTTTGTACTGAGCCTGTTCTGGGCAGCTTTGACCATCGGGACGACCATTCTGGCGGCGCAGTACTGGGGAAAGAACGACAGGCTGTCTGTGGAAAAGATTCTTGCGATTGTCCTGAAGTATTCTTTTGTGATATCGTTTCTGTTTTTCGCGGCGGCGGCGCTCTGTCCGCGTGTGCTGATGCATATCTTTACGAATGATGAGACGCTGATCGCGCTGGGGGCCGAATATTTGAGGATTGTCAGCTGGTCTTATCTGCTGGCGGGAATCTCGCAGATCTATCTGTGTATCATGAGAAACAGCGGCAGAACCCTTAAGAGTACGGTGTTTGGCTCTGTTTCCATGGTTTTAAATATTTTTTTGAATGGAATTTTGATCTTTGGGCTGTTGGGATTTCCAAAGCTGGGGATCAGCGGGGCGGCCGTGGCAACCGTGACGGCCAGAGCGGCAGAGCTGATTCTGGCAATGTGGGAAAACCGCAGAGACGATGTGGTCCGGATTCGCTGGAGCCTTCTGAAAGAATCACACGCCGTACTGAGGAAAGATTTTGTGAAATACACGACACCTGTTATGGCGAATGAACTGGTATGGGGCTGCGGTTTTACGATGTTTACCGTTATTATGGGTCATCTGGGGAGCGATGCCGTGGCGGCCAACTCCATAGCCGGAATTGTAAAAAACCTGATATCCTGCTTATGCATCGGTATTGGTTCCGGAAGCGGTATTATCGTGGGAAATGAGCTGGGGAGCGGAAATCTCGTTCGCGCCAGAGAGTACGGAGGACGGCTCTGCCGCCTGTCCCTGGTGATGGGAGCTGTGTCAGGTGTTATTTTGCTGGCGTTCAGTCCCTGGATCATGCGATATGCCGCTAACTTAAGCCCACAGGCGCAGGCTTATCTGCAGGGGATGCTGTTTATGTGTGCGTATTATCTGATTGCTAAGTCGGCTAATATGACGGTTGTGGCGGGGATCTTCTGCGCAGGCGGTGATACGAAGTTTGGTTTTCTGTGTGATACGGTCACCATGTGGATCATTATCGTGCCAGTCGGATTGCTGGCTGCGTTTGTCTTTAAGCTCCCGGTGCTGGCGGTCTATTTTCTGCTGAATCTGGATGAATTTGTGAAGCTTCCGGCGGTTTACCGTCATTATAAAAAATATCAGTGGGTCAGAAATCTGACCAGGGAGGAAACGGTTCTCAGCGGGAATGCAGAGACAGAAATCCCGCTGCAGAAATAAAAAGGAGATGGAAAAATGCTGGCGGATTACCATACACACACGTATTACAGTGATGATTCTGAGTGTCCCATGGAGGACATGGTCAGGAAGGCTGTGGCCATCGGACTTGATGAGATTGCCTTTACAGAGCACGTGGATTACGGTGTGAAGACGGATTTGAATTGTGACTATGAGGCATATTTTGAAGAGACAGACAGGCTTAAGGAGAGATACCGGGACAGGATCACTATAAAGGCGGGGATAGAATTCGGGGTGCAGAGCCACACCATTCCTTTGTTTCGCCGTGATTTTAAATGGTATCCCTTCGAGTTCGTAATCCTGAGCAACCATCAGGTGGGAGACAGGGAATTCTGGAACTATGCGTTCCAGGAGGGAAAGAGCCAGGAAGAGTATCAGACGGCCTACTACGAGGCGATTTACGATGTGATCCGGCAGTATAAGGAGTATTCCGTGCTGGGGCATCTGGACATGATAAAGAGGTATGACCGTTTCGGAGATTATCCGGACGACCGGATCATGGGGATGGTGGACCGGATTCTGAGTCAGGTGATTGCTGACGGAAAAGGCATTGAAGTCAATACATCAAGCTTTAAATACGGCTTAAAGGATCTGATGCCGAGCCGCGCCATATTGAGACGCTACCGGGAGCTGGGAGGGACGATACTGACCATCGGGTCCGATACTCATGAGACGGTGCATCTCGGTGACCATATTGCGGAAGTGAAACAGGTGTTAAAGGAAATGGGGTATCAGACATTTAATACATTTTCAAATATGGAGCCGGTTTTTCACAGCCTGTAAATAAATTCTGCTCTGCAGGGTAATGGCACAGCAAACAGGAAAGTTCAACACTTTTTCACTGTTTGCTGTGCCGTTTTTAAATTTTGTATTTGCCCAGTCTCCGGATGTTTACAATTTTTGAGGATATGGTATACTATAATCCAATTGATTGTGCATCTGCAGAAGATGGCAGAAACCCTGTGATTTTAATGACACTTTATGCTATAATGAACACGCGGGCCGCAGGTTTGCGTGCCTCTTTGAAAACGACCGGACCGGACAGGGGCTGTGAATTTAAACAAAAAAATCCTCATATAAATGAGGAGACCCCGGTCGACGAGCAACCGGGGCAATTATGAAAAATCTATGTGCAATTTGACGATATAATCAATTCGCATAAATGATTTCCTATGCATTTAGTATAAAAAATACATATGAATAAAATATGAACTTCATGTAAACAGATTATGAAAAATATAAGGAGGCTTCATGGGAGAGAAAATAAGCAGAAAAACAATTGTTATCGGTCACAAGAATCCGGATACAGATTCGATCTGTTCGGCCATCTGTTATGCCAATTTAAAACGGTGCATTACAGGGGAGAATTATCAGCCGGGCCGGGCCGGAGCAGTCAACGAAGAAACACAGTTTGTCTTAAAGCATTTTAATGTGGAAGCCCCGGAATTTGTGGAAAACGTGAAAACACAGGTACGCGATATTGAAATCAGGGAGACGGCAGGCGTAAAAAAGAATCTGTCGCTAAAGAAGGCCTGGAATCTCATGCAGGAGGCGAACGTCGTCACCATTCCGGCTGTCACCGAGGAGGGGCTGCTGGAAGGACTCATCACAGTAGGTGATATCGCCAAATCCTATATGAACGTCTATGACAGCAGTATTCTGTCCAAGGCCAATACACAGTATGCCAATATCGTGGAGACCCTGGAGGGCGCCATGGTCGTGGGGGATGAGACGTCGTATTTCAGCGAGGGAAAGGTCCTCATTGCCGCGGCCAATCCGGATATGATGGAGTATTATATTTCCAGGGGGGACTTGGTCATTCTTGGCAACCGCTATGAATCCCAGCTCTGTGCAATCGAGATGGATGCCGCCTGCATCATTGTGTGCGAGGGAGCGGCTGTCTCCATGACCATAAAGAAGCTGGCACAGGAACACGGATGCACGGTTATGACGACGCCGTATGACACATTTACGGCGGCCCGCCTTGTCAATCAGAGCATGCCTATCAGCTATTTTATGAAGACAGAGGCGCTGATTACATTTGAGATGGATGACTATATCGATGATATCAAGGATGTTATGGCAAGCAAACGTCACCGCGATTTCCCGATTCTCGATAAGAACGGCAGATACCGCGGCATGATTTCACGCCGGAACCTGTTGGGAGCCAAGGGCAAACGGATCATTCTGGTGGACCATAATGAGAGGAGCCAGGCGGTGGAAGGCATGGAGAGCGCCGAGATTCTGGAAATCATCGACCACCACAGGCTGGGAACGGTGGAAACGATTGCTCCGGTATTTTTCCGCAATCAGCCGGTTGGCTGTACTGCGACCATCGTCTATCAGATGTATCAGGAAAATCGTGTGGAGATTGAACCGTGGGTTGCGGGTCTGCTGTGCAGCGCGATTATTTCCGATACGCTGCTGTTCCGGTCGCCGACATGTACCGATGTGGATAAGAGGGCGGCGCTTCATCTGGCTGAAATCGCCGGAGTGGAGGTGGAGACTTATGCGTCCGCCATGTTTGCAGCCGGAAGCAATTTGAAAGGGAAAACCGATGTCGAAATATTCTATCAGGATTTCAAGAAGTTTTCTGTTGGAAAGGTATCCTTCGGTGTCGGTCAGATCAGCTCCTTAAATGCCGGAGAGCTGGAGGAGTTAAAGGGCCGTATGCTGCCGTATATGGCGAAGGCCAGGGAAGAACATGGAATGGATATGATGTTCTTCATGCTGACCAATATTCTGACCGAGTCCACAGAGCTTCTCTGTGAAGGCCAGGGCGCAGAGCAGATGATTGCCGGCGCCTTCCGCACTTACTCGGAAGAGGGCATGGGCGTTAAAGATCACGTGGTCAGCCTTCCCGGCGTGGTATCCAGGAAGAAACAGCTGATTCCAGGCATCATGCTGGCAGTACAGGCTTAGGCCACAGACGGAAAGGAAGCTGCGGCTGGAAAGGAATTATGATGGCGAGACAATATTTTAAACCGGGTAATATGCTGTATCCGGTTCCTGCGGTTATGGTAAGCTGTGGGCGGGAGGGCGAAATGCCTAATATTATCACGGTTGCGTGGGCAGGGACGGTTTGTTCATCACCGGCCATGCTGTCCATCTCTGTCCGTCCTGAACGGTACTCCCACGCAATCCTGATGGAGACGAAGGAATTTGTGGTGAATCTGGTTACAAAGGATCTGGTGTTCGCCGCGGACTACTGCGGTGTGAAGTCCGGGCGTGATGTGGATAAATATAAAGAGATGAAGCTGACTCCGTCGCCTTCAAAGTTTGTAAAGACACCGGGAATCGGGGAGAGTCCCGTAAACCTGGAGTGCCGGGTGACGGAAGTTAAGAAACTGGGCACCCATGATTTATTTCTGGCGGAAGTGGTGGGCGTTTCCGTGAATGAGAACTTTATGGATGAGAATGGGAAGTTCCTTTTAAACAGTACCGGGCTGGTGGCATATTCTCACGGTGAGTACTTTGAACTGGGGAAAAAACTGGGAAGCTTCGGGTATTCGGTGAAGAAGACGGGAAACGGGAAGAAAAGCGGTTCTGCGGAGAAGACGAATATCGGAAGTAAACGTGACAATCAGAAACATGCTTCCGTAAAAGGCACGGGAGCAAAACGCACGGGAGCAAAACGCTCAGGGGGTAACAGGAGGAAGAGCAAATGATGCAGAAACTTGATAATATCACACTGGTCGGAATGCCGGCATCGGGAAAGAGCACAGTAGGTGTACTTCTTGCAAAACGTCTCGGTTATTCCTTTGTGGACGTGGATATCGTCATACAGGAAAAGGAAGGTCGGCTGTTAAAGGAAATCATAGCCGAAGAAGGATTAAACGGCTTTATGGAAGTGGAAAACCGGGTAAATGCCGGACTTTCCGTACATAAAAGTATTATAGCCCCGGGCGGCAGCGTGATCTATGGGAAGGAAGCCATGGAACATTTAAAGGAGATCAGTACGGTGGTCTATTTAAAGCTCAGTTACGAGGCGGTAGAAGCCAGGCTGGGGAACCTGGTGGACCGGGGAGTCGTGTTAAAGGATGGAATGACGCTTCGGGATCTCTATGAGGAGCGTGTGCCGTACTATGAGAGATACGCGGATATTACTGTGGATGAGACGGGGCTGGACGCGGGACAGACGGTTGATAAGTTAAGGGAAATGCTGACAGATATGTATGGACTCAGAACGTGACAACAGATCGGGGCAGTTTATGGAAAATGAAAATTTGTCCGGCATGAATGGATTGGAGATTACAAGGCACAGCGCGCAGGCCATTGTAAACGATATTGGCGGAATCGTTCATCAGAATATTAATATGATGGATAAAAATGGAGTGATCATAGCAAGCACAGATAAGTCGCGGATCGGTCATCTGCACGACGGGGCGGTGAGAGTGATTGGAGAGAGGCTTCCAGAACTATACATAACTCCGGAGTGTGCGACTAATTCTACCCGGGTTGGATTAAATCTGCCGATTATTCACATGGGAGAATGTGTTGGAGTGATCGGAATTACCGGCGGTTATGAGCAGGTAAAGGATTACGGACGAATTGTGAAGAAGATGGTTGAAATTCTGATTCGTGAGAATTCGGAACAGGATGAGAAACGTCTGAAGACCAGAGTTGTGAGCCGTTTTCTGGAGGACTGGATTTTGGGAAACGGTTTGCTCAAAGCGCAGGCTCTGGCGGAGCGGGGCTATACCCTGGGAATTGATATCAGCCTTCCGCGGCGTGTGATGGTAGTCAGCGTTAGAAAGCTGGAGAAATATATTTCCACGGCAGATGGACAGAAGCTGATCGAGCAGATTGAAAATGATATCTCCAGTGTAGTGGAGTACATACCCACTAACATGATATTGAGAAATACAGGCCGTCAGATTATCCTGGTCAAGCGGTGTCCTGACAGCCAGATTAAAGAACTGGCGGAAAAACTGTCTGCTATGGTTCTGGAACGGTATCATATTAAACTGGCGATCGGCATAGATGGAAAATCAGAGGATGTACCAACAGCCTACAGCCAGGCAAACCGTGCCTGGCGATCAGCAAGAATTTCTTCCTCCAGTATCCGGTCGTATGATCAGGTGACGCTGGAGCTGTTTGCAGGGGATATTTCCAAACAGATGAAGATTACGTATATTCATAAGCTGTTTCAAAACTGTACGTATGAGGAACTGGCTCAGTGGATCGATATTCTGGAGGCATATTTTGCCGCCGAAGGGTCGCTGACAGCCGCAGCGGATGCATTGTATATCCATAAAAATACGCTGACATACAAGTTGAAAAAACTGGCTGAGCTCACCGGCTATGATGTAAGACTGGTCAGCAACGCCCCTGTTTTTTATATGGCAATGTTGTTTTTTCAGGACATTAAGGTTGAGATCGAATTATAAATGAATGTTCTGAAAAACAAAAATTATGATAATTTTATGTCCTGGGGAACATTGACTGTACCTTCTTAAATATTGTATAGTATACACATACTAAAACGTGATTTGTGCATGTTAATAGACAAAATGCACAAAAATTAAGGAGGGCATAGTATGACTGGTTTTCCACTGATTATCGCTTTTGTAGTAGCTATTATTGTTATGATTGTAGCAATCTCCAGGTTTAAGATTCATCCGTTTCTTTCCATTATGACGGTGTCTCTGATACTGGGACTGGTTGCAGGTATTCCGCTTGTGAATGTGACTGCGGAGGATGGCAGTGTGACACAGGGCATTGCCAATGTTATCGGAGCCGGATTTTCCGGAACCTTTACCAGTATCGGCATCGTAATTATTCTGGGCGCTCTGATTGGAAGCATCCTGGAGGCAACCGGAGCAGCTTTTAAGCTGGCAGATATGGTAATACGCCTGGTTGGCAAGAAGCGGCCGGAACTGGCTATGCTTCTGATGGGCTGGGTTGTTTCGATCCCTGTATTCTGTGACTCCGGATTTGTTATTTTAAATCCGATCCGTAAGGCGCTGGTTAAGAGAACGATGACTTCCAGTGTGGCTATGACGGTTTCTTTGTCTGCAGGGCTTTACATTTCCCATGTATTTATTCCGCCGACACCGGGGCCTATCGCGGCGGCTAATACACTGGGTATTGGAAATAATCTTCTTCTTGTTATGGGAATGGGTGTGCTTGTATCGATTGCTCCGCTGATTGCCGGCTATTTTTATGCAAAGTATATTGGTAAAAGGGTTCGGGCAAAAGATGAGGCGGACAGCAGTGAAGTGACAAAGACTTACGAGCAGCTGGTTGCAGAATACGGCAAGCTTCCGGGAGGTTTTATTGCACTGGCTCCAATTATTGTGCCAATTATTCTCATGGCGCTTGGTTCCATCGCGTCTATGGCTCACTGGACCGGATTTTTGTTTGACATTTCCACATTCCTTGGAACACCGATTATCGCACTGGCTGTTGGTACTGTATTTGGTGTCATTCAGATGGCAGGAGCCGGTAAGATGGATAAATTCTACGGAGTAACCAATGATACGTTAAAGACTGTTGGACCGATCCTGTTTGTGACAGCAGCCGGCGGCGTGCTGGGAAAAGTGATCTCTTCGACCAGTATGGTTGATTATATTACTTCTAATGCGGCTGTACTGGAAAGTATCGGTATTTTCTTCCCGTTCATCCTTGCGGCAATTTTAAAATCCGCACAGGGTTCTTCTACGGTGGCTATCACGACTACGGCTGGTATCCTTGCACCTCTTATGGGAGTTTTGGGACTCGCGTCTCCGGTACGTGCGGCGCTGGCAGTTATGGCGATTGGTGCAGGTGCAATGACTGTATCTCATGCAAATGACTCTTATTTCTGGGTGGTTACAAACTTTGGGGAGATGGAGCCGGAACAGGGTTATAAGACTCAGACATTATGTACACTCGTACTCGGTGTAGCGTCCATGGTTTGGATTTTCTTATTATCTGTTGTTTTCAGATAATTGATTCCGTTAGATTTTGCTCATTATAATAACAGGAGAGATGACAATGAAATTTTTATTTGCATCGGACTCATTTAAAGGGACACTGTCTTCTGAACAGATCATTACGCTTTTGAATGCGGCTGCAAAGAATGTATTTCCGGATTGTGAGACCACGGGAATTCCGGTGGCTGACGGCGGAGAAGGGACGATCGATGCAGTCATATCCATACTTCACGGATCGATTCACGAAGTAGAGGTGCATGGTCCTCTGATGGAAGCGGTGGTAAGCCACTATGGGGAGACAGGGAACGGTGCGGCTGTCATCGAGATGGCGGCGGCTTCCGGTCTGCCGATGGTGCCTGTTGATAAAAGAGATCCAAGAGTTACAACGACATATGGAACCGGTGAACTGATTAAGACTGCCCTTGACCGCGGCTGCCGTGACATTACGATTGCGATCGGCGGCAGCGCCACCAACGACGGAGGTATGGGCGCCATGCGTGCGCTGGGGATACGATTTCTGGATGAGAACGGAGAGGAACTTTCCGGATGCGGAAATGACCTGGCCCGGGTGGCTGACATTGATATCAGAGGACTTCACGGTGCAGTGAAGGATGCGAAGTTTACCATCATGTGCGACGTAAACAACCCATTAACGGGTCCTGACGGAGCGACCTATACCTTTGGAATGCAAAAAGGCGGCACTCCGAAGATCTTAGACGAACTGGAACAGGGAATGATTCATTATGCGGCCCTGATCCGGGAGAAAATGGGGATCGATGTGGACCAGATACCAGGCTCCGGCGCGGCCGGGGGGCTGGGAGCAGCATTCAGCGTATTTCTCAAAGCGGAGATGAAGTCGGGAATTGAGACGGTGCTGGATCTGATTCATTTTGATGAACTACTGGAAGGGGTGGATCTGGTCATAACCGGTGAGGGAAGAATCGACTGGCAGTCTGCCTTTGGAAAGGTTCCCAGCGGAATCGGCAATCGCTGCCGCAAGAAGGGAATCCCGGCTATAGCCATTGTCGGCGGCATGGGCGATAAGGCGGAGATGATATTCGATCATGGGATTGACAGCATCATCACTACCATTAACGGAGCCATGGGGCTCGATGAGGCGCTGGAACGGGCGGAAGAGCTGTACGCCGGTGCGGCGGAGCGGGCATTTCGCATGGTAAAGGCGGGAATGAAACTTCATGACAGATCATAATCATAATAGGTAAAATAAAAGGAATTGCGGCCGGAGCCAGGATGTGCTCCGGCCATTTTCGTTACCTAAAAGTTTAGCGGGCCGGAATCCTTGTTGTGAAATTCCTGCCTATACAAATAATTTACAAACCATTTACAACAATAAGGTATTTACTCAGTTAATTTCCTGCTAACATAAGTATGAAAAAAACTTTTAAGCCTGCAAATAAAAAGTCAATAGGAAAATGAAAAATTTTCAAAATTTATTGTTGATTGAATTTCAGGTACAACAAATAGACCACCGTTATCCGCTGGTCTGAAAGGATGTGGTATCCCTTATTCTGGAAGAGACATAAGATATTCTTTTACTCTTCCGTAATAGATTCGCAGAAACTTATTGGCGCCTGCGGTCATGTAGACATAGTAAGGCTTTCCCTGGGCACGTTTCTTATCAATAAACGCATATACAGGGTCATCCTGCGGTTTTGTTTTGACGAGACAGTCCATGACCTGGAATAAGGTTTTTCTAAGGGAAGATGAGCCACGTTTGGAAGTTGGAACACTTTTTTGTTCATAGGTACCTGATTCATTGACACCTGGGTCTACACCAGCAAATGCAGTGATAGCCCCTTTATGGGAGAAACGTGTGACATCTCCGATTTCAGCCATAAGCTGGGGGCCAAGAGACGGACCGACACCTTTCATTCCCATAACGACGGGATATTCAGGCAGCTTGGCGGCTGTTTCATTCATTAGGGTGCGGAGTTCTTCCACGGTCTTGGAAGCAGTGTTTAATTGTTCTATGGCCTGCTTCACGATCAGCTTGGTTAAATCATCTTTTGGAAGTACAGGAACAAGCTCCCTGGCAGCTCCATAGATTTCTTCAGCTTTATCTCTGCTGAAGTTGTACTTCTTACGTTTGCACCATTTCTGATAATGGTCAACAAATGCGTTTAATGACATTTTACGAACACAGTCCACATGCCAGTATGCAGCGGCAAAATCAACCCACTTCTGGCTGCCGTCCTCACGGGCGGGGCTGTCAAAGTAAGTATTAACACCCGGGTAAGTCTGATCAAGGATACCGATGAGGTTATTCTTCATAGCTGTTTTGTGTTTCATATAGAACCCAAACTGACGGTTCATAGTCTTTAATTGATTGCGTATTTCGTCCATAAGACTATATTGTTTCAATTCCGTCCAACTGTCAAGAGTATAATGGGCTATTTTTACAGCATCCGCTTTATCCGATTTGACTTTACGGAGAGAATTATCTCCGAAATCTTTAATAAGCTTAGGATTTACAGCGGTCACAAACAGACCGGCCAGAGAAAGCTCACGAGCCAGTGGTTCGTAATAACGGCCAGTGTGCTCCATAACGATGCGGGATTCACCATCGATCGATTTAATGTGTCCAATCAGGGATTGGATGCTGCCAGAGGTGTGTTTGATTTCAAAAGGGGAAGAAACGATCTCCCCATAAGGGCGAAGAATAGCAACCATGCTTTTCCCCTTGGAAACATCAATACCAACTGCGTTCATGTTCATAAATAAGTCACTCCTTAAGATTAATGCAATGGATAAGCACCAGTTTTACTCATTGCCTATTCAATCTACTGTGGTGTGACACGAACGTACCGGAGGCAGTTCAACCTGCATAAAACGAACGCTGCGAATGAGGAGCTGGTTATCAGTCTATAAAACGGACGTTAAGTCCAAGAAGGGAAGCCGATATACCGATTGCTCCAACATTATAACAGCTTAAGCAACAAGATGGATAATTCCTTACTGGCTGTAAGAGATATTAACCATAAATATATTGTAGTAGAAGGGAGAGGGGTATGGAACCTACAGAGAAAGATATTGTAATCGAAAAGATTAAGGATATGCCACCAGAGCAGGTATCGAAAGTACTAATTTTTATTGCCGGGCTAGAGGCGGGAGGTGATATTAAGTACAGCTCAGAATCAAAAGGCGGGTCCTGCTAAGTAAAACCATACATGCGGGAATGGACGAAAAGTAAGTATATTGTCATGAAAGGGAATAAAGAAATGAAATGTCCAAATTGTAAAGCAGACATTGAAGACAGCAGTAATTTTTGTCCTGAATGTGGTCTGAAGCTTCCTGTTTATTGTCATGAGTGTGGCAGGCAGGTAGAAGAAAACGAGAGATTTTGTACGGAGTGTGGCGCTTTGCTTGAAACTGCTGATATATCCAGGAATACATCAATACCACTAAAAATCTCAATAAAAGACGATAACGGAAAAATAGATATGGAGTTTATACAGTACCGGGATATCTTGATGGAAAAGAGCAGGATTGAAAAAAGACTGTTAACTATAGTGATTGGGAGTATTCTGTTTTTGGCTATTCTATATTACATAAATAATCCAGGGGAAGACCGTCTGCTAGAGACCATTATAATAGGCGGGCTTGCCGCAGGAGTCCTGCTGGCTGTGTATGGCATTATTGCAGGTAATATGGGTGTGTATCAGGCAACGGAATATTTAAAGAAATATGACACAATCAAAAACACTGTAGGGGAAAAAGAAGCTGTGCTGTTTATCGAGAGGGAATATCATCCAGAAGAGCGGGGGAATGGTATGGCGAAAAGCGGTATGAAAATGACGGCAGGAGGAGCAAAAGCTGCTGGCGGTTGTTTTATTGGGTGCTTACAGATGGTAACAGGGTTTGCAGCCAGTATTATTGCAGTGATTCTGGCTATGGCTTTTTGCTGATGATGAAAATATGGAATCGGAACAAATCAGAGGTTTTTCTGTTATTGATTGCGTTGAGCATATATGCAGTTAACAAAATATTTCTAAAACAGCTGATAAATCACTGGTTTATCCAGTGCTATTTAAACGATATTATGGCGGGAATCTGCCTTTCTACAGTCGGTCAGCTACTGATGTGGTTTTGGATGAAGCGACCGATAAAGACAGCAGAGAACATACTTTTGATTTACGCGGCAGGAAGCTATTGGGAATTTATTGCCCCCAAATATATAGCTACAGCCGTAACGGATCTATATGACCTGGTAGCTTATTTAGCAGGAGGGTTAATCGTTATATTTTTAAGAAAATATGTAAACAGGTGGGAGGATAAAAGATGATATGCAAAAGATGTGGTAGCGAATTAAAGCCGCAGGCTAAATTCTGTCCGAAATGCGGTGAGAAAGTAGTCAAGCCCGAATACTGTCCTAATTGTGGGAAAGTTTTGGAGTCGGGGGTGAAATTTTGTAGTTCATGTGGAACGCCGATTGTAAAGGGTGTGAAAGGTAAATCAGTATCTGGAAGTGAAGATGCAATAGCAGAAGAAATAACGAAGCAAGTCACACCGGAATCTATGGAAGCAGAAAGTGCAAATTCTCCTGTTTTGGAGCAGGTAGCACACATTAGGACGCTGGAAATTTTCAAAGCGGAGCTGAAGAGGCTTGGTGATGAGGATAACGAAAGTAAGGCGGTCGTTTTGTCTCTTGGTACAAGTGTCTTCTATAAACATTTCTACCCCTTATTACAGGAGGATGAGAGACTTTTAGCCATTAGGAATATCCAATCGAAAACCTTGTTTGCCAGATATCGGAAGGAATTTGTTGCACTGACGGATAAAAGGGTAATAAAATTTGAAAAGATGCAGTATTTTAGCCCCCGGATTGAGAGCGTCTTTTATGAGGAAATTAGGGAAGTTAAATCAGATGAGTCCTCTAATGCTATCTCCGAAACATTCATTGGAGAAAAAGTCTGCATATCGAGCTGGGACGATCGAAAAATAAACATGCGTATGGTAGGGAAGGGAGCGGCAAAAGAATTAGAAGATCGTATCATGCAAGAGAAAAATAGGTATGGGAATTCTTTACCTTCTGGAAAAATAAGCATCGAAGGGGGAAAGAAAGGAATAAAGGCGAAGAAGAGCCATGGAAAAAAACGAAAAATTTTAGTTGTTTCGGCTATTGCAATTATACTTCTTGCAGCAGGTAGTTTAGTGGTTAGAAGCATGAATGAATTGCAACCGAAAGAATTATCAGAGTATCTTCAATATGACCAAGAACAACTGACGCCGTTTTTAAGTCAAGAGAAAATGGTAACCTCAGAAATGGATCCGGATTCGTGTACGAACGGAAAAATTGTTATTATACTAAATGATAAAAAAGGGATTAGTTTTCTTCATGCTGTTTCGCCAGAATATACATTATATGGTATACAGGTAGGAATGGAATTTTCAACAATGAAGGATAGCAAAATTTTGCATGCACAAGGATACAGCTTAAGCGGTGGTTCACAGGAAGGGGATAGTTATACAGCATTATTCAAGTCTTCTGATGGCAGTAAAACTATCGGAATTACTACAAAAGAAGGCATCGTAACAGACATTATGTATTCACTGGAAAATAATAATAGTGGCAATACTGAAATATCAGGAAATAGTAAAGGATTTATATTCGCAGACAGTGATAAGAGAGTATTGGAAAATAGCGAAATTGAACAATTGTCTGATTATGAAAAATTATATGCTATGTACGAAATATTGGCTAGGCATGGAGCGATATTTTTGAACGTTGAGGACGGAGATTCTATACAGGCATATTTTAATAGCCAGGACTGGTATATTCCAACTATTCCGGTTGAGGAGATTTACGAAAAGGATTTAAATAGTATTGAAGGGGAAAATATTAAAAAAATATCAGGTCTGATAACCGTAGATGCAACAAACGATAGTTTAGTAGATAACAATAGTAATATGATTTTACCGGAAAGTGGAAGCAGGTACTTAACGCAGGAAGATTTGGCTGGACTGGATAAAGAGACTTTAAGGTTGGCAAGAAATGAGATATATGCCAGGCATGGAAGGAAATTCGAAACAGAGGACTTAAATGAATATTTTAGCAGACAACCTTGGTATCTGGGTTATCTGTCTGCAGAAGAATTTGATGACGCAGTACTAAATGAATATGAAAAAGCCAATATAGATTTAATAAAAGAAGTAGAAACAGGATCCGCTGAGGGTGATTTTGTAAGTCAATTAAAGCCAGAAGATGTGTCCGATTCAGTCTATGGCTCTAACAATACGGGAGTAACTATGGAAGTTGGAACATACAGTGATGGAGGGCAGATATACGTAGTATTTTCCAATAGCAACACAGAGTTATGGCGTGGGGAGCTTAACCGCTATCAAAATTTGGAATATGGCGGCATAGCACTTATGTTTAACGGTCGCAATGCAGTTACTGGGGAAGAGGATTATTTGACTGTAGAATGGATTACGTCAGACTCTATAGATTTTCCAACTGTGGATTATGAATTTGATACAATAGGGATCAGTGATTCATATTCTTATGCGTATAAACTTACCGGTAATTAGTCATAAAAGAGAGTAAAAGTAATTGACTCTGATTATATATTATTTTCTTGTATAAAATAAATCTTATTCAAGGAGGTAATATTTATGTCAGCAAATGTAGAAACCATGTTTTATGTAAGAGAGACCCCATGGCACGGCCTGGGAACCAAAGTAATGGAAGCGCCAACGTCGACAGAAGCCCTGACGCTTGCCGGTCTGGACTGGAAGGTAACTCAAAAATTAATTGAAACAGAGGATGGAATCCCAATATCCGGCTTCAAAGCCAATATCCGGGACAGTGATGAAAAGGTGTTAGGTGTTGTGACCGACCGGTATAAGGTCGTGCAGAATACCGACGCCTTTTCTTTTACGGATGAATTGTTAGGGGAGGGGGTGACCTATGAGACGGCGGGAAGTTTACAGGAAGGAAGACGTACCTGGCTTTTGGCAAAACTTCCGCAGCGCTATATTATTTCAAGTGATGAGATAACGCCATATCTCGTATTTATGAACAGTCATGATGGAACTGGTTCAATCAAGGCGGCTATGACGCCTATCCGGGTGGTCTGCCAAAACACGCTTAATCTGGCCTTGTCAACAGCAAAAAGATACTGGTCAACGAATCACACCGGAGATATTCAGGGTAAGATCAATGACGCGAAGTACACCCTTCTTTAAGCAGATCAATACATGGGAGAACTTGAAAAAACGATTGATTATTTAAATAAGATCAAACTTACAGACCGGCAGGTGTATGAGTATATCGACGCTCTCTTTCCATTGTTAGATGAGCCGACCGAACTGCAGAAGAAAAATATACTGCGTATGAAAGAAGAATTGAAGATACGCTATTTTGATGCACCCGATCTAAAACATGTAGGAAAAAATGCATACCGTTTCGTCAATGCGGTATCTGATTTTGCGACTCACTCAAAACCTTTGAGAGAACGTAAGAATTTTAAAGAAAGTCTTTTTGCCCGCACCATAGATGGTAACGCCATGATCGATAAGGCATATGAACTGGTCAAAAATGCATAAGTTGCCATAGAATGATTTTGGAGCTGCGGAGTATCTGTTATGGATACTCCACATTTTTGTAAAAAGAGTCGGAAGTTTGACGTAATCTTTTCCATATCATAAGGCAGGTGAAAAATACATGGCAGAGGTTCATAATCGTCCGAAGCTGGAAGGCTGTAGAGATTATCCGAGGTTTCAGAAAGTATTCAGCGAATCCCTTCTGGACTTCTTTGAGGAGCAGTTAAACTACTACATAGAACTTGGAGAGGTCACGGAAGACTATTTACGGGATGTTCCGCGAATTGTGTGCTGGTTTGAAGGAATGATTCCCACAGAAGATCTGATAGAAGAATTTGAAGGTTATTAAATGAGAATGGAAGTACAGGAATGCAGAAATATTCCAAATGACAGGAGGACTTGATCATGAAAGAACAGACACAGGAGCAGCAGATGATCTCCATGATGAAACGGCCGATTCCGAAGAAGAAAGTCGGCATTATTAAACTGAAAATGATACGGGAGGGAACGGCCCTCTATGGTACAAAAAAATTTCGTGAGTCCCGGGAAGCGGCTGAAATGGTACGCCCCATATTTGAATATGCCGACAGGGAGATGCTGGTGGTGATGTCGCTGGATACGGCGCTTACACCAATTGCAATGGAGATTGTGGCGGTGGGAAGCGTCAATGCCTGTTGGGTGGAAATGAGGGAGATATTCAAACACGCCGTTCTGTCCAATGCTGCAAAGATCATCTGTTTTCATAACCATCCGTCTGGAAATTTAACGGCCAGTCAGGAAGACTGCCTGCTTACAGCGAAGATAAAAACAGCCGGAGAGCTGATGGGGATTGAACTGATTGACCACATTATTATCGGCATGAATCAGGAATACATCAGCTTTCAGGAATCAGGGATTCACCCGTTTGGAGACTGGAAAGGAGCGGCATAATGAAGAAACTGGTATCGACACTAAATTTATCCCATAAAGAATGGCTGAGATACAGAAAACTCGGTATCGGAGGTTCCGATGCCGGAGCAGTCTGCGGCCTCAATCCCTATGCAGGCCCCATAAGTGTCTATTACGACAAGATCAGAGAGGACACAGAGGAGACTGACAATGAATCCATGAGACAGGGACGTGATCTGGAAGACTATGTGGCCCGGAGGTTTATGGAAGCCACAGGAAAGAAGGTCAGGCGCTCCAACGCCATGTACCAGAGCGAAGAGCACCCGTTTATGCTGGCTGATCTTGACCGTCTGGTAGTCGGAGAAAACACCGGTCTGGAATGCAAGACGGCCAGCGCATACAATGCGGATAAGTGGAAGGATGACAACATTCCCGCCCACTACCAGATTCAGTGTCATCACTACATGGCTGTAACCGGGGCGAAAGCGTGGTATCTGGCCGTCGTTATACTTGGCCGGGAATTTAAGTATGTAAAGATCAGCCGGGATGAGGCGGTTATCCGGGATTTAATCCAAGTTGAATCAGACTTCTGGAATAACCATGTCCTTGCAAAAGTCATGCCGGAGCCGGATGGTTCCGATATCTGTGATGCGGTTATCCGGCAGTACTATCCGTCGGCCAGCCGGGAGACGATTGTGCTTCCGGACCGCTTTAATATAAAGCTGGAAAGAAGAGAAACCCTGCAGGAGATGATTGACCGTCTGGAAACGGAAAAGAAGCAGATTGAACAGGAAATCAAGCTGTTTATGCAGGAAAATGAAACCGCCGCAGGGAGCCGTTACCGTGTGACCTGGAGCTGTGTGGATTCAACCAGGCTTGATACGAAGCGGCTGAAGGAAGAACACCCTGACATTTACCAGAACTATGCAAAGACCAGCCATACAAGACGTTTTACTGTAAAGGCAGCTTAGGAAGAGAGACCATGAAGGACAGAGAAAAAGGATGGAAAAGCCATCCGGAACGAAAGAAAGGGGAGAATCATCATGGCAAATGATATCAGAGGCGAGCTGGCAAGGCGGGCTTCGGGAACAGAAACACAGGCGGTAAAGCTGACGAAAAACATGAGCATCCCGGATATGATTAAGGCACTGGAGCCGGAGATTAAGAGAGCGCTGCCGACAATCCTTACGCCGGAACGTTTTACACGGATTGCGCTGTCGGCGATCAACAACACGCCCAAACTGGCGGAATGCAGCCCGATGAGTTTCATTGCAGCCCTGATGAATGCAGCACAGCTTGGGTTAGAACCGAACACGCCTCTTGGACAGGCATTTTTAATCCCGTATAAAGTGAAAGGCAGCCTGGAATGCCAGTTTCAGATTGGATACCGGGGAATGATTGATCTGGCCTATCGGAATGAGCGGGTCCAGAGCATCGAGGCCCATACCGTGTATGAAAATGACGTATTTGAATATGAGCTGGGGTTAAATCCCCGTCTGGTACATATCCCAACGATGGAGGAACCGGGAGACCCCATTGCGTTTTACGGTATTTTCCGTCTGGATAATGGCGGGTTCCGTTTTGAGGTGATGAATAAAAATGCCATTGATGCGTACGCCGCCCGATATTCGAAGGCGTATGACAGTGCCTCCAGTCCATGGAAGAACAATTATGAAAGCATGGCCTGTAAAACAGTGCTGAAACAGCTCTTAAAATATTCCCCCATGAAGTCCGAGTTTCAAAAGGCGGTCAGCATGGATGAGTCGGTCAAGACGGAGCTGTCGGTTGATATGTCGGAAGTACAGAATGTGAACCTGATTGAGGAAACGCAGGAGGATGCGGCATAGCCTGGAGCAGGGAGCGGATGCAGCCAGAAATAACATAGTTAAACATAAAAGAACAATCCCCATGGAACAGGAATCCATGGGGATTTCTGTAATATGAAAAAAGAATATGAAACAATAAGAAGAGATCAGTGCCGTAAGTGAATCGGCGGAATGGAGATAAAAATGAGAAAAGAGAATAGGAATACATATGAGAAGTTTGTTGAATGCTTTAAGAATGAAATAAGCCGCCTGACGGAAGGCTGGAATGCTGCAATTACATTACAACCTTCAGCAGGAGATGATTCGGAAGATTATCTGTTAGTAGAAATGCATGGAGAAAACGGAAAGCATGTACAGAGATTCCATATGTGGGAACTGTATCAGGATTTGGAAAACGGGGAATTTACCCTGGAGGAAATCTTCAGCCAGACTGCAGAGATGCTGGACTGCTGCAAAGAGGCCGAGAAGGTCAGTCCGCTTGATAAAATTCAGGACTATCAGGAAATCCGCAGTCATCTGATTGTACGCCTGTTAAACTATGACCGCAATGAGGAGAGGCTGAAGGAAGGAGTTTATGAACGGACCGGAGACATTGCATTAGTTCTGTATGCTAATATTGGAACCATTAAGGGACGGTATATCAGCAGTATGATTCCTTACCGTGCGTTTTCAGAATGGAAACAGCCAAAGGAAGAGGTTATGGCGGCTGCGCTGAAAAACACATATGATTTATTTCCGCTGGGCGTGATATCGCTTAGTCATTTGGAGGATATCATACAGGGGAATGTTTATGCCTTTATGGAAGATGAGGAGCTGCCGTTTGATCTGGAAGGAGGTTATGGGGTCTTTCTGACCAATACCAGTCAGATGAACGGTGCCGTTTCCATCTTTCTGCCCGGGGTGGCAAAGAAACTGGGAGAACGGATGAATGGAGATTTTTATATAGCATTCACCAGTGTTCATGAGGCGGTTCTTCACAAAGTCGGAACGGTGGAGGTTGCACGGATTCAGGAGAGCTTAATGGGCATGAATTCAGAGGTGGATGTGGAGGAGGACTTTCTTTCTGAGCAGGTGTACCGTTACAGCGGAGAAAAAGATAAAATCGAGGCTGTGAAGCTTTAAAACTGAATATGTCCACAAAGGGGTAAACCTTTGTGGACACACGAAAAGATATCTGTGGAAAGCAATTCGTAAATATGGTATGATGGTGGCAGAGCATGAGCAGACGAAGAAAATGAGAAAGAAGGTCGTGCGTATGGAAGAAAGAAGAACTTTACCGATCGGAAATGATAATTTCAGGAAATTACGAGAGAATGGCGCTTATTATGTGGATAAGACACTGATGATAAAAGAGTTTATCGAGACGAAGGATGAAGTGGCGCTTGTTGCCCGGCCGCGCAGGTTCGGAAAGACGTTAAATATGACCATGCTCCGCGAATTCTTTGACATTACGGAAGACAGCCGGGAGATTTTTGAGGGGCTGGCAATTATGGATACGGAATATGCCGATCAGATCAATTCCCGTCCGGTTATCTTTTTTACCTTTAAGGATTGCAAAGGTGCAACCGCAGATGAATTAATGTTTATCGTCAAGCAAACTGTGTATCAGGAATACTTGCGGTATGAAAAGCTGTTACGGGATAAGATGGATAAGAACGCTTTTGAAACAAGGGATTTTTATGAAATGATCGAAATTTTAAGAGACCCGCAGGCGAATCAGGGACAGTATTCTCTCTCTATCCAGCGTCTGACCCAATTCGTGAAGACTGGTTATGGTATTGCGCCGATTCTGTTGATCGATGAATATGACCAGCCGATTATGAGCAGCTACGAATACGGTTATCACGACCAGCTTGGGCCGTTTTTTTCTAATCTTTATGGGAGTGCCATGAAGGGAAATCCATCATTGGATCAGGCGTTGATTACGGGAG
>ENA-OPRK01000012-OPRK01000012.1-human-gut-metagenome-genome-assembly--contig:-NODE-12-length-187675-cov-69.835817_pt1 | contig 187675 bp, 157 predicted proteins | sample MGYA00241793_ERZ501877 | MGnify/ENA primary metagenome ERZ501877 (study PRJEB25962, sample SAMEA1966253) | human gut metagenome | biome: human gut; feature: human-associated habitat; material... | reverse complement strand
TGAAATGGGCGGAAGGGCACATCGGTAATTTTGAAGAACAAGACGGCAGAAACGCCATCAATCAGGCTTGTGTCCAGATGGCCTTGTCGCGCTTTACCTTGCGTGAAGGTACCTGGCGGAAATATCATGGTCTGAATGATGCAGACAAATACCTCACGGAATGCGTACGGGTATCGAAAGAACTGATAAACAAATATCCGGAACTCTATACCGGTACAGACGGTCAGCCGGCTGCCGGCTATGGCGAACTGTGGACATCGCCCAGTCTGGCCAATGTGCCGGGCGTGATTCTGTACAGAGAGTACAAGACCGACTTCCTGACCTCCATGTTCAATTTCCGCGAACGGAATGACCAGGCAGTCTATCAGCTGTCACAAGATATGGCTGATATGTATCTGACCAAAAACGGACTTCCCATAACCAATGCACAGAATACACAGTACAAGGGAGCCAGCAAGGACATCTACGACATCTTTACCGACCGAGACCCGCGTATGTATCATACGGTGACTCCTCCTTACTCTGTCATTCAGGGAGGTACCGATAAACCGGCTGAAAACCCTAACTGCAGCTGGGGATATGATACCCGTGACCCTAAATACCGCAAGTTCATCGATATCATGGGGGCAGATGTGACGGTAGCTAACCCAGGCAAGGCCGGGCAGATGAAACGTTTGCCCATCAGCAACTGGAATGCAGGTAATCTGATCAAGAAAATGCCTAACCTTAGGGGGGACAACGGACCTTGCAGTACTGCATCGGGCTATTATCTGTGGAAAAACTACAATGGCTGGGAATTGAGCAACAACAATTCAGCCATGTGCGATTCTGACAAGCCTATCTTTAAGGTAGAAGAAGCAATTCTGAACTATGCCGAGGCTGCTTGCGAACTCGGGCAGTTTGACCAAGCTGCAGCCGACATCTCTATCAATCGCCTTCGTAAACGTGCCGGTGTAGCCGACATGGAAGTGGCCAAGATTGACGCCTCGTTCGACCCGAACCGTGATAAGGGCAACAACCCTCACTGGTCCGGTGAAATGCCTGACTATGAAGTAGAACCACTTTTGTGGGAAATCCGCCGTGAGCGCATAGTGGAATTGATGGGGGAAGGTTTTGGTTTCTATGATGTACGTCGGTGGGCCAAAGCACCTTATTTCATCAACCGTCAGGAAAAAGGCATGTGGTGGAGTATGGACGATCCTCTCTATACGGCCAACACCAATGGTATCCTGAATACCAAAACAGGCTTGAAAGATGAAACACTCCGGGAAGGTTACATCTACGTTCAACCCAGTCCAAAAGTGGAAGGGAAGGGATGGATTGACAAATACTACTTGTATTGTGTACCTACCGAACAACTTTTGCTGAACAAAAATCTAACCCAAAACCCGGGATGGCCTACGGTTAATGAATAGCTTATACAGAAGTCGGAGCAACTTGACAGATGGAGTATTGTTCCGACTTCTGCTTGTTACCCGACTAATTTTTTCTATCACCGTTGCTCAGCATACCTTGAACCCGCATTTCCTGGTGACACTGCCGGGGAAGTGAGATAAATGGAGATTCTATTAAGAATATTGCTTCAGAAGAACTATTGGGCTACCTTACTCATTTCTTTGTGTACTATTCTGCGAAACTCCTCACTTTTTGCAAAAATTCCTATCTGTTCGCCTTTGCACATATCGTAAATTATAAATGTTTTTACGATACAACCGACGGTCATCTCTCCCTTCCGGTCAGAAGATCGGTTCCCAGCCTTTCCAGTTCCTGGATAATGGCCTTCCTGGGATTTACTACGAACCGGTACAGACGGCAGACATTCATGTACAGCCGCCTTTCCTCCTTGAATTCCCCGTGCAGGATCTCACGCTTGATTCTCGATACAGTCTCGTTCCGCAGCTCGTTCCTTGCCTTCCATTCCCCGGAATATTCCTTCAGGCCCTCATCCTTGGACCGGCAGTAAGGGAAGTAGCCATACCGCTGGTTGAACCTGGAGGCGCACCGGGCGGACCACTGGGAACGGTCAAAGCCGACCACCACATCCCTGCCGTCAAGAACCTGCCGGTTTCCCCTGCTCTTGGACAGCGGGGAAAGGGACACGGTCTGGGATCTGTCCATGCGGGAGACGATAATATGCACATGCAGCTGCAGTCCCGGCTTTCTTTCACCGGCTTTTGCCTTGCCGGCTTCCACCTCGGGATCATCGCCTTTATAGTGGCGTTCTGTTTCCACACGCCCATACCATACCAGATCGTCACCGGATCTGATTTTCTCCCGGTAAAAATTACGGGCATATTCATCCATGCACTCACGGGTGAGCCGTTTCATTTCAGCCAGGACTTCTTTCTGTTGCTCCGGGGAGAGCTCCGGGAATTCGCCGGTCTTTTCCCCGGTCACTTTTTCAATGAGGTGCTGCTGCTCCTCACCGCTGGGATTGATGGTGAGCATATAGAACTTGTCGTCGTTCCTTTTCAGTGTCCTGTGGTTGTTGTCCATATGATACATGACGGTCAGAGGGGTCACATAATCCTCTTTCTGTGAGAAAAAATTATCATAATAAGTACGCTCCTCCTTCAGCTCCTTGCTGAGATATTCCACCAGCTGCACGCATTTTCCCTTGTTGTCCGACACGCCCGGAGTATTTACAGGCCGGTGGACTTTACAATACATATTCCTCGTTGATCTTCTTGATGAGCAGCTGCAGGGTGCTGACGGGAATCTTGACGTCATCACAGAATTTCACCTTCGGGAACTTGTCCGGATTGAGCTGGAATTTTATCAGTTCTGCCAGCCTGCGGAGCTTCTCCCGTTCTTTTTCCACATCCGCCGGGGAGCCCTCCCCGTACTCCGCCAGCTGTTGCTGGAGCTTCCTGTTCCTTTCCTGCAGATCGTGCATCTCATTCATCAGCCTTGCATAGTCCGGGGATTCATGGAGGCCGCCTCCCATGCCGGCCAGTTTTTCAAGAATGGGCTTGAAAATGTCACGTTCCTGGGACTTTACTATTCTGACAAGATCCTCAACTCTCTTTTCCACCAAAGCCGTCGGATTCCTTGAGGCATAGCGTGGATTGTACCCGGTCACTTCAAAAAAAGTGAGCATTCTGTCAATGACAACATTTGGAGTGTCGCCTCCCTGAAAGATTTCCAGTCTTTTCTTCACACTTGGGGAAACCCTGACCACTTTGGTTGATATTTCCTTACCTGTACTCATTTCCGTTACATTTTTTAATTCTGAAACAAAGGTAATTCAAATGCATTCCGGATTCAAGTGTGACACCTACTTTTCGGAGGTAATATATTATAATATTCTGAAAATTAGTAAAATAGTAGAACAGTTACAAAAAAAACAACGCGAAGTTAACGACGGGAGACGCTATAAATCAATATTTTGGCAGATTTTTGTTAACGAAGTGTAACACCAATGTTTACAGAAGACATATATAATATACTAATAATCAACGCTATGCGTCGATTCATGTTCACGTGTGCGGGAACTCCTCTTGCTCTTCCTTATCAGGAATTCACTAAGGGGATGAACCCCTTAGCCCCCCGATAAGGAAGGGCAGCGTGGCATGTCCGGAACAAGGCGTTTTTAGGGGAGGTCCATCCCATGAAAAGAAATGACATGCAGAAAAGGGGAAAACGTATAGAGGAAATGACGGGCATGTGGAAAAATCCCCATGAAAGAAGGAAAAACGGCTCATGGAAATACCGGATACAACTTTTAGCAGAAGCAAAACAAAGCTAACACGCTGATAAATAGCATGATAAAACTTGGATATTCGAAGAAAAATCATTACCTTTGATATGTGATAATAAAGGAGATAACATCTTATGAATGAACAAATTAGAACCATTTTAGCCGAGGACGGTACAAAGACCTCGAAAATCAGAAAACTTCTGCTGCTCGGACTCACCCACCGTGAAATTGCCAATCTTGTAACCCGTGGAAACCGTGGGTTTGTATGGAATGTCTACAAGAGAATGAGGGACGAGGGGCTGATCGTATCCGCAGGGACTCCCACCGCCACCACCACACCCGAACTTGATTATTCTTTCAGAAGGAAATTCGGTGTCGAGATAGAAGCCTATAACTGCACATGCCAGCGGCTCGTACGCGAGCTGACGGAAGCGGGAATCGAGGTGGCCTCGGAAAGATACAACCATGACCTCCGTCCGCACTGGAAACTGGTAACGGACAGCAGTCTGAACGGGAATGACACATTCGAACTCGTAAGCCCCATACTGGAGGGAGAGGACGGACTGGAGAAGCTGGAGAGGGTCTGCTGGGTGCTGGACTCCTGTAATGTCAAGATTAATGGAAGCTGCGGATTGCATGTGCACATGAATGCGGAGGACTTCAACATCACTACATGGCGGAACCTGCTGCTTTCCTACAAGCATGCCGAAGCGGAAATAGACAAGTTCATGCCAGCCTCGCGCAGGGGCGGCAGCAACACTTACTGTGGCTCCCTCATCCAGTTTCCCGATGAGCGGATACGCTCGGCACGAAACATCAGGGAACTTCAGGGGCTGTTCCCCAGCAGGTATATGAAAGTGAACCTTCAAGCCTATTCACGCCACAGGACGGTAGAGTTCCGCCAGCATTCGGGAACCATCAGTTTTACAAAAATAGAAAATTGGGTGTGTTTTCTCGACAGAATGATTACCTTTGCATCCGTGGGTTCTCTGCCTGCAGGAATCAGACTGGAAGATTTTCCTTTCCTGGGAGAGAAACAAAAGTTGTATTATAAATTAAGAACAAAAAAATTAGCCGTATGAATAATATGAACAAGAAGACATATATGTTGCCTGGTGACGAGCGTATCGTTGCCGGCAACGCCGAAGAGTTTGTGCATGAACTCCGTGTGGGCAGCTGGATGGATTCCGACTGTACCGACGAGCAGTATATGCACAATTTTGCCGAACGTTATGTGGTGCAGGCCGGGGTGAGGATTGCCACCGATACTCCGGAGAAATTCCTATCCGATCTCATACGGACAGGATATGCAAAAGAAATATAACGGACGGCTCTCCTTTATTATTACCGTGTCCCCATTTTCCTTTCAAGGGAAAGTGGGGATTTTTTATAGAAACAAGTAACTTGCATATAAAACTTCAGGCAATGATTTACTTTTTTTCTATTATTATACATATATACTTTTTAAGTAAATTGCAGAATACCGTTCACCTCCCTGCCAAACGTTTTCCCCCGTACATTTCTCAAGGAGGGCGGCATTGTCTTTGGTAAAAAAGGTACGACAGTTCCGGGAATGGCAGTCTGAAGAATAGTACCCGTCCCCGCTACAGTTCACACCCGATAAAAAATAACCTTGTTCTCACTTTTATCCGGAATGAATGTTTTTTCAAGTACGGCCGTTCCGTATATCCCGCCCAATGCGGGGAATTCTTATCCATGCATGTAATTTGTAACTTTACCAGCAGGAAAATGGAAAATGTGAATACAGCACTTTTCCGGGGATGCCTATCTTTGCCGGCTCAAAAAGACAGACATCATTATGATAACAACGAGCCGATTTTTTAAAGAGAAACAGTATATGTGGTACAAGGTTAGAGAGCTTCAGTCAAAAGGATTAAACAAGACACAGATCGGGAAGCACCTGGGAGTGGACAGAAGCACCGTGCGGAGATATCTGCAGATGTCCCGGGAAGATTTTGTAAGGCGGCGGAATTCGCATCGCAAATACACGCTGAAACTGGCAGGATACGAGGAGTATGTGCGGGGGACTCTGGAGGAATATCCGTATATATCGGCCGCAAGGATACATGACTGGCTTAAGGAATGCTATCCGGATTTCCCGGAAGTGTGCGACAAGACCGTATTCAATTTTGTAGAAAAGGTGCGCTGCAAATATGGCATCGGAAAGAAGTCGGAGGCCAGGATACGCAGGGACTATGAGAAACTGCCGGACACCCCCTACGGGGAGTATGCGCAGGCGGATTTCGGGGAGAAATGGATGTCAGCGGGAAACGGCAGAAGCACGAAAGTCTATTTTTTTGCGATCGTCCTGGCACGTTCACGTTACAAGTTCACCTTTTTCGCCCGCCGCCCTTTCGACACGGAACTCGCCATCTATGCACATGAGTGTGCTTTTGAGTATTTCGGAGGGAAACCGGAAAAGATCCTTTATGACCAGGACAGGGTGCTGATCTCCCGGGAGAACCTGGGGGACCTGATGCTGACAAGGAAGTTCCAGACGTTTGTCAGGGAGCAGCATTTCCAGCCGGTGTTCTGCCATAAGGCCGATCCCGAGTCAAAAGGCAAGGTCGAGAACGTAGTGAAATATGTGAAGGAGAACTTTCTGGTGGCACGTGTGTTCCGTGATATTGACAGTCTGAACAGGGAGGCCCTCGAATGGCTTGAAAGGACGGGGAACGGGAAGGTGCACGGGACCACCCGTCTTGTTCCCCGGGAAGAGTTTGCCGTGGAGAAAGGCTTTCTCATGCCCTATCATGGGACGCCACAACCACCGCAGGAGGAGATGAGGGAATACCATGTACGCAAGGACAATACAGTGCAGTACAGGGGGAATTATTACAGCCTGCCATGCGGAACTTACCGGAGCGGGCAGACAACCGTCTGGCTGCAGGAAACGGAAGGGAATGTGGAGCTGTACAACAAGGATACGGGGAAACTCATCTGCCGGCATGCGCTCTGTACCAGAAAGGGAAGGACCGTTTATGACGACTCCCACAGAAAACCGAGAAACGCCGGAGTGAAGATAGCCGAACGCATCCTTGTCCATGTGTCGGGCAACAGGGAGGTGGCCATGTGGATGGATAATCTGAAAAGGAGGAAGGAACGTTATTACAGGGATAATCTGGAGGTGATCCTGCGCATAATTCCCGGATATGACAAGAATACACTGATAGAGGCCATACGGATATGTCTGGACAAAGGCATCTATAACGGGGATTCGGTTAAAAGCCTGTGTGAATATGTGTGCAGGGGAAAGGAAAATGGAACAGAAATATACGGACTGGAGGATCACCTGCCCCGACAAGGCGGATTGATACAGTCTTATAACGAAATACTCAGGGATTATGACAAGACATAAGAAGGAACTCATGGAATGTGCACGTATGCTCAAGCTGGGCAATCTGACCGAACATCTGGAAGAACTGCTGCATCAGGCCCAGGAAAAGCAGCTGACCTATCCGGAGTTTCTACTCGCCTGCCTCAGGGAGGAGGTCCGGACCAGGGAGAACCGGAAATATTTGTGCCGTTTGAAAGCGGCCGGGCTTCCTGCAAGGCATGATCTGGACCGTTACGACTTTACCCGGACGGAAGGAATCGACTCCAGAAAGCTGCGCGAACTGCGCGAGCTGGTATGGGTGGGACAGGCATACAACCTGCTTCTAGCAGGCGGTTCCGGAACAGGAAAGACCTATATTGCCGCCGGACTTGTCCATGAGGCGGTGAAAGCCGGATACAGGGCATATATGGTTACGCTGGAGGACCTTCTGACCTGTCTGAAGACAAGGGATGTTTCCAGGCATGCGATGAAAACCTACAAACGGATCATGAAGGCACAGCTGCTGGCCATTGACAATGCCACACTCTTTCCCTTGAAAAGAGAAGATATCATGTTGCTGTTCAAACTGGTGAATGAGTTTCAGGAAAAGACATCGCTTATCGTTACAGCCAACTACTCCCTTACAGAGTGGCTGGCAATACCGGGAGAGGAAGCTGTCGCAGCGGCATTGCTTGACAGACTGCTCTACTGTTGTGAGATTATACAACTGTCAAGAAACAGCTATCGGATGGAAAACAGGAAAACAATTTTTAGCAATCGGAGTGAAGATACGGACACTTTAAAAGAGTTAACAACTGTAAAGTAATATCCTGCTAAAAGTGGGATATATTAAATTACATAAAAATGAGGTGTGTAAATTTGCAAGGTACATTATTGAAGGAGTATAATTTACGCCTTGATATAAATCTATCGCTTCTATCCGCCCCCGTTCACGCAAACTAAATTTGTCACCTATTAAAATATTCTTTCCACCATTTAAAATTAATGGATAACAAAAACGCCCACCTTTTCCTATTGATTTGAAATGACATCTTACAATAGAAGAATATATTACATTTCTCAGATGCCATACTTCATGCATAATTTTCTCTGTAAAAACGAAAGATAACAGAAAACCTATAAAATTCAATAAAAACCTAAACATATTTTGTTATTGTTGAAAATATATACATGCATACAGAATTCTTTAATTTGCATTGGATCAATATATACCCTACCCATGCTATAAAAGAATAAAGAATGAACCATAAAAAATTCTTTTCCATACTCCCCAAAAACATACAGACATAGACCAAAGGAAAAATAAATGAAGCACAACACGATTTTTTTAAGCACCGCCAACTTATTGAATATAACTTCAATTTATATACATAATAAACACATGTAGCAGAAACCATTATTTCACCTATTACAGAAGCCCACGCAGCACCACGAGCTCCCATGGAAGGTATTAATATAACATTAAATAAAAGATTAAAGATGACGCCACAGACTGTTGCAATCAAATATCTTGATTCAAAAGAAGCTGTTGTCATTACCTGTATCCCTAAAAAATAAGAAAAGTTACTGACTACAAATAATACTGAACATATTCTTAGGGGCAATGTAGCTTCCCCAAAAGACTGACCAAAGAAGAATAGAATAAACAAATCAGCAATACAAAGGAAATAAGCCATTAATGGCCAAGAGCAAAAATTAATAACGTCAAAAGCACAATCCAACATTTTTCTATATTCAACGACATTGCCTATATTGTTGCAATAAGACAAACGAGGTAGCATAACCATTCCCAAAGATGTCATAATAGGCATTAGTATTCTAACAGATTTTATTGCTGATGAATATATGCCCAGTTCATAGAATGAAGACATAAATCCTAACATTACTGTATCTATCATCAAATAAATCTGCATAGCAAGGGAAGAGAAGAAAAATAAAACGAGTCCTTTTAAATTTACTTTACAGTCGCTTAAATCCAATCGAATAGAGAATCCTTCTTTTATAAAAAAGTAGATGTTTATTATATAATTAATTAAAAAAGTCAGAGAGTTAAGTAGTACGTAAATAATTAAATCACTTTTGTTTTTCACTAAACATAACAATCCTATCAATAAAACTAATTTTACAAATACGGAACGGAGGGAAATCAATTTAAATTTCTCCAATCCACTATAAAACCAATTTATGTCTAATGCTGAAAAATAAAGAGGAATTCCTGCTATGAACAGCAAACACCTTATTTCGGTCAATTGTTGAATGCCAAACAGAGATAATAAAAAAATAAATGACACAAATATCGATGAAATAATATTTATTGTAAACAACCGATTAAATAATCGATTACAAGATCGTTTATTGTCTTTTAATTTAGCTATTTCTCTACTTCCAAAAAGCGTCTTGCCTAAAGCCGCAAATAACACAAAATATTCAACCAAGGTTGTTACAAAACTGAATTCTCCAATCTGATCAACGCCTAAAATCCGACTTACATATGGAATTGTAATTATTGGGAAAGCTATGTTTGAGATATTTAAGAGTATATTATATAGAAAATTTTTCTTTATTGACATAAGCTAAGCAATCATCTGTTTATACAGTAAAGAAGACTCTTATCTATTAGAAAAAATTAAAGATGCAGTCTTTCACTAGAGATCAAAACTGGCTAAAATGCTAATCAAACGATTATTTTCATCCCTATTCTTCACCGCTATACGGATATAATTCTTTCCTCCAAAAGCTTTCTTCGTCCCGCAATCCTTTATCAGGATATTCCGATCCAAAAGCAACCTACTCAACTCGGCAGAAGTATATTTACCGGTAATCTCACATAAGAAATAGTTCGCCTGAGAAGGAATCACACGCAAAAATGATATATCCTGCAAAGAAAGAAAAAAACGGTTACGTTCCTGCAAGAACTTGCCGCACGCTTTCTTGTAGTCCGATTCATATTTACCGAATATCTGCATATAAAACTCTGCAAATGAATTTATGTTCCAAATGGAAACATCCTTTTTGAGGAAAGCGACCAACGACTTATCGGAACTTGCCAATACCCCCAAACGCAGTCCGGGAACGCCATAGGACTTGGAAATACTCTTCATCACCACCAAGTGAGGATATTGTTCTAGAATTTCATTATACAGCAAGGAACTGTTCAGGCCATCCTCCGCAAAATCAACAAAAGATTCGTCCACTATCAGACGGATGGAGCGGAAACCTGCCCATTCGCACAAGGAAAGAAGCTCGGTATATGGAATGAAATTGCCGGATGGATTATCAGGATTGACTATCAACAAGGAATCTATCTTCTTGTCCGAATAATAAGACATGACATCCGAAGCCCTATAGGAGAAATCAGGATTGGAAGGAATATAGACAACCACCTCCTGCTTGTTACATCTGTTAGGATACTCTTCGAATGTGGGATATATCACACCTATGGTACCCGGCAAATATTCCATCAGGCTCTTTATTAGTTCTGCAGCACCATTGCCCACACAAACATAATCTGGGTTCACCCCAAAATATTTCCCTATCAAAAGGCTGTTGACGGACATTCCTGAGGGATATTCCGTCAGCAGGACATCAAAGTTCGCCTTGATTTCGTCACGCATACGTTGGGTAGGGAAAAAGGGGTTAACCAAATAGCAATAATCCAGCAAAGCAGGAAAACGCCAATATCCTCCATAGCGTTTCTGGTAACGGGACAATTTGATGACCGAATTCGCAAAAAGGGTCTCCGCAATGTCCAAGTCCTGAACATCGTCTATCTCATACCATTTCTGCCCGTCCAACGGCAAAGCCTTCAACTCGCACTTATCCAGCAAGGTAATTACCCGAAGGACCTGTTCATAATATTCATTGTTACCCAACGCTTTCGTATAGGCTTCCAAAAATGGAACGTAATGGGTACGTGAAAACTCCTTGCTGAACTTATAGATATTGACCGTCTTGTAATAACAATCCACATCACTGTACTTGAAAGCTTTCTTAGGAATGAAATTTACAATGTTGTTTTCATCGTCCAAACGAACCATGGTACCGTCCATCCAAGTTTCATACTTGGCGACCAAAGCCAAGTTGGGATAAGGATCATTCAATATCATCGGGAACAAAGTATCATCAAAAATCAAGTCAGATTCAATCAGCAATGTATCATCCTCTTGAAGTTCCTTTTTCGCCAAAGAAAGTGAATAGATATTGTTTGTCTTGTCATAAATGGAATTTTCGATATATTGAATAGGTAATCCCTGATAATCAAAACCTAAATATTCTTTTAATTTTTCGCCTTTATAACCGATTACTAATATGACTTTTGACAATGGAAAATGAGATAATTGTCCCAAAACACGATCTATCAATGGAATGCCATTCACTTTAACCATACATTTTGTATTATCTTTGGTCAGGTTTCCCAAACGCTTGCCCATTCCGGCTGCTAATATAATTGCTTGCATAACTTATTTATAAAGTATCATGTATTTACTAACTTCTTAATATCTAAAAGCCAACACAAAGAGGACTGATAACATTCAATCGCAATAATTTGAATTGTCAATTATTTTAGCTGACTTAGCCTTTATCTGTTTAGGCGGACTGGATGACGGCGGAACAACGCCGAAAGACACTCGGACGGAAGCACAAAAGGCTACGCTAAGAAAACTGATTGAACAACTGCATCAACGTTATCCCAAGGCACTGATTGTAGGCCATCATGACTTGAATCCGCAAAAAGCCTGTCCATGTTTCCATGTCACAGCTGAATATATAGACTTGCAACCTTAGTTGCGTCTGTAGTCTTATCTGCCATCCATCGTCCTGCAAGGAATGTATGGATGGCTTTAATTAAACTAATCAATTTTTTCAAACGGAAACGCATGAAGATAGCTCACTGCCACCGTCATATTGCCAAAAGCGAATACCAGCCTTGTATTGCGGTGCAAACGCATGATACATCCCTCTTTCCCCCGAAAGACACCACCGGTAATACGGATTCGTTGCTTTTTCTGAAGATAGTCCTCCAAAGGCCGGTTCATCAGCTCGATATTGTAAGGCATGGATTCATACAGATAGATAAATTCCTCCATCTGACGTTGAGGAATTACCGCCGCACGGTGTGTGTTATAGTCCGTCACCAGATACTGGCGGGGAAGCATGGCAGACAGAATACATTCCAACTGCCCCAAGGGAGCACATACAAACAGCCAACCGTTGCCTTCAATCCCTTTCTCATTCGTCAACGTATTCAGTTTCTGAGTGGAGCCGGTAGCAAAAGCCTCTTTCACCACCCGGGCAGAGTCACGGCGAGCGGTATATTCCTCTTTGGTATAAGCACATTGCTCGAAACGTTTCCTATGATCGGTGGCAGTGTAAGAAAACACCTTGAAGCAAAAGAATCTCTCTTCTACGGTACCTGATGGTGTACGAAGCCGAACAGCTTTCCTGCCACTGAAAACACTGATATAGCGTTTCAGTTCTTTGTTGGAAAGATACAGATAATACCAGCCGAGTTCAGGGTATTCTTTTCCTATTCCCGCCATTGGCGTGATTCCTTCATTTGACCCCAGGTCTGAGCCGGAAGCGATTGAACTGCAGAGCAGTAACTTAGGCGCTTCGCCCGTTATGTCTTGATTTGAAAGGAACGCTTGATTTTCAAGCTCCATACTATTTTCTGTTACCATCAAAACATTACTTTTTATATATGTCTTTTTGGGGTTCTCTTAGTAAGAGAACCCCAAAAAGACATATACTGCTGACAATAAGATATTTACGAATAATCAGAGATGGATAATTTGCAAACAAATATCATAAGAATCCTTATCAGAGACTGATTCCTGAATAAAAGATTTCCGTATTTGAATTATTATAGCTACATTTGCAGCGGAATGGGGTTCTCTTACTAAGAGAACTCCATTTTTTTTATTCTAACAGATTCATTTTCAAGATAGATCCAAGAAAGACCAAAAAGGAACACATAAATTCCTTTTCCGCACTCATTAAAAGAACAAATGATAAAACGCAAAAGCGGCCACTTACGATAAAAATCGAAAGTGACCGCTAAAAAGAGATTTATTTCTCTAATATAAGGATCTAACAGTACGGAGTTACTTCACCACAAATCCTCTCTTATCCAGATAAGCTTTGAATTTATGCAAATATTCTTCATCCGGACCATCAAAGAAGGATACACCGGATGCCCCGTTATTGTACGCTTCATCCAGCGCCTCTTCAAAATTGTCCTTAATATCACCAAACATCAGTCCGGCATATATCTTGGCACGCCCATTCACCGTTTCAACGCTTTCCTTTACCGAACGCCCGATCCATTCAGGACCTTCATAATAGAATTTATTATAAATCATCGGATAATAAGCATCCAACGTCCATTCTCCCCAATCTTGGCGTACCATCTTACGAGCCATGGACGGCCCCGGGAACACTGCGGCAGAAATAGCTTTATGATCGGCTTTCACCGCTTTGGTAATGGCATCCACCACACGAGTGATGGCATCCAGACGGAAATTGATCCAACTCTGGTTTTCCATCGGATACTTTAACTCCAACGGATCCTGTCCTGTTTTAGCTTTAAACAATTCACGGCAGACATCACAATAACAATAGTCATATTCCGGCAACTCTTCTTTCTGCTCTATACCATAGTTTTTCCATAGGCTGACAGGCAAGATTACATCCGGCATACGGACATAATCCAGATGAACACCATCCACATAAGGCTTATGGGCTTCCTTTACATAGTCTTCTGCCAGATACTCTGCCACACCTTGGTGATTAGGGCACAAGAAGCGATAATAATCCACGTAGGCCGGTTTGTCGTGACAAGACTCGCCTTTACGATTCACGGCATACCAGTCGGGATGCTTGTCCAGCAGTTCCCTGCGGTTCATCGTCCATTTCCAATAATGTGCCTCCAGTCCGGCTTCTTTGCAAAGACGATAAATATTTTCATTGTATCCCTCGAACATGACACCCGAAATACCACATTCTTTCAACAACGCAAACCATTTTTTCCATTCGGCATCCGAACGGTTATTCAGACGCATCCACAACCAGTTTTTAACTTCACGGGCAGGTATCTTTTCTGTCCGGAAACGTCCTTCATTATTTATCACATAACGGACTCCTTCAGCAGGATTGGTTATAGCTATCTGATAGGTGTTCTGAGTCGCTTCCACCGCAATCCGGGCATCAGCCGGAAGATCTTTCAACTCTTTATCAGTCAAAAAGAATTGTTCTGTGGCACGCAAGTAGTTATGTTGTTTACTATAATTATCCTGCTGTGCGTAGAACATAGCCCATAGCAGTTTATAGATAGCCTGATTGTACGGATAAACCAACTCATCCTGCGAGGTTCCCACTTGCTTGTCTACGAAATAAAGATATCCCCAACGGTCGGGCATGTGCATATCAATTCTTCCGGTAGGAGTCCATACCCAGTTTTCCTCAGGTCCTTTCTCCTTCAGCCACTGTACACGCGAGAAGTTGATGTGCCAGGTGTTGCCGGCCTTCAACGGATTGTTAAAGTTCATGGTCAGCGCCTGATGAGGAATGGCCATTTCCACACTCCAATACTTATCTTTATCTTTTGATTTATTCAGTGTACCTTCACAATGGATGGCGGTCTTCAATCCGGGGCAGTCCCATTGCACCATGAAATTTCCACCCGAACGATAAGGTTTGTCCAGCATCAGGTCGAAAATCACGCCACGCGCATTGATTTCTATTTCAAAATAATTGTGTCCGTCGCTATCCGGATCGATAAATACTTCAAAGTCATTGTCATAATAGATGATGGTATCACGCTGGGTAAGACGTGCCTTGATATCCTCTTCTTGAAGAACAGCTCCTACATATAAATATTCATCATCCCACAGCATCTTGGCTATAGTTTCATATTTGGGAGTCGGGAATCCTTCGCCGCTTATATCTACAAACGGGGCGGTAGGCGCCGCCTTCTTCCAAGAACTTTCATTCAGTTTACCATCTATTTTCAACTTTCCATCCGGACGATAACATACATAAGTACGCGGTTCGGTCAGAAAACGTTCATATTGTTCAAAAAGGCTTTGTGCCATTGCCGGAAAAGTAACCAGCAGAAGCAACAGGGTATAAATAAGTTTCTTCATCTATTTTTTCTGATTCAGATTAGTTATTATCTTGCACTTGTCCCACTCCACGATAGAGTTTGATCGGTCCATCCAGCAACACGGCCAGCACGGTAATCTGCTCATCCTGTACCTGTTGGGGTACATCAATATAAAGATTGCCCGGTACTGAGTTCCAATAATTTTTATTGTAGACCTTGTAATTCAACATAGCTCCGTTACCAACCACCCATATACGGTTCACTTTGTTCATCAGCCCTTTTACTTCCACCGGACCGTTAGGTTTGTAAGGGAGGTATAAATACAGAATATCCCCCGCCTTATTCAGTGTGGTATATCCCTGGAAATGCTCGGTAGGAATCCCTGCGCGAGTTTCATAAATAGCTTCTTTATGCTTCTTGGTCCATCGGCCGAACTCCTTCAACACAGCGATCTGTTCTTCAGGAATGGAACCGTCCTCTTTCGGACCGATATCCAATAAAAGATTACCGCCCATGCTCAGGCAGTCTACAAATGTACGAAGCAAGATATAGGGTGATTTATAGTTGCTGTCTGTATGCTGATATCCCCATGAATCATTCATGGTCATACAAAGCTCCCAATATTTATCCTCGGGACGCACCACCGGCACTCCCTGTTCGGGAGTAGCATAGTCGCCATATCCCTGTATGCGCGAATTGATAATCACATTCTTATTATCCGAACGGAGCAGATCTACAATACCTTTGGAATTCCATGCTTCCGCACTTTGCTCCCAATCCCCGTCGAACCAATACAGATCCGGCTTCCAGGTTTTGTTCAGCTCCGCCAATTGTCCGAAATTGAACTTATTGAATCTGGCCCAACGTTCAGGATCATTTTTATAACGTACTTCCGTACGGGTTTTGTTAGGGTAATCAGGATGAGACCAGTCCAATAAAGAATAATAGAAACCAAGTTTCAATCCTTGTTTTCTTACTTCCTTTACAAAGGGAGCTATGAGATCACGTTTTGCCGGAGTGCTTTTCACGACGCTGATATCTCCTACTTTGGTATCCCATAACGCAACTCCGTCATGATGTTTGGTCGTTATCACTGTATATTTGGCTCCACTTTCTTTTATCAGATCCACCCAAGCCTTCGGATCATACTTGGAGGCTGTGAAACCTTTTTCCTGCTCCATGTATTCATCATAGGGCAGGTAGTTGTTAAAGAAGGACCAGCTTTCGGACACTCCTCTGACGGAATAAATTCCCCAATGGATAAAGATACCCAACTTGGCTTGTGAAAACCATTCCATTCTCTTGTCTTTCTGCTCGACTGTTTCATTCTGTAGCGTATCTTGTGCCCGTAAAGGAGAAGCTGCAATCAGCAGACCCAGAAACGCTAACGATAATCGGTTCTTTTTCATATATAATAGGTTTGATTAGTTAGGATAGCATGTCAGTATTATTAAAATTTACAGCTATATAATGGACAAAGATAATGTATTTTTATATTTTATTCTATCTTTGCACCCCTAAAACAGAACAAATATGAGCGCAAAGAAAAAGAAACAATCCAATAGTCCCCTGAGAGTCATCATTATTTTAGTATTACTGGGACTTTTGGCATATAAACATCAATTGTTTGACGGGAAACTGCTTGAAAATATCCCCACTATCGAAAGCAATGAAGAAAAGCCAGAAATACTGACCTCGCCCCAGCATGGCGGTGCATTGGAAATTCCGATGATACAATCAAGTACAGGCGGCCAGATTCTGAAACGTAAAGGATATACCCTGTCTTATAATGCCGATTACAAAACTCCACAATGGGTGGCGTGGGAACTTACTAAAAAAGAAACAAAAGGAAAAGAAGGGCGAACAAATAAATTCTTGCCCGACCCGGACGTACGTGGAGCCAAAGCATATACGGGAGATTATACAAAATCAGGATACGACCGGGGACACATGGCCCCTGCCGCCGATATGAAATGGAACAAACAAGCCATGGAAGAATCTTTTTATATGAGCAACATTTGTCCGCAAAATCCGAATCTGAACCGCGGCGACTGGAATGACCTGGAGGAAAAGTCACGCCAATGGGCAAAAAAATATGGAGCCGTGTATATTGCCTGCGGACCTATATATGATACTAAACGCCCCAAACGAATTGGCAACAATAAAGTGGCAGTCCCCCATGCTTTCTATAAAGTCATATTGATAAATGATAAGAAAAATCCGCAAGCCATAGGATTTATTTTCCCCAACAGCGCCGGACATAAGCCACTGAAGAAATATATGGTAACAGTAGACAGCGTAGAGAAAAGAACGGATATCGATTTCTTCCCTGCCCTGCCGGATGAAATAGAAAACAGAATCGAAGCTGAGTTGGTACAAGAATTACCGTAGTCTATCACACATACGCAGGCATGAAACGATACATACGTATGTATACCCCCACACATACGTATGTGTGGGGGCACACGAACGTACGGGTTTTATTTCACTTCCAGCACTACGATAGACTTGGCAGGAAGAGTCACTTTCAAGCTTCCTTTATTGGCCTTTGCTCCGGTAAATTCTTTCGGGGCAACCACATTCGGTTTCTCGAAACTATTGTAATCACCTATATTGTTAGCAGTCAGAATACGGCCGGTAACACTCTTGGCCTTTACCTCACCCAAGTTCAACTCTATTTCCTGCGATTCCTGCAAATCCACATTAGACAAGGAAATATGAATCAAACCGTTTGCATCCCGTGAAGCGGTAGCACTTACCATCGGGACAATACGGTCGTCGCGTACAATCTTGCGTTCACAGTTCAGTTCCAAAGGAAGATAAGTAGCATCCTGATGCACTTTATACATTTCAAAGACATGGTAAGTCGGTGTCAGAACCATCTTGTCGTCCTTTGTCAAAATCATAGACTGAAGCACATTGGCAATCTGGGCAATGTTTGTCATCTTGATACGATCCGTATATTTATGGAAAACATCCAGTGTCAAAGAGGCCACGAAAGCATCGCGCAACGTGTTCTGCTGATACAGATGTCCACGGACAGTTCCCGGCTCTTCATCCCACCAGGTTCCCCACTCGTCCACCATCAAACCGATTTGCTTCTTCGGATCATATTTATCCATAATTGCCATATGCTTCTTCAGCACCGGTTCTATTTCCAGACATTTGCCCATAGTCCAATAATAATCATCATCAGTGAACTGTGTAGCCGATCCTTTGCTTCCACTCCATCCCATCACTGTATAATAATGTAAAGACACACCGGCCATACGGTGACCTACATTCTTCATCAGTACTTCTGTCCAGTTATAGTCATAATCACTGGCACCACTTGCAATCTTGAACAAATGGTTGCCATCATAATTACGACAATAAGTGGAATAACGGCGGTACAAGTCCGCATAATATTCAGGACGCATACTGCCTCCGCATCCCCAACTTTCATTACCTACCCCAAAGAATTTCACTTTCCATGGTTTTTCACGACCGTTCTCCTTACGCAGTTTCGCCATCGGGCTACCTTGTTCGGAAGTCATGTATTCCACCCATTTCGCCATTTCTTCCACACTCCCACTTCCTACATTACCGCTGATATAAGGCTCACAACCTATCAGCTCACACAAGTTCAGAAATTCATGTGTTCCGAAACTATTATCTTCCACTGTACCTCCCCAATTGTTATTGACCATTCGGGGGCGGTTCTCTTTCGGACCGATACCATCCATCCAATGATATTCATCGGCAAAACATCCGCCCGGCCAACGAAGCACCGGCACTTTCAAGTCTTTCAATGCCTGAAGCACATCATTACGATAGCCTTGGGTATTGGGAATTTTAGAATCCTCACCTACCCACAAGCCTCCATAGATACAGGTTCCCAAATGCTCTGCAAATTGCCCGTAAATATGTTTACTGATGATTTCTTTCCCTTGCTCGGGATGTACATTGATAGTCGCTTTCTGTTGGGCAAATACCGGCATTGCAGCGAACAATGCCAAGCCCATAAGTGCATTTTTCATGATTAAAAATAAAATAATTAATTATACTATATTTGCGTTCTCGTTTTTCGTTTGGTCAAATTTACACATTTTACATCAACCGGATAGTGGACAAAATTGTATTTTTAGGGGTACAAAATCGTCAAAAGTAGAAAAGAAACGGATATTTGCCTATATTTGCATACAAAAAAGCCCGATAGACTAAAATGAATAAAAAGAAGCGTACTATTGTATGGATTATTATCCTTATCATTATCCTGACAGGAGCAGGCGGTGCAGGAAGTATATATTACTATTTCTTTGCCAAACAATTCCAACTTACAAAAACCACCTATATTTATATAGACAGAGATGATAACCTGGATTCTGTATACCATAAAATAATCCGGAACGGACATCCTAAAAGTATGTTCGGTTTTCAATATCTGGCAGAAAAAGAGAAGTATGGCGACAATATACGGACAGGACGTTACGCTCTCAATCCATCGGACAATATGCGCTACCTCTTCCGACGTCTTTCCATGGGATACCAGACTCCCATTAATCTGACTGTACCCAGTGTACGCACCGTGGACAGATTAGTGCGGGCCGTTTCGCGCCAGCTCATGATTGATTCTCTGGATATTGCCAAATTAATTTCCGACAGTGCTTACTGTGCACAAATGGGATATACCCAAGAGACACTACCCTCCCTTTTTATTCCTAATACTTACGAGGTTTATTGGAATATGAGTGCTGACGCTTTCATGAAACGAATGCAAAAAGAACATGCTGCCTTTTGGAATAATGACAGGCTGAAAAAGGCTCAACATATCGGACTTACTCCTGAAGAAGTGTCCACCCTGGCCTCTATCGTGGAAGAAGAAACGGCCAATGGTCCCGAAAAGCCCATGGTCGCAGGACTTTATATTAACAGATTGAATAAAGGGATGTTGTTGCAAGCAGACCCGACGGTAAAATTTGGTTTGCAGGAATTCGGACTGAAACGCATTCTTTTCAAACATCTGGAAGTGGATTCTCCTTATAATACCTACAAACATGCAGGTTTACCTCCGGGACCTATCCGAATCCCATCCATCCAAGGATTGGAAAGCGTACTGAACTATACACAGCATCATTATATTTATATGTGTGCAAAAGAAGATTTCTCAGGCACTCATAATTTCGCTGTCACAGCAGCCCAGCATCAAGCTAATGCAAGACGCTATCAACAAGCGTTAAACCGGCGAAAAATAAAATAAAAGGAGCGGACTATAGGTCCGCCCTCCCAATGGATTATTTAATGTGTATCTATAAATCTTTCAGCAACCTTCCTTTGTATTGTCCTTTTTTCCCGGTCATCTTTCCATATTCCACTGCATGTACCGGACAAACATGGTAACAAGCCAGACATTGAGTACAGTTACCTCCCCAAACGGGACGATCCGTCACTGTTATATTGCCCACAGGACAAACCTTCTCACACTTCTTACAACCAATGCAGGCTTCCGTTGCATGAAAAGGCTTGGGAGACATCAGAAAAGCATTGAAAAGAGGGCGCAGCAAATAGGATTTAGTAAATGGAAGCGCACCTTCATGACAATTATATTGTTTCATTTGAGCCCTTGATGTAATTTCTTCGTTGATAAAACGCACACGGGCAACAGCATTCTGTACTTTCTGGGTTTCTATATCTTTATCATCTACATCAAAACCGGGCAAAGAAACATACGTATTCGGCATAGTAACCGAATAGCCGGCAACACATTGCCAACCTTTCCGGGTAACGGCAGAAGAAAAAATTTGTGCAGTCCGGCCTGTATCATCTCCGCAAGTACAGACAAAGAAAAGGTATCCCGGCTTATCCAACTTTAGCTGATGAATAAAACGAAGTACTATCTTGGGAGGGCCCCATGCATATACAGGAAAAACAAAACCTACTTTTTCCCCTTCTTTCAGCTTATACGCTTTGTTCCTGTCTATTTCCATAGCTATGGACAACAATTCCTCATTCTGTCCTTCCGCCAGCTGCCTTGCCACCCAAGCCGAATTACCTGTACCTGAAAAATAAAATATCATATCCGTACTATTTTTATAAAAAGAAGCGATGCTAATCTTTTGAATTAGCATCGCCTTATAATGAAGCCGCACCAGTGATGCGATGAAACTCCGAATGACAGGTTTTGAGTGCTCTCCTCCTTTGTAATCCACCGGCATAAATGCTACCCGAAGGCGTGGCCCGCCATTGGAAGATGAAGCTATGTCTCGGTTTTCAGATTAGTTTGATGAGTTTCCCAATCCAACTAATGCGGCTCGCTTTTCATCTCTTTCCGTATGACAAATATACGTCCTTTTTATGATATAAACAAGAGTATAGCAGAATTTGTTTGTTAAAAATAATAAGCAAGAAAATAACTCTCTGTAATTCTGCTTATTGTTGTTTCCATTTATTAAGGAAACATCACAAGGCATCCGCAATAAAAAAGAGCAACCTCGTAGAGATTGCTCTTTCATAAATCTTTATATCGCCGTTTACAGAAGAATTAAGCAGCTTTTGCTTTAGCAACAATTGCTTTGAATGCTTCCGGATGGTTCATAGCTAAATCAGCTAACACCTTACGGTTGATTTCGATACCTGCTTTGTGCAATGCACCCATCAATTTAGAATAAGACATTCCTTCTAGACGAGCGGCAGCGTTGATACGCTGAATCCACAAAGCGCGGAAATTACGTTTCTTGTTCTTACGGTCACGGTATGCGTAGGTCAAACCTTTTTCCCAAGTGTTTTTTGCTACTGTCCATACATTCTTTCTTGCACCAAAGTAACCTTTGGTAAGACCTAAAATTTTCTTTCTTCTTGCTCTAGAAGCAACATGATTTACTGATCTTGGCATAGTTTTAATTCTTTTTGAATGTTAGCGCCACTGTTTCACACGGTGAACTTAAAGCTAAAGACATTCGGTTAATACTTTAAATAATACGTTTACGCTTTCGTTGTTTTTAGATTACTTCATGCAAAGCAATTCCTTAACCTGATCCAAGTTAGCATTAGCTACTAGACCTGAGTGTACAAGGTTTCTTTTCTGCTTTTTAGTCTTCTTAGTCAAAATATGACTGTGAAAAGCGTGCTTTCTTTTGATTTTACCTGTTCCGGTAAGAACGAATCTTTTTTTAGAACCGGAGTTAGTCTTGATCTTTGGCATCTTGTTTTTAATTTTAAATTATTATTCAAATGGTGGTAACGCACTATACCGGCGCGTTACGCACTCTTTTTTTATTCTTTTGTTTCTACTGCCTTTTTCGGATTTTCCTTTTTAACAGTATCCGTTTCTGCCTTCTTCGGAGAGCCCGCTTTCTTCGGAGCCAAAGAAATAGTCATTCTCTTACCTTCCAACAAGGGCATCTGCTCTACTTTTGCATATTCTTCCAAGTCATTCGCAAAACGAAGCAACAATACTTCGCCTTGTTCTTTGAAAAGAATGGAACGACCTTTAAAGAACACATATGCTTTCACCTTGTCTCCGTCCTGCAAGAATCCGATGGCATGTTTCAACTTGAAGTTGTAGTCATGATCATCTGTTTGAGGTCCGAAACGGATTTCCTTTACGTTTACCTTTACCTGTTTAGCCTTTTGTTCCTTTTGACGTTTCTTTAATTGATAAAGAAATTTAGAATAATCAATAATTCTACAAACTGGAGGAACAGCATTGGGTGAAATTTCAACTAGGTCAGCCTCATGATCCTCAGCCATTTTTAAAGCTTGAGCTATCGGATAAACTGCCGATTCTACATCGTCGCCCACAATGCGGACTTCTTTGGCACGAATCTGTTCATTGATTCTGTGTTGCCCTTTTAAACTGTCATTCTTCATTAAAAAACTTTTAGTTCCTGTTTGTTTCTTCTTATTTTAATTAGTATTTCTTTATCTTAACGCAAAAGAATACATAAAGGTTTAACAATGCGCTCTTTTGCAAACGGCTGCAAAGTTACCATTTATTTATCATATTAGAAACTTCTTCGGCAAGATTTTTTCCGAATTCTTCTATTTTCATGGTTCCTTTGTCGCCTTCGCCCTGCTTGCGGACTGCAACTTCACCGTTTTCAGCTTCTTTCTCGCCTACAATCAACATGTAAGGAATACGCTTCATTTCATTGTCACGAATCTTACGGCCGATTTTTTCATTACGGTCATCCACAATAGCACGAACATCGAATTTTCTCAGTTCCGCTTTCACTTGTTCCGCATACTCATTGAATTTCTCAGAAATAGGCAGAATAGCTACCTGGTCAGGAGTCAGCCACAGCGGGAATTTACCGGCAGTATGCTCAATCAATACGGCAACAAAACGTTCCATTGATCCGAAAGGCGCACGGTGAATCATTACCGGACGATGCTTTTGGTTATCTGAGCCCATATATTCCAACTGGAAGCGTTCGGGCAAGTTGTAGTCTACCTGAATTGTTCCCAATTGCCAGCGACGACCGATAGCGTCTTTCACCATAAAGTCCAATTTAGGACCATAGAATGCAGCCTCACCATATTCCACTTTCGCAGTCAGGCCTTTTTCTTCGCAAGCTTCAATAATGGCCTGTTCGGCTTTTTCCCAATTCTCATCGCTACCGATGTACTTTTCGCGGTTCACCTTGTCACGAAGAGAAATCTGAGCTTCCACATTCTCAAAATTCATAGACTTGAACACAATGTTGATGATATCCATCACGCGAAGGAATTCTTCCTTCACTTGGTCGGGACGACAGAACAAGTGAGCATCATCTTGTGTAAAACTGCGCACACGGGTCAGTCCGTGCAATTCACCACTCTGTTCGTAGCGGCATACGGTTCCGAATTCCGCGATACGCAACGGCAGGTCCTTATAAGAACGTGGAGAATTCTTATAAATCATACAGTGATGAGGACAGTTCATCGGTTTCAGGAAATATTCTTCCCCTTCTTCGGGTGTATGAATAGGCTGGAACGAGTCCTTACCGTACTTGGCGTAGTGTCCGGAAGTGATATACAGGTTCTTGTTGCCAATAGGCGGACACATTACTTCCTGATAATCATAACGGGCCTGGATACGGCGCAAGAAATCCTGCAAACGGATACGCAAGGCAGTACCTTTCGGCAACCACATGGGAAGTCCCTTGCCCACCATATCGGTAAACATGAACAAATCCATTTCCTTACCTATCTTACGATGGTCGCGTTTCTTGGCTTCTTCCAGCATTACCAGATATTCGTCCAGCATTTTCTTCTTCGGGAAAGTTATACCATAAATACGTGTCATCTGCTTGCGGTCTTCCTGTCCTCTCCAATAAGCACCGGCTACAGAAAGCAGCTTGATAGCTTTGATAGGAGCGGTAGAGGTCAAGTGAGGACCACGGCAAAGGTCGGTAAACGCACCTTGTGTATAAGTGGTGATGTGTCCATCCTCCAGTTCGGAAATCAATTCACATTTATAAGTCTCACCTCTTTCACCGAATTTCTTCAACGCATCCTCTTTAGCGATGCTCTGACGCACCAATATCTCTTTCTTTGCAGCCAACTCGGCCATCTTGGCCTCGATAGCGGGTAGATCTGCTTCCTTAATGATTGCTTCACCCGGGTCTACATCATAGTAAAAACCGTTTTCAATGGCCGGACCGATACCAAACTGAATGCCCGGATAAAGTTCTTGCAATGCTTCGGCCAGCAAGTGGGCACTAGTATGCCAGAAAGCATGTTTGCCCTGTTCGTCTTCCCATTTATAAAGAACGAAGTTTGCATCTTCATTGATAGGGCGAGATAAATCAATCGTTTCACCGTTCACGCCACAAGCTAAAACATCTTGTGCCAGCCGTGAACTGATACTTTCTGCAATCTGCAGACCAGTAACTCCTTCGTTATATTCGCGAACGGAGCCGTCGGGGAATGTTATCTTTATCATAATCTTCTATTTATATTCTATCTTGAGGATGCAAAAATAACGAAATCTTTTTGACTTATCCTCTTTTTAGCAAAAAAATGTTATTCTTTTCGTTCCGTAAAGCGTTTGATGATATTGTAAGCAGAGAAAAGCCCCAACTCACCTGCTTTACTCAGGTCCTGTATACCTTGCCTGTTGTTACCCAAGAAAATATGTGTCAAGCCGCGATTGAAATAAGCATCCGCAAATTTAGGATCCAACTGGATGGCTCTGTCATAATCAACAATTGCCGCACGATAGTCTTTCAAGATAGAAAGCACATTACCTCTATTATAATAAGCATAGACAAAATCCGGAGCCAGCTCAATCACCTTGTCCAAATCGCGCTTTACCATTTCATAGTCCGCAGCTTTCACTGCACTCTTCTCTCCCGGACCGGCTTTCAAATCATACTCTTTTTCCATCTTCTGGTATTCCAGCTGCTTATAACGGATGAGAGCACGGTTGAAATAAACCGGGAAGAAATGATCTTCTATAATAATAGCCTGATTCAAATCTTCAATGGCACTTGCAAAATCCTGCACCAGATAAAAGTCCAATGAACGTGCAAAACGTTTGTTCACATCATTCGGATCAGCCACAATGGCAGCAGTCTGTTCGTCAATGGATGCAAAATGTTTTGTAGCTTGTTCTTCCGTCAGAGGAGCTTCCTCATTAGTTATAATCAGACGGCCGGGAAGTACTTTCTGATTATTCAATGTTTCAATGAACTTATAATAGTTGACCTGCCGTTTCACATCATCGTGCTTTTCATAATAGGTAAGCACGAACATGGGCTGGGGAACAATGTTCACATTCTTATCCTGCACGCGTCCACGATAGTCACTCTTATATTTTTCTTCTCCCTCTTCGTTGTCGGCAACCACTATCTTACGATAGTTGTTCATGTTCTTGTCGGACTTCTTACGGGTTTTATTATTCTCCGTATTATCGGCAGTCTGCTTATTAGGATCTACTCCGTTCTGTTTATCCAGCTGTGCTTTCAACACCTTGAATTCATCTGCATCAGCACCTTTCACATCCCCTATTTTCCTACGCGCCTGCGCTCTGTACTGATATCCCAGCAAGAAATTGGGATATTCATTTATCACCGTAGAATAATCTTTAATTGCCCCTTTATAATCTCCTGTCTGATCCAACAACAGACCACGGTTGAAAATAGCCATCATATTGTCGGGCTCCATTTCGATAACAAAATTAAAGTCTTGAATAGCCCGGTTGTCATCGCCTACTTGTGCACGTAACAAGCCCCGGTTATAATGGCCGATGAAATTATTGGGATCAATATCCAATGCAATATCATAGTCACTCATCGCTCCTCTCAGGTTATTCTGATGGTAACGGGCCAAAGCACGGTTGATATAAACACCTGAATTCCGGGTGGACAGACGGATGGCATGATCAAAATCGGCTTCCGCATCTTTATATCTCTGCTGTTGCAGACGAAGGATAGCACGGCTGGCCCATGTATCTGCATCATAACGGTCTATTTCAATCGCCTTGCCAAAGTCTTTTTCGGCAGCCAAAGTATCTTTCTGCTTCAAATCCACCTCACCACGCATCAAATAGGCCTTTGTATATCGGGGGGAAATGGCGATCAGCTTATCCAGATCATTCTTCGCCCCCTTATAATCCTCCTGTCTGATACGGCAAAGGGCCATATTATGCCATACCCCTATGTTCTCAGGATCAAACTCCAACGCCTTGGTATAATCTTCTATAGCTCCTGCAAAATTATTCTGCTGGATCCGTGCCAATCCACGCACCTGATAAGCACTTACCACAAACGGATTCCTCTCAATAGCTTCCGAACAATCACTCTCCGCCCCCTGAAAATCATCCAAATTTATCTTCGCCAGACCTCTATAGAAATAAGGATCAGACAAATAAGGCTTTGCATTAATCACCTGATTGAAATATTGAATCGAAAGGACATAATCCTCAAAATAAAGCGCATTACGCCCTATCGCCATCACCCTGTCCGTATTTATCTGTGCCGAAGCCACTACAGGGAACATTATTAATAATGTATAGAGTATCCGTTTTATCATTTTGTATTTATAAAAATACGGTTTTCCCACAAATGCGCCACTGGTGGCGCATAGATCAAAATTGCGGAGTTATCATTTTATAGTCTTGACCTTATAGGAGCAACGCGCCTTGCCCTTCAGCATGGCCCCCAGCTTTCCTTTAATCATCTGTTTGCGTAATGCAGACAAATGATCAATGAACATTTTTCCGTCCAGATGATCAAATTCATGCTGCATGACCCTTGCCAAATAGCCTTCCACCCACTCGTCATGTTCGTTCAGCTCCTCATCCAAATAAGTCACATGAATACGGTCCGGACGTTTCACCGTTTCATGGATACCGGGCAAACTCAAACAACCTTCTTCCATGCTGACTTCCTCTCCACCCACTTCTAAAATATGAGGATTTATATAGGCACGGCGGAAATCCTTGAATTCGGGCAAGTCGTCAGACATCACATCCAAATCAATAGTTACAACACGAATAGGCAGACCTATTTGCGGAGCAGCCAAGCCCACACCATCTGCACGATTCATGGTTTCAAACATATTTGCTATCAACTCTTTCAAATTAGGGTAATCCGGGGTAATATCCTCTGCTTCTTTACGCAACACCGGTTGTCCGTACACATAAATAGGTAATATCATTTTTCTTAATCTGTTTTTATTTATTAAATATATTTCTTCGACTCCAAATAAGACTGTAAGATTATCGTAGCACTGATTTCATCAACCAAAGCTTTGTTCTGCCTGTCTTTTTTCTTCAAGCCTCCATCCAACATGGCTTGGTGGGCCAATACGGACGTAAACCGCTCGTCAACAAACTCTACCGGTATATCCGGTAATTTTTTCCTTAGTTGATTGACAAAAGGGACAATATTACGCATATTTTCCGACTCCTGATTATTCATTTGCTTAGGATGCCCCACAATGATGCGTTCCACAGGCTCTTTTTCCACATATTTCAGAATAAAGTCCAGTAGTTGGTGTGTAGGAACAGTTGTCAACCCGTTTGCAATAATCTGCAAAACATCCGTCACAGCCACACCTGTGCGCTTTTTACCGTAATCTATCGCTAATATTCTACTCATATAGTTTGCAAAAATACAAATTTATTCCATACCTATTTTATATATAAAGATTAAAATATGCTTTTTCAACTGTTTTTTCAAAAGGAATGATTCATTTCGTTTAATTTTATTTGCTATTTAAAAAATAGTACTTATTTTTGCACCGAATATGTGGTTTAACGTAGAGGCCGCATAATTGTTAAATCGAAACAGGTATTTGTTATAAAATGAAAAATCAGAGCTCTTCCAAAGGAGTTTCATATAGATGTTTGTTGTATTGTATAGCTATATTGTTGCTTGTTATGATTCCATTAAAAAGTTTCAGCCAATCAACAGGAGAATTAACAACAGATAGTCTTGTAAAAATGGGATTTGAAAATGTAAGATGGACAGATACTCCTGAAGAAAGAGTTTATGTGGTTGAAAACAGTGCTTACAAAATTCAAGCGTTGGGTATCAGAAAGGCTGTAGATATCATACAGTCGATGGGATTACCCAAGGACAAATCTTGTAAGTTGATTGTTACCAACTATAATATACCTCAGGTCTCACTGACCTATCAGCCTCTTGCCGGTGACACAACAGTGGTAAGTGGTGAAGACTGGAAAGTCAGTTATGATATAGGTGACAGTTGGGACAAGGTGAAGAAAGAAAAGAAAAAGAACAGTTCGCTGTTTAAAGTAGATATTATGGTATATCCTCAATTATCATATATGAATATGATTATTACACAAATATATCAGGTGTTATTTGACTTAAGCCCAGCTATTGAAGTTTCCTTATGGCCAGGAAGTAAGTTAACAGGACAGATAAAGATACCTGTGTATAACGATGGATATGGGATATTGGAAGATAAAGTTCATCCGGGACATATAACCCTTTCCCAGCGTTTCCGTCTGCCATATAATATATATGGGAAAGCAACTATAGGCTATTTTAATGCAGACAGATGGGGAAGTGATTTATCATTGTTTTATCCGTTTAAAGACGAACGTTTCTCTATAGAAGCACGTATTGGTTATGTAGGTATAGGTTATTGGAATGGCTTCAAGCTACATTATGATACGAAAATGACAACAACATGGACAATTGGAGGAAACTTTTATTGGCCGAGATATAATACACAATTTAGCTTAAAAGGAGAAAGATATTTATTAGGAGAAAAAGGTATCAAGTTTGAAATGATACGTCATTTCCGATATGCGTCCATAGGTTTTTACGCAATGAAAGCAGAACATGCCAACAGTAATGGTGGATTCAGGTTTCAAGTCGCGCTTCCTTTTTATAAAAACAAAAGACATAAATATATACCGCGTGTAAACTTCTCAAATAATATGGGAATTATTTATAACGCAGGAAATGAACGAAAATATTATAAACAATATAAAGCTGAAACGAGTGACAACATAATGGAAAGTAATAGTTTTAATCCATATTTTATTAAATCAGAATTATTAAAATTTTAATTTTATCGAGATGAAAAAAAACAAATTTTTAAGTGGTTTAAGTGCTAAATTGGCACTGGCCATAGTAGCATTGACAACAACAATGTTTACTTCTTGTGAGAAGGAAAATATTGGAATTGAGGTTACCCCCGTAAATGCAAAATTTATTATAACCCCCGTGGTTATTGATGCGACTACAGGTACAGATGTAACTCAAAGTGCAGAAATTTCTTTCAGTAAAGGTAACGGAACCTACGAAGGTACACCTGAACTAGCTAGTGAATCCATTAATATAAATGCAAAATACAAGGGAATGACTGGTTCTGCATCAGTTACTATTCCTGCACTAAAAGCAGGTCAATTCGGTGCAAAAGAAGTTACTATTATCTTAAGCGAGAATTTCTTTGCACAAGAAGAAAGTAGTAATTCTCAAATAGAAACAACTAAACACAGTGGGTTCAAGGATAATACCAGTGATTATTGGTATTACATTACAGTAACTTACACTAAAAAAGAAGGTAGTGAAGTTATAAAGAACGATTATGAGGGAGACGACAGCGAAATAAATAACATTATAGATGCTTATGATAAAGGTGTCCGAGAAGACAAAGTGACTCTAAATGATGTACAGGTATTAGCACATTCCCGTTTTAGTGTTTTTGTGGACTATATGAAAACAACATCTGTTTATCAGATATTCGAAAAATCACCTAAAAGAGATGGAAATCCTGTTGCAAGCTTCACAGTCGATTCTTACAATACTATAGTTTCTCCTAAAAATGAGCAAATACCGGGTCATGGACATGCTCCAAGTCACGGCCACGGTCATGGACATGGAGATGACAGCAATGCCGGTGGTGGTATTATTATTGCAGACTAATAGCCAGTTAATATTTTGATTTAATCACTAAAAACATAATATAATGAAATATAAATTTTTAACCCTGTCTTTATTATTGGCAGGCGTATGTGCAACAACAATTAAAGCACAAGAAACTAATTATTATACTCCGAAATGGAGCGATAATATTTTTATTAACGTAGGTGGTGGTATACACTCTGTAGCAAACGATGGATTTAACAGAATATCTCCGAATTTCAGTATTTCGCTTGGTAAATATATTACTCCGACTTGGGGAATACGCGGTCAAGTGAACGGAATATGGCAAAGTTTATGTTTACAAGAAATTGGCTATCACGAACACAACAAGAACTATGTTGGAGCGAATATTGATGCAATGGTAAACTTGTCATCTTTATTTGCAGGCGCTAATCCTAACCGTTTCTTTGAAGTTTATGGTTTTGTAGGTCCTCAGTTATCTGTTGCAAAATCTGCAAATGTTGTTTATACTTACGATGGCAACACAGGTGAAAGAACTGGTGTTTCTACATCTGGTGAAGCAAAAGCTAAAGCTCGTATAGGCGCTTCTGCCGGTTTAGGTTTAAAGTTTAACTTAAACAATAAATGGGCTATCGATGTTGAAGCTCGTGGTGCAATCGCTCCTTCAATCTTCGGTAACATCAGCGATCACCGTAAGGCAGAAGGTACAGGTATGATCACAGCAGGTGTAAGCTATACTTTTGGCGGCAAGAAGTTTGCTAAAGTTGAAGACCGTGTAGTAGAAAAAGAAGTGATCAAGGAAGTGGTTCGTGAAGTTCCGAAAGAAGTAGTCAAGGAAGTGATTAAAGAAGTTCCTAGCGCTGCAGAAGTTGCTATCTTCTTCAAGATCGGTAAAGCAAAAATCAGTTCGGAAGGTATGGTTAATGTACAGTTAATGGCTAAAGCTATCAAAGCTAATCCTAACGCCAAGTACAAAATCGCAGGCTTCGCTGATAAAGCTACAGGATCTGCTTCATTCAACCAGACTTTGTCTGAAAAACGTGCTCAGGCTGTTTACGATGCATTGGTTGCAGAAGGCGTAAAAGAAAGCCAACTTGAAAAAGTTGCTATGGGTGGAACAGACAACATGTTTGGCAAGAACTATCTGAACCGCGTAGTTATTCTGGAAGTAAAATAATCATTGCTACCTGATAAAACTCTGATAAATTAAAGAAGGGGGTATCGTAACAAACGATGCTCCCTCTTTTTTTCTTCAACTGCATTTTTAATCACATAAGCAGCAACAGCAAACAAACCGTATAACAAGAATCTACGAATCTTGGCTATACAATTCCGGAAACTTGAGGCAACATTTACCGAATCTTGTAACAAGATACCGGGCTATATCACAAACAAAAAGCTTTTTTAAAATACTCCCAGGATATATAAGCAAAGGGCATATAATGTTGCAGGTGCAAGATATATATCTTGCACCTGCAACATTACACAAACAAAAGCATTTACTTATCTTCAATAGACCAGCTTCACATTGTCAACCCAAAGCGTATTTCCGGGAGAACCGATAAAAGCTCCCCCATGACTGGACGAAAATTGCAGTATCATGTGGGTAGGATTCTCATTGGCCTCCGCCCATCCTGTTTCTTTAATCAAGACACTTTCTCCCTTACTATTTCTAGTATAATCTCTCTCTCTCAACCCCATCGTTTCATGATCATAAGACGGATGCTTGGTTATATCACCATACAGCACTTCATAAGTAGCACCATTCACCCAACCATCCGAGTCCTTATCATACTTCACCACCATAGTTCCTACCCTCTTCGCAGTAATATTTCCTTCAGCGTCCTCCATACGTTTTTGCAAAAAGAAAACAGTTATCGCACAATCCTGCCCTGCCACCTGACCTTTCTTGCTGAAGCCTGTCAACCGGATACGATCTTTCTCACCAGACATCTTTACCTTATAATCATAACGGACAGCTTTGGGACGTTGGGTAAAAGGAACTCCCCAATTCATATTCTTCTCAGCATTCTTGGTTCCTGTTATCGGCTCCAGCATATCACCTAAATAAATGGATCCGGCTGCCAATACAGTAATATTCACCATTCCCAATACCTTAACGCTCTCTATATGCGTTTCCAGACGAGCACAATATCCATTGTCCCGTTTGTCCCTGTAAACAGAATTATTTGTTTTAACAATGCCCACTACCTTAGCCATCACATTAGAGGTTCCCCAAGGAGACCCTCCCATATTCTTATAAGGTTTGTTACCATCTATTTCCTTTGTAGGGCCTATCTCATAAAGAAGTTTGGTATTGCCGCCTATAACACCGGACTCATGAACCTTACGGATTATCCACTGATCCATATCTCCGTATTTTATAGGTACCACCTTTTCCTGGGCAAAGCCATACAGCGGTGCTATAGCCAAAAGAGCAGCGACCGATAATCTGCCATAATATTTCATACCCTTAGTTTTTATTGTTGTTTAGAACCGGCAAAGCTATAAAAAAAAGCGGCAACTTCACAGTTGCCGCTTTTAATAAAGAAAAATAGACTATATTTTCTTCTTAATTTACCAAAAAGAAATCATTAATATACTCTATATAGTAACCATGCCTTTTGGAAATCGTCACGGTTAGGATATTTTGCCTTAAATTCCTCCTTTGCCTGAGTAGCCTCCGCACGGTCATCGTATGAAGATGCTATAACGCGATACGTATTTCTTTCAGCATTATAAACCACTTTGGCATTATAGCCTTGACCATCCAAATATTGTTTCAGACCTTCCGCATTCGCTTTCACGCCAAAGCTACCACATACTACACTATATGCTTTTAAGCCGTCACCTGAAACCAGTTCTACTTTCTCTTCGCGAACCGGACCGGCAACAGGAGCAGTTGTCACGGGGGCAGATACTACCGGAGCAGCTTCAACCGGAGTCGCTTCTACCTGATCGGCAGGAGCTTCAGCCAATTCCTGTTGTTTTGCCTTTTCATAAGCCTTCTTGTAAGCACTTTCGCTAGATTTACATGAGGAAAATGCCAAGGCTACGCACAATCCCATACCCAACACAACTAATTTTTTCATGATTACTCAATCTTTTATAAATTAATACTCTAGTTTAATTCCATTATATTGGTGCAAAAGTAGCAATATATCAACAGCTTTCACAGCAAGAACGGAGTTAAATTTAGTTAATCAGAGAAGAATCTCCAATTTCTATTCAAAAATAGACAAAATAAACAACAACATTCAGTTTTATTTGTTAGATTTGTAAGGTACAAAAAACAAAAAACTATGAAAGGATTAAGTATTTTAGCTGCATTCCTAGGCGGAGCCGTAGTTGGTGCAGCAGCCGGTATTTTATTTGCTCCTGAAAGCGGAGAAGACACTCGTAGCAAAATTGCTGATGCTTTACGTAAAAGAGGTATCAAATTAAGTCGCACAGATATGGAAAATCTGGTCGATGAAATTGCAGCCGAGGTAAAAGAATAAGCAACGCCCACAAAAGTGTATTGTCATTCCGGATACAAGTCCGGAATGACAATAATTTTTAAATCAAAACTCCACGTATGTTTGCAAACGATAAAAATATAGATAATCTGCAACAACTTCTGGCAGAGCTTAAAAAGTACGCAGAGTTACAAAAGGATTATGTAAAACTACATTTAGTAGAAAAACTTACTATACTGATATCAACCCTCATCCTTGTCTTTATATTATTGATATTAGGTATTATCGCCCTTTTCTACTTATCATTTACATTGGCCTATGTACTCGCACCTCATGTAGGCGGGCTTATGGCCAGTTATGGAATCATTACCGGATGCATTATTCTGCTGATTCTGTTAATCGTTTTATTCCGCAAACGGCTGATTGTTCAGCCTATGGTAAATTTCCTTGCCAACTTGCTTTTAAATGACAACTGATTATGAAAGAGAATACTCCTAATAAAACGCCCATCATCACTTTGGAAGTGATAGCACAACGAAAAGCTGAGAAGTTGGAAGAAGTACAGCAAGCTAAAAAAGAAATGGTACAAACCATACATGAACTTTTTGCGCCTGTAGAACACAAAGGAGGCGTAGAAGGCATTATGCAACATATCAATACAGGAATCGCCGTTTATGACGGAGTACGGACCGGTATCAAGATCATGCAAAGAATCAGAGGATATTTCCTGAAAAAAAAGAAATAACTTAGTATTAACCACAACATTTTATCCACATGAAAAGACAGCTACTAGGTGTGGCGGCAATTTTGTTGTCAATTTCCACGTATGCACAGGACAATCCATTATGGATGCGTTATTGTGCCATTTCTCCGGATGGAACCACCATCGCATTCACCTATAAAGGTGACATCTACACAGTACCCTCTACAGGCGGCAGGGCCAGTCAGATTACAACCAACCCTGCCCACGACACCAAACCCATCTGGAGCCCTGACGGAAAAAAAATTGCTTTCGCATCAGACCGAATGGGAAGTATGGATATTTTTGAGGTAAACAAGGAAGGGGGTATCCCCAAAAGATTAACCACCCATTCGGGTAATGAAACACCGGTGGCTTATAAAGATGCCGGACACATTCTGTTTCTAGCCAATATAATGCCAACAGCAGAAGACGCACAATTCCCCTCCGGACAATTCCAACAAGTATATGAAGTCAATACCGAAGGCGGACGCCCCATCCTCTTCTCTTCCATGCCGATGGAAGATATCAGTATCAATCATACAGGCAATACTTTACTCTACCATGACAAAAAAGGATATGAAGACCCTTGGCGTAAACATCACACTTCATCCATTACCCGCGATATTTGGCTGTGTTCTCTGAATGGAAACCGTACCTTTCGCAAACAAACTGCTTTCAATGGTGAGGACCGCACTCCCGTTTGGGCTTCAGATGATAAATCATTCTATTATTTAAGTGAGGAAAAAGGCTCATTTAATATTTTCAAACGTGATATTGACGGTAATACATCCAAACAAATTACCAACCATACCAAACATCCGGTACGCTTCCTGAGTGCTGCCTCCAATGGAACATTATGCTATGGATATGATGGCGAAATCTACACGGTAAAAGAAGGTGCCATTCCGCAAAAAGTTCAGATTTCCATTGTCACCGACAAGAACGACAAAGATCTCATCCGCCAGATCAAGCGTAGCGGAGCAACAGAGATATCCCTTTCGCCCGATGCAAAGGAAATTGCTTTTGTACTACGCGGAGATGTATATGTCACATCAACAGAATACAGCACTACCAAACAAATCACCAATACTCCGCAACAGGAACGCGATATTCACTTTTCTCCGGACGGAAGAAGTATTGTTTACGCTGCCGAAAGAAACGGATTATGGCAGATTTATCAAACCAGTCTAGCTAAAAAGGAAGAAAAACAGTTCGCTTACGCAACCGATATCAAAGAGGAAAGACTGACCAATTCGGATATCACTTCATTCCAACCTCAATACAGTCCTGACGGCAAAGAAGTAGCCTTTCTTGAAAACCGTACTACCATCCGTGTTCTGAATCTGAAATCAAAAGCTGTACGCACCGTCATGGACGGCAAGTACGAATATTCTTATAGTGACGGCGACCAATGGTATCAATGGAGTCCGGACAGCAAATGGATTCTTACCAACTACATAGGTATTGGCGGATGGAATAACAAGGATGTTGCACTGGTCAACGCATCTGGTAACGGAGAAATTCATAATCTGACCGAAAGTGGATACAGTGACGGCAATGCCAAATGGGTATTGGATGGAAAAGCCATGATTTGGGAAAGTGACCGCGCAGGATTCCGCAGTCACGGAAGCTGGGGTGCTGAAGCGGATATCTATATCATGTTCTTCGACCTGGACGCATACGACCGTTTCAGAATGAGCAAGGAAGAGCTTGCCTTACTGGAAGACTCGGAAAAGAAAGACAAAGAGAAGAGTGAAGAGAAGGAGAAGGCCGATCATAAAAAAGATAAAAAGAAAGACTCCAAGAAAGAAGATGACAAGAAGGAAGTAAAGCCACTGGTTTTCGACCTTGAAAACAGCCGTGACCGTGTGATTCGTCTGACTGTAAATTCTTCACGATTGGGAGATGCTGTATTAACTCCGAAGGGTGACAAACTATATTATCAAGCAGCCTTCGAAAGCGGATATGATTTATGGGAACACGATCTTAAAGAAAACAAGACTAAAATCGTCATGAAAAAAGTCGGTGGCGGAGCCCTGCTTCCTGATAAGAAAGGCGAGAATCTGTTCCTTTGCAGCCAAGGTGGTATCAAGAAAGTCACTGTCAGCAGTGGTGAAACCAAACCTGTAGAATTCGAAGCTTTCTTCGACTACCAACCCTATGGTGAACGCGAATATATTTTCGATCATGTATGGCAACAAGTAGAAGATAAATTCTATGTAAAAGATCTGCACGGAGTAGACTGGAAAGGCTATCACGAAGCATACGCACGCTTTCTTCCATACATCAATAACAATTATGATTTTCAGGAAATGCTGAGTGAAATGCTGGGTGAGTTAAACGGTTCGCACACCGGAGCACGTTACTACTCAAACGGTCCTATACTATCCACAGCGACCCTAGGAGTATTCTATGACGAAACTTATGATGGTGACGGGTTAAAAATTAAAGAAATATTGGCAAAAGGCCCATTTGCCGTGAAAAAAACGGATGTTACTCCCGGTTGCATCATCGAGAAAATTGACGGCAAACCTATCGTGAAAGGGCAAGACTACTTCCCGCTGCTGGAAGGCAAAGCCGGAAGAAAAGTGTTACTGGCCATATATAATCCGGCTACCGGCAAACGTTTTGATATCACCATCAAAGCTATCAGCATGGGCGAACAAAGTAACTTGCTGTACAAACGTTGGGTAGAACGTTGCCGCAATATAGTCGATAAGTTATCCGAAGACCGCATCGGCTATGTACACGTAAAAGGCATGGACAGTCAAAGTTTCCGCGAAGTATATAGTGAAGTATTGGGACGCTGCCGCAACAAAGAAGCTATTATTGTAGACACACGCCACAATGGAGGCGGATGGCTACATGATGACTTGGCCACTTTATTAAGCGGCAAGGAATATCAGCGTTTCGTTCCACGCGGACAATACATAGGCAGCGACCCATTCAATAAATGGCTCAAGCCATCCTGCGTATTGGTATGCGAGGACAATTACAGTAACGCACATGGCTTCCCATGGGTTTACAAGGAATTAAAGATAGGCAAACTGATTGGTGCTCCGGTTCCGGGCACAATGACTGCCGTATGGTGGGAAAACCAGATCGACCCGAGTATTGTGTTCGGTATTCCTCAGGTGGGTTGTATGGATATGCGTGGACAATATGCGGAAAATCACCAACTTTCTCCAGACATTGAAGTTTATAATACTCCAGAAAAGGCATTGGCAGGTGAAGACCAGCAGTTGGAAGCAGCCGTACAAGAAATGCTGAAAACAATAGGGGAAAAGAAATAAAACAATCCCATCCTGATAAAAAGAAAAAGGTGTCAAAACACAACCTTTGAGGAAAAGGACTTTTCATCCGAGGATACTTTGACACCCTTTATCAGCCATAAAAAGAGCCGTATCAACTCTACTCCCAAGTAATGATACGGCTCTTTTTTATACATTACAGCAAGATAATGTATGGGGCATCTATGCTGAGCATACTTAAATATGTCATAATGATGCTCTATAAGTTGTTCCCACTCATGCCCTCATTTCCAACTATAACCCACTCATTGTAAAGTCATTACCCTCACTCCTTATTCCTCATTCTCATCTCTTAAGACACTCATTCACAATATAATATACATTCACAAGCCTATAAACCGGTTATTTGGTAAGCCCCCTGTTTTTTCAGTTTTTCTTCCTTGCACAAACGGCATAAATAACGGTGTCGTAGTTTGTATCATACTGTTCTTCTTTGACGATTAAAAGTTCAATATCTGTTAATCACGAATGTAATTAAGTCTAATCACTATTGTAGTTAACTTTAACCACTACTGTAATTAAACTTAGTCACAGTAGTGAATAAGCAATTACAAACATATAAAAGTGAGAAAATAAAAGGGAGAAAACAGATAAGAGACAGGGAAATATGCATACATAGACTACCGCCAACTCGCTGCACAAGCCATGCAGCTGCTTTATAAGAACGAACGTTATGGGTTGAATGATGAAAATGAGAAGGTATTTTGGCAAAACAACACCGAATTTGAGTAAATTTCGCCTTTGGAACAGTTGTTTAAATGTCACTTCTATTCCGCCACTACAGAGAAGAAGGGAGAAAGGCTGACCGCACATGAAGATTTTCAATTATTTGCAAGAGTACAAGCGTGAAAAACCTGTCAATCAACAAGATAAATTAATACAGACACATTATCCGCAAACTGAACATTCACCCAAAAGCCAGCAGAAAAGGTACTTTATATCACATGATAAAGTTAGAATAATTTATTTTCAAGCATCTGTGTTAGTGAGGGCATGAGGGCATTTTCGCGTCCAACTTTCTATTTGTTAAGTTGAAAGGGATGGCTTCTATTCTCCGGTATGAAAGACACCATTTCCGGCATCGCACCAACTTATCTTGCTCTTTCTTTCCAAAGACGAGTCATATCTTCCAAAGTCTTTCCTTTTGTTTCAGGAACCATCTTCCACACAAACAGAGCTGCAAGCACACAAATCACGCCATAAAGCCCATAGGCAAATACCGGACTGAATTCATACATGGCAGGAAAAGTGGAAGAAACCAGATAATTGAATATCCACTGGAAAGCTACAGCGATAGCCACTGCCTTGCCGCGGATAGTATTCGGAAATATCTCTGCAATCAACACCCAGCAGATAGGTCCCCATGACATCATAAAGAATGCAGCATAAACTATGATGGAAAGAACAGGAAGAATACCTCCCACCTGAAACTCATCACAAAACGCAACACAGAATGCACCTACAGCCATGCCAATAGAACCAACAATCAACAAGGGTTTACGTCCCATCTTCTCTACGGTAAAGATGGCAATCAATGTAAAGAGAATATTAACCACCCCCATTACCACAGTCTGCATCATACCATCGCCACCGCCACCGATTTTTTCAAAAATACGCGGTGCATAATAAAGCACAGCATTAATGCCGATAGCTTGCTGAAATACAGAAAGCAAGATGCCGACTACAATAACTGTCAGCCCGTATGTAAGCAGTTTTTCCGTTTTCTCGGAAGTCACAGCCTTTATTTCAGACAAAATAGTTTTAGCCTTATCTGTTCCATTTACTTTTTCAAGTACAGAAAACGCTTTATCATCCTGATGGGTCATAGCCAAATAGCGCGGAGTTTCAGGAACCAAAAACAATAAAATGCCAAATAATGCAGCCGGAACCGCTTCTGAACCAAACATATATCTCCAACCATCGGAAACAAGCACTTCATCCGGCATACCATCTTTAATCATATAATTGACAAAATAGACTACCAACATGCCAAAAATAATAGCAAACTGATTACAGGAAACCAATTTACCACGAATTTCGGAAGGGGCAATTTCGGCAATGTACATCGGACAAACAGCAGAGGCAAGTCCTACACCGATTCCCCCGATGATACGATAAAAGTTAAAAGCAAGGATCAATGCAAACGAAGTATCTCCTTTAGAGAAAAATAAAAATTCGGGATAATAAGAGCCTAAAGCAGACAGGAAGAACAATAAAGCAGCCAGACGCAACGAATTACGACGTCCTAGCCCCGAAGCAAAATAACCGGAAAAAGCACTGCCAATGACGCAACCTATCAATGCACTGGAAGCAGTCACGCCATGCCAGAAAGCATCTAATCCCAAATGTTTTTGCAGAGCCTGCTCCGCCCCCGAAATAACAGCTGTATCATAACCGAAAAGTAAACCGCCGAGAATGGCTATAAACACCACTCCCATCAGATAGAAATTGTTTTTCTTGTTTTTCATAATAAAAGAATTATAATAGTTTTCGTAATAAATACAATAACAAAGCTGTGCGAAAATAATCATTAATACGTAATTCTATTATAATTCTCCAACCATTTTAAATCTTTTTCACATCAAGGAAAAACAAGATTATTCCGTCTGAACTGTTCTATGTCTTCCTTTTTTAATCCTATCTTATCCAATGACTTAGGAAGATTATGGTCATTAAGATAATAACGCGGACGAATGAGATATTGTCTGTTTGCTACCGATAGGCTATCTGCCCTATAAGGTGTCTGTACCCCTGCCAAATTCAGCATGGTATGAAACACGGAGGCATTTCCCGCCACCGGTTTTTCACGGTTCTGCAATATAGCTTCATGTACTTCCACATTCTTTTCTCTATATGTTTTGGACAACCAAATTAAAAATGGTACATGCAGTTGATAATAAGACGGGACCGGGGATGCGTGTAAAAATAATTTTCGATTATCATCAAAAATATCCTCTCCATGATCCGAAGTATAAAGCATAGCCGAAAAAGAGTTTGTTTTCTGCAATAAAGTGATCAAAGAAGCCAGGAAACCATCTGTATAACGGATGGTATTATCATATGCATTCATCAAATACTCTTTATTCTCATATTTGGCGTCTGTCAGATTATCCGGTTTAAAGACAGACATGGATTCGGGATAACGTTCTTTATAATTAAAATGTGATCCATAGGCATGCAGCACGATGAATAATTTTTGATGACCTGCCTTTAGCTCCTTTTCTACCAGAAACAATAGTTCGTCATCCGAAATATTGGCTCCTTTCGGAGCATCTTTCTTGATAAACTTCCAATCATCTGCCTCCATCCCCAAAAAATCAATAAAAGAATGGTTAGGAAGCTGGTTCGAAAAAAAGGCAGTATGAAATCCTGCTTCCTTGAAAGCGGTAATGATTCCTTTCTGTCTATAAAGACAGTCATAATCCTCAGCCGAAGCTGCCGAAAGCAACATAGGCACACTTTTATGAGTAGTATTAGACTGGGTAAGCACATCCGTGAAAGTTACCACCCCCTCCATTTTATCAAGTAATGGAGTAGTATTCCTTTCATAACCATAAAGTCCGAAATTACAGGCACGGGCCGTTTCCCCTATCACCAAGACATAAACTTCCCGGCTGTTTTCATCATGTGCGGCACTGGCATTAAAAGTAAAATCCCTTGAAGTTTCCGCATATCCGGCTGTTTCGCCCGCACGTTCTGCAGCCAATACTAGATTATAACATACATTAGCCGGATACATTTCGATCTTTACTTGATAATCACGTTGCGTCGCATAGCAGATAACGGTCAATAACGCTCCTGCAACAATGCCTGCCAAGGCATACTTACGTTGAGAACGAATAAAAGAATATTCCAACTGATTACCCCGGGCCCATGAAAAACCTCCCAAGACCAAAGCAGGAATGTAAACAACAAAAACACCAATTACAGCCGGCAGTAAATTATCCAACAGTTCCAGCGCCTCCCCGGAATTAGTAGTTGTCAGATTCAGGAACATATCTACTGCAATGATAGAACGCCCGAACAGGTATAGCAATACCAGTTGGAATGCCGCAAAGAAAACAAACGGAAATAAGATCCAAATAGTCTTTCCAGGTTTACGCCCCAATGTCATAATCAACCAATAAACCGATACCGGCAGAATGACATTACAAATACGTGCCCAAAGTGTCATTTGCTGTTCTGTAAAAAACAATGCCACATTGGGAATGGCCAAGACAACGATGAACAGAACGAACAACCGTTGTGGCTCACAACACCACTGAATAAATTCTTTAAAATGCTTCATTTATATTAAAGATAAAACCAGACTGTCCATTTTTTCCAAATCCATAGTCCAGACGAACATTTACATTCTTTTTAAACTCCCAACGATAACCTATTCCATAATTAGGCAACACTCTGTCCATGCACAAAGCACTGAACTTATTGAATACAGTTCCGGCCCCTATCCAAACTACAACACCATTACGTTTCCATACATGCTGACGCAATTCCACCTGCCCCTCTATTTTATGCTTGTCACGATAGCGCCCTTCGTAATAACCACGCATGGAATACGAGTTTCCCAACAACGCCATCATGGCCCATGACGGATTACCGAAATTAAAAGTACCGCGTAATTCTCCTGCCAACAATCCTCCTTTCCATACAGGATGATAATAACTGGTACGCAAATCCGTAGTACTGAATGCATAATCGTTTCCTAAAAACTTAGGACGGAAACACTGGGTAATATTCAAATAATATCCCTTATGGGGATTGGTCAACACATCGCGCGAATCATATGCCAAAGAAAGGCCCACTCCATAATTAGCAGTAGTAAGATTCATCCCCTCCAGTAGTTCGGGGCGTTCCATATTCTTACCATGCACATAATCATAAGATGCCATAGGACCTATATATAGATTATCCGCTATCCGAAACAGGAAACTAGCTTTAACTTGTGCTTGCCAGCGATCTAAATCAGATTCATTGGCATCTACCTTACCCATATCGTACCCTATTCCCCAAAACTTGGAAGGAAAGGAATAAAAATAAAGAGTATAATCCAGCCGGTATTTGTCCTGCGGAAAGATATGAGTTCCGCGTATCCCCAACATATAGAAGCCAACAGTGGAAACATCTCCGAATAAAGACACATTGGACGGAGGAAGAAGCATGTCATTTCTATCGGTACGATAAAGCCCCGCCGCCACCAGTCCCAGCCCCAGTTTGGTATCCGTACTGTAATGTGGTCCGCCAATAATACTGAAATCAAATTTCTTATGATTCTTATCTTTATTAGCATCATTAAAATAGTCCAGAAACTTTTTGAAAAAAGTCCTTTTCTGTACTGTGCTGTCTTTGTGTTGCGTTGTCGTATCTTCAGGCAAATAAAACAGCCCACCCTCTTGCGTGACTGCCAAAGCCGCATCTGCCATACATATAAAGATTACGATCCAAAATGATATTTTCTTCATTGTAATCTATTCTTTTTTCCACTGTTAAAACAAGCTTTACAGTAAACATAAACTGAATAAAAACAAATAAAGCAGGTCTGGATACAAAGATAGCCAAACCTGCTTTATTGTGACTTTTTTATATAATAAGAATCTGGTCTGAATTTACCTATTTCTGTCCTAAATACCTTATACCGGTTGCTTTTCTGTAATCAGCCAACGCAATCTTCTGCTCATAATAAGATTGGATAAGGTTTGTATATGCCTGTATCCATGTCAGCTGTGCAGAAAGCACATCCAAAATAGTCAACTTACCTTCAGTATAACTAAAAGTGTTCAAATCCAAGTTCTCTTCTGCCAGTTTGCAGTTCTCCTCGGCAATACTTATCTGACGGGTATTCTCGGTCAGACTAGTCCACGCCTTCGCCACTTCTTTGCTTATTTGGTCTTGCTTATCTTGCAATGCATACTGCTTGCTTAATAAAATAGCCTTCTGTGCAGCCGTCGATTTAAAGCGGGCTCCCCAATGGAAAATCGGCAATTTAATAGAGGCATACACATTACTATTAAACATAGTTTCGCCCGAAATGTTCAACATCTGTGTTCCCCATGTCTCTTTAAAACCGATAGAAAGAGAAGGATTGTACTTGGCGGCAGCCAGACTTACCTGTCTTTTCTGATAATCCACATCCAACTGTGAGATAGCATAATCGGGACGCACATTCAAGGCTGTTTCCGCTCCAATAAAGGCAGGCATAGGCAATATGGTAGAAATAGAATCCGTCAAATCCATTTCAGCCAGCGGTTCCAATCCCATCAGCACATTCATATTCTGCAAGGCGACCTGATAAGACTGGTAGCTGCTGGAACGTTGCAATTCAGCCTCTTTCAAACGGGTCTGCATCTGAATGAGATCCGTCTTGCTGATATAGCCATCATCGTACTTATCTTGCAGCACTTTGGTCAACTGCTCAATAATCTGCACATACTGGCACATCGTTTCATACATTTCTTTTTGTGCGGCTGTTCCCCAATAACTGGCTTCAGCAGCATAGATAATATTATCCGTTGTCAAATCCACCGACTTATCCGCCATCTGGGTTTGTATTTGGGAAGCCTTGTAATTGTGATAGATGCTTCCACCGGCATAAATAGGTTGTGATACCCCTACTTCGGCACTGTATGAATCGTGCTCCATAGGAACAGCCATTCCGCCAAAATCCATCTCGTATTTGTTAATACGATACTGATAGCTTCCCGTTGCATCAACAGCCGGGAAGAAAGCGGTTTTTGCCGCTTTCATAGCCTTCTGCATAGCTGTACGTTGTGCCACACTCTGTTTTAAGGTTTGGCTATAATCCAGTACCTTTTGTTCAAAGGTAGAATAATCCACGACAGTCTGAGCCGAAAGTGTACCGGTCATACAAGCCATACCTATAATATAGATCATCTTAGTTTTCATTATCTGTCTGCTCTGATTTTAAAGAAAATACAATAAGTTACCGGAAGAACAAAAATGGTCAGTACCGTCGATACGAACAAACCACCCATAATGGTAGCCGCCATACCTGCAAACATGGCATCGCCCAACAATGGAAGCATACCCAGAATAGTAGTTCCGGAAGCCATGGTCACCGGAACGATACGTGTCTTGGTAGCCTCGACCACGGCAGGCACAGCCCCCTTTCCATCCTTCAACTGAAGTCCGATTTCATCGACCAGCACAATGGCATTCTTGATATTCATACCAATCAATCCCAACAGACCGAGGATGGCAAAGAAGTCCAATGACTTGCCAAACAAGAGCAATCCCCATACCACACCGATAAACACCAGCGGCAACATAAGCATAATCAATACCGGCTTGCGGTAGTTGCTGGGGAAAAGAAACAGCAGAACCACATAAATCAACAGGAAAGTCAGCGGAATATTCTTCGCCAATGCAGCGTTACTTACATCCTGTGTTTCCTGCTCACCAAAATATTTCATTTTATACCCTTCGGGCAACTGCATCTGCTCTTGTACGGCAGTAAGCACCTGTTTAAACGCAGCCATCGTATTGGCTCCACGTTTAGGTTCACATTGCATCATCATACAACGCTCGCGGTTAAAGCGACGGACTACATTATAATCATAACCCAAAGCGAAATTATCGATTACCTGTTCCACTTTCACGGAATTTCCTTTCGTACTGAATACAGGCACACTTTTCACATCATTCAAGTTCATTTTTTCCACATCCTCATCTTTCAGCAGGATAGGCAAGGAAACATCCCCCTCACGATATTCTCCCAAAGGCAAACCATTGGTAGCCGTACGGAATGAGTTGGCAACCTGCTGACGGGTAATCCCCAAGCGTAAACCTTTCTGTTGAGAGAACATCGGTTTCCACACGGGCACCTTATCTCCCCAGTTGGAACGGATATCCGTCACCATATCACACTGGCGGGCTATTTTTTTCGCCCTTTCAACCAATGCGGTCAATGTATCGGGATTTTCACCGATAAAACCGATCTCAATAGCAGCTTCAGGCACCGGAGACAAAGCAAAAAGTGCCGAACGGGTAATGATATTGGGAAAGTTCTGAGTCATGTGCTCATAAAACTGCTGTTCCACTTCGGCTGCATCTTCGGGGTCTTTAGTTTCCACCATCACATTGGCATAGTTAGACTTCGGTCCAAAAGAAGAACTTGCCAAATAGTAACGCAACGGAGTACCACCCAATGTCACCGAATATGATTTAACTTTCTCATGATTCTTCAAGTAATCCTCCACCTTCATCACATCCTGATCTACCGCATGAATACTAAATCCCTCAGGGAATACCAGATCAGCACGGAAATAAGGCTTATTCATTTTCGGGAAAAAACTCTGAGGCATAACAGCCATAATAACCAAAGAAAGCACCAAAGTTACAAAAACCGTGGTCAATGTCACAAAACGGCGTTTAATCAGCAAGGTCAGAAACTTCTCGAATTTATGATAGAGTTTAGTATCATACGGGTCTTTCATCGCACCGCCGGGAACAGCTTCTTTCAAAATAAAATTACCAAAAGTCGTAGTCTGGCACAAAGCCAGAATCCAGCTCAATCCCAGTGATACAGCCAATACAACAAATAGCGGTTTCACAATCTCAGCCACGGATGCCGGTGCCAGATACAAAGGCAGGAAAGAGCAGATAGCAATAAAAGTAGCGCCCAGCAATGCCCATTGCGGCTTGATGGCTCCCTCTATCAATGACTGATAACGTGATTTTCCGCGCTTGATACCTATCTGCGCATTATCTGTCACCACAATGGCATTATCCACCAGCATCCCCATGGCGATAATAAATGCCGCCAAGGAAGTACGGTTCAATCCTACCCCCCACATCAACATAATAAGCAAAGTACCACCTACCGAGAAAAGTAACGAACTACCTATCAGCATACCGGCACGCGATCCCATCACCACAAAGATAATCAGGATAACAATAACCAATGATTCTATCAAATTCAGGATAAAGCCATTATTCGCCTCATCGGCAATCTTGTCCTCAGGATAAAGCGAGGTCAGTTCAATGCCGATAGGCAATAATTGCTCTATTTCCGCCAACCTTTCGTCCACTGCTTTACCCACAGCTACCACATTATCTTTTGCTCCACTGGCCACACCTATACCGATAGCACGTTTACCATTGACCCGCATCAAGGTTGAAGGCGGATCATAATATCCACGCTCCACTGTTGCAATATCCCCCAAACGGGCTTCCCGTCCGTCCTTGCTGATAATCAACTGGTTTTCTATATCTTCCAGACTGGTATAAGTCCCTTCCGTACGCAAGCGCAACTGATAAATTTCTGTCGCTATATCTCCTGTATTCACCTGTATGTTCTGCTTCTGCAAAATGCCCATAATCGAAGTGGGATCAATACCCAATGCCGAAAGTTTGGAGGTAGATATCTTGACATTGATCACTTCGGTCTGCTCTCCGTATAACATTACTTTCTGTACTCCCTCAATCGGGGTCAACTGAGTACGGATACGCTGTGCCCAGTCACGCAAATCGGTATACGAGAAGCCCTCATCAGCTGTCAAAGCATAATAAATACCATACACATCACCAAAGTCATCATTTACAGTAATGGTAGACGCCCCACTGGGCAACTTGGGTTGTATATTCGCCACTTTACGACGTAATTCGTCCCATTTTACAGGCATATAATCCGGATCAATCGTAGGCTGAAGTTCAATAGAAATCTTAGACAGTCCGAAATAAGATTCCGATTTAATCTGATATACATCTGTCATGGACTGAATTTCACGTTCAATCGGTTCCGTAATCAGTTTCTCCACTTCATGTGGATTCGCTCCCGGATACTGGGTAACCAATACCGCAGTCTTTATCACGAAAGGCGCATCTTCTTTCTTAGGCAGCTTGAAGAAGGAGATTACTCCGCCTATCAACAAAATAGCCAAAAAGAAATAGATAACCTTCCGGTTCTCCAAAGAATATTTTGGAATATTCATGATATGCTCTCTCCTTTTTTATTCTGTTAATATTTTTACTTGCTGGCCATCTACCAGATAAGACGCTCCGGCAGACACAACCTGTTCGCCCGGTTCAATATTTCCGGATACTATCAGGTCGTTACGTCCTACAATAATTCCCTCATCACTGACTTTACGCAGTTCTACTTTCTGTGTAGACGGATTATATATAAATACGATCTTGCTATTCAAGTTATTATCAAACACTACAGCGGACAAAGGCACTGTAATTCCTTCTTTTACCACATCATTCTCAATATTGACAATAACACGGCAAGAAAAGCCCACCGATACCTTATATTTTTTCAAATCAAATTCCGGATCATCAATGTAAAGGAATACAGGAACTCCTGCCCCATCGGGAGAAGCCTCTACATACTCCTTTACTTTTGCCTGAAATAATTTTCCTTTATAGGCATCAAATTCTACGTAAATAGTAGAAGGAGAAGTTACATAAGAAATATTCGTTTCGGGGATAGTGAACTCCACTTGCAATTTAGCCGGATTAATCAAACACACCACTCCTTGTCCTGGCTGTACACGCTGATAGTTTTCAACATATTTTTTTTGGATAAAGCCATCAAATGGAGCGCGTAGCTTGGTGTCATTCAATGTGTTTTGCGCATTTTCAAATGCCGATTTGGCATTGGTATACGAAGCTTGGGTCGTTTCGAACTCTTGCATGGAAATAGCATTCTTGGCCAACAGTTTCTCTGCGCGTTGCATCTGTGATGACGCCTTTTGGAATGAAGCCCTCTTAGCGTCATAATCCAGTTTGTAATCTGTCGGATCAATTTCGGCCACTACCTGTCCTTTCTTCACCCGTTGTCCTTCGAGTACATTCATTGCTACCAGCGGACCGGACATTTTAAATGCCAAGTCACTGAACTGATCAGGCGACACAACACCTGAATACGATTTTTCGATCCTGCTTAACGAGGTCACTTCCGCCAATTTCACGGGACGAGGACCGCGTTCTTGTGCAGGTTGCTGTCCGCAAGAACAGAACACTGCCGCAATCATTGCCATAATAGACAAATTTTTACCTTTCATACTGTTTATCTTCACTATTAGTTTCGCTGCAAAGTTCTTATAATTATTAAAAGCGTACAAGTGCTAACAGTAAGATATATTAGTCTATTTTTAAGCATTTTCTTTGTTATCTGCTCTAACTGCCCTATATTTGTGGTGCATAATCAAAACCTTCTTTATTTTTATGAAGTATATAGATGACATTAACTTATTTAAATCGAATAAGGATTTCGTTGCAGAAATTGACATGACAGGATCATTAGGCCGTATTTACCACTACCCGCAACGAATGGAAGGATGCTTGTTCCTTCTGTGCCTGCGAGGTGAATGTGACATAACGATCCATCTGTCTGAACACAAGATACAAAAGAACGACATTGTCACTATTCTGCCAGAAACCTTTGTACATGTTCACCGGCAAAGTCCCGACTGTCGTCTGTACTTGATAGGATTCAACAAAGAGTTGCTGAACGGAATAAATCTCTTCAATTCCACCATGAACTATCTTTCAGCCCTGATTGACACGCCCATTATCCCTCTGCGTCCCGAAATAACCGAGTTGTTTCAAGACTATTTCCGGTTGCTGATAAAAATGAAACGTATGGGAGCCAAGCCCAATAAAGAGTTAATCAGCACCATGCTGCTCACTATATTGCACGGTGTAGGCAGCATTCATCAGAACACCAATGTAACTACACGTACTTTCAACCGTGGAGAAGAAATTGTGAAACGCCTGGTCCAATATATCATCAAACATTATACGAAAGAACGGAGTGTAGCTTTTTATGCCGACCTGCTTCATATATCCCCTCAGCACCTCAGCACTACTGTCAATAAGATTACGGGAAAAACTGTTACAGATATCATCGCCAAACTAGTGATAACAGATGCGGAAGCCAAACTAAAATCCACAGACCTTACCATTCAGGAAATAGCCTATTCACTTAATTTCCCAGACATCTCATTCTTTGGGAAATACTTTAAAAGATATACAGGAATGTCACCGAAACAGTATAGGGAAAACGGATAGTGAAAACAGACTCAGCCCACGTTAGTATGTGTAAGGTCAGACGTTAGTACGTATAAGCCTACACATACCAACGTATAAGCTTATACATACTAACATTCCAAAGTCTCTTACACCTATATAAAAGTTATAAGTTTTTCGGCTTATAAATAGCGTTCCACCAAGTCGCATCATCCTGCAACCATTTGGCAAACCAGGCAAAAATCGTGTTCTGCCACTGAATCCTCTTGCCATAATCCACTATATGATGATCTTGTCCCGTTACAGCCACAAAAGCCGTTTTGCGCCCCAGTAACTTCAGTGCTGTAAACATCTGAATGCTCTCTCCCACCGGTACATTCACATCCGCATCACCGTGCAAGAACAGCAAAGGCGTATGTATCTTGTCCGCATTGAACAACGGGCTTTGTTTTACAAAAAGATCAGGATTGCTCCACGGATAACTATTCGCCATGGAAACTTCACTGTACGAATATCCCCAATATCCTTCCCCCCAATAACTGGTATGATCACTGATACCGGCATGAGAGATGGCCGCTGCAAAAATATCGGTCTGTGTTTGCAGGTATTGTGTCATGAAGCCGCCATAGGATGCACCTATACAGCCTATTTTCTTGTCATTGACAAAAGCATGTTCTTTACAAAACTGCTTTGTACCTTCTATGATATCCTGTGCCACCCCTTCCCCAGCTGTATTGACGTGGCGGGCAGAAAATTCCTGTCCGAAACCGGTAGCACCGCTAGGTTCTATCACATACACCACATAGCCCAATGCCGCGTATGCATGATGCGGATAACGGCTTTCGAAATTACGGCTGACCGGACTGCACCCACCATAATAATTCACAATCATAGGATATTTCCGGTTGGCGTCAAAATGAGGCGGCAGGTAATAACGACCATAAATGGTATCACCACGAGAATTGGTAAAACTCCAGGCCTTGCATTCGCCCAGCTCCACATCTTTCAATATGTCTTTACTTAAGTCTTCCAACAAAGATGATTTCATCTTTTTGGTATTCATGGTGTATAAACGGTCGGAATTTGAGGCGCTCTGTCCATAATAGACCATAACCGGAGCATTTTGCGCCAATGAGAATGAGTTGACCAAATCTTCTGAAACCTCCAGTTGCTGAATTTTCCCATCAGCGGGATTCATCCGGTACAAACTGTAACAGTCACGGTTCTCGGCCGTGAAATATATTTGCCCGTCGGCCTTATTCCACACGGCACGCTGTACGCTGGGATTAAAATCTTTCGTCAGCGGAGTGACTCTCTTATCAGCTATATTCAGCAAATAAAGCTGACCGTCCGTCATACTCGGAGTCTGCCCCTCCTTTACATTTTTCCCTATTCCACCCAGCGATTCAGGCGAGCCGGATACCAATACCTGCGTTCCGTCAGGTGAAAAACGGGCTCCACTGATAAAACCATCTTTATCTATCAGCAGTTCCGCCTGTAAAGTCTGCATATCCAACCGATATAGTGAGAATAAAGTAGTAGGACGCTTGGTCAGACGGCTCTGACTGGTCATCATCAAAAGATACCGGCCGTCATTGGAAATATCGGCAGCCCAGACATTGTGATAACCGAAAGTCAGTGGCTGCAACAAACCGGTCTTCAAATCATATTTAGCCAGATAAGAACGGTTACGCCACCCCGGCTGGCGATCATCCGGTTCCAGGACCTCATAAATTTCTTTACGTTCTTTCGGACCTTCCTGGGTCATGGTGAAAAGCAGGTAGTCTTCCGTAGGTGCGAACTGGAAATACCCGTCAGGTAATTTATTCACCAGCACAGTTTCCATTCCGGTAAGCGGATCCACAACTATCAGCTGCCTGCCATCCACCCCCGTACGGGTATAATAATAACGGTTAGAACGAGGCATCCATTGCATATTTTCAGTACGCTCCGCCAAAACCTTACCGCTGGCAAGTTCAGTAATGCGCGTACTACCGGCTGACCGACCACCTACATAAGTCGTACGATAATTGGCAATCAAATATCTGCCATCAGGGGAAAGCCCTACTCCGGCAAAACGAGTTCCATGCAACACATCCGCCAAAGTATATAGCTTTTTGTTATCTTGCTTAAGTGAAATGCTTCCCTCTTGATCCGTATCCACACTCACTTTCAAGGAATCTGTTTTCCCTGCTTCAGAAAGATATTTAATAACTACAGAATGGGTGGCCGGCTCCAAAGCGAGTTCAGTTCCTTCCTGCTTCTTTCCATCTACATAAAGCTGGTATCTTTTCAGCCCGTCAATCTTCAGCTTGGCTGTGGCATAACGAGTATTCTCCAACACAAAACCCATCATGTGCAAGGCATATCCCGAGTCACTTCCCGGCAAAACCCCGCCTGTAAATAAAGTTCCCTGTTGCAATACGTCCACAGAAAGATGAGTGTCCAACAGACGTCCGGATACAAAAGTCTTTGAATTCACATCCACGCTGTCCACCTGAAAAGGGGCCTGTACAACGTAGGGGCCGGCATAACGGAAAGTAGTAATGTCAATCGTTTCAGCACCTGCCATCACAGCCCAGGCAAGTGCACAAGACAATAAGATTTGTTTCTTCATATTTCTAACAATTTGTGTTACACAAAGATACGAAATATAAAAGAAACAAAAACCTTTTCCTACGATTTTCAATGCTTCCTACAACATATTATTTCACCTCTCCCGGCAGATAGCGTAACTGCAAATACTGTTCCCCCGGTTTCAGATATCCCCCTTCGAATATTTCTTTCCTGATCCGGTAAACTTCCACTCTTTTCAATAAGTAATTTTCTACCTTCATCGGCTGCTTTTTACACCAGGAAAGCACTTTCAGACTTCCATCGGCATGAACATCCGCATAAACCTTTACCGTTCTTATCGGAGTCCCGTCCGTTATCTTACGTCCTCTTTTATAATCCACCCACAAAATAGCTTTCGCTTTTTCCCCCCTCACATGTTCCGGCATACTCATCCGTTTCGGACGCGGTGGAAGGTGAAGAAGTTCCCTTACAACCTACAACCACACATAAAATCAAAAGATATAAAATATAGCTTCCTCGTGTTTTCATATCAATCGGATTAGTCTTTTATCTCTTCTATAGGAGTAATATCCTCTATTTCAGGCATCCCCGGTTCTTTCTTCTGACGGAAGCGGATGATGTTTATCAAATCGGACAGTCCGTATACAATGCTGCTCACTCCCAGAATGATGAATGGAACAGCAGCAGCCGTAAATGGATTAAATAATACCACAATACCTGCAATCAGCACCAACACAGGTATCACAAAGAAACCTCCCGGTACCACCGTCCAACTACGCGCAGCAGATAAATTCACAATCTGACTGATTCCCGCCAGTACCAAAACAGCACCCAGCACATACATCAGGATACCGACAAAAAATGCCGGCATAATCATCAGCCATAATCCGAACAAAAGGCTGCCAAGCCCGGCAATAGGAAAACGACTGCCATCCTGCTTGCCACGAATCAAATACCCGGATAAAGAAAAGAGTCCCGGTACTAGAAACAACACACCGATTGTAATAACCAGATAAAGAATGGCAGCCTCAGGCCATGCCACCAGCAACACACCGATGACCAACGCACAGATACATCTGATTATAGAATAATTCATTGTTTTCATATTCAATCATGTCTAATTGGTTAATGAAGCGAATATACTGATTATTTCTGAGAAGACAGATGCAAAATGGATATTAATTTTCAGACAGAAGAACAAAAGAACAAAAAAAGAAAGCCAAAACAAATTTTCCTGCCATAAGCTTAGAACTAATTCTATTGTTCTATAGACTTTAGCAAACAGAATGTTATACCGACTATTCCAATCTATTCTTTCGTACCCATGCCTGAAGATCATCCTTTTGTCTTATGACAAATCACTCTATCTGTTCTGTTTCAGGCAGACTTTGTTCATTCTCGTCCTCATCGATCAAAATAGCCCAAAAGAGCCACCATAACAGCAATCCTGCCAACAACACGGCACCTATTCTTATCCAAAGTTTACGTTTCATACACTTCATTTTAATGATTTATTAACTGATGTATTAAAACCATTCCGCCACCCGAAATGTTCATTTATAAAACCAATTTAAAGTAATAAGATTATGAATAATGGAAAATTCTTTGCCGGACTGGCACTAGGAGCGCTGGTCGGCAGTGCATTAAGTTGTTTTGCGCACAGCAACAGAGGTCGCAAATTGAGAAGAGACGTGTATGATGCCATTCAGGACTTACAAGAAGATGCAAAAGACCTGGCTCATCATGCAAAACATAAAGCAGAAGAAGTAAGCAGTGAAGTAGCCGGAAAAGTAGGTGAGAAAGTGGAAGAAGTGAAAGGGAAAATACACGAAGCTGCAAATAAATAAAAAAAAAGTAAGTTTTTCTTTGGAGTTTAAAACAAAACGCTTACATTTGTCCCAAAATAAAAACAGATTTTATGAATAGAATCATGGTAAATACATATTGGTGGCGTTTCTTACAACTAAACAAGTCGTAAGGGAACCAGACCATGTATATATACCTGACATTCTAAAAGGATATTCAAACTGAAGGCCTGTCGTACTTACGACAGGCCTTTTTTCGTTAGTGCAATTAACATTAAAATATAGAACGACAATGAAAACTTATCAGGTAAACAAAGAAGGTTATTATGGCGAATTTGGAGGGGCGTATATTCCCGAAATCCTTCACCGCTGTGTGGAAGAATTGCAGAATGCCTATTCCAAAGTATTGGAAAGTGAAGGATTCAAACAAGAATTCCACCAGTTACTACGCGACTATGTAGGACGCCCTTCACCTCTTTACCTGGCAAACCGGCTAAGCAAGAAATATGGCTGTAAGATCTACCTGAAACGTGAAGATTTAAACCACACCGGAGCACATAAAATCAATAATGCCATCGGACAGGTGTTACTGGCAAAACGTATGGGGAAAAAACGTATCATTGCAGAAACCGGAGCTGGACAGCATGGGGTGGCCACCGCTACGGTATGCGCTTTGATGAACATGCAATGCATTGTTTACATGGGCAAGACCGATGTAGAACGCCAGCATATCAATGTAGAAAAGATGAAAATGCTGGGAGCCGAAGTCCGCCCGGTCACTTCCGGCAACATGACACTGAAAGATGCTACAAACGAAGCCATCCGCGACTGGTGTTGCCACCCTGCCGATACTTACTATGTCATCGGCTCTACCGTAGGCCCTCATCCCTACCCTGATATGGTGGCACGTCTGCAATCCGTTATCAGCGAAGAAATCAAAAAGCAGCTGAAAGAACAGGAAGGAAGGGAATATCCCGATTACTTGATGGCTTGTGTAGGAGGAGGAAGCAATGCGGCAGGAACCATTTATCACTATATAGATGATGAACGTGTGCAGATTGTCCTGGCCGAGGCAGGAGGCAAAGGTATAGACACCGGTTTCTCGGCCGCTACCATCCAACTGGGGAAAATGGGAATTATCCACGGAGCAAAGACCTTGGTTATCCAAAACGAGGACGGACAAATAGAGGAACCTTACTCCATTTCTGCCGGTCTGGATTATCCGGGCATAGGACCCATGCATGCCAATCTGGCCAAACAGCAACGCGCTTTGGTACTCGCCATAAACGATGATGAAGCCATCCGTGCCGCATTTGAGCTGACCCGGCTGGAAGGTATCATTCCTGCATTGGAATCGGCTCATGCATTGGGAGCATTGGACAAAATGAGATTCAAGCCAACGGATATAGTGGTTCTCACCGTATCAGGACGCGGAGATAAGGATATTGAAACCTACTTGAAAGAATCCGGCACAAGGACCTCCTTGCAATAACACATAGAAACCCATGAGAGCAAAAACCCTATACGGACAACTATAAACAGAAAAGAAACAATGAAAACTTTTACCTATACCACCCGATGCAAAACCATACTGGGTGACCTGCATACACCGGTCAGTACCTATCTGAAAGTGCGCGACATTTTCCCACAGAGTGCACTGATGGAAAGTTCCGACTATCATGGAAGTGAGAACAACCGTTCTTTCATCGGACTGAATCCTGTAGCCAGCATCGGAATCAATCATGGCACAGCCACTGCCACCTACCCTGACGGCAGCATAGAAGAACATCCCATCAGCGAACATTTCCGGGCAGACCATGCGATCTCCGATTTTCTGAATCGTTTCAAGGTAAGCGGAGAATACAACAACTACTGCGGACTGTATGGCTATACCACTTTCAATGCCGTACGCTATTTCGAACATATCAATGTAAAAGACAGCCGTGATCCTAAGAACGATGCTCCGGATATGTTGTATATCTTATATAAATACCTGATTGTCTTCAATGACTTCCGCAACGAAATGTTATTACTGGAAATGTTGCAGGACGGTGAGGACAGCCATCTGGATTATGTGGAAAAAGCGATCCACAACCGTAACTATACTACTTACGACTTCCGTGCCGTGGGCGAAACCACCAGTACCCTGACCGATGAAGAACATAAGGCGAACATCCGCAAAGGCATTGCCCACTGTATGCGCGGCGATGTTTTCCAAATCGTCCTTTCACGCCGTTTTATCCAACGTTACGAAGGAGATGATTTCAAACTTTACCGTGCTTTACGCAGCATCAACCCGTCCCCCTACTTATTTTACTTCGATTTCGGAGGCTTCCGTATTTTTGGTTCCTCTCCCGAAACCCATTGTAAAATAGAAAACGGGCGTGCCACCATTGACCCTATCGCCGGAACCACCCGCCGCAACGGAGACAAGAAAATAGATGCTGAACTCACCGCCAACCTATTGGCTGATCCCAAAGAAAATGCGGAACATGTAATGCTGGTAGATCTGGCACGCAATGACTTGAGCCGCAACTGTCACGATGTACAAGTAGAATTTTACAAAGAAGCTCAATATTACAGCCACGTCATTCATCTGGTAAGCCGGGTCAGCGGCGAACTGAACCCCAAAGCCAATCCCATCAAAGCATTTATTGATACTTTCCCGGCCGGAACCCTGAGTGGCGCTCCGAAGGTAAAAGCCATGCAGCTGATCAGCGAATACGAACCTCACAGCCGTGGAGCCTATGGAGGTTGCATCGGATTTATCGGGCTGAACGGCACATTGAACCAAGCTATCACCATTCGTACATTCGTCAGCCGCAACAACGAACTATGGTTTCAAGCCGGTGGCGGCATCGTAGCTAAGAGCAATGAAGAGTACGAATTACAAGAAGTAAACAACAAACTGGGAGCACTTAAAAAAGCAATCATCCTGGCAGAACAAATGTAAAAACGAATCATCATGAAAACAGTAATTATAGACAACTATGACTCATTTACCTACAATTTGAGTCATTTGGTAAAAGAACTGGGAGCCGAAGTTACCGTATTACGTAACGATGCTTTCCAACTGGAAGAATTGGAAAAATTCGATAAAATCATTCTTTCACCCGGTCCCGGTATTCCATCAGAAGCAGGCCTGCTGCTCGAAGTAATTAAAAGATATGCCGGCAAGAAACCGATTCTGGGTGTATGCTTGGGAGAACAGGCCATAGGAGAAGCTTTTGGCGGCAAACTGACCAATCTGAGCGAAGTATTTCATGGCGTACAGACCCCCATCTCAATTAAAAAGAACCAATCAAAAGACAAAGGAAAGAAAACCGATTACATTTTCAACGGACTGCCGGATGAAGTGCCGGTAGGACGTTATCACTCATGGGTGGTAGATACGGACGGTTTCCCTGAGTGCCTTGAAATAACCGCAGTAAGCCAGGAAGGTCTCGTCATGGCATTGAAACATAAAGAATACGATATCCACGGCATCCAGTTTCATCCCGAATCCGTACTAACCCCCGATGGTAAAGCCATGATAGCCAACTTTCTAAACGCATAACCCCAACCGTACATAATAAATATGAAAGCTATATTATCCCGCCTCTTCAATCACGAGGAACTGACCCGAAAAGAAGCAAAGAATTTGCTGCTCAACATAACCCGGGGAATGTATAACGACGCACAGATAGCCGCCCTGCTGACCGTTTTCCAAATGCGCGGCATCAAAGTAGAAGAATTGATAGGTTTCCGTGAAGCATTGCTCACCACCCGCATACCTATAGACTTTTCCGCTTACACCCCTATTGACATTGTGGGCACAGGCGGTGATGGAAAAAATACCTTCAATATCTCTACTTGCGCCTGCTTCATTGTAGCAGGAGCCGGATATCATGTTGCCAAACACGGCAACTATGGCGCGACTTCCGTCAGCGGAGCCAGCAATGTCATCGAACAACACGGTGTAAAATTCACGAACAATCCGGATAAGCTGACCCGTTCTATGGAAGAATGTGGAATGGTCTATATGCATGCCCAGTTGTTCAATCCTGCCATGAAAAGTGTAGGCCCTGTCCGCAAAGCACTGCAAGTACGTACCATATTCAACCTGCTAGGTCCGCTGGTTAATCCATGTCTTCCGGCTTACCAACTTCTAGGAGTCGCCGATCTGCCGCAAATGCGCCTTTATACCAACGTGTTCCAAAAACTGGGCATTGGCTTTGCCGTAGTAAACAACCTGGACGGTTACGACGAAATCTCACTGACCGATGAATTCAAAGTGATGACCAATCGCTACGAAACCATCTACAAGCCATCCGAACTAGGCTTCTCTCTCGCCAGACAAGAAGAGCTTTATGGTGGGAACACTCCCGAAGAAGCGTCGAAAATCTTCAATAACGTACTGGAGAACAAAGCCACCAAAGCCCAGACAGACTGTGTACTGATTAACGCTTCTTTTGCCATACAAGCCATGGAACCGGCCAAACCGATAGAAGAATGCGTGGCCATCGCCCGTGAATCATTGGAAAGCGGAAAAGCATTGAATACATTGAAAAAATTTGTGGAACTGAACAGTTGACTACACACCCGGTATTCCACTACCAAACGCCTCATACAATGACAGATATATTAACAGAAATCATCGCCTGCAAGCAAATCGAGATCGAACTGCAAAAGGCTGCCATCAGCAAAGAAATGCTGATAAACAATTGTAACGAACCCATGCCACGTATCAGTATGCGTGCCAGTCTTGCCTCTTCTCCTTACGGCATCATCTCCGAGTTCAAGCGTCGCTCTCCCTCCAAAGGATGGATAAAAGAAGACGCACAGGCAGATACCATTCCTCCCGCTTACGAAGCGGCCGGAGCCTCCGCACTTTCCATCCTCACCGATGAAAAATACTTCGGCGGCAGCCTGAAAGATATCCGTTCGGCACGCCCCCACGTGCAACTTCCCATTCTAAGGAAAGATTTCATTATAGATGAATACCAACTTTATCAGGCACGCATCGTAGGAGCGGACGCTATCCTTCTTATAGCCGCCGCTTTGAAGAAAGAGCAATGCAAAGCCCTAGCCCTCAAAGCCCATGAACTGGAACTGGAAGTCCTGCTGGAAATCCACAACGAGCAAGAACTGGAATATATAGACGAGAACATTGACATGGTGGGAGTCAACAACCGTAATCTGGGAAGCTTCCACACAGAGGTGGAAAACTCTTTCCGTCTGGCGGAAAAACTACCCGAAGAAATGCTCCGGATCTCTGAAAGCGGCATCTCCAGCCCCGAAACAGTCAAACAACTCCGGGCTGCCGGCTTCCGAGGCTTCCTGATAGGGGAAAACTTCATGAAAACACCCGCACCGGGAGAAGCCTTAAAAGAATTTATAACCCAACTAGAGAAATGTTAGGATGAAGCAACAATGATTATCAAGGTATGCGGTATGCGCGAGCCCGAAAACATACGCGCCATAGAGCAAGCCGGAGCAGACTGGATGGGCTTCATCTTCTTCCCCCAATCTGCCCGCTACGTATCACATCGTCCGGAATACCTACCGGAACAATGCCACCGGATCGGGGTCTTCGTCAACGAAAGCAGCGAAAACATCCTGCTGAAAGCACAGGAATTCGGTCTGCACCATATCCAATTGCATGGCAGGGAGACACCGGAACAATGCCGCAAATTAAAAGCCGCCGGACTGGGAGTCATTAAAGTTTTTTCCATAGCACAGGAAAGTGACCTGCAATCCGCCGGTTGTTATGAGGGCGTTTGCGATTACTTTCTTTTCGACACTGCCTGCTCCGGATATGGCGGCTCCGGCAAAACCTTCAACTGGAATATCCTGCAAGCCTATCGGGGAAAGACGCCTTTCCTGCTGAGTGGCGGTCTCCGTCCCGGCAGTCTTTCCCTTTTGTTGCAATTCAAGCATGAACAATGGGCAGGTATCGACCTGAACAGCGGATTCGAGACCGCTCCGGCTCTGAAAGACGACGCCGCCGTCCACACATTTATAAACCAATTAAAACAAAAAATACAATGAACAGAATCAACCAGTTATTCAGTACCAAGCAAAAAGACATCCTATCTATTTATTTTTGTGCAGGCTTTCCTACCTTAGAAGGTACGGCAAGCACCATCAAAGTCCTGGAAAAAAAAGGGATTAACATGATTGAAATCGGCATTCCTTTCAGTGACCCGATGGCTGACGGTCCCGTTATCCAGCACGCCGCCACCCGCGCCTTGAAAAATGGCATGACACTGAAGCTCCTTTTCGACCAACTGAAAGATATCCGTAAAGAAGTACAGATTCCGCTGGTGCTGATGGGATATCTCAATCCCATCATGCAATATGGATTCAAGGATTTCTGCCGCACTTGCCGGGAGACGGGAATCGACGGAGTGATTATCCCCGACTTGCCTTTCAAAGATTATATGGAGGAATATCGTTCCATAGCCGAGGAACAAGATGTGAGAATCATCATGCTCATCACTCCGGAAACCAGTGAAGAACGTATCCGCCTGATTGATGAACATACCGACGGTTTTATCTATATGGTATCTTCCGCCGCTATCACCGGTGCTCAAAAAGATTTCAACGCACAGAAACAAGCCTATTTCCAACGCATCGCCGACATGAATTTACGCAATCCCCGCATGATAGGTTTCGGAATTTCCAATAAGCAAACCTTCGAAACCGCATCCGCTCATGCCGCAGGAGCCATCATCGGCAGTAAATTCGTGACCTTGCTGGATGAAGAAGACGGAGATACGGAAAAAGCAGCGGACAAGCTGCTGGAAGCCTTGAAAAACTAACCTTTCACAACTCGTAACATCCTCTTCTTCAAAAATCCACCTGAAAGATCATGGCGATACAAGTGAAAAATATAATATCTTACAGGTATAAGATTATATATCTTGCAGCAGTAAGATCTATAATCTTATACCTGATCTTTCTACTTCTTCCATCCACAGCATCCGGCAGAAGCAGTTATCACCTATAAAGAAAAACATTTTGTTATTTCCCTCTCTTATTTTTGTCATACTTATACATAATTACTATCTTTGTGCCAAAATTAAACAAGAGAAGCGCATGATACAGAGTGAATATCCTTCCGTTTTGCTAATATACACAGGCGGTACGATCGGCATGATTGAAAATCCTGAGACAGGTGCACTAGAAGCCTTTAATTTCGACCAGTTACAAGACAATGTCCCCGAATTGAAGCGGTTCAACTATCGCATCTCCTCTTACCAATTCAATCCCCCCATTGACTCTTCGGATATGGAACCTGCCTTGTGGGCCAAGTTAGTCAAGATCATCAAATACAATTATGATAATTTTGACGGGTTCGTCATTCTGCACGGTACAGACACCATGGCATACACCGCTTCAGCGCTCAGCTTCATGCTGGAAAACCTGAGCAAGCCGGTTATCCTGACTGGCAGCCAGCTGCCCATCGGCATGTTGCGCACCGATGGAAAGGAAAATCTGATCACTTCCATAGAAATAGCCGCTGCCAAACATCCGAACGGCACTGCTATTGTACCCGAAGTATGCATCTTCTTCGAAAACCATCTGTTGCGCGGAAACCGTACCACAAAAATAAATGCGGAGAATTTCAATGCGTTCCGTTCATACAATTTCCCTTCGCTGGCAACAGCAGGCATCCACATAAAATATGAATATGACCGTATTCACAAAGCCGATCCCAATCTGCCATTAAAACCACACTATCTTTATGATACCAATGTAATTATACTGACCCTTTTTCCGGGCATCCAGGAAAACATGATCAGCAATATTCTGCATACACCGGGATTACGCGCAGTGGTATTAAAGACCTACGGTTCGGGCAACGCTCCGCAAAAGCCGTGGTTCATCGAACTTCTAAGGGATGCCACCTCACGGGGAATCATCATTGTCAACATCTCCCAATGCTCTACCGGAACAGTGGAAATGGGAAGGTATGAAACCGGACTCCATCTGCTGGACGCAGGGGTCATCAGCGGCTATGACAGTACGGTGGAATCCGTTCTAACCAAACTGATGTTCCTTTTGGGACACGGAAAAAGTGAAAGAGAAATACGTTACCAAATGAGTATTCCAGTAGCCGGAGAGTTTACGAAATCATAATTTATTGCGTTCCAATTATCATCCGGCGGGATGATTGCAGAATCATTAAAATGGTGTAATCTGCGATGAGAACTTAACGATTTTATAGCATGTAATCTTTTTGTAATATTTGTTTCATCAAATAGTAATAAAAATGCTCCATTTTTGCAATGCTGATCAAAAAAGATTAGTTTTGTAGTATTAAAAAGATGGATATATGAATGATTACCGCATTTTAGTAGTTGACGATGAAGAAGATCTATGCGAGATTCTTAAATTCAATTTAGAAAACGAAGGGTATTTTGTGGACACGGCAAACTCTGCCGAAGAAGCCCTGAAGATGGAACTGACCCAATACAACTTGCTGTTGCTGGATGTGATGATGGGAGAAATATCAGGATTCAAAATGGCGAACATGCTGAAAAAGAATAAAGCTACTGCTTCTATTCCCATTATATTCATTACTGCTAAAGATACTGAAAACGATACCGTAACAGGGTTCAACTTGGGAGCCGACGACTATATCTCGAAGCCATTTTCACTGCGCGAAGTTATAGCACGCGTTAAGGCTGTCCTTCGACGCACCAGTCCTACACAGGGAAAAGAAGCGCAAGAACAATTACAGTACAAAGGGCTTTTAGTCGACATAACCAAGAAGAAAGTCAGCATAGACGGTATAGAAATTTCCCTGACAAAAAAAGAATTCGAAATCCTGTTGCTGTTGTTACAAAACAAAGGCCGCGTATTCTCACGCGAAGATATTCTGGCTAAAGTATGGCAGGAGGAAGTCTATGTGCTGGACCGTACCATTGACGTCAACATTACCCGCTTGCGTAAAAAAATAGGCGAATATGGAAAATGCATCGTCACCCGCCTGGGATACGGATACTGTTTTGAATGCGAATAACCTAACCTGTACCTTTCCATGACTATTAAATTATCCAGCCACGTCCTGTCATTCAACAAGAAACTATTCTTGTCGGTAATTTCCTTATTCATAGCATTCGCCATCTGTTTCATGGCATTCCAATATCGCAGGGAGAAGGAATACAAAATAGAATTGCTGAACACACAACTCCAGAATTACAACGACCGCCTGAATGATTTTCTCCGTGGCAGGGATACACTGAATATTCAACAATTGAACGACTATGTTTGCGAACACACCTTTGAAGATCTACGCGTGACACTGATCAACAAGAATGGTACTGTAATTTATGACAATCTGGAAAAAGATCCCAGCCACTTCGAGAACCACCATAACCGTCAGGAAATAAAAGAAGCCATCATTTATGGCAGCGGCTACTCCATTAACAGACAATCGGAAAGCCTGGGCGGTGAATTTTTCTATTCGGCAAAGTATTATCCTAATCTGGACTATATCATTCGTTCAGCCCTTCCCTATAATGTCAGTCTGATGAGACACCTGAAAGCAGACTCTCATTATGTATGGTTCACACTGATAATCAGCCTGATATTAATAATTGTGTTCTACCGATTCACACATAAATTGGGAATGTCTATCACCAAATTGCAACAATTCGCCATGAAAGCCGACCGCAATGAACCGATAGACACTGATATGCAGGATACCTTTCCCAAAAACGAACTGGGCGAAATATCCCAACATATCATCCAGATTTACAAACGTCTGCATCAGGCAAAAGAAGATTTATATATCGAACGCGAGAAACTGATCACCCATCTCCAGATCTCGCACGAAGGCTTAGGCGTATTCAACCACCGCAAAGAAGAGATTCTGGTAAATAATCTGTTCACACAATACGCCAACCTTATCTCGGACAAAAATCTGAGTTCTACGGAAGAGATCTTCTCCATCCCCGAATTGCAGCCCATCACCCGTTTCATTACAAAAAACAAGGAACGCAGTATCGGCAAAGAAGAGAAACGGATGTCATTGAACATAGACAAAAACGGACGTATCTTTGCCGTGGAATGCATTATCTTTCAAGATGACAGCTTTGAAATCTCCATCAATGACATCACTCAGGAAAAGGAACAGGCACTTCTGAAAAAACAGCTGACACAGAATATCGCCCACGAATTGAAAACCCCTGTAAGCAGCATACAGGGATATCTGGAAACCATAGTAAACAATCCTACCCTGCCCCGTGAGAAAATCAATGCTTTCCTGGAGAGAAGCTATGCACAAAGTAACCGGCTGGCACATCTGTTACGGGATATCTCCGTACTTACCCGCATGGAAGAAGCTCCGAACATGATCGAAACAGAACCGGTAAACCTCACCACCATGATGCGGAATATCCTGAACGAAGTAACTTTGGAACTGGAAGAAAAGCAGATCACAGCCCACAATATGCTGCCTGAAGGACTGACCATACAAGGCAATTCTTCCCTGCTATACTCCATCTTCCGGAATCTGACAGACAACGCCATTGCATACGCAGGAACTCATATTTCCATAACCATCCGCTGTTTCCGTGAAGACGAACGTTTTTATTATTTCAGTTTCTCGGACACAGGCGTAGGAGTAGGACCCGAACATCTAAGCCGTTTGTTCGAGCGTTTCTATCGGGTGGACAAAGGACGTTCACGCAAATTGGGCGGTACCGGACTGGGACTAGCTATTGTAAAAAACGCAGTCATTCTGCATGGCGGAACAATCTTCGCTAAAAATACCCCCGGTGGAGGTCTGGAATTCATATTTACATTGAGTAAAGAATAAGAGGATACAAGAGCCTGTTTCTAAATTTTCTTCAAAATTTAAACAGGCTCCAAAAAATAAAGAAAGATAATTGTTTTCTTAAATATAAACTGTATCTTTGCAGTGCATCGGTTCATTTATCTCCCCTCCGAGGTGAATGATTAAAAGGGAATCAAGGTGAGAATCCTGAACAGTCCCGCTGCTGTATGTTTCACTAAACGCATAAGCAAAATGCCAATAACCACTGGGATAATTTCCGGGAAGGTGCTTATAGCGGAAACGAGTCAGAAGACCTGCCTGTGCATTTATCAAATCTGAAGCTTTCGAGGAAAGAGCTTGGAACACTGAACGTAAGGGATGCCTTTAAACACATCCGCTATTTTCTCCGTTTCACTGTCCGGAAAAGAATATCAGGTAAAAAGAAAATTTATTTTAAAGTAAACTCTGCCAAGTTTATTTGGAGTGCTCAGCCGAAGTGATTCGCCTGAGCATTATTTTATAATCCAAGTCAATACAAAATCGGGATGAGTGACATAACGGACCCGATAACGTTCCTGCCGGCCTGTACGATATTCGCATGCCTCGAACTCCCCCTCTTCCGACAAGCTGAAAGGAAAAATACGAAGATGACGAATGAAATCCACCTCCTCTACTCCCATCAGTTTGAACAGTGCCTCCTTGGCCGACCAATGGAGCAATAAAGCATAAACTTCATCTCCTTCCATCATTGCGGGTTCTTCATCGGAACGAATAAAACGGGAAGCTACTTTCCGCACTCTGGTTCCATACTGCTCTATATCCATTCCCACCTCACAGGAAGAATGAAGCGCCACCGCCACATAACCGCGAGTATGCGAGATGCTGATATACCGGCTTCCATCCTTTAGATAAGGCCTTCCCGAAGAGTAATAAGCTATCTCCTTTTCTTCTCCACACAAAGCCTTCAGCAGCACACGTACCGACAACCATTCATGCTTCCGTTTTTCGGAAAGAACAGCCAATTTCTCCCTATACCAGTCTTTATGCTCCAATGATGCCAGCAGTTGTTCCGTTGTTTCATCAGACTTCCATATTCCAAGCAGAAACTCCCCTTCGATATAAGTACGGTATAAAGGCATAATAAAATCTATTTCTTTTCTTCTTCCACGGAGCTGGAAGAGTCAACGATAACTTTTACTTTCAAAATGCGGCGCGTATTCATTTCAAGTACCTCAAAATGATAATTCCCATAATCTAACCGCTCGTGCAATACAGGAAACTCCCCTTTTATTTCCAGCAACAAACCGGCCAAAGTGTCCGCATCTCCTTCCACTTTCTCGAAAAGAGCGGGATCAGCTTTCATAATCTTATAAAAATCGGACAGCAAGGTTTTTGCCTCGAATATATAGGTACGGTCATTCAGTTTCACATACGTACGCTCTTCATCATCGTATTCATCATTAATCTCTCCTACAATCTCCTCGATGATATCCTCCATTGTAACAATGCCCGAAGTACCTCCAAACTCATCGACAACGATGGCAATATGGATCTTGTTCGCCTGAAAATCACGCAAAAGGTCATCAATCATCTTCGTTTCAGGTACAAAGTAAGCAGGACGGACCAATGTCTGCCAACGAAAGTTGTCGCCCTTGCCCAAATGAGGAAGCAAATCCTTTATATAAAGAATCCCCTTTATATTATCCCGCGATTCGGCATATACCGGAATACGGGAATAGGCATTTTCCACAATACATTTCAACACATCGGAATAAGGAGTATTGATTTCCAAGTCCACCATATCCAGCCGGGAAGTCATCACTTCCTTAGCCGTTTCCTCACCAAAACGGATAATACCTTCCAAAATATTGCTTTCCTCTGAAATCTCACTCTTGTCCGTCAGTTCCAAAGCCTGTGAAAGTTCGTCGACAGAAATATTATAATTCTTTTTTGCCACACATCTGTTCACCAAAAAGGAAGAACGGACCAGCAATGCCGACAAAGGTGAAAAGAATTTCTTTAAAAAAGAAATGGCAGGAGCTGCCTTACGGCAAAACTTCAACGTGTTCTGTGCCGAATAAATTTTAGGCATGATTTCACCGAAAAGCAACAGCAGAAAAGTAAGGACAACCGTTATTAGCAGGAATTCCAGAATCACGGAATTTCCAAAGTGTATGGTGCTGGCAAAAAAGTAATTGCACAGCATGATAATGGTTACATTGACAAAATTATTAGAGATAAGAATAGTCGCTAACAAGCGTTCGGAATCATTCAGCAGGGCGCTGATACGCCTGTCCGAAGTATGTTTTCCTTCCTCTATCTCACTTAAATCAACAGGTGAAAGGGAAAAGAAAGCTATTTCCGAAGCAGACACAAAGCCTGAGGCATACAACAATAAAACAGCTAACAAGATAGCTATGATAGCTCCCATGGTAGGAGCTGTTACGGTTACACCGTCAAATAAATCCGCCAAGCGGCATAAATACGAGTCAGGGTCCAAGGAATCTGGTTTTAGTTAAACATCAAGTTCTCTTAATTAAAAAGGTAAATCGTCCGTCAGACTATTATCCGAGGCTTGCTGTTGTTGCAGAGCCGCTTGTGCAGACACCTGCTGCCGGGATACCGCTTGTGCCTGCGGTACATATCCTGTACCCGGTTGCTGCGAGGTGTTACGCGGGGTCAGCATCTCCATATTATCAGCAAAAATCTCGACAATGGTACGTTTTATGCCATTCTGGTCATCGTATGAACGGCTGCGGATTTTCCCTTCTATGTAGAGTTTGTCGCCCTTACGGACATATTTTTCCGCAGTTTGGGCCAGTCCTCTCCATAACACGATATTATGCCATTCCGTACGTTCGGGAACCTGTGTTCCATTCTGCAACGTATAGGCACGATCGGTGGTGGCCAACGAGAAAGTGGCAACGGCAATGCCGGTATCCAAATATCTCACATCAGGGTCCTTTCCTACATTTCCAATCAAAATGACTTTATTTACTGACATTCTATTATTCCTTTTTAATTATTAGGCTCCAAAATTAGCGAAAAAAACTGATTCACCAAACGCGATACGGCAAATTTATGCAAATCTTCCACGCTTATTCTCTGATACTTCGCAAAAGAAGCCGAATTCTCAGGGAGAATCACTTCATAAAAATTTGCGTAAATCACCCGGTGGGATAACACGTGCTTCACCCCTTTCCGCACCAGCCGCACTATGGGCTCCTCTCCTCCGGCCAGCATCTCGCGAAACTGTGGCGATGCATACAGTTCCTCTTCCGTCCACTCACGATCCGTTTCTATCAAAGGCGGTTCATACAAATTTTTCCATATATCATTTCCGCTGCGCTTATGTATAAAGGTATACGCGCCCATGCGTACATATATATAATTAAAATAACGATTAGTCACCTTGTTTTTATGTTGCTTCACAGGCAAAGAGCCGGCAATCCCCTTCAGACGCGCCACACAAGAATCGTTTAGCGGACAAAACAGGCAGTCGGGCGCTACCGGAGTACACTGCAAAGCTCCAAAATCCATGATAGCCTGGTTGTAGAGACCAGGGCGCTCACGGTCCAGCAACTCATCGGCAACCCGGACAAACAGTTTCTTTCCTTCCGCCGAATCAATGGGGGTATCAATGCCTAACCAACGGGACAGCACCCGATACACATTACCGTCCACCACTGCGTATGGCATACCGTAAGCAAATGAACAAATAGCCGCTGCTGTATATTCTCCCACTCCTTTCAAAGCACGCACCCCAGTGTATGTTACAGGAAATCCTCCTGCCTCTGCCATCCTTCTGGCCGCAGCATGCAAATTTCTCGCACGGGAATAATACCCCAGCCCCTGCCAATATTTCATCACCTCATCCTCATCGGCTGCCGCCAGTGCGAACACATCAGGAAAACGGGCCACAAAACGTTGATAGTAATCATATCCCTGAACCACACGAGTTTGTTGTAGAATAATCTCCGAGATCCATATCAAATAAGGATTTTTTGTCCTTCTCCACGGCAAATCACGCCCGTTTTCCCTATACCAATCTATCAATTTTCTGCTAAAATTCTCCATATCAGTATTATATAAAAGTGCATTCTATGCAATATTTCCGCAAAAGTAAACCAAGAAAATGGAAGAAGATGCTTTTTTTAGGAAATTTATTCTGAATATATTTCTTAAAGAGGGAGAAAAGCTATATATTTGCAGTCCAAAAAATTAAGATATAAGTATAACAATAATTATTTAGCGAAATGACTAAAGCAGATATCGTAAACGAAATTACGAAAAATACCGGTATTGACAAGGTGACAGTGTTAACCACACTTGAGGCTTTCATGGATACAGTAAAGGATTCATTATCTAAAGAAGAAAATGTGTACCTGCGTGGTTTTGGAAGTTTTGTAGTGAAGAAAAGAGCTCAGAAGACTGCTCGCAACATTTCAAAGAACACTACAATCATTATTCCGGAGCACAATATTCCGGCATTTAAACCAGCTAAGACATTTACATTATCAGTAAAGAAATAATAAACAAGAGTATTAACCCATAAAATTTGAAGCTATGCCAAGCGGAAAGAAGAAAAAAAGACACAAAATGTCTACTCACAAGCGTAAAAAAAGACTAAGAAAGAACAGACATAAAAGCAAAAAATAATTTGTAGTCTGTCTGTGACGACAAATAAAGAACAAACCTTGCAAAGCAACAAAAGTCTTTCAGGTTTGTTCTTTGTTTAATGAGAAAAGTGAACAATTTAAAAATACAAAAGTGACAAGCGAACTAGTAGTAGACGTACAACCCAAAGAGATTTCCATCGCACTCCTTGAAGATAAAGCGTTGGTGGAATTTCAGAAAGAAGGGAGAAGTGCTTCCTTCAATGTGGGAAATATGTATTTGGGACGGGTAAAGAAACTAATGCCCGGCCTTAATGCCTGTTTCGTGGATGTCGGCTTTGAAAAAGATGCTTTTCTTCATTATCTAGACCTAGGTCCTCAATTTCATTCTTATCAGAAGTATCTGAAGCAAGTTTTAAGCGACCGTAAAAAACTTTTTCCCATCACAAAAGCTACTATGCTGCCTGATATTGAAAAGGAAGGGACGGTTTCAACCACCCTCCAACAAGGTCAGGAAGTTATTGTGCAGATTGTAAAGGAACCTATCTCGACCAAGGGCCCCAGACTAACCTGCGAATTGTCATTCGCCGGACGTTATTTGGTATTAATCCCTTTCAACGATAAGGTTTCGGTATCACAAAAAATTAAATCGAGCGAAGAACGCGCCCGTCTGAAACAGTTATTGCAAAGCATCAAACCGAAAAACTTCGGAGTGATTGTACGCACCGTAGCGGAAGGCAAAAGGGTGGCCGAGCTTGATGCAGAGCTTAAAGTCTTGCTGAAACATTGGGAAGAAACAATCACTAAAGTACAGAAGGCTCCCAAACTGCCGGCATTGGTATACGAAGAGACCAGCCGCACAGTGGCCATGTTGCGCGATCTTTTCAATCCGTCTTATGAGAACATCTATGTGAACGATGAAACAGTGTTCCATGAGATTAAGGATTATGTATCACTTATCGCCCCTGAACGAGCCGAAATCGTAAAACTGTACAAGGGTCAGCTTCCCATATTCGACAATTTCGGTATTACCAAACAAATCAAATCCTCTTTCGGGAAAACCATTTCGTATAAAAGTGGAGCTTACCTGATTATTGAACACACAGAAGCACTTCATGTAGTGGATGTCAATAGTGGAAACCGCTCCAAATCTGCCAACGGGCAGGAGGCTAACGCACTGGATGTAAACCTGGGTGCCGCCGACGAACTGGCACGCCAGTTAAGATTGCGTGATATGGGTGGTATTATCGTGGTTGACTTCATTGATATGAATCTAGCAGAGAACCGGCAGAAACTGTACGAACGTATGTGCCAAAACATGCAGAAAGACAGAGCAAAACATAACATTCTGCCCCTCAGTAAATTTGGATTGATGCAAATTACCCGCCAACGCGTGCGTCCTGCCATGGATGTCAACACGAATGAAACCTGTCCCACCTGCTTCGGGAAAGGTAGCATAAAGCCATCCATCCTTTTTACGGATACTTTGGAGAGTAAGATTGACTACCTGGTCAACAAATTGAAGATAAAGAGATTTACGCTGTACATCCATCCGTACATCGCAGCATATGTGAATCAGGGTCTGGTTTCCCTGAAGCGCAAATGGCAAATGAAATACGGATTCGGAATAAAGATTATCCCAGACCAAAGTCTGGCCTTCCTGCAATATCGGTTCACCGATGTTCACGGTGAGGAGATAGACATGAAAGAGGAAATCGAAATCAAGTAAAAGAAAAGGGAGTGATAAAAAATGTCACTCCCTTTCTTTATTTCACTACTCTAATATGCAAGGCTTGATTTCGACGTTTCACAAGCTCAAATACCAGTCACATTCTGCCGATTACAACTCACCCAACCATCACAAAGCTGGCAAAACAAAAGCACATCCGTTGCCCCTATTTTATTTACCTTGCTTATAGTCTTTCACTATTCCCTCCGCAATCCAATTTGCCAATGCCTGACGGTTATTCTTCAGAACCAGCCGTTGTTGGTCACGCTTGTTCCGAATATTTCCCAATTCCAAAAACACCGCTACGGGAGTCGTATTACGCAATACATACAAATTACGTTCACTCACCGTTCCGCGAAAGCCACGGTTTGGCTGATGCTTGTCATATTTCCTATCAAAGGTACGGTGCAAGTTATTGGCCAACCGCCTACCCTTCGTACTTTTAGGAGCGTTATAAAAAAACACATCTGTCTGCTGTCCCTTACTGCGACTGTCCACATGAATAAATACAGCTCGTTTGTAACTGCTCTTATCTTTCCGATACAGTTTATTCACCCAGTCACAACGTTGCTTCAAACGAGCCACCTGATTCAAGGGAATAGGATCTCCCATGCAAGTTTCACGTTTACTGTTTGCCAGGACATGACCGTCACGAATACCATCTTTCTTATCTTGAATGATAATATGCACCTTCGCACCTCGTGACAACAACTCACGTGCCAACCGCAGAATAATATCGTATGCATACTCATCCTCATGCAACTGACGCCCCTGATAGATACCGATGGCCCCAGGATCGGGACCTCCGTGACCACTCACCAAATAAAAACAAGCTCCGCTTAGTTCATTGGATGTAATCTGATAGGTAGCATATTCCTTTCCAAATAATGCCTCTTTGCCGGTACGAGGCTTTTTCTTCGCCAGAAGCGGTGATAGAACAAAAAATAAAAACGTGACAAATAGTACCGATCCTCTCATTACCTGTTATTTTTCTCCCAACATTTCATCTATCTTCTTGCACAAAGAAGAGAATTCTTCTTCATTGTACAAACGGGTCAGCATTACAATCTTGCCCGTTTTGTCAATCAATACATTACGGGTGATGCCCGCTTTACGGTCTGCATATCTGGCAAAAATATCAGCTCCCGGATCAAGAGCCAACGGATAGGTCACGCCGGTACGTTTGGCAAAAGCCACTACGGTTTCCAAAGGTTCGTCCCGATCCACTCCAAAGAGAGCAAACGCTTTATTATCCTTATGTTTCAACCAGATATCTTTTTCAATAAAAGGCATCTCCTTTCGGCAAACTCCACACCAACTGGCAGTGAACTGAAGCATCACCACCTTGCCACGCAAATCAGAGAGTTTCACTTTCTGTCCGTCTGTCAGTTCCATTTCAAAATCGGGAGCCATATCCCCTACCTTTACTATATAACCGGCATTATCAGGAGTAACCTGTTGTGCCTTCACCGGCTGACTCAGCAAACATGCGCAAACCAGCAACATCAGACTCATAAACTTCTTCATCGTTCTTCTCTTATTTTTATATATTCGCTACAAAGATAGGCTATTCCATCATTTTTTCGTAATTTTGGCACCCAAAATAACTACCAACTTATCAAGAAGATGAATATTTTTTGGGATACAATTACTCATTACAATGCGGGTACCTGGATTTATCAAGTTATTATCACCCTTATCGGCATTATTTTAACCTGTTCTCTATTCAAAAGCCCCACAAAAAAAATAAAAGTAGCGATGAAGTTATATCTTATATTCTTGAATGTATGGATAGCTTCCGTGTATTACATGATTTATTGTGAACCAAGAAGTTATAACAGTGCTTTGGCAGGATTTTGGGGAATCATGGCCATCTTCTGGATTTATGACCTGAAAGTAAACTACACCCCTTTTGACCGGACTCACAAACATACCGCACTAGCCGTCCTGCTTTGTATGTTGCCATTGGCCTATCCACTCTTCTCCATTATAAGGGGGATGAACTTTCCCATGATGACCTCACCTGTAATGCCTTGTTCGGTAGCGGTTTTCACCATCGGACTGCTGCTGGCATTTTCCAAACGAGTCAATATCTTTCTCGTCATGTTTCTCTGCCACTGGGCACTGATCGGTTTCACCAAAACTTACTTTTTCCATATTCCCGAAGATTTTCTGCTGGCAAGTTCGGCTGTACCGGGCCTTTATCTGTTCTTTAAAGAATACACAGCTTCCCATCTGCATACTTCCACCCTTTTCCGTGCCCGTATGATTAATCTCGCCCTGATTATTGCCTGCGGTGCAATCGGAGTGCTGTTCATGATATCTATGGTGTGCGAACTGGCTCAAGAACAGGCTTTATCGAAATAAAAACACGTCTTAATGAGGTACTTTGCAAAATCTTTCGTATTTTTGCCAACAAATTGAGTTAATGTTTTAACAGGATGAACGTATTAGAACTAAGTGAACAGGAGATTATCAGACGAAACAGTCTGAATGAATTGCGCGCTATGGGCATCGAGCCATACCCCGCAGCTGAGTATGTAACCAATGCATTTTCTACAGATATAAAAGCTGAGTTCAAGGATGATGAGGAACCTCGCAAAGTATCGGTAGCCGGACGTATGATGAGCCGCCGTGTGATGGGTAAAGCTTCATTTATCGAATTACAGGATTCAAAAGGCCGTATCCAGGTGTATATCACCCGTGATGACATCTGCCCGGATGAAAACAAAGAAATGTACAACACTGTGTTCAAACGTCTGCTGGACCTTGGTGACTTTATCGGTATAGAAGGATTCGTATTCAGAACCCAAATGGGTGAAATCAGTATCCACGCTAAAAAACTGACCGTACTGTCCAAGTCTATCAAACCGCTTCCTATTGTAAAATACAAAGACGGAGTCGCTTACGACAAGTTTGAAGACCCTGAACTGCGTTATCGCCAACGTTATGTTGACCTTGCTGTGAATGAAGAGATAAAAGATATCTTCATCAAGCGCAGTAAAGTATATAGCTCTATGCGCGAATATTTCAACTCAAAAGGTTATATGGAAGTGGAAACCCCGATTCTGCAATCCATTGCCGGCGGAGCAGCCGCACGTCCATTCATAACTCACCACAACGCACTGGATATGCCGCTGTACATGCGTATTGCCAGTGAGTTGTACCTGAAAAGACTAATTGTAGGTGGTTTCGAAGGAGTGTATGAAATAGGTAAGAACTTCCGTAACGAAGGAATGGACCGCACACACAACCCTGAATTTACCTGCATGGAAATATATGTTGCCTACAAGGACTATAACTGGATGATGGAATTTACAGAAAAAATGATTGAAAAAATCTGTCTGGATGTAAACGGCACCACTCAAGTAAAAGTAGGCGACAACATCATTGACTTCAAAGCCCCGTACAAACGTGTCACCATGCTGGACTCTATCAAGGAACACACCGGCTATGATCTGACAGGCATGAACGAAGAACAGATACGAGAAGTTTGCCAGAAACTCAATATGGAGATTGACGACACAATGGGCAAAGGCAAACTGATCGATGAAATCTTCGGAGAATTCTGCGAAGGTACTTACATCCAGCCGACTTTCATCACCGACTATCCGAAAGAAATGTCTCCGCTGACAAAGATACACCGCAGCAATCCGGATTTGACCGAGCGTTTCGAGCTGATGGTGAACGGCAAGGAACTGTGTAATGCATACTCCGAATTGAACGACCCGATTGACCAGTTGGAACGTTTCGAAGAACAAATGAAACTGAGCGAAAAAGGAGATGATGAAGCTATGATTATTGACAAAGACTTCGTCCGTGCGCTGGAATACGGTATGCCCCCCACTTCGGGTATGGGAATCGGTATGGACCGTCTGACGATGCTGATGACCGGACAGTCTACCATTCAGGAAGTATTGTTCTTCCCCCAGATGCGTCCCGAAAAGATTACTCCGAAAGACACTCCTGCCAAATTTATGGAACTGGGAATTTCAGAAGACTGGGTTCCTGTCATTCAGAAAGCAGGCTATAACCTGGTGAGCGATATGAAAGAAGTGAATCCGCAGAAGCTGCATATGGACATTTGCGGAATCAACAAAAAATATAAATTGGAACTAACCAATCCTACGGTGGACGAAGTTGCCGGATGGATTGCGAAAATTGAGAATTGAGAATTTAAAGATTGAGAATTATTCCAATTGTCAATTATCCATCATAAATAATAAGCATGAAATTGCCCGGTAAAATAGCGATAATGGGTGGTGGCAGCTGGGCCACGGCTATTGCAAAAATAGTCTTGGCTCAGGCTGAATCAATCAACTGGTATATGCGCCGCGACGACCGAATTGAAGAATTCAAACGTTTGGGACATAATCCGGCTTATCTGACAAGTGTGCGCTTTGAAATAAAGAACATCAACTTCTCTTCAGATATCAACAAGATAGTAAAGGAATCGGATACCCTGATATTCGTTACCCCCTCTCCCTATCTGAAAAGCCACCTGAAAAAGCTGAAAACCAAAATAAAGGACAAGTTCATTGTCACTGCTATCAAGGGTATCGTCCCTGACGAGAACCTGATTGTTTCCGATTATTTTCATCAGGTATACGGTGTTCCCGAAGAGAATATAGCCGTCATTGCAGGTCCGTGCCACGCAGAAGAAGTAGCCTTGGAGCGTCTTTCCTATCTGACTATCGGATGTAAAGACATTGACAAGGCGAAGATATTCGCTCGGCAGCTGGCCGGACATTACATAAAAACTTCTGTAAGCCCGGATGTGGCAGGTATAGAATACGCTTCGGTATTGAAGAATATTTATGCTATCGCCGCTGGAATTTGCAGCGGTCTGAAATATGGCGACAATTTTCAGGCTGTATTGATTTCAAATGCCATTCAAGAGATGAACCGCTTCCTGAATACCGTACATCCCGTAGAGCGTTCTATTGATGATTCCGCTTATCTGGGTGACTTGTTGGTTACCTCCTACTCCAATTTCAGCCGGAACCGCGTATTCGGAACCATGATTGGTAAAGGTTATTCCGTAAAAAGCGCACAGATAGAAATGGAAATGATTGCCGAAGGATACTACGGAACGAAATGTATCAAGGAGCTAAACAAGCACTTGCACGTGAACATGCCTATCGTAGATGCCGTTTATAATATTTTATATGAGCGCATCTCGCCCATGATTGAGATTAAATTATTAACTGATTCATTCAGATAAAATATCAGATACAATGAAGAATATTAGTTTAAACATCGACAAAGTAGCCGGTTTTGTTTCTAAGGAAACAATCGCTGCTTACGAACCTCAGGTGAAAGCCTGCATGGAAACATTGGAAAACGGTACAGGTAAAGGTAATGACTTCTTGGGTTGGTTGCATTTGCCATCGTCTATAACAGCCGAACATTTGGCTGACTTGAAAGCTACTGCCCAGGTTCTGCGCGACAACTGTGAAGTAGTAGTCGTAGCAGGTATCGGTGGAAGCTATCTGGGAGCACGTGCCGTAATAGAAGCTTTATCCAATAGTTTCCAATGGTTGAAAGCAAAACAAGACGGACCCGTCATCGTTTTTGCAGGCCACAATATCAGCGAAGATTACTTGTTCGAGTTGACTGCATACTTGAAGGACAAAAAGTTCGGTGTAATTAATATTTCCAAGTCTGGTACTACTACAGAAACCGCCTTAGCTTTCCGTTTACTGAAAAAACAGTGTGAAGACCAGCTTGGCAAGGAAATGGCGAAGAAAGTGATTGTTGCCGTTACAGATGCCAAAAAGGGTGCCGCACGTGTTACAGCCGACAAGGAAGGATATCAGACTTTCATTATCCCCGATAATGTAGGCGGTCGTTTCTCTGTCCTTACTCCAGTAGGTTTGCTGCCTATCGCAGTGGCAGGATTTGACATTGAGAAACTAGTGGAAGGCGCACGCACGATGGAAACAATATGTGGTCCGGCTACTCCGTTTGCCGAAAATCCTGCAGCTGTTTATGCTGCCACCCGCAATGAATTGTATAAAGACGGAAAGAAGATTGAGATTTTGGTAAACTTCAATCCCAAACTGCACTATATGAACGAATGGTGGAAACAATTGTACGGTGAATCCGAAGGTAAGGATGGTAAAGGTATTTATCCGTCTGCCGTCGACTTCTCTACCGATCTCCATTCTATGGGACAGTGGATTCAGGAAGGTGAACGTACTATCTTCGAAACAGTTATCTCTATCGAAAACCCGGAACATACGCTTCAAGTTCCTTCGGACAGCGAAAATTTGGATGGCTTGAATTTCTTGGCAGGAAAGCGTGTAGACGAAGTGAACAAGATGGCAGAACTAGGTACTCAGCTGGCACACGTTGACGGTGGTGTACCCAATATGCGACTGATTGTACCCGAACTGAATGAATACTACCTGGGAGAAATCATCTATTTCTTTGAAAAAGCTTGTGGTATCAGCGGTTATTTGCTGGGAGTAAATCCGTTCAACCAACCGGGCGTGGAAGCATACAAGAAAAATATGTTTGCTTTGTTGAATAAACCGGGATACGAAGAAGAGTCTAAAGCTATCCAAGCTAGATTATAATATCAAAAACCTATTCAGAATGCCATTTATCAATGTCATTCCGAATAACAGTGAAGAATCTGAAAGCATCCATCAAATGCTTGCAGATTCTTCACTTTGTTCCAATCCAACGGTCACACCTTTGGAAATAATAACTATACATTTATTCTATGTTTAAAGAAGCGATAAATAACTATCTTCATACTCATGGATACGAATCCATCGACTTGAAAGCCGTATTATTCGATATGGACGGCGTGCTGTTCGACTCCATGCCCAACCATGCTGAGTCATGGCATAAAATAATGAAACGCTTCGGTTTCGGCCTCAGCCGAGAAGAAGCTTATATGCACGAAGGGCGTACCGGTGCATCTACGATCAATATAGTAAGTCGTCGGGAACGTGGGCATGATGCTACTGAAGAAGAAATAAAAGCTATCTACCAAGCCAAAACTGAAGAATTCAACAAATGCCCCAAAGCAGAACGGATGCCCGGCGCACTGGAAGTATTGACTAAAATAAAGAGTGAAGGACTGACTCCGATGGTAGTAACCGGTTCGGGACAAACTTCGTTATTGGACCGATTGAATCATAATTTTCCGGGCATATTCCAAGCCAACTTAATGGTTACCGCCTTTGATGTGAAATATGGGAAACCAAATCCGGAACCATATCTGATGGCCCTAAAGAAAGGCGGCTTTAAACCCAATGAAGCGTTAGTAATAGAAAATGCACCACTAGGTGTACAGGCGGGAGTTGCAGCCGGTATTTTTACCATCGCCGTGAATACAGGACCATTGCACGACAATGTGTTACTGAATGAAGGAGCGAATTTACTTTTTCATTCCATGCCCGATTTCAATAAAAATTGGGAAACACTACAATCTGCATTAAAACAAGATTAAATTTTGCAAGAATTCTTCACAATCAATAAAAAAGAGCTCCTTGCTTTCACCTAGATGAAAAACAAGGAGCTCATATTATATAAAAAATCACAGCCTATCAAAATACCTGAACCTACTTTAAAACTTTGCGTAACCAAGGAATAACCAGTTCGTTTTTAAAATAATGAGAAGGGGGATCTACATTGACCGCTTCGAAATAGGTCTTTGAATCCAGTCCTTCATCAAGGTGCTCCACATCTTTTCTAACTGCCTTATCAGCAAACTTCGGATAATGATGAAACTCCGCATTTTCCGGTTTTCCACTAGCAGCATAAGCAGATTGTACCAAACGGAAATCACGGTCCAACCCTCCCTCTGTAAAAATGATAGGACGAGGAGCTAATGACGCAACAACATCTGGAAAATTAAAATACCTCCAATAACCAGGTATCAGATGACGGATAGAATTTGGAAAAGGACGTCTGTTTTCCTTGTCAGGTTTAGTCATTACAACGGCACGTTCCTGAGTCTGGCATAGAAAATCATTGTACACAAAAGCATAAATATCCTTATCCAACACCCCCAAGACCATCATCGGTTCTGTACCTAATGAGAATCCGCTAATCACAATCCTGTCCTTTCGGATATAAGACTGGGCTTTCATCCAATTCAGCACCTGCATATCCAGATAAGAAGTATACCCTAGCCAACTCCATCCCAGTTCAAGCAAAAAACGGGAAACAACATCATAGTCATAATTCCATCCTTTATCATAACATTCCAAATCGGAGGCTTCTCCAGCAGCGGCATTATCCACCGCTACCGCCACATAACCTTCTTTAACCATATTCAAAGCCATACTTACTTTGGGATTATTATAATCCTCAGTTAACTTATCACAGATGCCGGGCTCACCAACCAATCCTTCTTTGGTCCTTCCGGACCCCGGAATGCACAAAACTCCGGGTACTGCACCCTTCAAATGTTCCGGTTTCAAAACCAGAAAAGTGGAAACTGACTTTGGAAAAGGATAGAACTCCCATTTCTCTAAAATATATCCCTCTTTTTTTTCCGTTTTCACACAGACAGGAGACGGTTGTCTCTTTATCTCGGGAAACTTCATGATCTCCACCATCGCAGCACGCACTCCATCCTGCCATTGCGTAAATTCCTGTGCGGACATACCGGAACGGTAAGCATATTGGGGATGTGTATCTTTCAACATCTCATGAACAATGGCATAAGTACTTAGTAACCGTCCATCCCCACGATCTGATTTCACAACTGCATGCTTCTCAGGTTGGTAATTCTGAGAATTACCAACCATACATAAGCTGCATACAGATACTAAAAAGAGCAATCTTTTCATTATCATCATATTATCTCACTATTATTCATACCCCGGAGTCTGCTTGATTTCCGGATCTCCATTCAAAACTTCCACATTAACAGGCCACAACATCATATACGCCTTATCCTCTGTTAATATAGGCAATGAACTTCCATAATGCGCTTTAACAGAAAAGACAAAAGGTTTTCCGTTGGAATCACGTAAACGCAATAAATCAAACCAGCGGCTTCCCTCACCTACAAACTCTTTATCACGTTCCTGCAAAATAGCCCACTCATTATCCGCATAATCTCCTGCAATATATTTATGTTGTTCAAATTTATCACCATAAGCACGCTTACGTACCTCATTTATATATGCAGCACATTTATCCGGAGCTCCCAACCCGTTTTCACACTCGGCCAGCATCAACAAAACATCAGCATATCTATATACCGGTACATCTGAATCATAATAATGAGTTCCTCCATCCGTATGTCCCATCAGTTTTTTCCAACAAGCGCCACGAGTCTTTCCTTCGAACATATATTGAAAGAAAGTAGCATCCAAACGAGTATCTTCCTTATCATAAATCTCAATAAACGGCACTTTATACTCATAACGTAATGGTCCGGCTGTCAATAGCTTCAACGGATCCGGACCATATTTATTTCCATCCAAGTCCGTAGCATTGGTAAACAAGGCTACATTATAGAACCAGTTCGCCCCCCAATTGGTCAATTCATTCTTATTAAAACACAGAGCGAAAATGATCTCTTTATTCTTCTTCCCTTCCGGAGTCCATAAATCCGCAAAGTTTGGAAGCAGTTCGAATTGTTGGTTCACCAAATTCAATAAAGCCTTCTTTGCTGTCAACAAGTCACTGTTATTAGGATCTACGGCAGTCAGAGTAGCTATATGATCTCCTGCAATATCATCATCTGGTAATCCTGTAGTGACTTTGGCAGACCACATATATATCTTGGCCTTCAAAAGTTCCGTTGCATGATAAGACCATTCATATTGGTTGGACATCTTCTTATCCGACTCATTGAAGAAAGCTTCGGATTTATTAATATCTTCTTTGATAAACTCCAACGTTTCCTCCGGAGTAGAACGAGCCTTATATAATTGCGTAATATCAATGCTACCCTCGGTAACTTTCGGTTCCGTCTCTAACGGCACACCACCAAATGTTCGATAAAGATAGAAATAGTAATATGCACGCAAGCCATAAGCCTGTCCCAAATAAAATGATTTCTCCGTTCCAGTCAGATAATCAATTTCTTTATCTACATTTCTGATAAACAAATTTATATGCATGATATTTGGGTACACCTCATACCAATCATCGATACCGGTATTATCTTTCGTAAGCAGATTATTAGTCATAGGCGGACCATATACCCCCTCACCCATAGAAGTAACATCACTTATCAGAATCTCACTTCTGAACTCTCCCAATGTGACAGGCATCTGATATTTATCTCTTAAATCGGCATGAATACCAGTCATAAACATTTCTACCTGAGACTTCTGATTCCAAAAATCATTAGAGCCATAATAATCTTCAGGAGACAGGTCCAACGCATCACAAGCAGACAATACCATCATCCCACTCAACAATATGCTATAAAATATTTTCTTCATAATCCTTCCTATTTATTAGAATGTAACATTTAAACCCAAAACAACTGTTCTAGGGAGGGGATATCCTCCATTCTGACTGACACCATATTCGGGGGTCGCCATATTTTTGGCTGCTGTAATATATCCCAAATTCTGTGCTGTTACAGAAACATCCACCTTGCTCAAACCGGATTTATGAATCCAACTCTGAGGCAAGGAATACGACAGGCTTATTTCACGAAAAGCCAAATAATCGCCACGATAACAATTAATGTCCGATATTCTGTCATAATTACGTTTGCCCAAAAAGTCAGCCCATCCATACACCGGATATTTTCCATTCGGATTACTTTCCGACCAGGAATCTTTAACTAAAGAAATGGTATTAAATGTTCCCTGCATATTACCCATAATCCAAGGAGTTTTCCAATCATGTACCCAATAGCCTAAAGCATAATCCAAACGGCAGTTCAAAGTTAACCCTTTCCATGAAGTATTAATGTTAAAGCCTCCGGTCCAATGAGGTATCGTATTACCCAATTTCACCCGGTCATAATCATCAATCACACCATCCCCATTCACATCCTGCCATTTCACATCACCAGCCTGTATAGGCAGTCCTTTCTCCTTTTCGGCATCCGACAATTTAGCCCAAGCTTCAGGGCCATAAAGCACTTTGGCATCTGCTCCATTTTCCGTATAAGTGGATCTGTCTATCAGATTGCCTGGAATCTCACTCTCACTCTTATAAATACCAAGAGATTTAAAGGCGTAAATCACACCATATTCCTGTCCTTCCTGATAACCACCTACCCATTGTCTTTCATAGGTACCATCTGCCAGCTTGCGTCCCGTATAAACCTGATAGGCATCCTGCATATTATTCGGCAATCCATTGTACGGTAATGAGATAATCTTATTCTTATTATAAGCGGTATTCATACTAACTGTAAATTTCCAATCTTTGGTACGCAAAACATTGGCAGTCAATTCCAACTCCATACCTTGGTTTTGTACTTCTCCATTGTTAGAAAGGAAAGAAGAAACTCCGCTATGAGAAGGCAGGGTGATTTCTGCAAATTTATCCTGTGTATGTCTATTATAATAGGTGAAGTTCAAGATATATTTGTTATTCAGAAAACCAATATCGAAACCTGTCTCGAATGTGTACGATTTTTCCCATCTCATGGTGGGATTAGGCAAATCGTTTATCATCAAAGGAACTTTGCCATTATAGTTGGGTACTATTTTACCATCTTTATCTTTCATAATACCATAAGAACCTTGAACCGTATAATAATCAAGTCCTGTCACTACATTACCATTAGCATCCAGTACACCAGACACATTTCCATTGGCTCCGTAACTAGCACGAATTTTAGCATAAGAAAGTACATTGCTACAAGACTCCATAAAATTCTCTCTACTCAATACCCAACCGGCTGATATACCGGGAAAGGTTCCCCAACGGTTATCTTTTGGCAGTTTGGAGTATCCGTCGCGACGTAAAACAAGGCTCAGCAAATATTTGGACTTATAATCATAATTCACTCTGCCAAAGAATGAAAGAATACGCTGTCTGTAATGCCAAGAATCTATTTGCCGCACTCCGGCAGCAGTCGAAGTATAATTCAAATCCTGAAAATCAGATAATGGAGATCCATAACCAGATGCCGAAAAACCTTTCTTGTATGAGTCATAATATTCTACACCTACCATCGCATCCATAGAATGATCTTGCCGGAATGTAGTCTGATAATTCAAGATTCCATTGTAAGTCTGGTCTAAAAGCCGTTCATGTTTGTTGGAAGTACTATGATTAGTATCATACACCGGTCCTGTAGCTACAATATAGTCCCCTTTGAAGAACTCTCTGCTATCATCAAAATAGAACCAAGTTCCTGTGGTCTTGAATGTCAATCCTTTCATTATATTAAAGGTAAAAGACTGGCTCAGATTAAACTTGTCCGTATTATTATCATAATTCAATGCATCCTCATACACTTTCACTGTAGTCCAGCCACGAGCATAAGAAGCCACGGCAGGGCCTGCCAACCAATCACCGTCCGGACTTTTCACACGGAATGTAGGAGGAACGGACAAGGTAGTACTGAAAAAATTACCTTCACCGGCATATCCTGCACCACCATCGTCCCATTTTGCATCGGTAAATGTCAAAGAAGAATTAGAAGTAAGCCAAGGCTTAATTTTATAATCTGCATTGATCGTGAAGTTCAAACGGTGATACCAGTTGTTCATCGCATTTCCTTCGCTGCGATTATAGCCTAGGCTTGCATAATAATGTCCTTTATCATTGCCACCGGATACGCTCAAGTTATAATCCTGAGTAATAGCCGGAGATTTGATATTATAATCTTTCAGTTGATTATCACAATAAATCAATTTTTGTCCCGGATTCACCGGGTCATCCATTGTCTGCCAACCTTGTTTTAACAGGAAAGCCAGGTCATCTGTATAATTCATAACACCCCATACGGCTGTATTATCCTTATTACCATTAAGTACATTCCCTTTTTCATCAAAATATCTGTTTCCCGTTCCGTAAGGCTGTGTTCCGGATAAAGTCGCATCACTGGCAAATCCATGCCAAGCACCCGATTTATCCTGCCATATATGCGAAGACCGATAAAATGCCGAACGCATATAATACAAATAATCATGAGCATTCAAAAATTCATACTGGCTATGAAAAAAATTGAAACCGACTTTCGCACTCAAATTTATTTCCGTATGTCCTTCCGAACCTCTTTTAGTAGTAACAAGAATTACACCATTGGAAGCACGCGCACCATAAATAGCCGTAGCACCAGCATCTTTCATGACCTCCAAAGACTCGATATCCTCCGGATTCACATCACTCAACGACTCGCGTACAGCACCATCGATAATAACCAAAGGTGAACCGCTACCATCCAGATTGGTACCACCACGAAGCACCAAAGTAGGAGTGGAATTCGGATTACCGCTAGTTTGCTGTACCCTTAATCCTGCCACTGCACCAGAGAGTGCTTGCGCCGGATTAGTATGGGCCCCCGTACTTAAAGTAGAATTGTCAACTTTAGCAATGGAATTAGTCATCTTAGAACGAAGTTGTGTGCCCCCATAACCTGTTATCACCACTTCATCCAAAGTCTTATTGTCTTCCTGCAGCTGAACATTCAGAAACGTTTTTTTCCCTACCAACATTTCTTGAGTCAGATAACCGATATAAGAAAAGACCAAAGACGTTTTTTCACTTACCACTAACGTAAACCGGCCGTCTATATCAGTTATGGTACCATTGGTAGTACCTTTCTCTATAATATTAGCCCCAATAATTGCTTCTCCTTTGGCATCGGTCACTATACCTTTGACAGTCACTTTATCTTGTTGCATAACAATGGGACGCGTTTCTTCTCTAGAAATGGCCTTGCGAATTATTACTTGTCTGTCACGGATATGATATTCCAAATCAGTACCGGCAAACATTTGTTTCAGTACCTCCTCTATTGTTTTATTTCGTACATCCACATTGACACGACGAGACAAATCAATATCTGTACGATATATAAAAATAAATTGACTATTCTTTTCTACCCAATTAATCACACTCTTCAAAGTCTGGTTCTCCATGGAAACGGTAAAGCTGGTTTGTTCCGCATAACTCATTTCCGCAAAAGCCTCTTCATAACCTGTAAATGTTAAAATCATGGCTAAACTCATACATTTTGTGAATTTAGGCATGAGTTTTATTCTATTCGTGTATTTTTTCATATATTTGATTGTTTTTTCTATTTATTTCAAGGTAAATAATTAAACAACGATTCAGTGACCAGATAGTACGGCAAATACTGTCTGGTTTTCTTTTTTTACATCCTTCTTTTATTCCATAGGCTAAAGTATTTTAAGGTTCAACAATTCTCATTTAAGGCTCACATAGATTTCATCTTTATCATTTATTGTATAATGCAATGATAATGAAAGACATAAGTTATCCATAACATTGGTAATATCTGTTTGAAGATCCAGTTTTCCTGACAATGACAAGGTCGTAATCTCTGCATCATACCGTATTTTACACCCATAATACCGCTCAAGCTTCTTTAAAACATCTCCTACGGGTCTTTGATGAAGCAGCAATAAATTATCCTTCCAACTGATGTATTCGGACACATCAACCTTACGTACCTGCGTTTTATTGCCTTTAATATCCACCAATTGATTAGGTGCTAATCTTACTTTGCTCTTATTCTCAGTAGTTACTTCCACGCTTCCACGTACTAAAACAACAGATGCAGCCTCATCCTCCCTATAGGCACAGACATTAAACGAAGTACCCAGCACGCGTATATCAAACTCTCTTGTTTTGACAACAAATGGGCAATCCTTCCTTTTGGCTACATCCAGATAAACCTCCCCCTCTACCAAGATTTCACGTTTCCGTTCTTCAAAAATATCCGGATATATCACTTTACTACCTGAATTTATATAAATTCTAGTACCATCAGAAAAAGTAATATCAGCTCTTTTCCCATTAGGAACCATTATTTGATGCATTTCATTCTTTACAGATGAAGCCTGGGATATTTTAGTATTTAATGCATACTGCTGAATATTCGAACTTCCTAAAGTATCATATTTTAAAGAAGCATCATTTTTCAGATTCATAGCTTGGTTATCTGTTATCAGAATCACCTCATCACCGCAAATGGAAGTCGTGTCATTCAGCAATGCTATATCAAGCTCCGTACCCTCATCAACATTGGTACTCCACCAGTTCATAACTAAAGCCAAAGCAATCGCTGCCGCTATCGACAAAGACCACCTATAAATATGACGTCTGTGGGGAACCTTTTTTTCCCTTCCTACTCGTTTCATCACGTCCTGAAAAGATTTGTCTACATCAACAGATTCCAGTTCATCTGCTTCCCGAATCTTCTCAGTCAGGCATTGAACTGTTTTACGAAATTCATCTGAATTATATATTGTTTTTTTATTTTTCATCGAAAAACCTTTTTATTAAGAAAACGGTGCCCGATAAAAAAGGTACTCATAAAAAAGAAAAGAAATCACACTTTTCTTTGCATGAGCCTTCGCAAAACCAATAGACAAACCTTATATGACAAATAAAAGAACTTATTCATCACACAAATATCACTTCATTCCATGAAAACATGCCCAAATGATAAAACAACAATGATTAACTACTCGCTAAATCAAGAGAAGTGAAAAGCCCAAACACTACGCACAGGCACATGAACACAATGCACCAAGATACTGAAAATCCATATGGTTGAAACAGAGAAAAAGAATTCACGCAAACGTGCCAATGTACGCGACAAAAGATTCTTGCTTGATTGAGGATTCATACCTAAGATAGCGGATATTTCCTGATGGCTCAATTCTTTTACATAATATAAATACAGAATTTCACGCTGACGACCGGAAAGACGTGAAATTGCCTTAGCCAGCCTTCTTTCATTCTTCACATCCACATCATCTTTCTTAAATAAAGAATTTATTATTTCTTCGCCCATCGGAAAAAACTCATGGCATTCTTCAATCACTTCCATAGGACGTAAAGACTGAAACGCATCCAGCAGTTTATTTCTAAAAGAACAAAGCAAATACGCTTTTACATTATCAGTATAATGCAAATTCCTACAATTTAAAATCAACTTGACGAACAGATTCTGTATGGTATCGGCAACCAGCTCTCTGTCACCTACCATACGAATTCCATAGGAATACAATAACGAATAATAGCGTCGATAAACTTCTTCAAATGCCGCCGTTTCTCCTTTAATAAAAGATTCCCAAAGTTTAGTTTCACCATGTGTTCTATCAACCATAATACTAGCTCCTTAAAAACTTATTGAGCTTGCTCAGAGTTAAACTTAACAAGAAGGCAATATAAGAGATGAACCATGTAATGAATTCATCTCTTACTTTATAATACCTACATATTATTCAAACAGTTTACTGCGCGACAACATACAAGCACCGATGATCCCGGCTCTTTCTTTCAATTTAGATTCTACAATAACAGAATCACGGTTCATCAAGTTCAGTGTATATTTTCGAATAGCTGTAGTGATGGGTTGTGTCAAATAATCACCTGTACGTGACAATGCACCACCAATAATGACTAGCTCCGGATTAAATATATTAATAAGTCCCGCTACATGGCGACCTAATTTCACTCCGATTTCTTCCACCAGTTCAATACACAGCAAATCTTCCTTATTTACCGCATCAATGATATCATCCAAGGTCAAATCTTCCAAATTTTTCTTGGTATTGGAGATAATAGAGTTTTCACCATTATTAATATGTTCCAACAGAATACGATGCAAAGCAGCCCCCGAAACTTCCGTTTCTATGCATCCTTTTTTCCCACAATGGCAGATAATCTCATTCTCATATCCAAAATTATGCCCGAATTCGCCAGAGAAACCAGATTTTCCTTTATAAATCTTTCCATCAATGATAATTCCCATACCCAATCCCCAACTGACATTGATAAAGATGATATTCTTCTCACCTTTCACAACACCTTGCATATACTCACCGTAAATCATAGCACGAGTGTCGTTATCAATAGAAACACGATAACCACCCACCTTTTCTGATATGACATCCGTCAACGGGCGCTCATCAAAATTGAATATACTGTAACTATATCCCAAATCCGGATTCACACGCCCGGAAAGATTTACATTAATATTTAATATCTTATCTTTCTCAACACTGACTTTTTGAAGAAAATGTTTAATCAACTTACACAATTCGTCTAAACTCTCAGGGGTATTCTTCGCTTTAAAAGGAACATTCATTTTTAGCTGAACTACATCTCCTTTAAAATTTATCAACCCTAAGTTAATGGAAAACTGACGCACTTCAACACCTACAAAATATCCGGAATCTGCATTCAAACCATACAAACTGGGATGTCTTCCCCCACTGGTTTCCAGCTTTCCATAGTCGTTAATGTAACCTTCCTCACACATTTCATCAATGAATTTTGTAACTGTAGGCACACTTAAATCCATCTCTCTTGCTAAATCAGTAATCGTAGAGCTTCCATTATAAATATAATGGGTAATGATTTTCTTCTTCATCACAGCCATCTTTGAGCCCTTTTCAATTTCTTTCAACAAATTCTCACCCATAATAAAATATTCCGTTAATGTCCACAAATATAGTTATTTTTTTATGAAATCAAATCACATTTAAAGAGAATTTTCAAAAATTATTTTAGAAGATGTAAGCTAATTATCATTTTTTGTAACAATTCCATTTTCCATATACATTTAAAGAACGTTTCTAAGTCGCTTATTTATCTTTCTATTTATTAAAAGAGTGATTATTAATAAATAAATTTAGTTTTCACTTGTTGTTTTCATAAATCATTTATATATTTGCACGCAACATGATTAAGTAATATAAAATATTCATTTCAAATAAATTAAAGGCTATGGAAAAGATTCACGGATTAATTGACGCACCTTTTACTCCCTTTTATGAGAACGGAGAAGTAAATTATGAACCGATTGAAGCCTATTGCCAACTATTGGTTAGAAACGGACTTCAAGGCGTATTTATCAATGGTTCTTCCGGAGAGGGCTATATGCTGACAGAAGACGAACGCATGAAACTGGCTGAACGTTGGATGGAAGTAGCACCCGAAGGATTCAAAGTCATTGTCCATGTAGGAAGCACTTGTGTAAAATCAAGCAAACGTCTGGCAGAACACGCTCAGAAAATCGGAGCATGGGGTATCGGAGCAATGGCACCTCCTTTCCCGAAGGTAGGACGCATTGAGGAATTGGTGAAATACTGCGAAGAAATAGCATGCGGCGCTCCTGCACTTCCTTTCTATTTTTATCATATCCCAGCTTTCAACGGAGCATACCTCTCAATGGTAGCATTCTTGGAAGCCGTAGACGGTCGCATTCCTAATTTCGCCGGCATCAAATATACTTTCGAAAGCCTGTATGAATACAACCAATGCCGTTTATATAAAAATGGCAAATTCGACATGTTGCACGGCCAGGATGAAACGATCCTTCCATGTCTGGCTATGGGCGGTGCACAGGGCGGTATCGGTGGAACAACCAACTATAACGGCAAAGAACTCACAGGCATCATCGAAGCATGGAAAGCCGGTGATCTGGAATTGGCACGCGAACGCCAGAATTTCGCGCAGGAAGTTATCAATGTCATCTGTCACTATCGTGGAAACATCGTTGGCGGCAAACGCATCATGAAACTGATAGGGCTGGATTTAGGAAAGAACCGGACTCCATTCCAAAATATGACAGATGAGGAAGAAGCTGCCATGAAAGCCGAACTGGAAGCAATCAATTTCTTCGAAAGATGTAACAAATAAACCAGAACCACGATGTTTTCAATAGATTATATAAAAGAATGGTCAGAATCATACAAAACAGATCTGACCACTAATATCATGCCGTTTTGGCTGAAATACGGGCTGGACAAGGTCAATGGAGGTATTTATACCTGTGTTGACCGGGACGGCAGCTTGATGGACACCACCAAATCGGTGTGGTTCCAAGGAAGATTTGCTTTTATCTGTTCCTATGCGTATAATAATATAGAAAAGAACGAAGCATGGCTGGCAGCAGCTAAAAGTACAATAGACTTTATAGAAGCGCATTGTTTTGACTCTGACGGACGTATGTATTTCGAGGTGACTGCCGAAGGCACTCCCTTGCGCAAACGCCGTTATATTTTCTCGGAGTCATTCGCAGCCATCGCCATGTCGGAATATGCCATCGCATCCGGTGACCAGACGTATGCCGTAAAAGCATTAGACTTGTTCAAACGGATGCAGTATTTTATGGAAACACCGGGCATACTCCCTCCTAAATATCTGGATACTCTTCCTATGAAAGGACATTCCATCACAATGATCCTGATTAATGTAGCATCACGTATCCGCCAGGCCATTCAAGATGAAAGCTTCAACGGACAGATTGACGCTTCCATCGCCCAACTGCGCAAAGATTTCATGCATCCCGAATTCAAGGCGTTGCTTGAAACGGTAGGTCCCCATGGAGAATTCATCGACAGCAACATGGGCCGCACCATCAATCCGGGACATTGTATCGAGACAGCCTGGTTTCTGCTGGAAGAAGCCAAATACCGTAATTGGGACAAAGATATTACGGAGTTGGCCCTCACTATCCTTGATTGGTCTTGGGAGTGGGGATGGGACAAAGAATTCGGAGGTATCATCAACTTCAAAGACTGCAAGAACCTTCCGCCACAGGATTATTCCCAAGACATGAAATTCTGGTGGCCTCAGACAGAGGCTATCATCGCTACTTTGTATGCATATTTAGCAACCGGAAATGAAAAATACCTTGACATGCACAAGCAAATCAGCGATTGGACATACACCCATTTCCCTGATAAAGAGTGTGGAGAATGGTTTGGATATCTCCATCGTGACGGAACGCCTGCACAAATGGCCAAGGGTAACCTGTTCAAAGGCCCGTTCCACATTCCAAGAATGATGATCAAGGGCTATACATTATGCGAGGAAATACTCGACAGCAAAAAATCACATTTATAAAGCCCTTTATCTATTAGCATGAAAAACAGTAAAATTTATCCTTGGGTTGTAGTAGGATTATTATGGGGTGTCGCCCTGTTGAATTACATGGACCGGCAAATGTTGTCCACAATGAGAGATGCCATGGCGGTGGATATCACCGAGCTTCAGTCAGCTGCCAATTTTGGGCGACTGATGGGAGTCTTTCTTTGGATATATGGCTGTATGAGCCCTATAGCCGGAATGGTGGGCGACCGCATGAACCGCAAATGGCTTATTGTTGGCAGTTTGTTTGTATGGTCGGCCGTCACTTATCTGATGGGAATCGCCGACACCTATAATGAAGTTTTTTTCCTTCGCGCCTTGATGGGAATCAGCGAAGCGCTCTATATTCCTGCCGGATTGTCACTGATCGCCGACTATCACTCCGATAAGTCACGTTCATTAGCCATCGGTATTCACATGACCGGGCTCTACACCGGGCAGGCCATCGGAGGTTTCGGCGCTACAGTAGCCGCTGCTTTTTCCTGGCATACAACCTTTCATTGGTTCGGCATCGCCGGCATCGCATACGCCGTAATTTTGATGCTTTTTCTACATGAAAAGAAGGATAGAATACAAATTGAACAAATAAATTCACCTTCCGGTAAAGAAAAAAGCAATTTATTGAAGGGATTATCATTACTTTTCAGTAATATTGCATTCTGGGTGATTCTGCTATATTTCGCAGCCCCCAGTTTACCGGGATGGGCAACCAAAAACTGGTTACCTACCTTGTTTGCCGAGAACCTGAATATACCGATGTCACAAGCCGGCCCCATGTCGACTATCACCATCGCGCTATCCTCGTTCATTGGCGTAATTATTGGTGGAACCTTATCCGATAAGTGGGTGCAAAGAAATATAAAAGGACGTGTGTACACGGGTGCCATCGGCTTGGGACTTACTATTCCATCCCTGCTTTTACTAGGGTTCGGACACAGTTTCGTAGCTGTTGTGGGAGCAGGATTATTATTCGGAATCGGTTATGGTATCTTCGATGCCAACAATATGCCGATTCTATGCCAGTTCGTATCATCCAAACACCGTGCTACCGCCTATGGTATCATGAATATGACAGGCGTGTTTGCGGGAGCAGCCATTACCGAAGTCTTGGGAAAGTGGACAGACGGAGGTAAGTTGGGACTGGGATTTGCCATGTTGGCTATTATTGTGCTTATCGCACTGGTAGTACAATTGACATTCCTCCGTCCCAAAACGGATAATATGGAATAACCCGTATAGTTAACTTAACACTTAAAACTTAAAAAAGAAAGAACCATGAGAGTAATTATTGAATCTGATTACCAAGCGCTGTCACAATGGGCGGCAAACTATGTAGCTAGTAAAATCAATGCGGCAAATCCGACTCCTGAAAAACCTTTTGTTTTAGGTTGTCCCACAGGATCTTCACCGCTAGGCATGTACAAAGCGCTGATAGAACTGAACAAGCAGGGAAAAGTATCTTTCCAGAATGTCGTTACTTTCAATATGGACGAATATGTAGGCTTGCCTGAAGATCATCCAGAAAGCTACCATACATTTATGTGGAAAAACTTTTTTAACCATATTGATATAAAGAAAGAAAATGTACATATCCTGAACGGAAATGCCGAAGACCTGGAAGCAGAATGCGCCAACTACGAAAAACAAATAGCCGAAATCGGAGGCATCGACCTGTTTATGGGAGGTATCGGTCCCGACGGACATATCGCATTCAACGAGCCGGGCTCATCTTTGTCTTCACGCACACGTATCAAAACACTGACTACAGACACAATCATTGCAAACTCACGTTTCTTTGACAATGACGTGAACAAAGTACCTAAAACTGCGTTAACAGTAGGTGTAGGGACTGTCCTTTCAGCCAAAGAAGTTCTGATTATCTGCAACGGGCACAACAAAGCACGTGCTTTGCAACATGCCGTTGAAGGTGGTATTACACAAATGTGGACTATCAGCGCATTACAAATGCACCAGCATGGCATCATTGTTTGTGACGAAGCCGCTACAGACGAACTGAAAGTCGGTACCTACAAATATTTCAAAGATATCGAAAAAGCTAATTTGTAATTTATGAGAACAAACTTAAGTTCGCAGATTTCTCTGAACAGAGTATCTCCGAAATATTATAAACCCGAAAATGCGGTGGAACGTTCTGTCTTGACCCGCTGCGAAAAAGTGCCTACCGACATCTATGAAACGATGGAGGAAGGCGTGCAGCACATTGCCAACGAAATTACGGCAAAAATTCAGGAACGTCAGCGCGAAGGAAAGTTCTGCGTGATTGGGGCTGGAACCGGTGCTTCATTACGGCCGCTTTATGCCGAACTGGTCCGTAAACATAAAGATGAAGGACTAAGTTTCCGTAACGTAGTAATTTTCAATTTATATGAATATTACCCTTTGGCTTCCGAAGGGGCTGGAAGCAGTTTCTCACAGCTGAACGACTTATTCCTAAGCCAAATCGACATCGATAAACAAAATGTATTCACCATCGACGGAACGATTCCGCAGGAAGCTGTCATCGAATACTGTCGCCTGTACGAACAACGTATCCAGACTTTTGGCGGTATAGACATCGTATTAATGGGCATTGGTCGTGAAGGCAATATTGCCATGAACGAGCCGGGATCAAGCTTGAGCTCCCCTACCCGACTGATTTTGATTGACTCAACCTCGCGTGCTGAAGCTGCACACAACTTGGGAGTGGACAATCTCCCTCCCTGTTCTATCACGATGGGTGTGGCAACTATTATGGCTGCCCGCAAAATCTATTTGCTGGCATGGGGAGATGACAAAGCCGATATCATCAAGAAAGCGGTGGAAGACAAAGTGAGCGACACTCTGCCCGCTTCTTATCTGCAAATGCATAACAATGCAAATGTCTGCATAGATCTGGCAGCGGCTTCTCACCTTACCCGTATCCAACGTCCGTGGCTGGTAACCAATTGCGAATGGAACGACAAATTGATTCGCAGCGCTATTGTATGGTTGTGTATGCGTGTCAAAAAACCGATTCTGAAACTGACCAACAAAGATTACAATGAAAACGGACTGAGCGAACTGCTGGCACTCTACGGTTCTGCTTACAACGTAAATATCAAAATATTCAATGACTTGCAGCACACCATCACCGGATGGCCCGGCGGCAAGCCCAATGCAGATGACACCTATCGCCCCGAACGGGCAAAACCATTCCCGAAACGCGTAGTAGTCTTCTCTCCGCACCCGGATGATGACGTAATCTCAATGGGTGGAACTTTACGGCGTTTGGTTCAGCAAGGTCACGAAGTACACGTAGCATACGAAACTTCCGGAAACATTGCCGTAGGCGATGAAGAAGTAGTACGTTTCATGCACTTCATCAACGGTTTCAACCAACTTTTTGATGAAAACTCCAACGAAACCATCAAAAACAAATACGCTGAAATCAAGAAATTCCTTGCCGCTAAGAAAGAAGGCGATATGGACAGCCGCGATATCCTGACCATTAAAGGACTGATCCGTCGTGGCGAAGCCCGTACTGCAAGTACTTACAATCAAATTCCATTGAACCGTGTCCACTTCCTCGACTTGCCGTTCTATGAAACAGGAAAAATCGAGAAGAACCCTATCAGTGAAGCCGATGTGGAAATCGTTTTACAGTTACTACGTGACGTAAAACCCCACCAAATTTATGTGGCCGGTGACCTTGCCGACCCGCACGGAACCCATCGTGTCTGCACAGACGCAGTGCTTGCCGCTATCGACATCGAAAAAGAAGCCGGTGCCGAATGGTTGAAAGATTGCCGCATCTGGATGTATCGTGGCGCATGGGCGGAATGGGAAATTGAAAACATTGAAATGGCCGTACCGTTCAGTCCGGAAGAATTGCGTGCTAAACGTAACTCCATCTTAAAGCATCAGTCTCAGATGGAAAGCGCACCGTTCCTGGGCAACGACGAACGTCTGTTCTGGCAAAGAAGTGAAGACCGCAACCGGGGTACCGCTGCTTTGTATGACCAACTTGGTTTGGCATGTTATGAAGCAATGGAGGCCTTCGTGGAATACGTACCCCTATAATTTAAGAAACAACCTAACCTAATTTTATACTAACCTTTAACCAAAAAACCGAAAATCCCCGACGGATGTGATATCCCTCGGGGATTATTTTTAGATTTCCATTTATTGCAAATGATATCCCATAGTCATCCTCACCACAGCTACCTGCTTCGAGCAACACACCCCAAACTACATCTCATAATTCATTAATCCCATAGCCAAACAAAGCAAAATCCCCCAGACAAGGATCTTCGGGAAAAACCTCAGCCAAAGCCGCAGTAATAGTTCTTGCGTTATTCAGCGTATAAGATTTACTTCGGGTCAGCCCCAATCTGAAAGCCATCTCACTGACATGTGTATCCAAAGGGATAATCAACTCACATGGAGAGAAATTCCTCCAGATTTCAAAATCCACTTCCGAATCGCGACGGATCATCCAGCGCAGAAACATATTCAATTTCTTTTGCGGCGCCTTATCCGACACTCCAAACAAACGACAAAGACGTTGCATCGGAGTTCCATCCGTTTCGCAAAGAAGAGCATCCTCCATACTCTCATACCTATCATATATAGTATACAGCCAATGAAACAATTGTGCCATTCTATTTTTTGAAACCGTCCGATAGAACGACTCCTCACCACAGAAATCAGTTTTCCAGTTCCCGGACAACACATACTGCAAAGGCTGCCGGTCCATTATGGAATCCAGCCGTTCTGCCGCCTTCAGTATTTGAGGGCGGGCTCCGAAACTAAGAAAAGCAGTCAGAAAAGCACTGATTTCAATATCCGCTTTGAAATGATAGCGATGCGGGAACTGTACCGAATCAGAAGAAATAAAATCAGAGTTATGATACCGGTCAGCATATTTCCGCAAAAAATCAGCCACCGCCATCCGGCTCTCATGAGTTTGCCGTTCTGTAATATAAGACATGAATCGCTCTTGTTCGTTCTTTCGGGTCATAAATAAAACGTTTATGATTTGTACACAAAGGTATATTAAAATAAAATAGATTGCATTTTCAGAAATCAAATTCCATCCTTAATCCTCAACTTGCCTTTTCTATATTCTTTAGGTGAAATCCCCACATATTGCTTAAAATACTTTCCAAAGAAAGACTGCGTAGGGAAATTCAATTGGTCTGCAATCTCCTTGATACTCAGATCCGATCCTTCAAGCAACTGTTTTGCCTCGGTAATCACCATTTGCACAATCCATTGCAAAGCACTATTTCCCGACTTCTCTTTAATGATGGTGGAAAAATAACGTGGAGTAATATGCTGCATCCTCGCATAATAAGCAACATCACGCTCCTTTCTATACAAACGGAAAAGAGCCAGCATGAAATTCTGAAAAATCACATCCTTCTTGTTCTGCGGCAAAGGCTGCATGGGTTGGTTGGCAAAATACATATTCAATATCTCATAGCAGAAAGTCTGCCCCATTGACTTGATCAGTTCCAAAGTCAGGCGTTGTTGCTGCAAATTCACCTCTTGCACATCCTCCGCCTCTATCCTCTCCCGCAAATTATCCAACAGATACTCCAAATGAGCACGTTGCTTATCCGAAAGTGATATACAAGGATGCTTCCGCATAAAAAGCTGGTTTTCCACATTGATCACCCTATTGACGATAGGAATGATATAATCTAAATCCACTTCAACCATAACCCCTTCCGCATCCTCACTCTTATGAAGCAGATGCACCAAGGTAGAAGCCATGTAAATATACACATCACCGGGATTTATCTGAAAATGCTTATCTTCCAGTGAAACCTCCACATTTCCTTTCCGGCAAAAGAAAAGGCCACATTTATTAAATGTCGAAATAATCTGTCCGTCTTTAAAGGCATACAGTTCACTATCCGAAAGAAATCTAAAGAGAAAAGGCATCTGTTGTCTGTCCATCAATCTATACATTCTTTAATTTACTGCAAAATAAATACAAATCGTAAACTTTCCAGCTACATAACAACCCAAAAATATACAAATCGGACAATTTATCATTCATATCAACCTTTTCTATCCTCTTGCTTCGGAATAACTTTGTATCAGAAAACTAATTGCACGAAAATCATAGTAGTATGAAACGAATTTATCTTATTCTAACAGGTATTTCCTTGATCTTACTAAGTTCCTGCGCACAACGTGCCCGGGAAGCCAAAGGTCATCAGACAGTAAAAATAGACACAGTTGTTTCTGCCGACAAACAAACGTTCCTGCAATTTCCGGGAAAGGTAAAAGCCGCACAAGATATCAGCCTTGCCTTCCGGGTAAGCGGAACCATCAGCAAAATACATGTAAAAGACGGCGCCCGTGTACAAGAGGGACAATTACTGGCCGAACTGGACCCCACCGACTATCAAGTACAACTGGATGCTACTGAAGCAGAATACCAGCAAATAAAAGCGGAAGCAGAAAGGGTCATGGCTCTTTACAAAGACAACGGAACCACCCCCAACGCCAATGACAAAGCCGTATACGGGCTCAAGCAAATCACCGCCAAGTACAAACACCATAAAGATCAGTTGGCTTACACCCGGCTCTATGCTCCTTTCAACGGGTATGTCCAGAAACGCCTGTTCGAAGCTCACGAAACCATCGGAGCCGGAATGCCCGTCATTGCCATGATCAGCGGCGGAACCCCCGAAGTGGAAATAAATCTGCCTGCGGCCGAATATATCCGCCGGGAGCAGTTCGACAATTATCACTGCACATTTGATATCTATCCGGGCGAAACCTACCCGCTGAAACTAATCAGTGTCACCCCGAAAGCCAACGCAAACCAACTATACACCATGCGCCTGCAAGTAGTACCCGGCACACGGGCTATCCCTTCTCCCGGCATGAACACCATGGTAACCATCCTTTGCCGTACAGAGCAGGAGAATACTCTTTCTGTCCCTACCGGCGCCATCCTGCAAAAAGAAGGCAAAGCGTATGTGTTCGTCTTTCATCCATCCAGCAATACCGTACACAGACAGGAAGTATCCATACTGCGTTTGTTGAACAACGGACACAGTCTCATTACTTCCAGACAACTGCAACCGGGAGAGCAGATTGTATCCTCGGGCGTACACCACATTGAGGATGGAGAAATTGTAAAACCTTTGTCACCGGTCACTAACACAAATATAGGAGGATTATTATAATGGACATCAGTAAATGGGCATTCCGGAACAGGAATCTGATTTATTTCCTGATAGCGGTTCTGCTGCTCGGCGGAGCCTACTCCTGCTATCAGATGAGCAAATTGGAAGACCCCGAAATAAAAGTGAAGCTTGCCATGGTGGTCACCACCTATCCGGGTGCTTCCGCGCACCAGGTAGAACTGGAAGTAACGGATGTGCTTGAAAAGAACATCCGCACCATGGGCAACATTGACAATATAGAAAGTTATTCATACAACGACCTGTCCCTGATACAGATAGAACTGCTGAGCACCGTGCCGGACGATGACGTGGAACAATGCTGGGACATGCTGCGCCGCAAAGTAAGCGACGCCCGCGCCCTGTTGCCCGAAGGAGCCACCACCCCGATAGTCAAAGATGACTTCGGAAATGTATATGGCATGTTCTATGCCCTGACAGGTGACGGACTGTCCGACCGTGAACTGTCCGACTATGCCGAACTGGTAAAACGGGAAGTGAACGAACTGGAAGGGGTAGACCGTGTGGAACTCTACGGCAAACGTTCCGAATGCATCAATATCTCCCTGTTGCAAGACCGTATGGCAAACCTCGGTGTTAAACCTGCAGAAGTACTGGCAACCTTGAACGGCCAGAACAAAACCACCTATACAGGATATTATGAAAATGGTGAAAACCGTATCCGCGTCACAGTAAACGACAAATTCAAAACCGTAGAAGATATCGGAAAAATGCTGATTCAAGGACACGATGACGACCAGCTTCGCCTGAGTGACATCGCCCGTATAGAGAAAGCCTACGAGGACCCCACACGCAATGAAATGTTCTATGACCATGAACGCGCTCTCGGTATACTCATCGCTGCCTCCAGTGGTTCGGACATTATAAAAGTAGGCCATGCCGTAGAAAGCAAGTTGGAAGAACTCAAAGCCGAACGTCTGCCCGCAGGAGTGGAATGCCACAAAATCTTCTATCAGCCCGAACGGGTAGGCAGCTCTTTGGGAACCTTTGTCATCAACCTGATAGAATCCGTCATCATCGTAGTACTGATACTGATGATAGCAATGGGGTTCAAGAGCGGCCTTATCATAGGTATCAGCCTGGTCATCACCGTATTCGGTTCTTTTCTGTTCCTTTATTCGGCAGGCGGAACCATGCAGCGCGTATCATTGGCTGCTTTTGTACTGGCAATGGGCATGTTGGTAGACAACGCCATCGTCATCATAGACGGCATACTGGTAGACTTGAAGGCCGGCAAAAACCGGATGGAAGCCATGACCGCCATCGGAAGACAGACAGCCATGCCTCTTCTGGGCGCGACACTGATAGCCATTATCGCTTTTCTACCCATCTACATGTCCCCCGACACCGCAGGCGTCTACACGCGCGACCTTTTCATCGTACTTGCCGTTTCCCTGTTACTGAGCTGGATATTGGCACTGATCCATGTACCACTGATGGCCGACCGCCGGCTGCATCCTGCCATAGATACTGACAGTACCGGAAAGCGAGTATACAAAGGTAAAATCTATGCCACCCTCCGTTCGGCACTGCGGTTCGGTCTGGCCCACCGGTGGAGTTTTGTATTTGCCATGACCGGTCTGTTGCTGCTTTCCGTTTTCGGCTACCAATATATGCGTCAGGGCTTTTTCCCCGACATGGTTTACGACCAGCTTTATATGGAATACAAACTTCCGGAAGGGAATAACTATACACGTGTGGTTCGAGATTTGGAAGAAATAGAAACCTATCTGAAAGGACGGGAGGAAATAACCCACGTCACCACCTCCATAGGCGGTACGCCCGGACGCTATAATCTGGTACGGAGCATTGCCAACCCCTCACTTTCGTACGGCGAACTGATTATCGACTTCACCTCACCGGAAACCTTGGTAGAACATATAGACGAAATCCAAGCTTACCTCTTCCAAGCCTATCCGGACGCATACATCAAATTGAAAAGATATAATCTGATGTTCAAGAAATATCCCATAGAGGCGCAATTTCTGGGTCCCGATCCTGCCATCCTGCACCAACTGGCCGACAGCGCCCGCGCCATCATGGAAAGGACTCCGGAAGTCTGCCTCATCACCACCGACTGGGAACCTCAAGTACCCGTACTGACCATCGAATACGACCAGCCGTCCGCCCGTGCCCTCGGCCTGAGCCGTAATGATGTCAGCCTTTCCCTGCTCACAGCCACCGGAGGCATTCCTATCGGCTCTTTCTACGAAGGTATCCACAAAAACAACATCTACCTGAAATGCCTCGACGAGAAAGGAGAACCGATAGAGGACCTGGGCAACGCACAAGTCTTCTCGTCTCTGCCTTCCTTGAACGGACTGTTGAACGAGGAAACCATGGTGAAGCTGAAAGCCGGCACACTTTCGAAAGAAGATTTGGTGGAAAGCATCATGGGAAGCACACCGCTGAAACAAATCAGCAAAGAGATTGATATCCGGTGGGAAGATCCGGTAGTTCCCCGTTACAACGGGCAGAGAAGCCAGCGGGCACAATGTTCGCCCGCACCCGGCATTGAAACGGAAAAAGCACGTCTTGCCATCGCGGAACAGATAGAAAACATACCATTACCCGAAGGTTATTCACTGGTATGGCAAGGAGAAAAAATAGCCAGCGACCAGTCCATGAAGTACCTGTTCCAAAATTTCCCGTTAGCCATCATTCTGATGATTGCCATCCTCATCATGCTGTTCAAAGATTATCGCAAACCCATCATCATCTTCTGCTGTATTCCGATGATATTTGTAGGGGTGGTAGCGGTCATGCTGCTCACAGGAAAAGTCTTCAATTTCGTGGCTATTGTAGGCACATTGGGATTGATCGGCATGCTGATTAAAAACGGTATTGTGCTGATGGATGAAATCACCCTTCAGATCAATGAAGGAATAGAACCGATCACCGCACTGATAGACAGTTCCCAAAGCCGTCTCCGCCCGGTCATGATGGCCTCGCTGACAACGATTCTGGGTATGATTCCCTTGCTGTCCGATGCCATGTTCGGTTCCTTGGCGGCAGCTATCATGGGCGGATTGCTGTGCAGCACACTGATCACGCTGCTCTTTATCCCTATATTATATGCCTTGTTCTTCAAGATAAAAAACGATTGATTCATTTCACTGACATACAAAACCGAGAATAAATGAAAAAGACAATGATACTCCCCCTCTGCTGTCTGCTGTGGCATCTTGCCACCCCCGCATGGGCACAGGAAACACTGAGTCTGAAAGAGTGCCGCGAAATGGCATTAAAATACAACAAGGAAATGGCGGCTTCCGTGAAACAGACGGAAAGTGCCCGTTATACAGCCAAGAGTTACAAAGGGAACTTCTTCCCCAACTTCACCGTCAGCGGAACAGGACTTTACAGTAATGCCGACGGTAGTTACGGCATAGCCGGAGGCAACCTGCCCGTCTTTCTGCCCGATGGAACAGGACAGTTCAATCCGGGACAACCCGCAGGCTTTGCCTACTTCCCCGGCATTAACCTGGACTATAAAATAGGATGGGTCTATATGGGCGGTGTGCAAATGGAACAGCCCCTCTACATGGGCGGTAAAATCCGTGCCGCCTACAAAATGTCCTTGCTGGGCAAAGAAATGGCACAAATGAATGAAAATCTGACCGCAACAGAAGTCATTCAGAAAACAGATCAGGCATACGCTCTGGTAGTAAAAGCAAAGGAGATGAAAACAGTAGCCGATGCATACCACGCTGTATTGACGGAATTAAAAAATAACGTAGAGAGTGCTTACAAACATGGACTTAAACCTCAGAATGATGTATTGAAAGTACAAGTAAAGCTGAATGAAAGCGAGCTAGGTATCCGAAAAGCCGAGAATGCTCTCCGCCTGGCTACCATGAACCTCTGCCACCTGATAGGGAAACCACTGACCACACAAGTTCATGTTTCCGGAGATTTCCCGGAGATAGAGAAAGACCTGGAAGTACAGGTACTGGATATCACCCGCCGTCCGGAATACGGAATACTGGACAAACAAGTGGCGATAGCCCGCCAGCAGGTGAAACTGAACCGCAGTGAACTGCTTCCCAAAGTAGGGATCAAAGGCTCATATGACTATGTACATGGTTTGGAACTGAACAACAAGAATTTCCTGGACGATGCCAGTTTCTCTGTCCTTCTGAATGTAAGCATCCCCTTGTTCCATTTCGGAGAACGCAGCAACAAAGTACGTGCAGCCAAAGCCAAACTGGAACAGACCCGCCTTCAACAGCAAAACCTGAACGAGCAAATGTTACTGGAACTGACCCAAGCCGCCAACAATCTGGACGAAGCAAAGCTGGAAAGCGAACTTGCCGACCGTTCCCTGCAACAGGCGGAAGAGAACAGGCGTGTCAGCAAAAGCCAGTACGAAGTAGGTCTGGAAACACTCTCCGACCATTTGGAAGCCCAAGCGTTATGGCAACAGGCTTACGAAACGAAAGTTGACGCCCGTTTCCAACTTTATCTGAACTACGTGGCCTATCTGAAAGCGGCGGGGACCTTGCATGACAAGCTGTAAGTCTCTTGTTCCGAGTTCAGATTGAGTACAAATACAAGCAATCCCTCCTTCTCCGGAGTTTTATAAATGTGCTGCCACTGCTACCACCCACTCTACTGGAACCACCATGAACAAGGCGTTTCAACGGGTGGTGGCAGCACATTTTTTTATGGGTAAAAAGTGCTGCCACCACCACTTTCCCTCTCTTTTTATTCCCAAACGGATAAAAAAGGGGCTATACTTCGGCTATACCTTCCTGCTTGCGCAGCACATACACCGCATGAGAATGCTTTCCTTCTTTGTCCAATCTCTTCTCCTCATACCAAGCCTTCAGCTCGTAGGCCGCCGTAGTGCGCGCCACCCCCAGCCATTCCGAATAGGCCAGACGTGTAATGGAACCGTGTTCTTTCAGATAAGCCTCCAGCAACGTCCAACGCTCCTCCTTGCTACGCTTTTTCACCGTAGGCAAGAAGCCGAACTCGGCACGGAGGATGTCTGTTTCCTGCCGCACCCGCTTCACCAGTTCCGGCACCGGACGGAAGTTCACCTTCTTTATCCTCACAGATGCCGCACGTATCTCCTTCCGGTCTGTCACCTCACGCGAGGACAAGGCAAGAGAAAACGTACCCAGGCCGTCCAGCCGCACATTTTTTCCTTGCCGCAAATGGGATACAACCATATCGGCCACCTCCTGTAGCACTCCCACCACACAGCCCGCCGAATATGCGCTATGCTTGGACAACTCCTTCACTATGTGATCGGTAGTAATCGTTTCCTTCACCACTACCGCCGGATAAAGCACCGGTTTGCCGTCCTTTTCCTTGAAAGGGTTGGCCTTGAAATCATATTTTATATCCATCATTAAAAGATTTGATCTGTATCCCCAAGCCCTTTCTGCTCTATGGTTAAGGGTTCTCTTCCTTTTGTATTCTATCTCCATAAGCTTTGGACTTGACTCCAAAGGCTATGGAGTTATCTCCAAAGGTTATGGAGTCAACTCCGCAACCTATGGAGATAGAACACATCTGGACAAAGATACTTAATCTTTAGGGGAAAAAGGCTTAATATAAAGGAAAAGATGGATTAAGGAGAAAAATAATCAGGTAGTCGACCCATTCTTAAAAAACTAAATGAATAAACAAAAGGATACGCGATATACAGGGAGATACCCTGATAAAAAGATTGGGTATCTGCGGAGAACAACGGTTTCATTGTATTCTGCGGACAGACAGAACGGTTTATAACCAAACATCAAAGGAAATATATTTGATGCAAAAGAAAGAATATCATTTTTTTATCCTATTTTTGTGTTGGCAACAAACTAATACCATAATACACAGACTGATGAAAACCACTATTTTACTTGGCTTATTATTGACCCTTACTGTTTCATGCAAACACCATTCCAACCCCGTAACTACCGAAGAAAACTTCCACACCCAAGAAGCCAACCGTCTGGTAGCAGAAGCGAGGAACCTATGGTTGCCTCCTTTAGACAGCACTTTCTTCTTTAATGACAGTGAACATATATCTATAAACGACAAGGAAATATGGGCCAAACTTGACAGCGCATTAGCCATTGACCCTACCAATATAAAAGTATATGTGGGAAGAATCAGTTATTTATCAGCCTGCAAAAAGTACCATGAGATTCTGTCTGTACTCCGGCAAGCTGAAAAACAATCCACCCTCAATGCCGACTTATGGTCAATGAAAGCGATGTTTGAAGATTATTTCGGAGACAGCCTTACCGCCCAAAAAAATTATCGGTCTGCCGATTCCGCCTATGCCATCCTCATAAAAGAATATGCTACAGACAGCCTATGGTATGCCGGTTCCCGCATCAACCGCGCACTGAACATGGCATTGATGACTGATAATATAGCGATTCTTGAAGAAGAGGTGGAACTCACTAAAAAGATATTTCCCAAGACATGGAAAGGACTGGACAGTAGTTTTTACGGGAAAAATAAAAAAGACTTTTTCGACAAATGCTTTAACGTCCGCAAAAAGTAATCCAGCCTGCTACATCAAGAAAATTACAAATCATTGCATTTGAAAGAACAGACCTGTAATACCTACTTTCAATACAAAGACTTTTATAGCACAAAGGTGTAACTTTCTCTTCTTTTCACCGACTAACCTAATAAAAACACCTTTGAAAGCCGATGAGTATAGAACAGGAATTTGCCGACAAGCTAGTGCAATACAAGCACATCATTTACAAGGTATGCTTCATGTATGCAGACAACAAGGACGATGTGAACGACCTTTTTCAAGAGTCTGTATTCAATATATGGAAGTCATACAAAAACTTCCGGGGGGAAAGTTCGTTTGTCACATGGGTTTACCGCATATCCCTGAACACGTGTATCTCGGACTTCCGAAAGAAAAAGAAGTATGACTATGTACCTTTGGAACAGCAGGTAGATATTCTGGAAGATTGTGAACACAACGAACTGCTGAAAGAAATGTATTCACTCATCAAACGACTGAACAAGGTGGACCGTATGTTTATCCTGCTCTGGCTGGACGAGAAATCATACGATGAAATAGCCGAAATCACCGGAACGAACCGCAATAATGTCGCGATAAAACTGCACCGTATAAAAGAGAAATTAAAAAATATGTCGAACTTGTAATCATACAATTATATGGAACTTGAAGAATTGCAAAAAGCATGGAAAGAGTTGAATGAACGGGTCAGCCAGAATGAACTGGTTCATCAGCAACAGATTATAGAGATGTTGTCACGGCAAAAAGAAAGTTGCCTGCAAAGAATGCTGAGGATGGACAAAATAGCTTCTATATTTATGTTAGGAGTAACGATTCTAATGTTCGTTGATTTTATTCATTTGAACGGTAAATTAGTGTTTTGGCCGGCAATATTCGGACTTCTGCTATATGCTCTTACAGTCAACTTTGCAGGAGTTATTTTATTGACTAAAATAAAAAAAGAAACAAACCTTGAAATGCAAATAAAGAATATACTCCGATATAAAATGCTTATCAATTGGAGTTATATCATCGGATATTTGCTGGTAACTCCTTTTATATGCATATTCCTTTACACCTACCGCCACCTGTGGTGGCTCATGATAACAATGTTTGGTTTAATCTTAGCAGGTGTACTGACAGACTACTTCCTCTTCCATCATGTATCGGACAGAATTAAAGAATTGACACACGTCAATAAAGAGTTGATGGAACTGAAAAAGAAGCATAAAGAATAAATTTTCACTCTACAGTGAGGGTACTTAGCCGGATATTTTATTCCTTTGTACCCTCAATCAGAATAAAAAGCACTTTATGTTTCAACTGTATCTGCTGCTTCGTCTGAAAAATTTTGGAAGAATAGTTATAGAATTGGGTATCTTCAGAATAGTCTTCCTTACCATCTTAACGGTGGCTGCCATCATGATATTGTTCTTGGCAGAAAACCGTTTCGCTATTCCTGTGGTATGCGTTCTCTTATTAGCCGGTTATCATAATGTCCGGAAAGACAAAGAGTTTTTACGCACTTTAACACCTCATCTTTCTGTGTTCCTGATAAAAGAATACACCTTGATCGCATTACCTTTTGCCGGAATAGAAATAATAAAAGGACAATTTACCGACGCTATCGGCTTATGGCTGTTCGCCGCCTTATTACCTTGCCTGAAAAAAATAAAACTGGAACACAAACCTGTCCGTCTTCCTTTTCTTTACAAAGGAAGTTATGAATATATACGAATGTTCCGCCAATCTTTCTGGGTCTATATCCTACTCTTTCTTTTTGCAACCGCAGGAACCGTACACGGAAATATAAAAATAAACAAAGTATGTCTCATACTATGGGGATTGGTACAGGCATCAGGCTATCTGCAAACAATGGACAACAGATATCTTCTTCATTTCAAAAATTTCAAGACTTTATGCCTTTTCCAACTAAAAAGCATAGCATGGAATGTTTTCATCACCTCCATTCCTTTCAGCTTAGCGCTTATAGCGTCTACCTATGACCAAGATGAAATCCTCTTTTTCTTATCTTATTATACTGCCACCTTAATTTATGCCATTGGTATCGGTATGTTGCGCCATATCATCCCATCCCCCCTATTGCTGTTTATTGTGCAATTAAGTATATTAATGCCTTTTTATTTAGGCTCTCTTTTTGTTCCAATTATTTTAATACCCGGCATAGCACTTACAGCATTGCTGACCTGCCATGCGCACAAACGCTTAAAAAGATTATTATGATAGAAGTGAATGATTTACATAAAAGTTTCGGTAAGGTCAAAGTATTAAACGGCATTCATTTGGAGTATCACCCTGGAAAAATATATGGCTTGGTGGGCGAGAATGGAGCCGGAAAGACTACTTTATTCAATTGTATAATGGGAATCTATGATTATACCGGAAGCATAACCAAAAGCAAAACTTTAAAAACAGGTTATCTGTCTGCATCCAACTTCTTTTATTCCCAAATCACGGGTCTTGAACACTTGGAATTCTGTATGAAGGCCAAAGGTCTGCCGGTCAATACACCCACCATTCAACATTTAAATGAAATTTTCCAACTGCCCCTTGACAGGTATGCTGCCGAATATTCTACCGGAATGAAAAAGAAACTGGGATTTATGGCATTATTGTTGCAAGACAATGACGTATTTATTCTTGACGAGCCGTTCAATGGGGTGGACTTGAAGGGATGTATCCTGATGAAAAGACTCATCCGGGATCTGAAAGCAAAAGAAAAGACGGTGATAATTTCCTCACATCTCATTGCCTCGCTAAGGGAAATATGTGATATTATCCACTATCTGAACGAAGGGGGTATTTACAAAGAATACCATGAAGAAACAACAGAAGAGATAGAAGAGGATATATTATGCAATACTAAAAGCTGATTCATCTATCATGATGAAACAAATATAACAGTGGTTTTACCACTGAACTACCATGAAAAAATAGAATGAAAACCTAAAGAAATATTTGTTCATAATGCATTGTTTTTATAATTAAAGAAAATCTCCTTTCACCATAACAAATTGTAAATCAATAGAATTATAATCCGTTTGGTGTGAAAGGAGATTTTATAAAGTCCTGTTTCCGTTCTTATTCAGCCGGTTCTTACAAAGTACAAGTTCCTTCGACCAGCTTGCCCATTGCCCATACGGCACGGATATTCAAGTCCTGGTCAAGAATCAAGATATCGGCATCTTTGCCTTTCTGAAGTGAGCCTTTGCGGTCATATACTCCCATAATCTTGGACGGAGTTTCCGAAGCCATACGGACAGCATCTTCCAATGGGATTTCTGCCTTTTGCACCAAGGTACGGATCAAACGGTCCATGGTAGCCACACTGCCTGCCAAAGCAGAACGGTCGGCCAATTTGCACACACCATCCTCGATAATGACACGAGGGTCAAAAGCTACATTGCTTTCACTGGCGGCACATGCCAAAGCATCGGTAATAACACAAGCACGTTCCACTCCCTTAATCTTATATATCAGGCGCAAGATAGTAGGAGGAACATGAATACCATCGGCTACCACTTCCACTGTCATATCGTCTATCAGATAGATACTTTCTACTGTACCTTCATATTTATACTCACGACGCTTATGGAAGCCCGGCATCGCATTATAGAAATGTGTAGCATGAGAATAACCGGACTCCCAGGCTGCACGGATATCTTCATATTCGGCCTGTGTATGTGCCACAGAAGCCAAGATGCCTTTTCCTGTGATATACTTACCAAACTGCATAGCACCCGGCAATTCGGGTGCAGCATCCCAACGCTTGATACAGCCCCACTTTTCTACAATAGGAATATATTCCTTCGGATCCGGGTCTTTTATGTTTTCAGGCATCTGACCGCCTGCCATCTTCATATTAAGGTAATGCCCTTCAAGATGAAGACCAAGTACCGGACTGTCCGGTTCCGCCATCAACCTGGTACAAGTTTCGGCAGCTGCCTCAATCATCGGTACGGTAGAAGAAGACAACGTTGGAAAAATACTGGTAGTACCATGTTTCATGTGAGCATTAATGGCTGTACGGAAAGCCTCTTCCGTACCTTCCATAAAATCACCGCCACCACCACCATGACAATGGATTTCCACACCACCGGGAACAACATACATACCTTTAGCGTCAATCAGCTCGGCTCCGATAACAGCTAAATCACAATTGGTAACTTCTAAAATCTTATTGTCGCGCATAAGGACAGATCCGTCCTTCAACCAGCCCTGTGGGGTAAGAATCTTTGCGTTAATGATTTGGGTCAACATGATACTATGATAAGTTAGAATTTTTAATTGGCATATTAAATTTGCCAACAAAAATAGCAACTTTTTCACTTTCTAAAACAGATTTCCCCAATTATTTTCCAACTTTTTTAATAAATAAGCCCCGCTTAATAAAATCAAGCGGGGCACAGATAGTGGAAATTGAAACAAATCTTTTTACTTACTCATTAAAACTAGCCTACCTGATTTAAGTCCTTTACCTGTTGCGGTCAATATGATTTCTCCCGGTTTATCAGTACTTTGCACAACAGCAGTCATCATTCCGTTAAACACTTTCATCTGCGGAACATGGAAAAGTTCCAATGAAGTGGGATCTCCGTTTGCACCGGCACGATAGGTTCCCGCACCTTTTACAGAATACTTGATGAGATGCTGCGCATCGGGACAAAGATTACCCTCTTTATCCACCACTCTTACTGTGACAAATGACAAATCCTTGCCATCAGCCTTTATTTCATTGCGATCTGCAACCAGTTCTATATGGTCGGGCTTGCCTGCCGTATGGATTTCCTTTTCGGCCACAGCTTCCCCCTTATCATTATAGGCAACCACTTTTACGGTTCCCGGCTCATACTTTGTATCCATCCACATCAAACGGTAGCGTTTCTGGCGTTTGAAATCTGCTATGGAAGCAGAATCCGCACTATTTTCAGCCGTTACAGTCAAATCTTTGGTACGCTTACCCTGACTCTTGCCATTGATAAACACTTCTGCCGACGGATAATTTGTATAAACAAAGATAGGAGTCACTTCTCCTTCACGTCCCGGCCATGTCCAATGAGGAAGGATATGCAGCGTTTCTTCATCTTTGTTCCAATGACTGCGGTACAGATAGTAACGGTCTTTGGGCAATCCGGCCAGGTCGATGATACCGAACAAAGAAGAATGGCTGGGCCAATCAGTATAATAAGGAGTTGGTTCGCCCAAATAATCGAAGCCCGTCCATACAAATTCTCCGATACCCCATGCGTTATCCTCATGCCAAATCCAGTCATCCTCCGGCAAATTGGACCAACCACAATGTTCCACATCGTAAGAAGAAGACTGATGATCGTCATATTTCTTCATAGCCTGACGGACAACAGGGAATTTATAGACGCCACGCGAACTTACTGTAGAAGCGGTTTCACTACCTAGAATAATCTGCTGAGGCAATTTCTTATAGTTTTCTGGATATTTATGAGGGCGGTAATTGAAACCGGCCACATCCATCACAGCAGCCATATTATTATTTACTACAGCATCAGGCGCATCCATACCTTGTGTTACAGGACGGGTAGGATCTTCACGATGACAGATATCCTGTAACATACGCGAAAGCTTTGGTCCGTTATTGCCATTCCACTGGTCCGGTACTTCGTTACCGATGCACCACATAACAATACTCGGATTGTTACGGTAATGACGGATCAGATTAGTCAGATCCTTCTCCACCCATTCATCAAATATTTTATGATAACCGTTGGCCATCTTTGCCGATTTCCACTCGTCAAAAGACTCCACCATCAGCATCATACCCATTTCATCACAAGCCTCCACCAATTCGGGTGCCGGCATATTATGAGAAGTACGGATGGCATTACAACCCATATCTTTCAGAATACGAATCTGACGACGTATAGCGGCATCATTTACAGCACCGCCTAACGGACCCAAGTCATGATGGTTACATACCCCTTTGAATTTGGTCAGCTTTCCATTCAGGAAAAAGCCCTTGCCGGGGACAATCTCCAAAGTACGGATACCAAAGCGGGTGGTATATTCGTCTTTCAAGGTATTCCCTTCATATACTTTGGATTCAGCTGTATAAAGAACCGGAGTATCAGGACTCCACAACTCAGGATTAGCCACTGCAAACTCCTGTTCAAACAAAGCATTATCAAAAACACTCAACTTGTTTTCCCCGGTAGCAACCACTTTGCCGTTTTTATCCTTGATCTGCGTCACAATACGGTAATTATCCTTATTAGCTCCTTCAGGGCTAACCAAAGAAGTTTTCAAAGACACTTTTGCATATTTGTCTGTCACCACAGGAGTGGTAGCATACGTTCCCCAAGCAGGAATATGCGTATCTTCATTGATTACCAGATGAACATTGCGGTACAATCCGGCCCCCGGATACCAACGTGATGATTCAGGCTCGTTTTCCAAACGGACTGCCAGTTCGTTCCTCTCACCCGGTTTCAGATAAGGGGTCGCATCCACATAAAAAGAATTATAACCGTAGGGCCAATAACCGGCCTCCTGCCCGTTCACATAAACACGGGCATGGCTCATTGCTCCATCAAATATCAAAGTCGCTTTCTTGCCTTTCTCAAAACCAGGAGCATCAAAGTTCAGGCGATACCATCCGGTTCCTACAAACGGAAGACCTCCGGTACGTCCGGCATGTTCCATCGCCTCGGTCTGTCCATCTTGAGTAATAGCCATTTCCTGCTTGTCGTTATTGATACTGAACGGACCATAAATCGCCCAATCATGAGGAACGGTGACGTTCTGCCATTTACTGTCATTATAACCGGGATTGGCAAATTCCGCATTATCTTCACGTGTAAATTTCCACCCTTTTTCGAAAGTCTGCTCTGTACGTACCTGCGCTTGCAAAAAAGCAAAATAACAAACAGCTCCTAACGCAGCACACAAAAATCGTTTCGTATTCATAGTTATTTCTTATTAGGATTTTCTGTTACTATAAAAGTAATTTCACCTGCCTTGATCAAATCATCATGCGAAATCAAATATTTATTAATCTTCTTATTGCCCAATCTGATTTCCTTTATATAATCCCCTTGTCCTTCTTTCTTGATAACCAATTCTTTCTTGCCCCAATATTTAGGATCAAGCTGAACGGTCACTTTATCAAAAGTAGGAGTGGTCAATGTATATTCGGGCACACCCGGACAATCCGGATAGAATCCCATCATACTGAATATAGCCCATGCAGACATCGTACCCGTATCATCATTGCCGGGAATTCCATCCGGCTTAGTTGTGAAATACTTAGCCAGCAATTCCTTCACCAATTTCTGTGTACGCCATTCTTCACCTTTGAAACGACTGAACAGGTAAGGATAGGCTATATCGGGTTCATTGGCCGGATCATAATTCCCTTCATCAAACACGCTTTGCAATTTATCAACAAATTTCTTGTCGCCCCCCATCAACTTTACCAAGCCATTGATATCATGAGGCACAAAGAAAGTGTAATTCCATGCATTACCTTCATGGAAACCGGGACTAGGTGCAAAATTAGCTCCTTCTTTCGGATCAAACGGTTCATAGAATTTGCCTTCTTTAGTTATCGGACGCAAGGTTCCGAAATCCTTGCTATAATAATTTTTATAGCCCATAGAACGTTTGCGGAACAATTTCGCATCTTCTTTCTTACCTAAAGCCTCCGCCAAGGTAGAAAGTGCATAGTCGGCAACATAGTATTCCAAAGCATGAGAAACCGAATTATCATACTGACTTTCCATCGGCACATACCCTTTGGACATATAATCGTCATTATCCGGACGCATCAGATTATCCTTGCCCGGAGTAGTGGCCGACTTATACATTCCCTTATAAGCTTCGTCAATGTCAAAGTCTTGCAATCCCTTCATCCAACTGTCTACCAGAACAGGAATAGAAGGGTCACCTTCCATCGTCAATGTTTCACGACCATACAATTCCCATTTCGGGAACCATCCGTGTTCCTTGTACATGCCCATCATGGTGTGAATCATATCCATCTGACGCTCCGGATATACCAAAGTCATCAACTGGTGATAGTTACGATAAGTATCCCACAATGAGAATACCGTGTAACGGTTACGGTTGGTGGTCAAAATCTTATCTCCCTCCATTTGTGGATATTGTCCGCTTACATCCTGCAAAATATTCGGATGAACCATCGTGTGATACATAGCGGTATAGAATACTCCTTTTTGCTCTTCCGTTCCACCTTCCACTTTGATACGGGAAAGATCATCGTTCCATTTCTTACGGGCTTCCGCACGCAGTTTGTCGAATGTTGTACCGAAAGGCTGTTCTTTTTCCAGATTCAAACGGGCATTCTCTATGCTGACAAAAGACACGCCCATACTGACTTCAATCACTTCTTCCGCTGTGGTATCGTAAGTAAACCACACTCCTATATCATCTCCGCTTATTTCTTTTGTATAAGCAGTATAGAGTTTGTATTTACCGGCCGTATCATCCCATTGCGCCTCCACACCCATCGGACGCATCATTTTCCAATAACCGCGTTTTGCCGGTACTTTGTTGATACGCATTACAAAATAGATAGGAAATACCGCCTGAGGATTATAACAGAAAGTTCCCAACAATTTGGTACCTTCAATCTCACGGTCGTTTACAAAACGAACGGTAGCACCACTCTCATTGGTCAATCCCTCTCCCAGATTCAACAAGATATTGCTTTGTCCGGCAGGAAAAGTAAAGCGTGCCATACTGGTACGTGGAGTGGCAGTCAGTTCACATTTCACATTGTATTTATCCAGTATATTGGTATAATAACCCGGATTTGCAGTTTCACCTTGATAGAAGCTTCCATAATTATGATAATCCACATCCAGTTTGCCGGTGGTAGGCATTAATAACAATGATCCCAATTCCGGACAGCCTACCCCGCTAAGATTAACGTGCGCAAAGCCGGTAAGATATTTATTATTGAATTCGTATGGAGTGGACCACCATTGCTTGTCTTTATCCTTATCCCCTTCGGGAACCCCCATCACATTGAAAGGAGTCACCGACATCATTCCATGAGGGGTTAATGCTCCGGGGTTTGTCGTACCGTAATTAGTAGTACCCACAAAAGGGTTTACATAATCTACCGGCTCTTTCTGTGCTGCCGCAGAAAAAACTGAGATACAAGCCAGAACAGCCGATAACAAAATTTGTTTCTTCATGCTATTTGTTGTTTATATAAGTTCTATTATTTCACTACAATTTCATCTGTAAACAAGAAACCTCCGAATTCGCCCGAAGATGCCTGATAACGTATGTAACGTGCTTTGGCATTTCCTTCCCAACCAAAGTTGATGAAAGTCACTTTGTCATCCTTCACTACTTTATGCTCCATGCGCTTCAGTTCCGTAAACTCCTTACCATCATTGGAAACGGAAATGATCACTTCTGAAGGCATAAAGACTTCAGGTCCACACACCTGCATAAAGTCTGCTCCAACAGAATGAATTTCTGTTTCTTTTTCCATATCAATGGTCACATCCATTCTTTTCTTGTCTATAAAACCTTGCCAACGCCTGTCACCATAAGTCCAGCCTCCGATCACACCATCTACCAAGGCACTGTCACCACCGGCCGAATAGCCGGGATAATAAGCGGCATCCGGTCCGTAATCCACTTTCTTACCTACTGCCAAATGTTGTACGGGCTGATCCGCTCCCGGACGATTTCCTATCTCATTTTTCAATTCAAAAGGATGGTATCCTTCACCTTTCAATGCCTCTACCTCTTTCAATGCACGAACATGAAAATCATCATAGTTCTTCACAGAAGGGGCACTCCAAGCAACTTCCGCCAAGGCAAGAATACGAGGATAAATCATCATTTCCGCATGTTCCGGAGTCGGAATATATTCTGTGAATAAATTAGCTTGTACTCCATACACCAACTGGACTTTATCCGCACTCAAAGTATCGGGTACAGGATTAAATGAATAAACTTTGGACAAAGGCAGATAACCTCCTATTGCTTCCGGCTGGGAATCAGGAGCATCCTGATAAGAATCAAAATAGCAGAACTCACCCGGACTCATAATAGCCATGTGGCCGGAATCAACCGCTTTCATTCCTCCTTCCGTGCCACGCCATGACATGACAGTGGCATTAGGTGCCAAACCACCTTCCAATATTTCATCCCAACCCAATAATTTACGTCCGTGGGCATTCAAAAAGACCTCAATACGATGAATCAGATAACTCTGTAACTCGTTCACATCTTTCAAGCCTTCTTTTTTCATACGTGCCTGGCACAGTTTGCAAGTGGGCCATGAGGCTTTACCTGCCTCATCCCCTCCTATATGAATATATTCGGACGGGAAAAGTTCCATTACCTCTGTCAGCACATTTTCCAGAAACTCGAAAGTCTTTTCATTACCGACACAGAAATCGGCTTGTTTGTAAGGTTCGTGTGTACAAGACAACTCGGGATAAGCAGTCAGTACTTCTTCCGAATGCGCAGGCATCTCTATCTCAGGAATAACTGTAATAAAACGTTCCTGAGCGTATGCCACCAGTTCACGGATATCATCTTGAGTATAATAACCTCCGTGAGCATCTTTACTGCCTTTTTCTTCATACCGTCGTCCGTTATTCCACCATTCTTTCCAGGTAGGAAACTCACGCCATGCCGCAAATTCTGTCAGACGGGGATATTTTTTTATTTCAAGACGCCAGCCCGCAGCGTCAGTAAGATGCAGATGCAGACGGTTCAATTTATAATATGCCAAAGCATCCATCTGCTTTTTTATAAATTCCTTATCGAAGAAATGACGGGAAACATCCATCATAAAGCCACGATAAGCAAAACGGGGTTCATCTGTAATGACTCCTGCCGGCAATCCTTTTTCATCAACCATTTGCAGCATAGTCTGAACTCCATAGAACAATCCTGCCCCGGAAGTTGCACGAATAAGTACCTGATCAGGAGTTACCGTCAGAACATATCCCTCGGAAGAATTTACCTCCGGCAGTTCCGCCACTTGTTTCAAGACAACATTATGTCCCTCTTCTGCTATTACCGGTTTCAAATTCATGGAAGAAGCCACCAGATAATCTTCCAAAATCTTCTTGTCCCCCTCAGACGCATCTATATATAACCCTGTTTCCGAATTCAATGAAAACACTTCCTGCTGTAATTCCACCTTTAATGGTGCGGGAATAACAGAAAGTGTGCGTTGCTCTTCTTTCGTGCAACTTGCAAACAGCAAGCCCAATGCAACTTCCGCCAATATAATCAATCTTCTCATCTTCTCTTTTCTTTAATTCTATTAATTTCATTAGTACGAATGCCCGGTTTCAATTCTCCATTAATAATGTAATGAAATCCGTCCTGCGAAACTATTACAGCTCCGGCACGCGCACCTTGCTCATATTCGCCTAATGTAGTCCATTTATCCGTCTGCGGATGATAGAGCAGCAGGTTTCTATTAAACCGATACCACTCTACAGGATGTGACAAATATTCTTTTCCCGCATAAATACCTTGCAGAGCTTTTAAGAATATATCCTTATCAACTCCTCCGGCACACAATATCATACCCTCGCCAAAAGAGGTTCCCATTCCACCACCTAAAGAGATCTCATTACCTTCCGCATCATACGGGGTGGCAACCGATGACCATTCTTTCGTTTCCGGAGAATACATATATCCATCTACCGACAAAGAAGCCTGATGCCCTTCAACAGCCGGGGCAAATCCCCCCCACACATAAAGTTTTCCATCTTGTGCCACGCAAACAGGTTGTACTCTGGGTTCACCCGGAATATCTGTTTCTCTTTTCCATCCTCCAGACAAATCCGACAGATCAAGCATGTACATGGCCGAGGATGGAATGCCATTTACATTTCCACCGACAATATATAGTGAATGTCCTACTAATGCACCTGCCATATTATCCATAGTTACAGGCAAAGAGGGCAAAGTTTCTCTTTTCAAGGTGTCTTTTTGCAAAGATAAAAGAAAAACATCAGACAAGCTGTGTGTTGCCGTAGTCCCTCCAACACAAATTAACCCTTTTTCAGTAGAAATAGTGACTCCATAAGCTGCTGCCTGAGGCAGTTGGCCTATTTTCTTCCACTCAAAAGCCGTATCATTTGACAAAGGGGCGATATATATATCCCGATAATAAGCTTTTTTTCCTCCATCGGCTACCGGTATATCAGGGAAATTACAACCTCCGGCTATCAGCAAATTTCCTTCAATCACTCCCGCATATAATGCAGAAACTCCCTTAAGAAAACCGGTATTCCCTGTAGGGAACCCATGCATTTTCTCAAGAGATATTTCAGAAGCATCCGATTGACCGCTACAAGCAGCCATTGTCATCATGCCCAGTATCGCATAAACGCCATATATTATTTTTCTGATCATGTTTTCATGGTGAAGCAAATAATAAAAAGTGTGCCAAAAGCAAATCAGCCATCCCGCTTGCCCCAGAAACGGATTGCACCAACGCAAACACAACATTCCTTACGCATATGGACGGAGGCATTCCACCTCACGCCCAACGGTACTCTATCACACTTTTGGCACACAGTCATTATTTGAATATAACTATCAATTTAATGAAATTTCATCAACAAACAAGAAAGCCGGATTTCCTTTGCCACCGTGCCAAGCAGGAATGCTATGTTCCGCTAAAGCGGTCACTTTCACATAACGGGCAGTCACCGGATCGAAAGTCAACGTATGGTTGAACACTCCATTCTTGTCATCCTGCTTCATTGCCGGATATTTTTCTGAAGCAATTTCCTTAAAGTTCTTTCCGTCTTCGGATACAGCTACAGAAAAAGCACGGGCATCAAACACCCAGTCACCTTTTTCCACACAAGTAGAAATAGAAGCGCTGCTGATTTCTGTCGGTTGCTGCATATCAATAACTGCTTCCATATCATTTTTATAGAAAGCAATCCAACGGCCCGTCTTATAGTTACCGTTACCTTTCAATCCGTCCACCAAAGTGGGAGCGCCTTTGAATTCATATTGCTTGTTTACCGGTTGCAACATAGTGACAGGTTTCATACTAGCCTTGTTAAAAGCAATTTCCTCTGTAACCACGCGGCTATTTCCTGCAGGACGTACAGTAATCGCTTTAAAAGTACAATTCTGTTTCAATTTCAATGTTTCCGTATACAACTGGGAAGCAGCGGAAGGTTCCGTTCCATCCAAAGTGTAATAGATAGGACTATTATCAATAGTAGACAAAGTAACATCCAGCGTACCATCTTTCGGATTAGGAGTAAATACAGCATTTACATCAAAGACATGCTTGGCATAATTATATTTATAAACATCATAAATATCTACCAACTGAGGCAAACGCTTCAAGAAACCTTCATAGTTTTTCTTTTCCGGCATGGTCCACTGAATTTCAGACAAAGCAGCCATACGGGGTAATTCCATATATTCTACCTGACTGTAGGTAGGAATGTATTCAGTCCATAAGTTGGCCTGTACGCCAATGATGTATTTCTGCTCTTCCGGAGTCAGATCAGCCGGCATCGGCTCATAGTTATATACCGTTTCAACGGGTACATATCCACCAATAGCCTCAGGTTCATTAGCAATATCCTTGGTTTGGTAATAGTCGAAATACAAATAAGTATTAGGAGTCATAATTACATCATGTTTCTGTTTTGCGGCTTCAATACCTCCGGCAACACCACGCCATGACATTACAGTGGCATTGGGAGCCAATCCGCCTTCCAGAATTTCATCCCAACCGATAATCTGACGTCCGTGTCCGTTCAGGAACTTCTCTGCATGATTGATAATGAAACTCTGCAATCTTTCCTCGGCAGTATGATTCTTGTCAGACTTAAGACCTAAAGCCTTGATACGAGCCTGGCACTTTGGACATTTTGCCCAACGTACCTTAGGACATTCGTCACCACCTACATGAATATATTCTGACGGGAAAATCTGAATAATTTCCCCTAATACATCTTCAATGAATTTCAAGGTTTCATCATTTCCTGCGCAAAGCACATCTTCTGATACCCCCCAGATTTTCCATACTTCGTACGGACCACCAGTACAGCCCAAGTTAGGATATGCAGCCAAAGCAGCCTGCATGTGTCCCGGCATATCAATTTCCGGTATAACCGTAATATGACGTTCGGCAGCATAAGCTACAATTTCTTTTGCTTCTTCCTGTGTGAAGAATCCACCATAAGGCTTGCCATCATATTTTCCCGAGTTATGTCCGATAACCGTTTCCGCTCTTTTAGAACCTATTTCAGTCAGTTCAGGACGACTCTTGATTTCGATTCTCCATCCCTGGTCTTCAGACAAATGCCAGTGGAAACGGTTGATGTTGTGCAAAGCCAGCATATCAATAAAACGCTTTACTGAATCTACCGGGAAAAAATGACGTGACACATCCAACATTGCACCACGATAAGAGAAACGAGGATAGTCATTGATTTCAACCGCCGGTAAAGCGATATCCACTCCTTGTGCTACCGGAATAGATTTACGCAACGTCTGGATGCCATAAAATACTCCGGCTTCCGTAGGTCCTGAAATAACCACTTGGTCGCTGGTTACCTTTAACTGGTATCCTTCAGGATTTTCAGCATTTCCACCTAATTGCAGGATTATTCCTTTGCCGTCTGTGCCGGCTTGTACAGCCAATGACTTTCCGGTAAGATCTTTGATATAACTTGCCAAAAATTCAGCGTTCTTTTGCATTTTTTCATTGCCTTCCGGATACATTATCTTAGTTCCATTTGACAAAATAAACGGAGCATCCTGATCCATTACCGAAATTTCCTGCGGTAACGGAATTATCTGATAATTTGCTTCTTTCACTTCTGTGTTACAGGATAAAAGCATAAAACCTGCCATTGTCAGCCCTGCAAGGCCCATTAAAGTTTTCATAATAGATATTAATTGATTAGTTAGTATCACTTAATTGCTTAATAGTTATATCAACCTTTTCATTCTTCTTCAGTTTATCTGAAGTAATAATCACTTTCTTTGTCTGTCCCGGCAACAAGTCAAAGAAGTTGTCAGTAAATCTCGCACCTTGAACAGGAATCTCTATGAACACATCCCTGGCCAGCTGTCTGGCAGACAGAGTCACTTCATATTTTCCATCCATCGGCTTCACTTTATAGCGGATCTCAGTCTTCGGAAGCTCCTGATCTTTTGCGTGGTTAAAGTAATAAATTTCTTCGGATAAAACCTCACCTTTCTTATTTTTTAATGTCATTAGAAGAAAAGTATTTTGAGGACTTGTTGTTATACCCGCATAAGGTTCCTTATAATATAAGGTGGAAGCATTGGCCGGAACCTCACCCTTGATACTCTTTTTAGTCAGAACTTTTCCATTAAAGTCCATCACACGCAACAATAAAGTCACCTCTTTATCCGCTTCCAACTTGTCCGACATAACGTAAATATTCAAATCCTCCCCTTCCTTGACAGCATCTACCAATACCGGAGCAAAAGCTCTTTTTGCCTGATAATGCAACGCTTTCCAATTGCCATAATAGTCAATGCTAGACCATGAAACAACCGGCCAGCTGTCATTCAACTGCCAATATAAAGTCCCCATACAATAGGGACGGTTACGACGATGGGCTTCCAAACCCTGGCGCACTCCTACCCCCTGCAAAACCAAACCCATATAAACCAACTGATCGAAATCTTCAGGCACTTTATAATACAGTCCCATAGTCTTCTTGATGAGGAAATTACCGATAGTGGCTTTTTGATGAGCATTCATCACCTCCGATTCCAATGCATAATCTTCCGGTGAGGCAAAAGTAGCAATCGTCTTCATTTCAGGAAATGCCTGAAAACCAAACTCACTCATAAAACGCGGAATTTCCGTATCCAGACTTTCAAACGGTTTCTGACCATACCAGATACCCCAATTATGGCTGTCGGCAATCTTCCAACTTTCGGGACGTCCCCAATTGGCCTCGTACGGAGAACCATGCATATAGAAACGGTCCGGATCAAGTTCAGCTACTTTACGAGGCAACAACTCACGGAAAAGTTTGTCATAGCCCTGCTTCATTCCTTCCATAATACCGGGATCAGTGTATTTCTTATCCCATCCCCAGTAGCGCATACCTTCATAAATTTCATTGTTTCCACACCACATAGCCAGACTGGCATGGTTCCGTAAACGCTTGATATTATATTCCGCCTCGGCCTCTACCCGTTTCATAAAAGCAGGATCGGACGGATAAGTAGTGCAGGCAAAAATAAAATCCTGCCAAACTAAAATTCCATTCTCGTCCGCCGCCTGGTAAAAAGCATCATCCTCATAAATTCCTCCACCCCATACACGAATCATATTCATATTGGCATCTTTCACATCCTTGAACAACTGGCGGTAACGTTCTTCAGTAATGTTAGGCAGCAAAGCATCATCCGGGATAAAATTCGCGCCTTTGGCAAACATAGGTTCACCATTGACTACAAAATAGAAGGATTCTCCCTGATCGTCTTTTTCTTTCACCACCTTTATTGTACGGAGTCCGATACGCTCTTTTTGAGAAGCTATCACTTTACCATCCACCTTTATTACGGCTTCAAAGTCATACAATGCAGGTTCCCCCCAACCATTAGGCATCCATAAATGAGGCTGCCGTATCTCTATGGGAAGAAGAATATGGTTTGTTCCCGGCTGCAATGTCACCTCTTTCTGTTCGGTTACCTTTTCACCCTCCTTATAAGAATAAGCAACAGTTACTTCCGCTTTCTGAGGAGTTGCAGAAACACTGTTTACAGTCAGGCGGTTTTCAACTTTCGCCAGATCTTTTGTTACCGAAGCCTGACGTACATAGTAATCATCAATGCGTGCCACATCATAGAAAGTCAGTGTCACAGGCCGCCAGATACCACTGGTTACCAAGCGGATTCCCCAATCCCAGCCATAACTGTAAGGCGCTTTACGGCTATAGATACTAACCCGCTTATCACTATGATCATTATCAGCAGGATAATCAAAACCATTGGTTTCCCATTGGGGTAAAGTTTGCTTGACAGGTGAATGAAACAGAATCTGCAAATGGTTTTCTCCCTTCCGCAACACCTCTTTTACCGGAAGAGTATAGCCGACAAACATATTGTCCGTACGTTCCAACAAAGAGCCGTTCAGGTAAATATCCGCATACGTATCCAACCCTTCCAAAATCAACAAGGCAGCATCCCGCGAGAGTTGCTCATCCGTCACATTAAAAGTAGTTTTATAAACCCAGTCCTCATTCTCTACCCACTGCACTTTTTGCTCATTCATCCCATAAAATGGATTGGGCAGCTTATTATGAGAAATCAAATCCTGATGTACCGTTCCGGGCACCGTAGCCGGCAACCATTCGTTCCGGCCGACCTGGGCGAACTCCCATCCCTTATCAAGACTCAGACTCTCTGACTTCTTATACTCCTTTGCACTGAGCATCATCGGAAAGCATCCTAACATCATCAAAACTTTTAATGTTTTCTTCATCTTACCTATCTTTATTAATTCATATACTATTCAGCCCGGAATGTGGATGCAGGCAAACCGGCGCCATTTACCAGATTGGCACGGGTAAATGGCTGCCATCCGTAACGAACCGTTTCCGGCTCTTTCACCTTGTCACTCCATACTTTTATTTTACCGTTTTCAACAACAGCCTGTGCCGGATAAAATAATCCATCATCACCTGCCACTTCGAATGTACGAAGCGGTTTCCCATCCGAAGTGGACAACTCCTCCGCATAATCAAAAGAAATATAAGCCGCACCTCCACTAAATACGACTGATTTATAAAGCGGTCCCGAAGGAATGACATTTTTATATCCGTATGTTTTATTCAAAGCCCATGCAGCCAACCGTTCACCGACTTCTCTTTTCTGTTTGGGATGTACGTCCAATGAGTCTCCCCTATCTGAACTGACAGCCATACCGGTATGAGGAATCTCCGCCATCAAACGACGCTGGCTATCACGGAACCAAGTCCATGACGGACGGTCTATACTGGACAATTGGACAAAATAGAATGGAAGTTCCGCATCCCCCCAATTCTTGCGCCAACTTTCCACCAACAATCTGAACAACCTTTCATGAGCCTCCCGATTATGGGCATTAGACTCACCCTGATACCAAATAAAGCCTTTGACCGGAAACTGTTCCAAAGGACGGATACCCGATTCATACAAATAACAAGGCTCATAAGGATGGCGTTGCAATTTATTGGAAGACTGCTTTACATTCAAGGCAGCACGCCCACACACCCAGTCTTGGATAAAATCATTCTGCATCCAATTACGTAAAATAGCCGGGAAACGATATTCCAATGTACTACGGTCTATCCATGCTTCAGTAGGAGATCCGCCAATGGCATTGCAAATCAGTCCTACAGGGACTTGCAAACTATCCTGCAATTTCTTTCCGAAATAGTAAGCCACCGCCGAGAAATTACCGGCTGTTTCAGGCGAACAAACTGTCCACCGTGTATCCTTATAATATTGCAGATGATTCAATGAATCGAGTACCGAAGCATCCCACTCCACCGCATCCGTACGCCAACGGGCTTTCATATCATATAAACGGATATTGCTATTTGCAGCTTGAGGAACATCTTGTGCGGCAGTCGCACTCCAATTCAGATAAAACTCCATATTCGATTGTCCGGAACAGAGCCACACTTCTCCCGCCAACACATTTTCATAGACCAGTTTCCGTTTTTCTGTAGAAACAGTCAGCGTATATGGACCGCCCGCCTTCAATGGCCGGACATCCACCGCCCACTTTCCATCTGCTCCCGTCACAGCCTGAAGTTGCTGCCTGTCTATGGAAACAGTTACTTTCTCACCGGCATCCGCTTTTCCCTGAATAGTCAGCAGACGTCCATGCTGCAATACCATATTGTCCGTATAAATTTCCGGCATTTGCAAACCGCCAAAATCACCGGTTATGCCTTCATACACCGTTTTTGCCAGGACAGCCGCACCTTCCTTATCAGGATGGACAGCATCGGGCAACATAAAAGGATATGGATATAAAGGTGCATGGAAATCTATCAACTGTACTTGTGCGTATTTCGCTATCGTTTCTATAGCCAGCTGAATCTCATCATGCCAGTCGCGTGTGCCGGACTCAAACCGCGGATGGCGGTCGGCAATCGGAGTCAGACGGGCAATCAAAATACGACATTCAGGATTCGCCACTCTGAACGAATCAATCAGTGCACGATAATCCGCTATAAAAAAATCACGGTAATTGGGCCAATCACGCGGATCTGTATCATTCACTCCTAAATGAATAACCACTACATCACCGGCAAAAGCCAATGCATCCTTAAACTCTTTCTGTTGCATAAAAGGCCGGTGTCCCTTGTTCAGCAACGTAGCTCCCGGCTTTCCAAAACGCTCCACCGTATACCCTTCACCCAGCATTTGCTGTAACCCGGCAGGATAGGACTCCTTATCAGGATCGGATACACCTATGCCATAGGTAATGCTATTACCTACACAAGCAACCTTCACCCGCTTCCGTGCAAATGAAACGGTACAAAGAAACAAACATAAAATCAGTATTAATGTCTTCTTCATTTCTGGTCAACATAAGGTTTTACAATATCACGCCACAGCAAGTATCCCTTTCCTAATAAATGTAATCCGTCATTAGTATATACTGGATTCATCTTGCCTGTCTCTTTCTCCACAAAATGACTATACAAATCAATATAGGCAGCTCCTTCCTTTACCGCCAATGGTTCCAACAAATCATTAATTTGTTTTACCACCTGCCAGCGTGATGTATGCCCGTTAAACATACCGTAACAATCATTCACCGGCAATACACTTTGCAAATATAATTTTGTTTTTGGAGATTCTTGCTTTATTTTCCGAACAATCATACTTATTTCTGAAATAATTTTATCCGCAGACGTTCCCCGAGAAACATCATTGATACCGATCAATAAAAAAATCTTTGCCGGTTTTCCCTTTACAATCGGATCCAAACGGTCATATACCCCCATACAGATATCTCCACTGATACCCCTGTTCTTCACATTCTTATTTTGGAACAACTCAGCCCACTCGCAACCGTTGGTAATACTGTTCCCTAAAAAAATAATATCTTTTGAAGTAACCGGAAGTTCTTCAAACAAAGTCGCTCTCTGCTCATAAAAAGTAGAATACTTGCGTTCCTGAGCAAACTGGGGTAACGCTAATAATAATCCCAATAACAATAAGACAATACGTTTCATTTTATTTTTGTTTATCTGGTGAATAAATCAATCCCTCTGCCGCCCTTTCTCCGTCAGGAGTCACAAAGACAGCAGTAAACATCCACTTCACAAGACGCGTCTGGTCCATCCGGAACTTACCGACAGGTAATTTCAGGAACACTTTATTCCAACCCTTATTTAAATGCACAGCCAGTGGAGAACGTGCCACACAATTTTCATTTCCTAATGGAATTTCATTACTCTTCACCTGATGGGTTGCTGTCCATACAGGAGGCATTATCTCCCTATCATTAATCCAAATACGGCTACCTTTATAATCCCATTTACCTTGCAGCGGAGCCAGATCCATCTCCGAACGGCTATAATTCTGAAATTCTGCCCATAACCCCACTTCCTGATCTTTAGGAGAATATACCCAAGTATATGCATACGCGGTATGATCCTCTTTAGGATCGACATAAAATCCGGGAACAAACGTCCCCCAGACATGGCGTAAATAAATACCTGCCCCTATTGCCTGACGTACACCATACGTATTCCCGTTATAATGATAGGTATCCTTTAATTCCTGTTCAGGCGGGAACACCTTATCCATATCTCCCCCATTAGGAAAAGCATCCGTAATATTCCATTTTACATTAGTCTGTTTTACATAGGCGAAAGGATATCCTTTAAACGTATGCTCCTTATGCCACAACATACGCTTTTCAAAATCAGCGAATTCTTTGAATGCTTCCGTGTCTTCGGGTGGAAGTATCGTACCCAGTCCGTCAAAATATTCCGTACCTCCCCCTCTCCAGGCACGCTCGGCAATAGCAAGCATATTGGGATACAAGCCATTTTCAATAACCAGATTCCACTCATTGTCAATCAAACGATCGTGCCACAAAGCCAATATAGTTCCCGCAATGTCCTCACTGCCTTCTGCCTGATCATAAATACGGCTGTTGTACAAAGCTACAATATCACCGAAAACATCAAAATGATTCAGATAATGAAATTTGGAATCGATAGCAGGAATACCCGGTTGCGCCTTTCCACGGTAACTCCACAAATGTGTCATGTCTATTTCCCCCGGTTTATAGTGCCAGCCCGGATTCCAGGATATTACTTTTTTCCCTTTTGAGCGTACATACGCCACCATTTCGGGTACAAAATGCGGATTGGTAAACTCCACCTCATCCGTACCTATATGTAAATAAGGCACATCAAATGTCTCACACACCTCATCCAGCAACAGTTTCAATATTTTCATCCCTTCCGGACTTTGCATATCATGGCGGAAAGCACGCACAAAGGCAGCACTATGCCCCGGCATATCTATCTCAGGAATCAACAACACCTGATGTTTCTTACAAAAATCCACCAAATCGCGTGCCTCTTCCAGCGTATAATATTTACCCGGCATACGGATGGTGTTCACACTATCATTCAGCATAGGAAAGATTTTACTTTCCAATCTCCATGCCTGGTTTTCAGTAAGATGCCAATGAAATACATTAATCTTAAACCGGGATAAAATCTCGATCTCTCTTTTCAATTCTTCCATTGAAATATAACTGCGTCCCACATCCTGCATAAATCCGCGTATCCGGAATGCCGGCCAGTCTACAATCTCACATCCGGCAACAGAACTTCTCTTCCCTTTTTTCCGTTCCAATTGCCGAAGTGTCTGCATAGCCCAATACACTCCCTGTTCTGTTACAGCCTCTATCTTTATCCGCTTGTTTGAAACAGAAAGACGATAGGCTTCAGCCCCATTTAACCTGGCCTCCTCAATAGACGGAACCAGTTCCACTTCAATCACCGATGACGAGTGTTCAACAATCTCACCACCTGCATTCATGATAAAAACTTCCCACTCCGGCCTCAACACCGGAGTAGAAAGTTTCACCTTTCCCATAGTAAAGTTCTTCCCCGTATCCTTATACAACTGAGGTTTAGGAAGTAACGAGATACTGGTTTGTGCTATAGTTACAGCACAAACCAGTATCATACCAATAAAACTAGAAAATCTGCGTTTCATTATTTATTTGGTCTTAATAATATCTTTCAGCTTTATCGCTTGGAAAGTCATGTGGGCCACACTGCTTTCATATAAAATTCCTACTGTTTCCTTGTCAATCATAGTCAAGCAGCTGTATCCCCAACCCCAACCGGCATCCAGCAGCAATTGATTCTCGGGCAACCAAGTCACCCCACCATCCAGACTTGCTTTGATGGTAATGCTATGACGGTTCTTGGCATCATTCGGATTAGAGAACAAAAGGATGTCTTTACCCAATACATTCTCTTTAGCTTTAACACTAATCAAACTGGCCATACAAACCGGTTCCTGTAAGGCTGTACGTGAAGACTCATGTTCTTTCCATGTTTTACCTAAATCTGTAGTTGTAGAAACGGCACGACTGCCACCACGATTATCACGCATATTCAGCATCAGCACTCCCGGTTCCACTTCCGCTACCTGAGATTCAGTTGTATTAGTGCGTGCCAATGTACTGATATTCCAGGTTTTTCCATGATCCTTACTGTATATAATACCGGCATTAGGAATACGGTCATTACCAATATACTGGCTGGCAAAGACCAATGTTCCATCTTCCATAGAGATACCTCTACCGGGACCTTGCAGCAAGAAATACCATGACGGATCTTTCACCTGTTCTGTTATATTCATAGGCTCCGACCAGGTCTTACCATCATCATCACTTTTCACCATCATTAATTGTGCTGTATGATTACGGTCCATGCCTGTTTGTGAATTCCACCACGCACGCCCATTTCCCATACCATGTGTCCAGGCAGCGACAATCCAGATAGTTCCTGTCTTCTTATCAACCAAAATGGCCGGATCGCCTACTCCATTCTGTGCTTTAGGCAACCCATCATATTCACCAAATGCCATCGGAATGCGCATTTTCTCCCAAGTCTGACCTCCGTCCGTACTTCTGCTCAGACCTATTTCCACATACTCCTGTAAATCCGCACTATTATTATAGCGTACATCATATACCCCCAACAAGGTTCCTTTATTTGAAGTGGCCAATCCGGGAATACGATAGGCAGCAGCCCCGTCGTCACCGGCATGGCGCACGCCGATCCCCATATAATGGGTATCCGCCTTACGGGCTATCTTCAAAGGAGCAACCTGTCCGTCAATCTTAGCTTCCACCACTTCTGCCGACACTTTGGACAAGATAGAAGCAACAGGCTTCATTTGCAGGCTAATCCAAAAATAATTCACTCCCGGAAACAATTTTTGGTCAGCTTTCAATACAACCTCACGCTTCGGGGCCTTCACTTCCGACTTCAAAACGGAATAAGAAGTATTGGCAGCCAATGTTTTTCCCGGAGTATTATTAGATATATAATCTACCGGAGCAAAATAAGTCTTTCCCCTCCTCTCCACGCTTTCAGTTCCACCATAATACAGTTTCACAGATTCAATTTCATTCAAATTCACGTCTTTGCCGAAGTCCAACTTCACTTCATTCAGCATCTGACTTTGAGTAGCCTCTATACGTAAATGAAACAACTCATTATCCTGCCTTTCAATCAACACAGGAATCCGGGTTTCGCGGACAACAACCGTATCTGCCGCCGCACTCAACTTGAAGGGTGCTAATATAAAAACAACAATTAGCAGTAATAAGCTAGGGTTTCTCATAATATTTATAATTTTACGGGTGTAAAAATAAAAGTTTTTATTGAAATTAGAAAATAAAAAGACGGTTTCTTTATTAATTTCATAAAGAACACCGTCTTTTTATGCAATTAAAGATTCTTATCCGACAAAAATTTAATAACCAACCGTTTGTTTCAACAATGGATTATTAGTAAGAGCTCCTTGGTTGATAGGCCAAAGCAGACGGGCAGGCTCCGCCGGAGTATAGTCAAGCACGTACGAATCGCCAAAACGCCTCAAGTCATACCATCGTTTACCTTCCAGCATAAATTCAAACAAACGTTCCTGCAAGACAGCATCCGCCGGACGCTTATCGACTTCCTGATTGGGAAACCCCACTGTTGAAGCATCATACGCATCACCAAACGCACGCCGGCGCACCCGGTTTATCTCTGTAGCCGGATCCTCACCCAAAAGCACTTTCGCCTCAGCCAGCATCAATAGCAAATCCGAATATCTATAAATAGGATAATCATCACATCTCACCCGTGTACTCCCATTCATAACTCCCCAATACTTATGCGGATACACCCCCACCAATTCCAACTTGCCATTTTCCACCTTATTATATACATCTTTCAATGTAACGTCACGACGAGTGTCTCCCGGCAGAAACTTCTTGAAGTTTTCCAATTTCACCATCAGGCGCATGATACCGAAATTATTCTCGACCGACGTATTTATCAAAGTACCATCCGCATTATAGAATTTCCCTAAATAATCAGCCTGTGGAAACAAATCATTATTTCCATTCCACAGATTGTATTCAAACAATTCATTATGAATGGTAAAGATAATCTCTTTATTACCTTTATTATCATAAGCAAACACTCCCTGATAAGTATCCATCAAGTCCAGATTGCTACGACTAATATTATTCTGTATGTCAACCAACGCATTCTTTGCTGTCCGGGCATCTCCTTCTCCCCCGTCACGATGGGCACTCCACAGATATACATCCGCTTTCAGCATCAATGTGGCAGCCTTTGACCACAGCGATTTTTTTTCCTTTATGGTATAATCGGATCCAAAATAACTTAATGAAGATTCTATATCTTTTTTTACCTGCTCAAAGATTTCGGCAGCCGGAGTCGCCGCCTTTGCCAGTTTACCCACTTCAAAACCCAGGCTAGGCTCTTCCGTAAACACGACATCTCCCCATGAACGATATAGCTGATACATATAGTAAGCACGCAATCCATACACCTGTCCCAAATAATAATTCCTGGCACTTTCAGTCAGCACATCCGTATGAAGAGTTCTGCTGATAAACAAGTTCATCTGGTTGATATTCTGATACAAATCACCAAACCCGCTGATTCCGGGATTCTCCGCATTCAATGTATTATAAGGAAAACGTTCCATCCCCTGGGTAGCTTCTCCACCGAAAGGAATTCCCCCAAAGACATCACTTCTTGCCTCACCCAACAAAAACATATTCCACGAATGGCTCCTGAAGCGACTATGCAGTCCAAAAACAAATGAATCAAACTGTTCCGGAGTTTTCCAGTAATTCAAGTCAGTGATATCGCTCACCGGGTCCATATCCAACGAAGTACATCCACCGGCCAACATAGCCGATGCGGCAAAAGCCAATATTATCTTTTTTATGTTCATACCTTTTCTTTTTTACACATTAAAATGACAATTGTAAACCAAACAGGACGGTTCTTGGTGTAGGATAGCGTCCATTGTCTATACCGCCACGACCATTTGCCTGAATATCCATAACCGGTTCCGGAGAAGTTCCATCATATCCGGTAATATAGAATAAATTCTGTCCCGTAACATACACGGACGCATCGGTCAAGAACACCTTATTTATAAGATTCTTCGGGAATTTATAACTCAAGGTTACCTCACGCAGACACAAATAATCCCCCTTTTCATAGAAAGTAGAGTTATTATTGTTCAGATTCGTTGTACCATTATTGGAACGGGTAATGTTCTTTTTCGCATTCTGGTCGGCCCAATAGAATTTAGGAATACTAGTTTCCGTATTGTTTTCAGACCACGAATTTCTGACATCCGTAATCAAATTGAACGACCCGTTATACTGCCCCAAGATTCTTGCTTTCAAATCATTGTAAATGGTATGACCTACCGCATAGTCAAAACGACCATACAAAGACCAGTTTTTATAGTTCAGCGTGGTAGAAAAACCACCGGTCCATTTCGGATAAATATTACCCACCACCTGACGGTCGTATGAATTTATAACATTATCCCCATTCTTGTCATCCCACAGTACATCTCCCGGCTCAATGGGTTTCCATCCCGGTTTACCCGCATATTCGGCAGCCTTATTCGGCCCATACAGGTTGGCAACCTCATCCACAAAATCACCGGCATGATTTCTCACATCATCCCAGTCACGCAAGATACGCACTTGTTTATAAGCAATGATATCACCCAAGCTTTTTCCTTCTTGAATGCCGCCTACCCAAACCAACGAGTTGGATTTTGGATCCCATACCTGCTCACCCCCCTGACGGTTGTTCACATTCCCGTTAAAAGGCAGCTTCTTCACCATATTTTTCACAAACGAAGTATTAGCGGTGACATCCCATGACCAGTCCTTCCTTGTCAGCAGATTCACCTTGGCTTCCAGTTCGAAACCACGGTTGCTGATAGTACCCAGATTCGTTTTGAACGAGGGAAATCCTGTATATTCCGGCAAATTCACATCAGTCAGCAAATCGGAAGTCGTGCGGTCATAATAGTCCATAATCATATGAATACGATTATTGAAAAAGCCCAAGTCAAGTCCCAGTTCAAACGTATGGCTCTTTTCCCAACGCAATTTACTATTGACCACCCCTGTATTCAAATAACCCAGATTACCATTATAAGCACCTACCGAACCATATTTACCATATACATCAAAATTACCGATACCGTTTACATTACCGTTCAACCCATAACTGATACGCAGTTTAATCAAGGATACTACTTCCGCAAACTTTGAATCTTTAAAGAAAGCTTCCTCATGCACATTCCAACCGGCAGATATACCCGGAAAAAATCCCCAACGATTGTCGGACAATTTGGAAATACCGTCATAACGGGCTACCAAGGACACCATATAACGATAATTATAATCATAGTTAACACGGGCGAAACCGGAAAGAATGCGATATCCGGTTTTGACAGAAGTAGTATAAGTACGGTTAGTGCCCGCATTTAAAGTAGGTATATCATCTGTAGGAGCACCGGAAACACGCGCTTCCAGGTTCTGATACTGATAATCAAAATACTCACCACCTGCCATGGCATTGATATTATGTCCGCTAAAACCTTTTTTATATTCCAGAGTCAATGCATGCTGTTGTTGAAAAACTTTTGTATTTGTTTGAGAAGCATTACGATTGGTATTGGGAGCTTGTCCTATCTGTTGATATTTCTTTTCAAACAGTTCAAACTGACTGTCTGTATAATACATAGAACTGTTTCCATTCAGGAACAATTGCTGCGGAAGGATTTCCAAAGCAAAACCAATATTAAACGAAGTCTTACGGTTCGTTGTAGAACGAGTCAGTTTATCTTTCCAATAATAAGGATTACCATCCTGATTACTCCATCCGGCAGCAGGACTTCCATCCTCATTCCACGGATTCCAGGTGGGAAACATACTCATGGTACGATAGAACAACTCATACTCTCCCGTTTCTCCGTTCCAAGGGCTTTTCAAGTCGTAAGTCCATAAATCGGGCATCTTGGACCATGAAAAACTACCGCCGGCATTCACTGTCAAAACGGGCAACAACTTGTATGAACCGTTGATAGTCCCGTTCACACGCTGATAATTGGTAGAAATTATCTGACCGTCTTCCGAATAATACCCTAAAGATGAGGAAAATGTTCCTTTGTCATTACCTCCCGACAAATTCAGATAATGATCTTGTGTAAACGCGGCATTGCGGAAAGTCAGATCATGCAGCTCACCGGCATGGTTTCTAAAAATCAAAGTTTTATCAGGGTCCACAGGATCCGCCATAGACCGCCATCCTTCATTCAGCAAATGTTTGTTTGCATCTGTCATAAAGGCCAGATCCACTCCGGAGTTAACCCCAAAACCTTTCTGGTTCTCCATACTTGTACCGCCATTGGTACGCTGCCAACCTAAACGTTGATAATACAAATAGTCACCGGCATCCAAATACTTATACCCTTCACGTGCAAAGTTCACACCCCCTTTGAACTTATAAGTAATTTGTGTCCTGCCTTCCACCCCCTTCTTGGTTGTCACCAGAATTACGCCGTTATTGGCACGGGCACCATAAATAGCTGTGGAAGCCGCATCTTTCAGTACCTGTATGGATTCAATATCTGAAGGATTGATATCATCCATAGAACGCACAAGGCCATCCACCACGACCAACGGCCCTTCCAGATTCTTGTTTATGGAAGCACCACCACGCAAAACGATATTGGGCGAACTACCCGGTTTACCCGAAGTATTTGTCACACGCAATCCGCTGACAGTTCCCTGCAAGGATTGGGCCGCATTACTCATAGCTGCATTTTGTAATACTTTATCATCCAACTTTGAAATAGAGTTCGTCATCAACGAACGTTTCTGACTCATTCCATAACCGGTCACCACGACCTCATCCAGCATTTCTGCATCTTCTTTTAAAATAACCTTGTAGGTGTTTGGCACTCCCACTACAATTTGTTGTGTTTTGTAACCTATATAACTCACATCCAGTTTTGCCCCCACAGGCACTTGGATAGTAAAGTTACCGTCTACATCAGTTATTGTACCATTTGTTGTCCCCACCTCCAGGACACTCGCTCCGATAACAGGTTCACCGGTGGCATCTACCACTACCCCTGTTATCGTTTTTGTTTGCGCCATCATGTTTATTGCAAAACAGAGGCATACGATAAAAAAGAGAGCTTTCTTCATGAATCTCAGATTTGGTTGATAAATTAATGTTTAAATAAAAAAGTTTAATTAAGTGTTAGTTTTAAAACCCCTCAAAAAGAAAATAATTTTAAAATCAACAGCGAATATATGCACATATATTTAGTATATACAAGAAACAAAAGGAACTATATTCTTTATTAGTCTTTGTTTTTTAGAATAAACTAAATATTAAGGCATATTTTAAAAAGTTACATAAGGGAATAACTCAAAAAAGGAAAAAAGGTTCATACGGAGAAGATATAACAAGAAAAAACCTCCTTGCAATTCTTTGCAAAGAGGTTACTGAATTGTACACCCGATGAGAATACTAAGTATGAAAACGGATAAAATCGGATAAAATATTTATTATTGAAAATCAGCATTTTATCTTAAAAGAAAATCTCAACGGTTTTCATCCGATTACATTTGTTTTCAAACATCACGCCAAAAACACGCCAAAAACACGCCAAAAATTAGATAATGGCGTGATTAATTTATACCTTTGTCATGACGTTTAAACAAAGGATATGGCAACATTGGAATTAAGGCTTTCTTCAAAAGTTCAAAAGGACACTTCAAGGAGTGAGATTCTTCTAAGATTATATCAGGGCAGCAGGTTGAACCTCCGCGCCAAAAGTGGTGTTTTCGTTTCTCCGTGCCATTTTGAATATTTCATTGACAGAAAAAGAACACAAGCCGTTTCGGGAATAAGGCTTTCTGAAAAGACAATCACCTCCACAACTGAAAATGCGGTCAAACATGGATATGTACTGTTTAACCGTGGGGACATATTTGTACGCAACAGGATTGACAGTGAAGATAAGACATACCATGATAACGCAAAAAAGAAAATAGAAAACCTGAAACGGGTTGTTATGGATGCGTATGAATCGGCAAACGAGAGCAATATTACAAGTGAATGGTTACAAGCGTTGGTTGATAAATTCCACCACCCGGAAACATTTGCCAAAAATCAGAACCCGGACAACAACGGATGCAGGTTCTTTTCTATCATGGAAGACTTTATAACAAAAAAGCCATCCTCACCCAGTCAGATAAAAGGGGTACACGTACTTATGCGTGCACTAGCCAGATATGAAAGGTTTGTTCAGAAAACAGACAAAAGCAGGAAAAGTTTTATTTGGGACATTGAAACCGCCACAAAGGAGGACATAGAAAACTTTGAAAGCTATTTTCGTAATGAAAGGGTCTTGTCAGAAGAATACCCCAAGCTGTTTGTCGGTTTGTTGTCCGAATATCCGGCTTCTATCAGCCAAAGGAGAAAAAGCCCTATGAAAGTGGAAAACAGAGGAAACAATACTGTCATTATCCTTATGAAGAAATTTAAGGCGTTTTGGGCGTGGCTGATAAGAGAGGGGCTTACCACAAACAACCCTTTCCTTACCGTCACCATCGGAACGGAGAAATACGGAACACCCTATTATATCTCTATAGAGGAAAGAAACAGGATTGCGGATTTCGATCTGTCATTCAATCCGCATTTGGAAACACAAAGGGACATATTCATTTTTCAGTGTTGTATAGGGTGTAGGGTATCTGACATGCTATGCTTCAAATCCTCCGATATAATAGAGGGGGAAATAAATTACATACCACGTAAAACCAAGTCCAGCGATCCGGCAACGGTAAAAGTACCTTTGAACGACAGGGCTAAAAAACTTGTGGAAAAATACAAGGGTGTTGACAAGAAAGGCAGGTTATTTCCGTTCATATCCGCACAAAAATACAATGATTCCATCAAGGAGTTTTTTTCTGTATGTGGAATTACACGAATGGTTACGGTTTTAGATTCGGCAACAGGAAAGGAGATAAAGCAGCCTATCAACGAAATAGCGAGTTCACACATGGCTAGGAGAACATTTATAGGCAACCTGTACAGGAGGGTGAAAGACCCGAATCTGATAGGCAAGCTTTCCGGGCACGTGGAGGGCAGCAAGGCGTTTGCACGTTACCGGGATATAGACAAGGAAACAAGGGAGGAAACAGTAAAGCTTATAGATTGATGGAAGACATGATTTATACCGTTGCGGTCAATGGAACACATTACTACAATGAAACAGATATGTTTAGGCGATGGACTGAAAGAACCAATTTCCCATTTCAGGAGGTTTGCCATGTGGCTATGGAAAGATACATATTCAATGACGGTTTGGGATTTCGTGTAGCGTACTGTTGCAATTCGATTCCCCCTTATGCCCGTATGGAGAAGACAAACGGGGCTTCATGGTTTGACACAATCAGCCCGGACAGTTACATTATCGGAAACGATGAGGCAGGAAGTATCATTTTAGATAAGGAGTGCCCTAAGATTGCATGGGGTTTCACCGCTTTTCTCATGGCTTGTTTATTTGTAGATGAAAAAGGAAGATACAGATACAGGATTGACGGAAATAATGCAAGTGTTATGGAAATAATGAAAGCATACCATTCCAATATGTTCGGATTGTACAGAACTATAAATAAAGATGATTACAGCTATTATAAAGAAAATGGGTACAACAAGGAATACGATAACTTGAACAAAAGGTTTGCCATTGAACATGTGAGGTCGGAAATAGAATTATTGGAAAGAACCAAGGAAAAGGCGTTTTCTCCGGCTGTTTCTCTGATTGCTCGTGCATCCGATTACATTTCATGGGTGACGGGTGAGAAAGCCGATAGTTACCCAGTGGGGCTTCTTCATCTTTTCCGCAACCGCACTGATCTTATAAATACACTGACTGGTGATGATGACAGGAGAACAGCCCGGAAAATAACAGAATGGGCACACAAAGGTTTCATAGAGAACCCACGGAATGCCACAAACGATGTTTCACGGGTTGCGTTTGCCCGTGAATTAAAAAAAGCCGGGCTTATCCGATGCAGCGAACGCACTTTTAGGGATTATCTTTAAAGAACATACTAAAACAGAAAATGCCCATTGCCGGAAATTATGGTAACGGGCATTTTTTATTATCAGGCTTTATTTGCCAAATTCCTGCCAAGTATGCCAAATTCTTTTCTATCCCGTTGTGCATTCCTATCTTCGCCACTATAAGGAAATGGACGTACAGTGCAGGAAACATGAAAAGGGTACGGGTGATACTGACACTTTTTGCCTATGTTCTTATGGCTGGTTTTGCAAACATTCCGTAACATCATCATATTTGCCACGTGGCAAGTGCTAGTTGTTACACTGTTGAATCGGTTATCCTGCCTAGAGAGGCGTTTAATATATCCTTATCCGTAATAGCTAGCACCTATTACGGATATTTTTATTTGTTTAATCTTTAAACAGCAGAACGATGAGAGCAAATCAACTTATGACGCGTCGGATGGGGGATTTCAAAGTAACCCAACGGACGAAAGACGGTTATTTTGACGGTGGGGAATTGTTACGACAATGGAACTCGGTAAAAGGAAACGAGCAACGAAAAATGGAAGTGTTCTTAAATTCAGTAAGTACATGCAAATTTATTGAGGCTCTGATAGCAGAATCTAACGAAGATGGTTTAGGGCAAAATTGCCCTAAAATTGATAATCAAGTAGTTAAGAGAAGTAAGGTTAAAGAAAAAGGCAAAGCCGGCAGACCTAAGGAAGCGGTATGGATGCACCCCATTCTCTTTGCCAAATTTGCCATGTGGATTAATCCGCGCTTTGAGGTAAAGGCTATCAGATTCATTTATGATGAGATGATAAGATTTCGTAATCTTGCCGGTGATTCCTATCCGTCCATGTGTAAGGCTGTCCGCTCCATTCTCCCGGAAGAAATGTTTAAAGACAAGATAAAGGATTTGGCTCGTTCCCTTAACATAATCGTGTACGGCTACCATGAAACCGGGATGCGTGATAAAATAAGTGATGAGGCTAAAGTACGTGAGATGCACGAGTTGGAACATCAGATAACACAATGGATAAACCTAGGGCTGATAAGGAATTACGAACAGCTACGGGAAGCACTTTACAGGCTGTTTTTCCAAAAACACCCTAACACGTTGCCTATACAACAAAATCAGTAATCAACAACCAGCATTTAACTATAAAAAGAAAGAATACATGAATATCAAGGAACTTATGGAAAGCGGTTCAAATGTATCGGTAACAATGAACCTTGCGGATTTGAAAGAAGCGTTTTCCCTATGGAACGAAGAAGCGAAGCAGCGCATACCATCCCAGGAAACAGAGAATTACCTTACGCTGGAAGAAACAGCATCCATGTTGGGATGTAGCCTTAACACCTTGTGGCGTTGGGACAGAATAGGCTATCTTAAAAGAAGAAAGGTGGGACAGAAGGTGTTTTACCGTAAAAGTGACGTGGTGAAATTGTTGGAAGAGCATGAGTAAAAAAGAAAAGGCAGTCATAAAAACCGCCAATTCCCCCTTGCACGGCAAAGATAACTCTTTTTTCTCACAATACAAAAGAGTGTGCATTTCTTTCAAAGAATGCCCCAAAACAATGTTGCGTGTTTCAAGGGAAACGGGGATAGAGCGTGCTAGCGTATGCCGTTACGTATCTTCCATGCTTGCCAAAGGAGAAATAGTGCTTGCATACAAAGGAAAAGATACGTGCTCTGGCTGCATTGCAGGGTACTATACCACAAACAAGGCGTTATTTCCTCCTGCATCACCCGTGCAATTGGGTTTATTTGATGATGAGGCGTATTTGGTATGCAGTCATACGGAAGACAGGCACATCCCGGAAGACTTAACAACAGAGGAAAGGGTTGCCATATTGCACAATCAAGGCAAAAGCATACGTACAATTTCATCAATATTAGGATTGAGTAAAAGCAGTGTTGGACGCATTATCAAGAAGCTGCAATGACAGTCAGTGCAATTGCTGGGACACTCCGAAACGGTTTGGGACAGTTGGTGCAATGCTGGGACACTCCGAAACGGATATTAATATTAATGAGAATGGTTATGTTTGACAGGGTGATTTTCAATACCAAAATAGATTTTGCGAAAGAAGCCTTGAGGATAGCCGAGGCGAACCACCTGCACAGGCATGATGATAACGGGAAGTTCGTTTATTATGAGAGTTCCGCTTTCGGAAAATTTGAGGGTGTTAGGTTAAAAATAAGGTCTGATGGTACTATGCAGATAATATGTAGCCTGCATAGCCTGTACTATAAATGGAAGTACGGAATACTCGATAATTCCGGCTTCTTTTCCATGAGGCAGGCAATGGAAACGGCAAAGGCGTTGTTCGACAGGATAGGGATTGGTTATGAAACAACCGTTATTACCTATTACGAGATAGGGCTTAATCTCCCGATGAGGCATGATCCGTCCGGCTACATAAGAAAAGCCTACAGCATAGGAAGCGGAGGGGAAAAGGTTCTGTTCAATGATGCCAATTTCCAAAGGGACAGGCAGAGAACAACCGAAAAGAGCCACACGATAAAGAAAGTATTCAAGATGTACGACAAGAGTTTTGAATACAGGGAAAAGCGGAAAACGGTCGCTGACAATATACTAAGGATTGAAACCATGTACAGGAGGCAGAAGATTCCTTTGTCAGAGTTTACATCTACCGGGTTTGCCGACAGACAATGCAAGCGTTTCCTGAATGATTGGGGGAGCGTTTCTTTCCCGTGGAGGATAGAGGCTGAAAAAGGTGTCGGATTGAATCAGAAGCAACAGGCGTACCATATTATGAGTATGGGAGTGGACGGATATTTAAAGTATTTGGATGATTCGTACAAAGCTGGGGACATAACCATAATGCAGAAAAAAACGGGGAGGGCTTTTGCTCGTGAATGGGACAGGATTTCTTGCAAATTCCGACAAGTAGCTGATAATGAAGAACTTGAATTTAAAGAAAAGCTGAGCACATTGTTAAAAGAAGCAACAGAAAGTTAAGAGGATATAATCATCCTAAAGACAATTATCTGAAAATCAATAGATTAACATTGAAAAAGTATTAAAACGTTACAAAAAAGGGCGTTTTGGGACATTCTATGAGGTCCCTCCTAATTTTCGGGTAGCTTGTCTTATACAACCCAAAGGGTTTCAGGATTATTTTTCATATCTCCCATGATGTGGGTTGTTGTGAAATGAAGAGTAAGTTTTGAATGATGTTTAACTAAAAAAAAGTCGTTATGAAAAAAGTAGAATGGGAATTTAAATCCGGAAAAACCAGACGTGCCGCTTAACAAAAACGATGCGTTTCAAAAAGTACAAAAACGACGCGTACAAAAAAATAGTGAGCGCGATCCTATTTAGCACGACCAAAGCCCACCGTTTTACTTTCACTTGAACCCTCTTTAAACGACCTTAAAATATCATTTAAAAGCCATTGTAGATTCAAAATAATTCACTATCTTTATGCAGTGTTAAGCTACTATACCTGACACTTCATCCGGCTTCGTGTACAGCATCATGTCCGTGTATTTGGAATTATAATTTATGTGCGCATTGAACTCCACTTTCCGGCAGTTCTTGAACGGGCTACCGATAAGCGGGTTTCGGTCTATCCAGTCACACAATTCCAGGATGGAGGATTTGTTCGAGGTGAAGTACACGAACGGATGTCCTTTCAGAACAGTCAGCACATCCAAATAGTCGGGCAGACGCCAGTACATTTTGTAAGTCCCCACTTCAGTAGAAAGGTACGGCGGATCAACCAGAAACACCACACCCGGAATATCCTTGTAACGTTTGAAAACTTCCTTGTAGTCTTCGCTGGTTATAGTCAGCCCTTCCAGATAATCCTTTGCTTCGGGATAGTCTGTCTGCCGGATATTATTGTAAAGGGTCTCCTTCCTCATATCTTCCAGAGAGAGCACGTACTTCATGGCAAACAGCAGGGCCGAGGACAGCGTAATATAGTCCACATAGCCACGTTCCTTCTCCTCCCTTTCAAGACGGGCGAACACCTTTTCACGGGCCTCCCCGGTTATACGTTTGTCCCTGGGTGTCCCTTCAGCTATCCGGCGCAAATCGGATAACAGCACATTGGTGGCCGGGATATTCGCAAGCCGCTGGCGATAGTTGTCGAAGTCATTATACACAACGACGGCATCAGGCCTGATACATTTGGTAATATGTGACAGCAGGCCCGAGCCGCCAAACAGGTCCACAAACACGGTGCTGTCTGGGAACTGCCCCAGCACCTTGATAAATTCCTTCGCAAACATGCGTTTCTGCCCCACGAAAGGAAGCGGGGCGGACAAATACATCTTTTTCATTTCATTCTGCTTTAAAACGGCCGCAAAGGTCCCCAGAATAAACGAAAAACAGCGGGAAGCATGAACGGTTCCCGCTGCAAGGCATGTACAGCAAATCACACGTTCAGCCCGAAGCGGACCGTCTCGTCACCGGCGATCAGCGCACGGGTGCCCGGGATATTGTTCTCATAGATATGCACATTGCCTAGGTAGAGGGTGATCGACTTCAGGGGAAGTTCTATCTGCCGCGCCATCAGGTACAGGTGGTAAATATCAGAAGGCAGCCCGAGGTTGGCGTCACTGCTACGCTGGTAGGCGGACAGCACCAGTTCACCGCCATCCAGCTGGAACTGTACCAGACTCAGGCAGGGCGCCTGGTTGCTCTCGGCACCAGTCTCACCTAAGAAAAGCACGTAGTTCTTGCTGTTGCGCTTCTCCCGGTTGATTTTCGCTATCAACGGGGGCAGCTTCTCAAAATATGTGGGGTAACTGTTCACCAGGATGGAACCGCAATAATCCCACCAGTTGATGCCGGCCTCCCGGTATTTTTCCACGTTACGTTCTCCCTGCATGAACAGCTGGAGCTCGCTGCGAAGTTTCTTGCGGGCGATATTATGCCCCTCGAATATGTCAAGCAGGTCCGCCGGTGTCAGCGAGAGCTGCTCGTTCAGAAGGTATTGTATGTTTCCCTTCTTGTTGGTCTGTGTTTTTCCCGTGGCAAGAATCTTGTCCAGGATACGATAATACTTGTTCATAGCCATTTCCTCCTTCTAAAATTGAAACACCCTAAAGATAAGGGGAAACGACACTCCCTACGACATAAAACAGCACGTTCACACTGCAAGCGTCTTGCAGTCGCTCTGAAACCGCTTCACCAGGGCATAAACCTTGCGCTCGCTCACCGAATATTTCTCGGACAGTACGGCCACGACATACGAGACTTTTTCACCCTGATCCAGCAGGCGGGTATAATCCGCATACAGGTCGATATACCGGGCATCTTCCAGACGGATACCGGCTGCCTGAAGCCTTTTCAACAGCTCCCGGTTAAAGTTTAGTATCTCAATCACTTTCATACAACAAAAAATTTATATCTTTGCATCGCCAATCATTTTTTTAAGCAACAAAAATCGCAGAGTCGCGGCAGAGGGCATTTGCCCCCGGTCGCGCGGCTCTGCGTTTCATGTTTATAAAAGTGATTGGCGTTACTTTTTAACAGGCCGGGGGCTTTTTTCTTATCCTCCCCCGAAGGATTTATTCCACCCGGTACTTCTCCGGATCAAAAGCGTCTTTCTTCTTCCAGCCGTCAGCCAGTGTATCCTGGATATGCTTCATGGCTTTCGTATAGAAATCCGTCAGTTCCTCCAGTTTCCCGAATGTCCGGTACCGAGGATCTTCATCCGTCCCGAACTTGAACGTCACCGGAAGCGTCGCGCCGCCGGTCTGCACGGCAAGGTCGTGGGCCGCCTTGTAGTTGAACTGGTTCTCGCCTGACAGCCACACTGGCATGCCTTCGTAAATGAAGCCGGAAAGTATCTCCCCGTCAATCTGTTCGTTATACCAGCCTAAGATAACGGTTCTTATTATCTCACCAGAGGGCTTCCCTAAAAAGTTCTCCTCCATATAGTCGGCAGATCCGTCCTCCCTTTCCCGCACGTCCCAACGGACGCGCCACGTGTTCTTCACCGGGTTTACGCATTCCAGCAGCTTCACCCCGGCTGTTCCTTCAACTCGTTTCATGTAAATACGTATTTGGTTCGACCTTTCCCGAAGGTTTCCGTTTTGATGGTTGTTTCAAAAGGAAAGCCGTCGGGCATTTCTTTCACTTGCGAGAGGATGTTCTTCATCTCCTCGCTGTTGGTGAAGAACTTCTTCGGCTCGCCGTTCATCTCGATGGCCACGATACAGCGGTCTTCTCCTTGCTCGGTCTTGATGCCCGTCTCGAAGTCCTTCACTACAATCGGTAAGTTTACCAGTTCCCGGATGCTTACCACCACCCCGGGAAATCGCTTTTTGCCGTCTTCGGGCTTATAAGCGACATTCAAGTCTTTAAATGATCTCATGTCTTTGCCTGTTAATTTTTTAAACAACGTATGACAGTCGGCGTGCTTGGCCATCCCGTAGAACGACGCTATCAGCTCACGCCTCCTTCTTCTCGATTTTACCTCGTGCATTTTTCGGGCGAATTTCTGCTTGATGCGCTTGCGAAGGCGGACGTGGTCCGCGCTGAAAGTCACATATCCCAGAAAGTCAATGCCCTCGCCCAGGGGAAACACACGGTCGTTCCCCTTCACCCGGAGACCGACACGCTGAACATGCCCATGGACGGCATCACGAATCTTCCACAATTCCGCTTTCGTTTTACCCAGTACGACGCCGTCATCACAATAGCGGTAGAAATGACGCACGGCATACCTGTCCTTCAAATAATGGTCCAAAAACACAGACAAAAGCAAATTACCCAAGCCCTGCGAGCTACGCAGGCCGATACTCAACCCGTCAGGCATCAGCCGGACAAAATTGTCAAGCATGGCGATGAGTTTCTTGTCCTTGAACACCCGGTTCACGCAATACATCACGAAATCCTGCTTCACGCTTTCGTAAAATTTGGTGATATCGAACTTGTAACAGTACCGCGTCCCTTCAGGGTCCTCACTCATGTCACGGCGGATATACGCCAGAAGGTCGTGCATCCCCCGTTTCTTGATACTGGCAGAGGTGGTACGGATGAAACGTTTCCGCAAATGGCAGTCCACCACCGCCATGATGGCGTGTACGGCAATACGGTCATACATAGGGATGACCTGGATACGGCGCAGCTTGCCGCCCTCGAAAATCTCGCGCTCACGGTAGTCCTTCACACGGAAAGTACCGTCCGAGATACGCGCGGTCAATTCCTTCAACACCTCGGGTTTATGCGCAAGCAGGTAGCGTCCCTGGCGGCTGCGTTTACGCCTTCTGCCGCGAAGGACCTGCCGGAACGAGGCCTCCATGTTGGAAGGCTCCACAATCTCCTCGATGATATGACCAACTCTGCGCATAAATACCTTCTTTTGTTTTCCATTTCGGGGCCTTCAATCCCCCGGGCCCGGCTTCTTCGAACCGTTTCCGGCCTACCAAACCCTACCCGACGCTTTATTTTTCAGTTTTCCAGCCCAAAAAGGCTGCTGTTACTGAGGCTTGCTTCCCTCGGCACCACGATGGGGACAAGTCCCCGGTGTTGTACGCCGATTAAAATTCCTTTTCGATTGTTGTTCAGACGAGAACCGACATTCGTGTTCGTATTCGAGAAATCGTTATTCGCATTCGACATCGAGACACCGCCATTCGGGTTCGCGTTGTTGTTGCCACGATAAACCACACGGCTTATGGGGAAGCGCCACCTTTCAATTTGAATACAAAAGTACGATTTTTCATAAATTATTATTTAACAAACTGGTACAAAACCAGGAAACAAATATATTTTCGACGGGCTTACGCCCGTAAAGAACGGTGTTCCCCTGACCGAGGAACACCGGACGTTTTGTCGCTTCGCTCCCGCTTTGACGCTTTACGCTGCCGATCACGCCACCTCGCTTAACGACTTGAACGCAACGGCGCTTGCCGCCTTGACGAGCCGACCGCGGAAGGCCAGACGAGAACCGACAATCGTGCTCGCATACGAGAAATCGTGATACGCACTCGACATCGAGACACCGCCATACGGGCTCGCGTAGTTGTTGCCACGATAAACCACACGGCTGGCTGCGGTGGATATGTAGTAGATATCATAGTAGTGTGTCGAGGAAGAACCCGAAACGGAACCCACCGGAATCACATCCATGTACTTGCCATGTGCTACGGCCGTTATCCACACGCCCGAACTTGTACACCCTTTCACCATGCGGGTCGTGCCGTCAGGCATCCAGATGCGCCACTTACCGGCGTTACCGCTGTCATTGGGAAGGTCCACGCCGTCCATCATGTCATATTTATGGCCGTAGATATCCTCATAGCCAAGGCAGCAGATATTGTTCACCTGCGTAACAATGGCACCGCCGTAGTCGTCCTCACCGCGATACCAGGCATACTGATGTACCATGTTGTCAATAAGCGAGTTTGTCACGTTGGGATTGATACCGTGTGCCTCTTCGTAACCGATGGTATCGGTCATTCCGCGCGAAGCAGTGCCGCCGGTGACGCGGCTGTTCGTATGCTGACCAGCACCACATTGTTCTTGGCTGTCACGACGGCCATACTTCGCATAAAACAGGTTGGCGATACGCGAGTGCATCAGCGCGTCAATCTGTTGCATCCCGCGCTGGACAGAGTAATAATGGAAGTCGGCCCAACTCATGCTCGCGGTAGTGCTGCCGCCGGTGATACAGGCGCGCAGCTTGCTGCCGACGACGCTGCTGCCGACAACCGCACAAAGATGCTCGTCGTTGGCAACCCAGTCGGGTTCCATGTCCTCGATCCGGTCGGAGTTGGAAAGGACTACCTTGTCGAACTCCGCGGTATTCAGTATGGAGAAATGCAGTGCGGTGGCACCGGCAGGGACGTCGGCGATCAGGTACATACCCGCCTCGAACTTGTTGGAGAGGGTCGGAACAACGATGGAACTGACAACGGCACCGGTATTGTCAGTGAACACACTGCCGACAAGGTTCGTGCCGGGAACGCTCGGGAACCGGACACGCTTGTGACCACTGACGTTCACCTTGCAAACGGAATACGTGGTGTCGGTACTGTAGCTGTTCGCAAGCGTGTCCTTGCCGCTCATGATCTTACGACCGCTGAGGTAACCGCCGGTTTCCTTGATGTCATCCAGCGTGAGAATATCGGCATCTGGAACCGAGGGCATGTCATCTTTGCCTTTGCTGCTGTAGCAGGAGTAATGTTTGCCGTTCAGGTAATCGTTGATGCCCTTGCTCCAGAAAAAAGGCTCGAACATCATCCAGTCGCCCTCGCTGCCGTCAAGTTTGGCCGTGCTGCCGTCGGCGTAATAGTTGGAGTTCCCGTCGTCCAGCGGGTAATAGGTCATCTCACCGTCCAGATTGTTCACCGTCGTATCGACATTCGCGATAGTCACGTTGCGGGTCGTGGGCTTCCTCGTCATTTTCGCAAGTACACGGTGACGCTGTTTCAGAATGGCGGCGATATGCCCGCTCGTCCTGTAAGGCGTACCGTACTTGTAACCTGTCCTGTTGTCCGGGTTGCTGATATTGGCATCATCGGCCACATCGTCGTCGGACTCGATCATCGTGTATTCGGGCTGGAGGATATTCAGCTCGGGAAAATGGGCTTTCAGGGCCGCATACTTTTCGTCCTCGATGTAATTGGTAAGATATACCGTACCAACCAGCGCGCATGTGTCAGTAGCGTTGCCTTCAGCGTCCACACCGCCCATCTTCACGAAACGGTTCAGCCACGTGCCGTCGTCCTCACGGTCGATACCGGTCACACGGATACGCTCCACGCCGGAACAGCGGTTCAGAAGGGTTTCCCAGTTCAGTCCCGGACAGCCGTCCACGATAAGCGTCTTCACCTTGCCATAGCTCTCCAGTGTGAGGCCGCCCGTGGTCAGTTTGCCCAGGTATTCCAGTTTCAATACGGTCAGCGTGCCGGGAAGCCAGGCTCTCGTCAGAGGGGCACCCTTGGCGAAGGTCACGCTCTGCACCTGCGTGCCTCTCGCGTCAAGCTCTTTCAGTTTCGTCTGGTTGCTGAAGTCGAGCTCGGTGCTGGTGTTGCTGCTGGTCTTGGCCTGGGCCTGGTTACGCACGTTCACCTTGCGCAACTGGCGGCAGCTGCCGAGATTCAACCACCAGCCCGTCGAACCGGTGGAGGGGCTTTGCAGGTTCAGTTCGCGCAGTACGGTGCACTTGCCAAGGTCCAGCCCGTTCTTCAGGCGGTCCGAGGCGCCGGTCATGTCAAGCACCCTCATGCGGCTCGCCCCGTAGATACGCAAAGGGTCGTTTACCGTATAGGCGCCCGTGATTTGCAGGGTGGCAACCTTGCCGCCCTCCACGATGCCGGTATTGGATATGTTCGGGCTGTTGTTCGTGCCGTAACCGAAGGCGTAAACCTCGCCCGCCGTAATCTTCACCACGTCGGCGGCATCGGAGGCGGTACGGGCCATATAAAGGTCGATGTTGTCACTCGTGAAATTGCTCGTGCCGTATTTGGCGTCCAGAAGGGCGAAACGGTTCCTCACGAAATAACCGCGGTGCGCAGAGTTGCTTCCCTGAAGGGCGTAGATGAACGGCCATTTCTTGCCGTAAACCTCCTCCATGTTCGGGCGGATGTATTTCAGGTAACCGCTCTTGTTGTACGCACGGTCGCTCCAGTTACCCGCCTGTTCCACGTCAAGCATTGACAGCACGCGGTCGACCGTCATTTTCGCGCGGTAAGCGGCGGCGCAGGTTTTCAGTTCGTCCTGAAGGTTGGCCAGGACAAGGTTCCAAAGCCAGCTCTCGCGACCCTCGAAGGCGTATTTCCCGGCTTCCGCGTCCCACGTGTCACGGTCGAGCGTGTAGTCGTAGGCAAGGAAACAGTCGTTTCTCTTACCGAGCTGCGTGTCGCCGTCATAGTAGGTGGTGTACCAGACCAGGCCGTCCCAGGTACGCAGGAGGATGTTCTTCGCACGCTGGTCCACGCTCGCGAAATAGTCCGTGTGGACGTAATAGGTCAGCAGGTGGTCCACGTCAAAATACTGCCCGACCTCCGTCTTGAACTTTTCACTCACGAAGGTGGTCAGGTCATCCGCGGTGGCGTTTGCCGGGACACATGAACGGACCCAGCCGAAAAGACGTTTCAGCGCGGACTGCTGGGCCGAGTCCAGGCCGGCCCATTTCACGTCGTCCGGATAGTTCGTTTCAAGGCCCGCGTCGAAACCGGCGGCAAGGTCCGCATCACTGGAGCTCTGGAAAAGACAGACCTTCTCACCGTTGTTCAGCGTCTCCAGCGTCATCGGACAGGCAGGGGTGTAACCGTCGAGCCCCTCCATGCCGAATAACCGGCCGCTTTTGCTCTTTTCGTTATTAAAGTTATACTGCCCGTAATAAGTACTCTCGCCATCGGCAGTCTCGGCACTGAACACATCGATGGGGAAACCGTCAATGCTCTGGCGGATTGTGACCGCGTTCAGGTCGCCGCCCGCCTGTTCCAGCTGGTAACGTTGCGGAGGGGTCAGCAGGCCCAGTTCCAGCATCACGCCGTTGTACAGTTTCGCACCGCCCGTATTCAGGGACATGGAAGAGTCGGAGTAGTCGGACTTCATGCAGAAAAGGTCCATCGCGATGCTGCCGGGACGCATCATGTACCTGTTGCCCCCAAGGGGGTCCGGGACACCGTTGACCTCGAGACTGAGGTTCGCGCCGCCCTTGGTATAGTAAATGCGGATGTTCTTGCTCGGGTATTTCGTGGAACTGGTACCCTGGATGCGGATATAGCAGTCACGAAGCACGAAGTCGTACTCCTTGCCGAAAGGGGACCAGAAATAGACGTCGGCGATGAAGTCGGTCTTCTTGTTGTTCGTCTCGTTCACCTCGTCAAGACCGCCGGCGCGAACGATACGCATCACGCCCTTACCCTTGGCGCGCAACTTGTCGATATCAACATCGCCGCTGCCGCCCAGAATGTCGTTCTCCTCGTACAGGCGCATCATGTCGTCGCTGCTGTCGGCGTCCACCATGCGGTTGTCCAGGAGCTCGTCGTCATTCAGGGCGCGGTTGTAGATGCGAATGTTCTTCAGCTCCACGTCGGCGGACGAGCTGTCAATGGTGATGCCCGCCGGGTTGTCCTGGCGGAAATAGTAGCTGTTGTCGTAGATGTCAGCGCCGGCACGGTTGCCGTTCACGTAAAGTTCCATCAGACGGCCGTCGCCACGCCGGCCGATGACGAAGGCGACTTTCAGCCACTTCTCGGGGGCGAACTTCGTGCCGATCTTGATTTCACGGCTCGCATCCTCGCCGTCCTCGTTCGTATAATGCAGGATCGTGCCGGTCTTGATGCTCGCCTCCTCGCTCGTGATGCTAAGGCCTTTACCGTTATCCATGCAGCTGATCACCTCGGCCTGGCGGTCCGTCACCCCCGATACACGGAACTCCATCTCGATGGTCGCACCGGTGGCACCGGCATCATCCTTGAAAAGGCGGTAGCCGATAACGGCCTTCGCGCCTCCGGTCAGTTTAAGGCTCTCACCCGTCCAGCCGTTAGAGCTCCAGTCGAAGCCCTCGAAGGTGGTCTTCACGCCGTTATACTCCCAGTGGGCCGGATCACTCTCACCGTTACTGCGTCCGGAGGGGCTCAGCTTCACCTGGAGACCGTAGGTTGTCTCGCTGATATCGATGCCGCTATCGGCCACGTCGATGTGGAAAGTGTAGGCGGTAGCCCCGACCTTCAACTGCATCTTTTGGCGGCCTTCTTCAGTGAAGCGGTTCCGGTAGGTCTGGGCCGTACGGGGGACGCTCACCCTTTGGAGGAGCGCGTCGTTCCGGTAAATGTCCACACTCGCCGGGGTGGTACCCGGGTCATAGGCGGTAAATTTGAACTCGCAGTTCTCGTACCGCCCCACCTCGATGACCGGGGAAAGGTGGTCGGCACCAGTGAAGATGCGGCCGTCCCGGTGGGTGACCATCAGACCCACGTAGGGGGCGCTGCTGCCGCTCTTCAGGATATCGATATAAATGCTCTCGCTTTTGAGCGTCAAGCCGTCACCGGCATCCATCTCGGCAACCATCTGGACGGTATGACGCCCCACCGCCAAGGAGGACATGGAGAGGGGGAAACTGCTGTTCGTGGTACCGCTACGGGTCACAGTATGGGCATTCTGTTGCTTGCCGTCAACGTACAGCGTCACCACTTTCGTTCCCGTACCACTCACGGCGTAGGGGATGTTCACGGTCTCCTGCGCGCCATAGCCACCGGAACCCAGCCCGGAGGCGATATTGTAGCTGCTGGAAAGGGACAGGGTCACGCTCCGCACGCTCACATAGGCCTGTCTCTTCTGCGCCTTTCCGGTCACCGGGTCGGTGGTCTCAGCTATCACGTAGATATCGCTTGTGCCGGCAAGGAGGTATTTCGTAAGATCGAGCGTGTACGTGCCCTTGCTCACGTCCTGGGAAGTCTCCGAATAGGTGGTGGTGGCACCACGCTTCACCTGGACGGTAATTTTCGCTTTCTGACCGGTACTCTCGCCCTTCTCGTCACCGCTGCCGTACTGGTGGTCATAGGTATAGGTAAGCCTTACAGTGTCACCCTCTTTGACGGTGGGCTTGTCCACGTCCGCGCCCAGAATGATTTTCGTGGTGCCGCCCTCCCCACCGCTACCGCCACCGCCGGCGGGGATGTCGAAACCGGTCACCTCGACACCGCTTTTGTTCTTCAGGCTCACGTGGACGGTGGTCTCGTCATCACTCAGTTCGGCGGAACTGTCGAAGATGGTACTGGCTTCCACCTCGCCCAGTTTCGCCGCCACGGCGCGGTTCTCGACCGGGTTCGTGCTTTCGGCGTTCAGGCTCTCGTCCACCTCCACCTTCTCGATGGTCAGGCTCACGTTGCCCTCCGCGTCAGGGATCTGCTTCTCACCGTTCACCGTCAGGCTCTTCATCGTTCCGGCACCGCCGAAGTCCTCCCAGCTTGCGGGCTGTTCCCATGCCGTCAGGCTTGTACCTACAAATTGTTTCGTCTCCCATCTGCCCTGCGCGGCCTCGTAGGTGATGCAACGGCCCTTGTGCCGGTATTTCACGTTTACGGCGGTGATGGCCGTCTCCAGGGTATAGTAACCGTTCTCCAAGGGAACCTCCTCCGTCACGTTGTACGTGTTGCCGCCGCTCCCCGTACCGCCGGGAATGTCGGTGGAGGTGATTGCCTGCCCGTTACGGCCCAGGATGGTCAGCTTCACCGTGTCGTTCTTCTCGTCAGGGACGGCTGTCATGCTACCAACCAGGCTGCCGTCCACGGCTGCGGCGGCATCCTCCGCCTTCTTGGCGGCGGCGGTGGCCGTACCGGCAGCGGCATTGGCGGTTTCAGCGGACCTGTTTGCGGTACCGGCGGCGTTCGTCGCGGTCTGGGCCGCATTGGTGGCGCCGGTCGCGGCATTATCGGCCTTCGTGGCGGCAGCGTTAGCCACCGCCGCCGCGTCCTCCGCGGGTTTCCGGAGCAACGCAACCGGCGCAAGCACGACCTCCTGGCCGCGCATCGCAGGAAGGCTCTTGATATTGTCCAGCGAGGTGACCTCGGCCAGTTCATCGACACTCTGGCTCTCAGACTTGATGGAGTTCAGGATGTCCTTCTTCAATTCGTTCTTTTCCGATTCTGTCAGTGCCATAATTTATTCCTCCTTAACTTCTTTATTGATGTCCAACTGTTCGTAAAGGCCATCAATGACGCCGGGAAGGCAGAAATTCTCCGCGACACGACGGATAATATCCACTTCGCCCTCACTGTATTCTTCTTCGCCTTGGCTTTCGTAGATACGGAACGCCAGGGCGTGTGCCTTGATACCACCGACACGGCAGTAAACCAAGTCGGCGAACTCTTCACGCACGTCGCCGGTTTCCTTTTTCTGCCGGCTGATGCCGGTGTACTTGCTGAAATGCTTGAAATTTAACTTTGCCATATATGATTGTTTTAACGATGAATACTCACTGTATAAGCGTTATACTCGGCGGCGCTGTATGTCAGAAGAACCTCGACCACGTCCCCATTGCCCATGTTCCAGTAACCCGTGTTCCCGAAATTATTGTCACGGAAATATGGATGCTGGGCATTATCGACCGAGGAACCATTCACCGTGAAGTCACCCGTACGACCGTAAAGTCTCACATCCGAACCCGAACGCTTCACAACAGTCAGACGGACAGCAATGTCCTCGGTCGAAGTGCTGCTCATGCCCAATGATAAACGGAGTTCCGCAAGACGGGGAAGCATCAGCACGCAGTCACCATAATTGCCGCAGACTTCCACATACTTGCCACGATTAAGATTGATATACTTGGCTTCTTTCGCCTGGCTGAACTCAATCCAGTTCAGGCGGAAGCCCTCCACTACACCTTTCAGGATACCGTCACCCGTCCCGACAAACGCGTAGTTACGGTTCGAAAGGCTGTTCTGCACACTGAAAACCAGGCCATAGTTCGGAAGGTATCCGGACTGCGTGTTCACGAAACGGCCAAGGATATCGGTACCAAGGTCATTGTAACAGCCGATGAGTGCCTGCATGTTGTCACCCTTGAAGCCAATCATGCTGTTATAAAGGAACATGCCGCTGCCACCGCCGTCCTTGTCGATACCGATACGCCCGTAAGAAATCGAGAAGCCGCCGATCTTACCCGTATCCGCGTCAATCTCGCCCGTGAACTTCCCGTTTTTCGCCTCGATACTCCCGTCCTCCAATATCTTGAAGTTCTCGTTGGCTGTCACAAGTCCCTCCAGCTTGATATGGTCGCCCGTCAGCTTCACCACGCTGATCTTGTTCCCGTCGGCATCCGTTTCGTCCACGCTCACCCCGATAAGCGCCAGCTTGCCGTCAGCGTCCTGGGCGTAGATGCCCGCACCTTCAGGTTTCACAACAAGCCCGGTTTCCTGCAGGAAATTCTCGTCCCTGTCAAAGACAGCCGCCGATATCTTCACAAGACGTTCCGACTGCTCGAAAAGAGTTTTATAACGGTGCGCCAGGGATTCCACGCGGTCGGTAGAGAGTATGAGCATATACAGGTAGATGTCCCCGGTGAAAGACAGCTTGAAGTCTCCCGTACCGTTCCAAAGGCCGCTACAGGTATATTGCACGTAGCCGTCAGTCGCGGGCAGTTCCTCTTCCACTTCCATGCTGTTGAAGTTGGCGAACCCCGTCTTGTCAACACCCACGAACTCCACCCGCAGGGTTCCACCGACCGCACAACGGTAAAAGAAGGTCAGGTACACCGGGACGGCTTCCTTCTCCCCGCTGCCGTTTTCAGGCATGGAGGGGATGCTTTTCAGGTTCGCGCGTTTCTGTAAGATGTACTTGTTACGAATACGCACGACCTTACGGCCGTCATCCTCGGTCACACTCGCGCCGTCACCTTTCTTCGTCAGCACGTTGCCGTTCGCCCAGACCCACCGGTTCCCCACAAGGAAGAACACCGTCTCGTTCTCCGTGTTCCATTTCATAAGGCCGTCGTCAAAGGCGGGGTTATTCAGGTATCCGCGGTCGGTGGCGAAGTCCTGGCGCAGGGCGGTCACCACACTGGTGATACGTCCCTCGACGATCTCGAATTTTGTCTTGATATCCTCGCCTGTCACCAAAAGGAATGTCCCGCGCAGGTAGGCGTTGTCGCTGTAAAGGCCGTTGCCGTGCGGCTGGTTGTCGGCGGGGAACCAGTCGTCGCTGATGCCGTCCAAGTTACCCAGGCGGGCACGAAGGCAGCCGGTGAAGTTTTTCGCCTTCACGCCGTCCATCACGTCCATGCGGGGCTGCCCGTCCTCGGTGGCGGATATCAGGATCAGGTTCTGGCGCAAAGGGTTATCTGTATTGCCCATCAGCACGCACTCGTCACCGGGTTCAGGAAAGGAGCCTGAAAATTCATCCTCACACACGAGGATGGAGTTACCCTCTGTCGCCGCAACCTCCACCCAGTAACCTTTCAGGCTGCCGCCGCTGAACGTGGCGCAACGCATCAGGTCATGGGCCTGGAAACTGTTGTCCTGCTCAAAAGTGATTTTCCAGTACCCGTCCTCCAAAAGGGCGGTCTTTATCTTACCGTTGGCGGCACTGACACAAAGCTGCCCGCCAACGCTGCGCACCTTCTCGATAAGCAGTTCCAGTACCACCATGACCTGGCGCACCGTCAGCTTGTCGATGGTAAGGTGTGATAGTGCGTCCTCCATCCACAGACGCCAGCCTTCACCTAAAAGCCCGTCCACGAACTGGGGGCTGCGCAGAAACTCACGCACGACAAGCGTCAGCAGTTCGGCGTTGCCCTTGCCGTCGATGCCGCCGTTCTCCTCCTGACCGATACCGATACCTTCCTCAAAGGTGATTTTCTTTTTCGCACGGTCAGCCTTCTTCTTGCTCAGGTGCTCGGCCTGGCTACGGCGGGCAGAAAAAAGGTTGTTGTCGGTAGGAAGCGTGTTATCCCAGCTCCTTATGATGTCGGGAAGGTTCGAACCGGCCGTTTTGGTATAATTCCTCACCTCCTCGATACTGCCCTTCAGGCTTTCCATCACGCCGGTGGAAAGCGCGTCACCGATTTCGAGATCCACCTGTGAGGGAAGCGCCACCTTACGCGTGATTTTTGTGATACGGCTGGAACGGAAACCCGTTTCCGGGAAATATTCCGTACTTTCCAGACGAACACGGCGGCCGGGATAAAGGTCGATCTTGTTACGCTCGACATACACGTGGTCCGTCGGGCCCTTGTACACGGAAACGTCGATGGCGTTCTCCGCGTTGTATTTGTTCACCGCAGTCAGGTATTCCTCCTCAGCAAGCGCGTAGTATTCGTCAGGCATGCGGATATTCCAGAGGATATACCTGTCACCGGTTTTCGGTATGAGGTTTCCACCGGGAAGCTGCGTGTCGTCGTCATACGGCCAGATGGTGATGATCTCGAACTCGCGGGTGTCACTGTCGAAGTTCACCTCGAAATAGTAGGTGCCGTCCTCTTCCTCGCCAAGGCCGGCAAGTTCGCCCCCTTCCTGGAAGGAGACGCGTTTCACCTTGTCGGCAAGTTCGTAGGTGTTGGGATCGAAGTTCAGCGTGTCATCCCGGAAATACCAGATCACGAACGGGTGGCCGTCCTCATCCGTCACCTGCGCGCTGCGTACAGAGGTCACGGTACCCACGCGACGGGGATAGATATCCGCGAAAGCGTCCTTCTCGTAGTGATGGTGGATGCCGTACTTTTCCGTGTTCACATCCACATATTTAGCGCCGTCCGGAAGCTGTAGCCGGCTATGGCCGTATTTTTCCGGATCGATGTTCCGGGAACTGCCGATCGGGAACAGGCGGGTGTAGAACTTCGCACCGTCGGCCTTGTCGCGGGAGAGTTCCGCCAGGCCTTTCCCGTATGCCAGGGAGACCTCCTCACCATGTTCGCAACGGCAGAGGTTCACAGTCTGGCCTTCCACCCACCACTCGGCGCCCGGTACTTTGCCGGCGAGTTCCTTCAGCGCGTCGGGGCAGTACTTCCCCTCGTAGTCGATGACCACGTTCCCGGTGCCTTCCACGCGGCCCACCTTCCAATCGGTGACACCGCCCATGCCGTCATTGATAGATTTCACGATCAGGGCCATGTGCTCCCGCGGCGGGGCGGTCAGCGTGAACACCGGTTCCGGGTCGCCGTCCACCACGTTCAGGACGAGGAAACGTCTCATCAGGCTCTCGATGCCGTAGAACTTCACGTCGTATTTCCACTCCTGCGTGTTGCGTTCGTCCGGCAGGTACCGTTCCTGAAGCCAATAACGCTCGCCCTCGAAATCCACGTAGTCGTTCACCTCAAGCGCCACATACTCGTACAGGGTGAAGGAGAGCGTCAGCACGTTGTCCGACTGGATCGCCTTCACCTGTGTCGAGCTGTCGTCCGGGGAAAGGACCGCTTTCGCCTGCCTGCCTCTGTCATATACCGTTAAAAGCATGTTCGAATGGTGTTTGAGCGTTGTTTAAATGATAGGTTCGGGTTCACGGAATTTCACCTTGAAGCGGCCGGCCTGCACGCCTTCCCGCCAGAGGTAGGTCAGCGGGGTAAAACCGGGACAATCCAGGTAATGCACGCGCAGCGTCAGTTCCAGCTGCGGAAGATACAGCGAGAGCCAGCCTTTGTCGCCGGTTTTCAGGAAGGAGATGAAGGACATGTATTTCTTCAGCCACTCCCCTTTGCTTGGGGCGTAAAGGGCAAAGGTCAGCGTAATGTCGCGCGCCTCGTTGGCCACTGTCAGGCAGTCGGAATATTTTTCACCGTTCTCCTCGCGTATGTCCACGGCGGTGTGCGCTTTCGTCTTGCTCGCGGCAAGGATGGCCTTCAGGTTGTCACGCCCGCCGCGCTTTTCTTCGGTCAGGAATACGCCGTATTCCGTCCAGATATCGGTGCCGTTCACAAGGAACAGGCCGCCCATGATTGGTTCCATGCTCATGATGATTTCATTCTTAGTCCGTCACGTATGATTCGTTTTATATCTTCCTTTATCTCGCTGAGGAAACCGGCGCTTTTACCGGTATTCTCCGCAATCTTTGCCAGGTGCCCCTCGGCGCTGGCCATGCGGCCCGCCACGTCCTCGGTCTTCTCGTCAATGCTCACCCAGTGGTTCAGTCCCGAAGTGAACATGCCTTCCAGCTTCGTGCCCTGGTCCTGTGACATGGCCGCGAAGCCGCCGGCACGGCCGGTCTGCGTCGTGGACTTCCCTTCCTCCGTAATGCCGGCAGTGTCAAACATCTCTTCCTTCTTGGCCCGGGCACGCTCGAAAATATCACTGTAACGGCCGCGCAGGGTGTCGGCTTCCTCCTTTGACAGGATGCCGTCGCTCATGAACTCCGCGAACGTCTCCTGCCATTTCTTCAACTCGTCCGAATAGGTGCCGTTCACGATGGACTTCAGGATGGCGTTCTCCATGAACTCGTCCACGCTCGCGATCACGTCCTTGGAGTCCGTATCGAAATCCTTCAAAAGGTCCTTCATACCGCTGCGGATACCGTCGAAAGAGGTGTCCGTGATGGCTTCCTGCCATTGCTGCTGGAGTTCCAGCAGCGTGTTCGCGTCAGAGACGTACTCGTCAAGCCACTCGCTTTGGTCGTACTTGCCCGAATGGAGCTTCTCCCAGATGTCGGGAAGTTCCTGGAGCCGGGCAAGCTCCTCGGGGGAAAGCCTCCAGAGGGAACCGGTATCACGCACCGATTTGCCCAGGTAGGCGGAAACCGTGTCCCAGTCACCGCTGCCCATGGCCTCGCCGATATAGTAATTGTTCGAGTGGTGGGCGGAATGATAGCCCATCTTCGCCTCCAGCATCTGGCGGTCGTTCTCGATTTTCTGCTTCTGTTTGTCATAGGCGCTCCGGTAGTATTCGGTGGAGCGTGCGCCGCCGGAGCTGGCCATCTCGTCGGTCAGCTTCTCGATGGCGGTGGTCAGGTACTTGTTCGATTCGGTCAGGCGGTCCACCAGCGCGTTCACCTCCTTGGCGTTGCCGTGCGAGGAGAACAGGCCGAAGGTCACCGTGTCCAGGATATCCCTCACCCCGTAGAACAGGGAGCTGCCGATCTGCGTGAACAGTTCACCGGAAAGGATATTCTTCAGGATGCCGTTCACAGCGTCGAGAATGGAATCGATAAGGGAACTGACGATATAGCCGATGCCATCCTTCAGCACGTCAAGGATGGAAAGCACCGCCGCGATGATCTGCCCGATGATGCCGCCGTTTGAAAACGTCTCGGCAAGGGTACTGCCCACGCTGCCCATCACACCGTCCATGTTCTTCGTCGCCTCACCCAATTTGCCCAGTCCTTGGGCCACGCCCGCAAGTGAACCGGATTTTAGACTCTGGAGACCCTCGGCAAGACCGGTAAGAGATGAAACGGCATTCGTGCTGGACGTGCGCAGGTCCTGTGCCGCCTTGTCGTTAGCCTCCGTCAGGGCGGCCACGCTCGCCGAGGCGGCGTCGAAAGCCTCCCCGGTGGTGGCAACCAGTTCCTCCGCCTCTTTCACAGCGGCGGGGTCGCCGCTTTCAGTGGCTTTCTTCAGTCTTTCCTGGGCGGCCGCCAGTTCATCAGCGGCGGCCTTCTCCCTTTCCTTGGCATCCGTCAGGTCACGCAGCGTCGTCTGGTAGGCGGCAAGGTCACGGGAGACATCCCTGAACATGTTCCGGTTGATACCGCCCGCGCTCCGGTCCTCCAGCTTCGCGATCAGTTCGCTGATCACCTGTTTGTCCTCGGCGGAGGCGTTCTTATACTCATCGGAGGCGGCATACTTCCTCAGCTTCGCCAACGTGGGACGCAGCTGCTCTTCAAGCAGCCCGCCGAAGTTGCCGAAAAGACCGTCCCAGTCGATATCCGCCTTCAGGCTGGCAATCTCGGCGGCGGCAGTCTCTTCTTTCTGCTGGCGGCCGAGACGTAATACTTCGCCATAGTTCCCCGCTTCCTGCGCCTTGCGGATTTTCTCCGCGTATTCCTGGGCAATAGCCAGCTTCTTCTGCTGGTATGTCCCGTATTCCTTCAGGTAGTCGAGCATCGACTGGCGAGCGGCATCGTTCTCCTCCCTGGTCACCTTCGCCAAGTCGCCGTCACGGGCCGCAGCGGCCTTCTCACGCGCCTCTTTCAGGGAGGATTCCTGCTCGCCGGTCAGGCTGCCCTTCTGCGCGTCCTTCCACTTCTTCTCCTGGGCGGCAAGTTCGGCGATCTCCTTGTCATAGTTCAGGCGGATCTGGCGGCGGCGTTTCTCGCCGCTCTCCTTCAGAAGGTCGATTTCTGCCTGGCGGTTCTTCATCTGGAGCTTCAGAAGTTCCGAGGCACGCTGCTCTTCCGACTGTTGCTCCTTTTTGGCGGCATTCGGGTCGGGTTTTGCATGGTCACCCAGGTCGAACTCCTTGCCGATATCCAGATATTCCTCCTGGAGCTTCCGGGCTTCAGCCAGGTAGCCGTCGCGGACTTCCTCGGCCTCACGTACCGCCTTTTCCTTCGCCTTCTCGTTATACTCCGATATCATGGACTGCGCGTCCACCCGTCCGTACGAATCGCTCTGGGCCATGTAAAGCCCCATGCGTGCGAACCAGCCCATCGAGCCGTCCACGTCTTCCGGCTTGCTGGCCTTGATCTCGTTCACCTTCTCGTCCGCCTCGGTAGCCTTGTTCACCAGGCTCTGCACCTTGGCTTGGAGGAAAAGCATCTGGATGTATTTCTCACCCTTTTTCTGAAGGATGTCATACCACTGGGCGACCGTGTCGTAATACCCGAAACTCTCGCCGTACTTGCGGTTCAGCTCCTCCACCTTCGACTTTTCCTCGTCCTTCGTGCCGGTGAACTTTTTCAGGCTTGCCAGCGTGCTTTCAATCTCGAAACGGGTCTTGATCATCTGTGCACGGCCGTCGGATTCGATTTTTACCATTTCCCGGGCTTTCTCCGCCGCTTTCTCCTGCGCGGTGGAATATCGATCCCAGGCGACGACAAGTCCCGTGATAACAGCCGAAAGTCCCAACGTAAGCGTGGCCATCAGGGCCTGCGCCGCACCGGTGGAAATACCTAAGGCGACGGCCAGCCGGGCATTGGCGGCCGTCAGCAGGTTCTTCATCTTCACGACCGTCACCAGGCGGAAGGCGGAATCCTTATTCAGGGTATTGAACACCTGCTGGAGCCCCATCGTGATGGCCATCACGCTCTGGACGCGGGTCTGTATTTTTGCCAGGTTCTCGTTCTCCGAAGCGAAAAGCGACAGCGCGCCGGTAGCGGTGGTGAACAACCCGGCAAGGCCGCTCACACCGGACATGAAGCCCTGGAGATTCGCATCATCGTTCGAGAGGATTTTCGTCTGGGTGTTCAGGTCGGCGAGCGTGTCGGAAAGGAGCGCGGCCTGCTGCGCCATCTTCCGGTACTCCTCAGTGTCCTGTTTCCCTTCCAGGCGCATGCGGGCCATGCTGTCCTGGAGCTCACGCAGCTGCATGGAAAGACGTTTGCTGCTTGCACGCGTCTTCTCCTGTTCTGCCTGGAGCCCGGCAAGGGCGCCCTTTTCCTCCTCAAGCGCCTTCTTCGCGGCGTTCAGTTCATCCAGGGCGGCCACCTTCGCCTTTCCCGGAGCGGCACCCTGGTAGGCTTTCTCCAGCGACTTGATGTCGCTTTCAATCTGCCCGATGACTTCCTTCTGTTCCCGGATCTTGTCGGTCAGGCTCTTGCTCCCGGCCGCGGCGCGTTCCTCCTCAAGGGAGATACGTTCGTATTCCTTACGGAGATTCCGGACACTTTTCTCCGCCTCGCGGTGTTCCTTTTCAAGCCCTTCAAGGGCCGCACGCTCTTCTTCCAGGACCTTGCGGCAGGCTGTCACATCGGCGGCAAGTTCCGCCTGTGCCGGACCGGGCTTCATATTCTGAAGCTGCGTTTCCATCCGTTGCAGGTCGGAATTCACCCGGTCGATGACCTTCCTCTGTTCCAAGATACGGGCATTGATGGCAGCGGCGGCCTTCTCCGACTTCTCGGCAAGGATATCAACCGCCAGGCCGGCCTTGTCAAGACCCTTGCTCAGGTTGTCCTTCATCAGAAATTCGATTTCTACGGGCTTCATCGTTTACAGTTCTAAATTGCTTTGAAAAAAATTCACTATGTCACCGGCTTCGCGGGCGGCGGCTTCCGGATCGACCTCACCACGGGAGATATTTTCAGGATCACCGGCTTTCACCCGGCGGCGGACATAACGCGGGGCGTCAGACAGCATCAGGATGAGCGTCTGGTAGTTCACCTTCTCCAGGATGTACTCCACCGTCCAGCCCGTGGCGCTCGCGATGTTCCAGATAAAACCGAAGGGGCTATGGGAACCTTCAAACTCGGTCCTTAACTCCCCTTCCTTCTTTGGCTCATTCTCAACTTCATCGGGTTCGCCCGATCGATCGAGCTGATAATACTCGTAAAAGACTCGCTGCCCATCAGGCTGATGAACTTCTCCAGGGCGCCCATCAAAAAACGGTGCTCCACAGCCTCACGCAGGAACCACGCCACGGGGCGGACAAGAAGACGCCGGCTCACCGGACCGCGACAAAGGGTATGGGCAACCATCCGGGAAACCTTGACGCCGTTCCGTGCCAGGAACTCCAGACGCTCACGCCCGGAAAAGGCGGAAACCTCCTCGGGGGAGACACCCATCGAGAGATAGAGCCGCACGATGCATATCTGGCCGGCAAGACGCGGGCGCCGCATGGTCACCCTCCACCGGACGGGGCGTTTCATGAAAGGCAGGCGCCACTCCTTCAGGGGAAGGGAGACACCCAAGTCAAGCAATGCCTCGGATGCCTCCCTCTGCACCTTTCTCGCTTCACGCTCGTCCATGCGTTAGCCCTCCACTGCCGCGGTGTCATTGATTTCGTAAGGGGAGGAGCCGTCCTCAGGCTTGTTCACCTTCAGCTGGCATTCCAGCTTGGAAACTTCCGTCAGCGTCAGCTTCCCGCCGAGGTTCGCAAGGATAGTACCGTTCGGGATGGACATCGTCTGCCCGGATACGAACTTGATGGTCCAGGGACCGGAAAGGTTTACCAGTTCGGTCGGGGCCTTCCACCCGGTCGGAGCATCCTCCGGCCCTACAAGCGTGCCGCCCAAAACGGCCTTGATGTTCTTATAGTCCAGCTGGATAAGGTTGAACGTAGGCGATACCTGCCCGTTCTTCTGCAAGAGCGTCAGCACGGGAGCGTCGGGAACCTGCTCGGCTTCAATATCGACACTCTCGGGCTTCGTGCCGCCCCAGTCCCAGCTGCCCTTCTCGATCCAGCCGATAGTCATGGCGCCGAACGTAACGACGGCGATGCCATAAATGAAATTCTTGTTATTATTCATACAGTCGTCTCTTTTTTAAAAAGGTTGATAATATGCCGGATGCCACACCGGCGATAAAGGCAATGAGGGCGATTTTAACGGGATTAAAACGATGTTTGAACTCCGTTTCGGAAACTTCCGAAACACTCACGGTATCGCCCCGGATACGTGTCAGTTCCTCCTCATACCAGAGGACCAGACGCTGGAGACTGTCACAGGTGGAGGTCACTACTAACGTGTCGCCCCTGGACGTCACATTCACGCCCGCCTGCCCGTTTTTACCATGATAGGAAGCACCGGCAGGAAGCGCCAGCAGGTCAGGAACCGGAATTTTCAACGTCAGCGCCGATGCCGGGAGGCCCGCCATCACCAGCCCCCGACGCCCGGACCTTGCGCTGTCCGCGCCTGACGCGGTTTTCACCGTCGTCAAACTCCGGGTCTGTTTTCGGGAGCTCGCGCAGCTCATAAAGGACAGGGCAGTCAGCACGGTGAAGGCAATCATTTGCCCCGTCAATAGCCTTGCGCAAACGCGCCATCTCTCTTCGTGTCGCACTAAGTTCTTTTTTTAAGGGTTCTACAATATTCTCGATCAGGATACGCGTGGCGTGCTCCGTGTTGTCTATCCGCACGGTCTCTGCGTCGGCTTTCGCCTTTTCCGCTTCCGCCTTCGCCTTCCTGACCGTGGGGCCCAACGTTACAAGGGCCGTCAGAGCGGCCAGAAGGCCGCCGCCAAATATCCAGTTCAAGAGTACACTCGTGTCCATGATCACTTTTTTATGATTGTCTGATACCTATTGAAACAAGCCATTTCTGCACGTCAAAACTGGGGCAGGCTTTCGCCGCCAGTTCGTTATGACCCACAATACGGACATCTGGAAAACGGCGGTGGAAGTCTTTCACGTACTTCTCAAGCGCACGCTTCTGGCACGCCGTACGCGTGTCCTTCGGGGTCTTGCCGTCTTTGGCTACACCGCCGGCATACACGATATGACGGCTGACAGAATTATAGCCGGCCACGCCGTTGGTGATTTCCCAAGGGTCCACGTTCGCGTCTTCGTTGTTGTCCACCAGGCGTTCCACGCCGCCATTCAGATGGAACAGGTCAGTATATCCGACCTGTTTCCAGCCGCGCCCGCCCTTTGATACCGGGTTTGTGTGCCAGGCACGAATCTCCGCGCCGCTCACCTCACGGCCCTCAGGGGTAGCCGTGCAGTGAATTACAAGATACTTCAGTTTTGCCATTGCTATCCGGCTTCTACGTCAGTTGCTACTTGTGACAATGCGATGGTCACCTTCTTCGTCTTGTCGGAATCCAGTGTCACAACCAGGTTTCCTGCTTTCGCTTTGCCGCCGGTATTCTTTTCAGCGGTAACTTTCAAACCGTCATCGGTACCAACAACTGTGAAACCGGCCGGAGCGGCACTGACACTGTATTCACCGGATGCTGTAATTGTCACTTCCTTGCTTTCTCCGGCAGCCTTGAATGACAGTTCCTCCACATCCGAAGCGAGAGTCTTTTCCGAAGACTTGAACACCGGAGATGTACGGGTATCCAAAACCACCATTTCCTCACCGAATGCGATATTCGTATCGGCTTTCATCAGTAGTTTGAAGAAATAAAGCTCACTGGCATTGGCGATCTTATCGATTTGGATCACATCCTGATCGTCCTGCAAGTTGACTGCGGCGAACCAGTTACCGTCTGCATCCGGAGAACAGAGAGTGGCCACAATCAGATCATCCGGCCATGCTGCCAGTGTCTCAATAGTAATGCCCTTGTAACGTTTGCTGTTTACATCCGTTTCGGAAGCATTCTTACTCTCACGTTCAGTCAGTTCGTCATCGTATTTGTCAAAGTCGTCGACACTCATCACCAGACGGAGGTTCGGATTGCTGCGCAGGGCTTTGGGAATAGCCTTACGGACAGCCTTCAATTTTTCGAGCATCGTGGTCTTACTGGTAGAAACGATAATCAATTCGGTATCTTTGGCGGCTTGCGTCAAAATTCCATTCATCAAATGGTCATCATCGTCACCGAACTCACCATTGATATAATGATCACCCAACTCGAATTTCACCTGCTTGATCAACTCTTCCAACAGCGCATTCTGCCCCTCCGGAGGAAGTTCGGCAAAGACCAGATTTCCTTTCGGCTGCCATTTGCGCCAGATATGTTCGAAGGCTCGGGGATTAAACACTGTGAAGGCCATAAAATCCACCGGATCCAATGATTTCTCACTGTAATTGAAGTTACCTTTCGAGTCTTCAATCTGGGGATTTTCCTTACGTTTCTGTAACATCTTACCGCTCTTGATACGCGGAAGGCTGATTTTTTTCTCCACACCGGGAATAACATAGATCATTCCCTTTTCTACGATTTCATTTCCGGTGGCGGCGAGCGTCAGGATCTTCTCCAGTACCTCACCGTTGTAATTGGTATTTCTTACTACTATTGCCATAACATACTGTTATTTACGGTTCAACTTTTCTTTGATTTCACGCTGGCGCTTGTTCCACGGACTTTCATCTGTAGGATTCACATGCAGATCATTCATCACCTTTCGTTTCGGAGCCAGTTTTTCCAACGCTTTTTCACCGTTTTCACGGTCTTTCACCAACAAGTTTTCGTAGATGGGACGAGTGGTCGCATCGATACGACCATCTTCCTGTGCATCATCCAACAATTTTTTCCGGGAGCTCTCTTCGTCAGCTTTCGCTTTATCTTGGAACACTTTAAGTTCACCCTTCAGGCGGGTGACTTCGGCATCAAGGCCCGGAACTTTCCCGGCCTCCGTTTCCAGAAGCCCGACTTCACGGAGAAAATCGTCATCTGTCACGCAGTTCTTGAACCGCGGACGTTTCTTCAGTTCGTCTAAATTCATGTTACTCTTGTTTTGTGGCTTGTGCAGCCGGTTATTGAATATTTGAAATACCTGTTCGGGGGTACTGTCCTCCGGAAGGGGGTCGGCATCATAGATACCATCGATAAGGCCCAGCGCCAGAGCTTCATCGGCACGCAGCCAGTGGTCCTTCCCGTCGAAATACAACGAGCGGATTTCCTCCTTGTCCTTTCCCATGCGGGCGGCATACATCTCGCAAAGGGTGTCCTCCAGCGATTCAATCTCGCGGATGCACCCGCGCATCTCCTCCTTGTTGCCGTAACAGCCTCCCTGGACACTGTGAAGCATCAGACGGGCATAACGGCTCATCTGTACCGGCTTGCCGCAAAGGGCGATGACGGAGGCCATGCTGGCGGCGATGCCGTCCACGTAAATGGTGATGTCAGCCTTGCTGTTTTTCAGGGCGTTGAAAATGGCGATGCCCGCATACACCTCGCCGCCGTTGCTGTTGATACGAACGTCAATCCTGCCGGACAAGGCCTCGGCCTCCAGAAGCTCGCGGGCAATATCCCCACTGCGCACATTGTCGTCATAATCACCGATGTCACCGTAAAGAAGGATACAACAGGCGTCTTTCCCGGGTATGATGTTGAAAAACTTTTTCATGCTTATAGAGTCTTTTGGGCGGGTATTCCCCGCGAAGTTTACGGTGCGAAATTAGGGGGATTAAAGCCGTTTTTCAAACCGCGTATTTATCATGAGGGCTTTAAAACGCTGTCATGGAGTTTTAAAGTGTCATCATGCGGCACGCGTTTTTTTCCGCCCCTTTTCCTTATCAATTTTGCACGTAAAAAAGGAGGCAATATGACCGAACTAAGCATGCAACAAAAAAGGGAATGGGCGAAGACGCTCTACCTGAAAGAGAACCTCACGCAGCAGGAAATAGCCGAGCGTGTGGGGGTGTCACGCATCACGGTGAACAACTGGATAGGCAAGAACGGATGGGAGATGCTCAAGACATCCATCACCATCACACGCGAGGAGCAACTGAAAAGCCTGTACCGGCAGCTGGCCGAACTAAACAACGCCATCATGGCCAGACCGGCGGGGGAACGGTTCCCGAACACCGCGGAGGCGGACACCATATCCAAACTGTCCAACGCCATCAAGAAGATGGAGACGGAAGTCGGGCTCTCGGACATCATATCGGTATTCTCAGACCTGCTCAAATGGCTGCGCGCATCCGACCCCACGCAGGCGAAGGAAGTGACGCCGCTGCTTGACGCGTTCGTTAAATCAAAAGTTTCATAGCCATGGCAAAGAAAAGACTTACACCGCAGGACCGCACGGCACTTGTCGAATGGGAGGAGCTGATCGCAGCCATACGCGAAAATTCGGACATCAACCCCTCGGACACGGAAGCGGAAATACGTGCACGCAGGGAAAGCCTCGAAAAGGATGACGAGGAGTGGTTCCGGTATTACTTCGCCATGTACTATTCATGCGAGGCGGCGGACTTCCACAAGAAAGCTACCGGAAGGTTGATAAAGAACAACCGGTGGTACGAGGTGCGCGCATGGTCGAGGGAGCTGGCGAAGTCCGCACGGTCCATGATGGAAATATCAAAACTGGCAATTACCGGAAAGGTGCGCAACGTACTGCTGATCTCCAATTCGCAGGACAACGCTCAAAGGCTCCTGCTGCCCTTCATGGCCAACTTCGAGGAAAACCAGAGAATCATCCAGGACTACGGGATGCAGAAGAAACCCGGGTATTGGGAAACGGGGGAATTCACCATCATGGCGGGATGTTCCTTCCGAGCCATCGGAGCCGGGCAGTCACCGCGCGGTACCCGTAACAAGAACTTCCGGCCGGACTTCATACTGGTGGACGATATCGACACCGACGAGGAATGCCGGAACCCGGAACGTATCAAAACAAAATGGAAATGGCTGGAGGAAGCCCTGATACCGACCATGTCCGTATCAGGAAACTACCGCATACTCTTCAACGGGAACATCATCGCCGCGGACTGCTGCATAAAAAGGGCTATTGAAAAGGCAACCGAACTGAAGGGAAAGGGCATCGGACACGTGGACATCATCAACATACGTGACAAAAACGGACTCTCCGTATGGCCGCAAAAAAACTCGGAAGAGGATATAGACCTCTTCCTCTCAATGGTCAGCGCGGCGGCACGCCAGAAGGAATTCTTCAACAACCCCGTGGCGGAGGGAGAGATATTCAAGGACATCATCTACGGGAAAGTGCCGGCGCTATCGAAATTCAAGTTCCTGGTCATCTACGGTGACCCCGCACCCGGGGAGAACAAGACGAAGAAGAGTTCCACGAAAGCGGTGTTCCTGCTCGGAAAACTGGCCGGGAAACTCTACGTCATCAAGGGGTTCCTCGGAAGGGAGACGAACGCCACGTTTATCGGATGGTATATCAAACTGTTGGAGTTCGTGAACGGGAAAACGAACGTGTACTGCTACATGGAAAACAACAAGTTGCAGGACCCTTTTTTCCAGCAGGTGTTCCAGCCCATCATCAGGCGCATACGCCGGCAGAGAAAGATATCCCTATACATCCAGGGGGACGAGGAGAAGAAAACGGACAAGGCCACACGTATCGAGACGAACCTGGAACCGCTCAACAGTGAAGGGAACCTCATTTTCAACGAGGCGGAAAAGGACAACCCGCACATGAAGCTGCTCACCGACCAGTTCAGCCTCTTCAACCTGATGCTGACATATCCGGCGGACGGGCCCGACTGCGTGGAGGGAGGAAACCGCATCATAGACCGCAAGGCGCACCAGGCGGAAAAACCGGCCGTCATCTCCACAAGGAAGATGCGGGCGCACAACAAGTACAGACTGTAAACTTTAATACTTTACCCAAATGAGCAAATTTATAGAACTTACAGATTACGACGCGAGCATCCACCGCGAAATACTGGACGCGCTGACAAGGGAGGACAATGCCGTCGTGGAGATATGCGAGGACCGGGCCATCGAAGAGATGCGATGCTACCTCTCCAAGCGCTATGACTGTGACAGGATATTCACCGAGACCGGAGACAGACGGAGCCAGCTCGTGCTGATGATGGCCATAGACATCGCAGTGTATCATATTTTCAGCATCCACAACCCGAGGAACCTTTCAACCCTGCGCAAGGAACGTTACGAAAGGGCCGTCGAATGGCTCAGGGCGGTAGCGGCCGAGGAATTATCCGCGGACGGGCTGCCCCTGCTTCCCGAAGAGACAAGGGCGGCAAAATCAAATTTCCTCATCAAAAGCAACCGTAAACGTGTAAACCACTGGTAACATGAGTAAAAGACAGAAAAGGGCCGGAAAGATAACCAAAAGCGGAAACCTGCCGAGGCCCGGGCAGAAAGGTCCCGCAACCATCATACTGACACAACCTAAGCGCTTCGGCATAGACATAGCGGATTATATGCTGGCCATACGCGCCTTCGAGAACGTGGATTACTCCAGAAGGTTCAAATTGTACGACCTGTATGACGACATTCTCATGGACACGCACCTGACAAGCGTCATCGAGAAACGGAAAAACGCCGTGCTCTCCTCCGTCATCGAGTTCCGGCGTAACGGAAAGCCCGACAAGGCGGTAAACGAACAGATACGTTCACCATGGTTCCGGCGTCTCATAGGTGACATCTTAGACGCGAAATTCTGGGGGTTCACGCTCGTGCAGTTCTACCGCAAAGGGGAATGGGTAAACTACGACCGGATACCGCGTAAGCATGTGGATCCGGTACGCAGGCTCATACTGCGCCACCAGACGGACACCACCGGAACATCCTGGGACGAATACCCCGACCTGCTCTTCATCGGGGAACCTGAAGAGCTCGGAATGCTCGCAAAGGCGGCCGTATGGGTGATATACAAGCGGAACGACGTGGCGGACTGGGCACAGTTCGCGGAAGTGTTCGGCGCACCTATCCGGGAATACACATACCCCACGGATGACGACGAGGCAAGGCAGAGGGCGCTGGCGGATGCGGAAAGTACCGGAAGCATGTCGGTATTCGTGCACGCCCAGGAAACTATGATGGAACTCAGGGAAGCGGCGAACAAGACCGGAAGCTCAGACCTCTACGACAAGCTCTGCGAACGGTGCAACAGCGAGATATCGAAACTGTTCCTCGGGAACACGCTCACCACTGAGGCTTCGGACAAGGGAACACAGGCACTCGGGACCGTCCACAAGGACGTGGAGGAGAAAGTCACGCTTGCGGACCGGCAGGACATCCTGGACGTGCTCAACTACAACATGACCGACATATTCGCCATGCTCGGGATAGACACCACCGGCGGCGAGTTCTGCTACCCGGAAAAGAAAGTCATCGAACCGGAGAAGAAAATGAGCATCCTTACCCAATTGCGTACGAACTTCAGCCTGCCGGTGGGAGACGATTATCTGTACGAGGAATTCGGGATCGAGAAGCCGGCAGACTACAACGAACTGAAAAAACGGCAGGAAGTCGGAGCGAAAGAAATACAAGCGGCGAAAGAAAAAGCGGCAACCGACGGGGAGCGGGAGGATGAAGAGGAGGAAATACCGGAGACCGGAAAAGAGACTCCCAAAGAGAAGAAAAACGCACTTAAAAACGCGTATAACTGGCTGAAACGTTTTTTCGGGAAAGCCCCGGGGAAAGACGGGGCAGCTTTAGAGTGGTGATGAACGACCTCTACCGGTTTGAAAACAAGCAGGTGGAAAACGTGTTTTCTTTTGATGAAGAGGTACTGGGGAAAGCCCTGAAGAACATATACAGCAAGGACTTCCATCCCATGACCGACATCGAGGAGAACCTGTTCGAGGCCACGTGGAAAACAATGAACAAAGCCACCGACAAGGGGTTCGGGGCACGAAAGCCCGATGATCCGGATTATGACTTCTACCGCGAAATACGGACGAACAACGCCGTATTTGCCGCGTTCAAGGTACACCGGGCACAAAACGACATGGCGGCGCTACTGCTGGACGAAAACGGCAATTTAAGGCCGTTTGAACAGTGGCTGAAACTCGTCATGCCCATAGCGGACCACCAGATGGTAGACTGGTTGCGTACCGAATACGACACGGCAGTCATACGGGCGCATCAGGCGGCCGACTGGAGACAGTTCGAGCGGGAGAAGGATATCCTGCCGAACCTCAAATGGATGCCGTCGACATCAGTACACCCGGGAGCGGACCACAAAATTTTCTGGGGAACCATACGCCCCGTCGATGATCCGTTCTGGAACGAGCACAGGCCGGGGGACCGGTGGAACTGCAAGTGTACGCTCTCGTCAACGGATGAAGCGCCGACAGCGGTACCGGACGAGAACGGACGAAACAAGGCACATAACGGTCTGGAAAACAATCCGGGAAAAGACGGCAAATTGTTTTCAGACAAACATCCCTACATTACTGAGGCGCACCCGGGAGCCAGAAAAGCCGTGGACGCACTTACCAAGCGCATCAACGAGATGATAGCCGAAATGCCGGACAACCTAACGCTGGAGGAAAAAACCGACATCGCCCACAACAATCTCAGGATAGAAAAGGCCCTCGGTATCACCAAAGGCAAACCGATGACATACGAACAGGCGAACAAGGGAAAGGAAAATCCGAAATTCGGGAAAGAGGAAGGATACCGCGTAAATTGCCAGACCTGCACCGTGACACACATGCTCAGAAGGTTAGGCTTCGACACCGAGGCAAAACCAAACATCCGACAAAGCGCATACAACGAAATGGCAAAACAAGGTATTACATGGGAAGAACGTTTCCTGAACCGGGACGGAACAAAACCGGATTATGACTATACCTATAAATGGCAGGTCAGAAAGGGATACCAAGTAATGAATGCAAATCGGCTGAAGGAATACTTCAGGGAAAAATTCAAAGAGGACGGAATATACGAGATATATTGTGCCTGGAAAGGCGGTTCCGCACACGTGTTCTGTGCGGAGGTGTCCGAAGGGAAAATAAGGTTCTTCGACCCGCAAACCGGAAAGGATGATGCAAGCAATTACATACAGAGCATGAAAGCCAACCGCGTGGGAGTGATAAGAATAGACAACAAACTGGTAAATCCCAAAATCATGGGACTATTCATCACCAAATAAACGGGAAGAAAGTGCCAGCCCCTCCTCACCGTCCATCAGACGGCAGGATCGACCGTCGAACAGAATAAAGGCGGGAAGACCAACAGGCAACTCAAAACCATTCCCATCAACACACCCCACGGAATAGATGCTTCCCTCAGGGGAACTGGCTGATAAGACAACGGAGTTGTAACCGTTACTGTTTGCTAATTCCGACACTTGTTTAGGTATTTCCATAACGCAAAAAGGCACATAAAACGCCTTGTCTGCAAAAGTATAAAATTATTTTTTAAATCAGTCATTTATGGACATAAAAGAATATTCAAAGCTGATAAAAGCCAAACGCAAGGAACTGGATGACCTAATGAAACGGAAGATGCCGGTCATAGCCGGACGAATGGCAAAAGACCATTTCCAGGACAATTTCCGCCGGGAAGGTTTCGTAAACGGAGGATTACACCCGTGGCCGAAAGCGAAAAGGCTGTCCTCGGGAAGGAGCGATGCGGCAGGACAGTACGGGACGCTGCTCTCCGGAAGGAACCACCTCTTCAGCTCCGTCAAATACGTGCCGGGGGACTACCGGGTGAGAGTGGCCAATGACCTCATATACGCACCTGTCAACAACTGGGGAGGAAAAGTGCATCCGACCGTTACGCCACGAATGCGACGCTTTGCGTGGGCGAAGTATTACCAGGCTTCAGGCAAGGCTAAAAAAGCCGCCACAGGCAAAAAAAAAGGCAAAAAGAAGGGTTCTTCCGCAAGTAACGAACCGCAGGAGAACCCGGAAGCGCTGAAATGGAAAAGACTGGCGCTCACCAAAAAGAAAAAACTCCGGATCCGAATACCGCAACGGCAGTTCATCGGAGAAAGCAAAGAACTGTCCGACAGGATAACGGAAAAAACAGAAAATGAAATCAGAAACATTTTAAACTTATAAGGATATGGAAGAAATATTCATCGCGATCATGGAACGCATCGCCGGAATGATGCCGGAACTCTCCTACATAGACGAGGATTACGGGCAACTTGAAGCGGGGGCGGAAGAGGACCAATACCTGGTCACGTTCCCCTGTGTGCTGATCGGAAATACCGAATCGGACTGGAACGACCTCGGATACGGGGTACAGAAAAGCGAGTCACTCATTACCATACGCCTGGCCGTCGACTGTTATGATGACACCCACTACACCTCCGGAACCTATCAAAAAGCAAAGGAACGTCTGCTGAAGGCGAAGGAGCTGTACAAGATACTCCAGGGATTCCAGTGTTCGGAAGAAGCCAGCCCGCTGGTCAGGGTGAAAAACCGGGACTATTCCATGCCCGGAAACATCAAAGTGTACGAGACGATTTACTCCTTCACGCTGCATGATGAGTCGGCCATGCAGGAAGGCGCGGCAAGGTTTATTCTCCCGTAAAGAGCGAAAGCTGGACGGCTGTCAGGCGGGGCTTCTTCACTTTCGGGACGGGCTTCACCTCCAGGTCCTTCAGCTCCCGGCACTTGCGCCGGATAATGGACATGATCCGTTCTTCGGAAATGAAAAACTCCTGGCGAGATAACACTTTCAGGGCATCATCAAAACGTAGGCGCTGCACCTCCGTCCAGTAATAGTAACGGCGGCACAGGGCTTCATCACGGAGTTCTATCAGGTTTTTGTCTCGTCCTTTGGCCATAAGTTCAGGTATATGCTGCAAAATTAGGCATTTAACCGGGGATGTTAATAAAAAAACGCCGCATCGTGTATGAATGCGGCGTTTTTCTGTTTAGAGTGTGAACAAAATCACATGGTCATCAGTTCGGTGTCATCCTCACCCGGGACAAACGGCTCGATGCGGGTGATCACCTTGCTCTGTACCTTCACCCGTCCGCTGCCATTACAGACCGGACATTTTGCGGATAAAGGAGCTCCTCCCTGGTCCAGGTAAAAGATACGTCCCTTGCCTTCACAACGCTTGCAGGCCATGACGTGCGGCGCGATGTTCTTCGTCTTTTCCATAACTACAACCGGCAGAATGAAGGCTCGATACGGCGCCAGACACCGTTCTCGTCACGTTTATGAAAATAGTAGTTCACCGCGGTCTTGTACACCACATTGCTCTCACGGAAGAGGTCCATGATCTCCGTGTATTCACTGTCGAAACGGTCCTCCAGCTCATACAGCTTGCTCACCGACTTGTAGTCCAGATCACCCTGACGGTTACGCTCGATCATGGTCATACCGAGCTGGTACATCGGATCGTCGGTACCGAGCTCCCGGCTCATGGCGTAACGCTTCAGGTAATCCACCAGACGCTCGGCGGCGAGGTTGGCGCGCTCATCGAAGCTCTTCACCTTGTTACTCCTCACTTCCAGCTTCATGTCACCGTCCACGATGGTGAAACTCGCCTGGTCATCCTTGCGGAGCTGCCCATAGTCACGCATCAGTTCGCGGAAAGAGGCGGCTTCCTTCTCCACCCAGTCACGGAAAGCTTTCACGTCATTCACCACCGGGAGCAGCCTGTTCTTCACTTCAAGCATGAACTGCGCACGGAGACCCTCATAGGCATCGCGCCGGTTACGCTTGTTTTCCTTCTCTTCCTGCTGGAGCTGTTTCAGCAATTCTTTTCTGTCCTGTGCGGACAAGCTCTTTAACTGTTCTTTCAAGTCCATAACTAAAAAATTAAATGGTTGTTACTGTTGTTTATTCTCACGTTTGCGGCGGATGGCACGCAGCTTCACCTGCAACGTGTCCAGCGCCTCACAGTCAAGTGCCCTGAACTCCATGCCGGCGATACGGCTGTCCAGACAGAAAGCGTTCACCTTGTCCCAGTCGGCCGTATCAATGCCCAGCAGTTGCATCTGGTGCAGTACCGCAGAACGCTTCTGGCGAAGAATCTTCCAGAGTTCTTCCTGGTGAGTGGGCGGCACCAGCTTACGCATCCCAGCTATGGCCGCACTGTATTCCTTCAGTGTCATATCGCGCAGACTTGTGGTACGTCCGTCCGTGTACTGGGAAACTACGCTTTCCTTCAAAGCATCGCGGTCAGATGTCGGAAGGCGGTTCAAAAGAGTATAAAACACCGCATAATTCTCGGGTTTATTTAACTGCTTGCGGCTATTGATGTCTATCTGCATGGCTATGTTGTTCTTTTATGGAGAATATCCATTTCTTTTATGATCCCCTTTATCCTAATGACGCATAAGTACTCAAGAAGGTGTTCCTTTTCATCCTTTGTACACTTATACCGGTGGAAAAATTCAAATATGCTCATTACTAGACTTGTTTTGATTCATTCGACAATTTTATCTATTTCATACCATTCTACATCAGAATTATTCAATCCATAGTGAGCAATAAGCCCTTTATAGTCGATAATTCCATGATATTCAGTTTCAATTGGCTTTTCCAATCCAGCCTCTTTAATTGTTATTTTATAGTGTTTATATTACATACTTTATTCTTACAAATTAATCACTTCAACCGACACCACACTGTTCCTGTTGGTGTTGATTGCTAAAATATATCTGTTTCCCTTCTGGCCTTTCTCGTAAAGATAAGCCCAATTCTCCTCAACCTCCACGTAACCTTGGCGGTCAACCGGAAGCCCGATACTGTTCGTGATCTGAACACGAACTTTCAGACCTTCGAATTTTTTGAATATATTACTCATAACGCTATTGTAACTACAGGTTTCTCAAGTTCCCTCAAGCGTGCCTCTGGAACATCCTTCAAGATGGCAGCGGCCAGCTGCGAATCCCGCGTCTCGACAATCGCCCAGCCCTCCGTCTTCGTAGAGGCACTGATAAGCATCTGACGACGCGGCTCAAAACACGTCCAATTCAGAAGGACGCTGCTCAACCTCTCTATCGGAAGGCCGAGCTGGTGCAAATTCTCACTCGTGTTCATTTATGCTACATTCATCAGTTCATGTTCAATCCCCCCCTAAACGGGATGGTGTTAATATTCGCCTCTCTTACCTGAGCCTGCATCAGCGCCATGGACAGCAACATGCAGACACGTTTGTCTGCCTTAACGGTTCCGGATATGGACCCCATAATATGGTCACCCTTGCCAATCACAATTGAACCCGCAATCTGCTCAAGCCCATCTGGATGATCCTCACTGACCGAAACAACCATAAAGGCGCTAAGATCGTTTTCTTTACAAAACTCGTCCACGTACTGGCAGAGTTTACTTACTGCCTCTTTCTGTTTTTCTGTAATCATTTTAGTTAAATTTTAATGGTTGATAATATGTTATTTTTCAAGAATATAATCGCACTCAAGAACTTTGACACCACCGTAGAATGTCACCTTAGATGTATCTGTAATGCCGAAATGTTCCTTGTCTGCAAAAATCATCTCTTTCACACCGGACTTCATTTGCCGGACAATGTCCTTAGCCCTTTTATCAGTCCAACCATGAGCGGCAAAACCCGCTTTGAACTGGTAAGTGGTCGTTACGGCACCGTTCTGGATTCTGGTGGAAACAGTAACTGTACCCACACAATTTTCTATTGTTTTCTTCTTTCCCATGATGATTATTTATTTGTTGGTTTCCAATCCACTGTTATAATCGCATCCAGTTCACCGCTGCCTTCACAGACCGGACAGGGTTTCCGCACATCCTCGCGGCTACCTTCCTCCGTTCCCCAGAACCAGCCGTTACCCTTACAGTAACCACACTTGTGACTGGTACTGACAAAGTTCTCACGATTAGGTCCCTTACACATATAGGCGGGAGGACAAATCTCCAGCTGCTTCTTTATCCTGCTCATGCCTGGCCTCCTTTCTGTTTCGGTCCCGCCACATTCCAATAGTCATAGGCGCCCTTCTCCCAGATTGTGTATTCACCAGTGGCCCCCTGATAACGTCCCTTACTGAAGGCGACGTAGCCCTCCACCCATATCTTCAGGTCGGCATCATACATCACGCTCGTGGCCGCATCACCTTTAGGATTCTTGCCGCGGGCATGGCTGATGAAAACAAACAGCTTGTCCGGAAACTCCTCCTTCAGCTGGATATAGTCACGATACGTCATCTGTGTGTATTGGAAGCTGTCAATGATCACGATGTTGAAACTCTTATGACGCCGGAGCCTGATCTTCAAGGTGGGGATGTCCTCTTTGATAAACGCCAAATGGCGGCTTACCTCGGCCATACCAAAGCGCCGCAGGTTATTTTGGACTGTCAGAGAAGTTCCTTCCTCCAGGGAGTTGAACGCCACACGGTCATACTTGCAAAGTTCCTTGCAGAGCTGCATCACAAAAGAGGTCTTGCCATTACCACTGTTGCCCCACACGAACCAGCAGCCCCGGACTTCCGGAGTGTCGAAGGCATCCTTCCATTTCCCTTCAAAAGGGAATACGTCATACTTCTTGTTCAGGATGTCCCTGACATTCAAGGCACGTCTCATGCCCGCTTTTTTATTATCCTTTTTCTCTTCTTCCATAGTCAGAACAGTGTTAGTTGTCGGATATTGTCAATTCGGTCAAGTACGGCCTGCCGTGCGGCACCCCGCAGTTTCTCGTGGCAAAGCATCCTGCCGAGTGCCCACAGAAGGGCATTCTCACGGGTGGCAAACTGCCCCCATTTACGTCCCGGGTTGAAACCGCCTCCGGAACCGCCCACCTCCATGTGAACGCCGGCAACCCACCAGCCATCCTGCTGTCCCACAAGGGCGTCCAGGTAGTCGCGACCATTTCGGTAAACGGTCACCGTCTCGTATTCCCTCAAGACCGGGTAATCGCTCCAGGGAACGGGAAGCTGCTCGCGACCGTCGATCTTTAAGTATTCAAATTTGTTTTCCATATCCTTAAAATTACGTTTGAACGGTATTTGAACGGGGGTCATTCCCCCACCATGCGTTTCACCTTGTGAATGGACTTCCTCACACGCCGCAAATCAAAGTCACAAGTCGAGGCCTCCTTTATCACGCTGTCGATATCTTTCTTGTCAGTCACACCGTTGGCGGAACAGATCGCAAACACGTCGTTCACGTCCGTAGGCTCCAGCTCATAAAATTTCCGTCCGATACGGCTGTAGAACTCCTTGTAGCCGGGCTTCTGGTACCGCAGACCGTTGCTGATGCGTTTGGCAATATAATCGGTACTCAAAAACACGACACCGCATTTCTCCTCCAACTTGTTGTACAGGCTGATAAAGTAGTGGAACACCGGTTCGGTCAGCTTGTCCGCCTCATCAAATACCAGCAGGGGCGCGTCCATCTGGATGATATCATCCAGAATAAGTCCCCACACCTCACGGATATTATACCCTTCAGTCCGGATCCCGACCATGCGGGCGATCTCGCGGACAAAGTCACCTTTCTTCATGTCCTCGGAGCAGAGAATATAGAAAACCTCCTTATGCTCATGAAGGTAAACACGGGCGGTGGTACTCTTGCCACAACCGGCCTCACCGGTCACCCATGTGACATTGCGCCAGCGCTGCGCATCGGAGAGCACAGCTGTGATCTCCTGGTAAGCGCCGGTCTCCACGATCTGCCAGCCGGTAGCGCTTACACCACCGACCTGCGAGGCGACATTACGGAACATCTCGTCACTGATATTCTCATAACGCCCGTTCAGGATATTGCTCACAGTACCCACACTGACTCCCTTCAGACTACCCGCAGCCTTCGTCTGGCTCGGATACTTCGCCACGTAAGCCCGAAGGCTCTCACTGATGGCATTCTTCTCTTTCATTGTAATTTCCATAATCAATATTTTTTTATCTTATTATAAATCTGTCCCTTATAATTTCCCGACCACCTTGCGGATGCTCACTTCCTTCTTCTCAAAACTGTCCCATGTCACGTTGCTGATGACTTTCATGTCACGGCCTATGGAAGGACGGGCCGGCTGGCTGTATTTTCTCGTGCGACGGTCAATCTGGCGTTGCGCCTCCTTTCCGAGACCTTTCAGGTCAGGGGTGCGCAGACCGTTCTGTTCCGGTGCGACACCATGCTCATACTCGATATCTTTGGCGACGACCTGACGGTTTATACGTTCATTGACGACGGCCTCCTGCTGGGTGCGGATGAAACGTTTTTCGGCTTCCGTCTGCTCCTGCTGGGCACGGTGGATCATCAGCGGGAACGAGGCCACACACTCGAAACGCATCGCACCGCCCTTGTCCTTGTAAAGCAACCGTACGCTGCTCATGTCATAGGGATCGTACTGGACATAGAACTTCTTGTAGGTATTACGCCGGCGCCATTCCAGGTCAGGCTCACCGGGAGCGGAGAAAACCTCGTAAGGGTATTTCTTTCCCTGTACTGTGATCTCGATACCGCTGGCGGTGAACAGCGACGGTTTATCGGTCGTGTACCAGAACATCTCCACCATATCAGGAACGCTGACCGGATCGGTGGCCTCGTTTACGCTGGTATTGTACATCTCAATACGGGGGATGCCGGTGGCCGGGTGCTTCATTGAGTTCCACTGCTCACGGGAGGCGGCATACTGTTCCTTCAGTTCCTCCAATGTAGGAAGGGAGTCGATGTTCGCGTTGATGAATTCCAAATTCGGACGGCTTGTATCTCTCTTTGCCGTAATATTCTGCCCGGTGAAACCGAAACGTTTCTTCAATACCTGGCTCTGGAAGCGGTAGAAAATGTTCTCAATCGTCTTAGATTCGCCATTATACGGAGCTGTCGGACGGTGGATACGGCTAATCTTCGAGAAAAGGCCCAGCGCCGCGTTCTTCTTATGACCGCCCTGGTTGTCGCACACGATCTCGTAGGGTTTGTGCCCGCTCGTTTGGATAGCCATGCGGAAAGCATGGTACTGGGCGATATAGTCTTCGTTGTCGCTGATGTAATAACCGAGCAGGACTTCACTATAGGCATCCACCACCTCGTACACGCTTGTAGTGCACTTGTTTCCGTTCTCGTCACGATAGTAGAGGTTCAGCTTCGTGCCGTCGCCATACCAGAGGCTGTCACGACGGCTCGGAAGGATGGTCCGGTGCTTGCGGTCATAACGCTGGTGTGCCTTCATTTCCCCATAAACGGCATCGTACCACAGAGGTTCGACACGCGGGCTGTTGAACCATTCGCGGAGGCTGCGGGGACTCTTCAGGGGCTTCCAGCCACATTCCAGAGCGACACGGTTGTACTCCTCGAAGATCTCCATGTCAGTATAAACCGGAACGCGGCTGCGTTTCAATGCAACAAGGTAACGCCCGCCGTCCTCCTCGATCTTCAGCGTGTTGCTGTTGCCGTATTTACCGCTCACAAGCACACCGTAGTTGTCGGGACGGAACTTGTTTATCAGGGCTTTCAAACGCCCCACACTGCCCGGAAGGCTGTGCCCGTACACCGGACGCCATTCCTCACTCGTGACAAGCAGAAGCTCCCAAAGGTTACGGCGGAAACCGGTCAGCTTGTTATTGGATGAACTCAAGCGTTTGAACTCTTCCATCAGCGCGTTCAGCACCGAGGCATTCCAGGTGTATTCTTTCTTCACATCCAAGGGAAGAGCGACCATCTCACCGTTCTTGTCGTAACGGTAATCCTCGAAAAAGTTCTCGGCCTTCTCGTCTTTCTTCACTATGTTACGGATCATTTCCTGTCTCATTTGTTTCTCGGGTTCACCATGACGCTCAACCCAACGTTTCTTGTATTTCTCGGGAAGGGAGGAATAGGCATACAAGGCGTGGCCACCTTCACCACCGCCACGGGAAACGACGTCAAGTTTATCCCGGGACAACTGGCTGTTCAAAGTACCTTTGGGCATTATATCCAGTAACTCCGTGTAAGTTACACACAATATATTATCAAAGTATTCCATCTCCCGTTCTGTTATTAGTCCTCCAAATCAGTCAAAGGGACTTGCCTCTTCATCAGCTGTGCCGAAGCCCCGAAGTTCAGCACCACGAGAAGCTCCAGCAGCGGGTGGTCAAAGACCAGGGAAAGCAGGATCCCGAAACTCAGACAGAAGTAAAGCACGCAAAGGCGCTGCTTACAGTTCAGGCGCATAAACCAGCGTAGCTGGTCACCGAACAATGCCATCAACTCATTTTTCATCGCTTTCCTTATTTTGAGGGTTACCACCTACCTTGGTTCCACCGCGCTCGATGGCGAGCTTGCGAATGGAACGAGCCAACTTGCTGTTCTTGCGGAATGCAAGGGAGTGGGAGACCATTTCCCGGGAACAACCCAGCAAACCGGCTATTTTACCCACCTCACTGTATTCTACCACTATTCTCTCTTTCATAATTCGCTGATAAGTTAAATTATTGTAGCGGGCAGTCGCGGACTCGAACCACGGACCATGGCCTCTCCCTTGCGGGAGCTTAGCGTGTTCTACCAACTGAACTAACTGCCCCGGAAATCTATCGGAGTTCTTCTATTGTTGGAGTAACCCGATAATCAAAACAAGAACGGCAGTAAGCCAGGCCACATTCGTTCTCACAGACCACGATGCCGGTCAACGCATCAATCTGGTAGGCGAAAATATTTTCGTCATCATTCAATTCTTTAAGGGTGGTAGCAAACAAATCCATTTCTGCCCAGTCAACGGTTACTTTCAATGCTTTCATTTTCTTCTTTTTATATTTCTCATTGTCACCTCAAGCCTTTTTTGTAGCTTTGGGGCGGTGTTCACACTTTGAACACGTGGCAAATATACAGAATATTCTGCAATAAAAATAATTATGGAGAAAAAAAATACAGAAATTTCTGCAAGAGTAACGGAAATGATAGAATTTCTACAAGAAACTCCCAATTCTTTTGCAAAATCATTGGGATACAAGAGGGCACAGACTCTTTACGATATAATAAGCGGAAAGTCTGCTCCAAGTTATGACTTTTTCAATAAAGTAGCAAATGCAGAAATTTCTGCACAGATAAATATTAAATGGCTCATAACAGGAAAAGGAAATATATGTAATAATACAGATAATAAAGAAGCAAACATAGCCACACCCCATACTGATATTATCGAAAAACTTCTTTGTACAATTCAAGAGCAAGCAGAAGAAATAGGAATGTTACGTGAACGAATTAAACAGTTTGAAAAAGAAAAAGGAAAAAGTGCATCGGATGTACCAGTTTCTGGTATTGCAAATGTAGGATAAAATATATAAAGACTTTACTTAAATAAATCATTCAATAATATGGCAAACTTTCATTTTGACAATCAATTCCTCAAAAATACTCTTAAATCTATCTTTGAAAAAAAATTCCATACATTGTCCCAAAAAGAAAAAGAGTACTTCGATACAGAATATAATAAAACATTTTGTGATACAAATTTTGAGAGCACAGAAGTAAGGGAATCAAGCTACCTAATGAAACATCTTGAAGAACGCCAAGAGATAATTGAAGATGTAGCGTCAGCATTGAGGATGGTTGTAGTTAGTTACATCAACCTCTTAAAAGAACCATATCCTTATAATATAAAAAGGAATATGCCATTACTAAAAAATAACCACAAAAAAGTTATGCAATACTTGAATTCTCCATTTTATTTAGATATTACCCAATATGCTAAACATGATATGTTCATTGGGGATTTATGTCTTTTAGAAAATATAGATGAATATAAATCTTTTTTTGAAGAGTATAGTCAACATCCCCAAAATCTTAATCTCTATAACATAAAAAAAGAGGTTCCCCAGAAATATGAAATAGATGATACGCTTTTTGAATTATAGCCTCAGATACCAGCTAAGATGTGTTTTGTGGGGCAAAGGGAGTAAAAAGTAGTAAAATACTGATTTTTAAAGCAATAAATCAAAATATAGGAGAGTAAATATATATTATCAAAATTACATTCACTCCCCTCAATAATCTGAAACAAGCAAAAAACACGGTATAAAAATAGCGTTTATACATACCATTCACAAAAAAAACAGCAAAAAATGAATAAGCAAACGAATAAGCTATCGAAACGTTTCGTTTTTGTAATGGCTAAAATGAATAACCTAATGAATAAGCAAGTGAATAACCTCTCCATTTTTCCAACCGTTCCAACCGTTCAAATAAAAAGTAACTTCTTATGGTATACTATTTGAATGTGGATCGACACGAATACAACAAATAAAGCCGCAAAAAGCGGCTTTATAGACGTTTTAAGGCTGTCTCAGCCCTTTCTGGTAGTCTTTATCAGGTGTGACTGGATAATCATCGCACGTTTCGTGTATTTTACGGCTCCATCGGTCAAACCGGCATGTAACAGGCTGCTTTTGGTGATGCCGACCTGGCTCTCGGTCAAAGTATCAAATATGGCAGAAATACTACCGAAATAGAGGTTCTGCTTCTCATAAATCAGATGCACATGAATAACTTTAGTCATAATATATAGCATTTATTTTACTGCAAATATACTAAATATATCGTATATGGAATAATTTAGATAAAATAAAAGGGGAAATATGTCATGCACTCCCCTACTCCACTTGCACAAACCAGTTCGTTTGACTATCTTTGAACATGAGAGCTGACCAGAAGCGAACCATGAAGAACAATCGGTGATAACACTCCCGAAATCTCCCCTATCCCACCTTCAATGTAAAGCATTTCATTTGAACGGCGTTCAAACGGGGTTCAAATGTAAGCCTAATGTAAAACGATGTAAACGCTTCGTTTTTCCTGTTTACTCTCCCCTACTCTGCCATAAAACCTTGACAACCAAAGCAATCAAGCATTTTCAAGCCGATCACATATTGACACGCTTCGTTTTTCCCCCCTTAAATTTGTAAGAAGAACCGCACATTATGAGATCAGACGTTCCTGTTTCAAGGGAATACCTATCACGTTCAGGATATGGTGCAACGGGGTGATTGAGATAAGAGCAGACAATAATCTTGCACGAGCAAACGGTTATCGGTCTATGCCGGAATGGATAAATGCCACTGTAGGACTGTCAAGGCTGAAAAACATGTTCGGTGAGATTCCCGTGTGGATGAGAGTTGCCGATAGAAAGATTTTCTTCTGTGGCAGTCCGAAAACACATACCAACTGACAGAAGAAAAAATACAATGCGGTTTATTGTTGTGATGTCAGAGGAAAAGCGAACCGAATTGGGGCTTTTCTTTAGTTTTGCGGAACTTTCCGCTTAAACTTATGAATTAGTCACATGAACAGAAAAGAACGTAATAGAGGCTTTTATTTGGGCTGAAAAGTAGTTGCTATTCCACAAATGCACAAATTTGTATGCAAAATAGTGTGAGTACGTCCTGTAAGGGATGTGTTTTTCTTCTGTTGAGGCTTCGTTATGGCACATGGGACGGGGAAAGCCTGTGCCTCTCACCCGTCCCTGCCAATACAATGTATCATATGTAATACAGGCTGTTTATTATTTTTTGAACGTAATACATGCGTGCCGGTTAATATCCTGTTCTCTCTTTATAAGACTTCATAAACTTCTTGTATTCCTTGATAAGCCCCATTTCCGCTATGAACATTCGTGCACCCGTCCATTCGGTATAACATTCAATGGTTTTATCCAGTTGTTCAAAATACATTCTCTTGTAATCTTTTGCCGTATCTTCGGCATGGCTCTTTCTAGCTGACTTATTAAATATTATCTCCATATCGTAATACGTTTGTCACTTTAATTAAAGCCTAACTTTAATTTTTAGCTGCAAATATACATTAAGCGATAAAAACATACAACTGTAGCCAGCACTAAAATTATCATTAAAAGTAAATTTAACGTTTTATTTTATCGTTTGACGATATTTTATATTATATTTGTACCACAACATCAATTAACATAAAATGAATATGAAGATTAGAATTAAAGAAGTATGCCAAATGTGTAATACCACACAAAAAGAACTTGCGGAAAAATTAGGCGTTTCGGAAGTCACGTTAAGTCGTGCATCCAACGGCAACACGTCATTATCATTGCTTGATAAAATTGCTTGCACGCTAGGAATCGAAATATCGGAATTGTTTGCCCCATCAAATAGCGTACAAGGGTGTTGTCCTTATTGCGGTCAACCGATATCCATTAAAACAACAATAGAAAAAGTATAGTTATGCCTGAAATTTGTAGATTCTTCGGTATTATAGTAAGCCTCTATTGGAAAGACCATAACCCACCGCACATTCATTTTTCATACGGTGATTATGAATGTTCTATTAGTGTATTGGATAGAGTAGTAGACGGTCAAGCCCCTGTAAAAGTTATTGCAAAGGTTAATGAATGGATTGATTTACATGAAGCCGAAATACTAACCTTATGGGAGAAAGCCCAAAAAGGAGAAAAACTGAACAAGATAGAACCTTTAAAATAAATGCTTATGTTACGAGTGATAGACGTTGATTATATCAAAGATTATGAACTGCTTATAACTTTCAATGACCACAGTAAAAAGAAAGTGGATTTAAAGCCATTTCTTACAGGTGAGGTTTTTGGAGAATTATTGGATAAAAGCAAATTTATCCAATACGGGTTAACACGCAATACCATTGAATGGGCTAACGGAGCGGATTTAGCCCCGGAATTTCTTTACGAGAACGGTACGCCATGTTAAGGCAGAAAGCCTCATCAGAACCATTTCAATAAAAAACACATGGAAAATAATATCAATACCTTGCTACATGAATGCGACAGGCTTAAAGAGCGTCTGACAGAAATACGTCCTCTGCCTGTTGAGGCTCTGAAAAAGATTGAGGAAGCCTTTGCCATTGAATACACCTACGAAAGTAACCGCATAGAGGGGAACACTCTAACCCTACAAGAAACGGAATTAGTCATAAACGAGGGTGTAACAATCGCTGGAAAGTCCATGCGTGAACATTTGGAAGCTATCAACCATGCTGAAGCGATCGACTACATCAAGGATTTTGCAAAAAGCGAAATCGAGATAAGCCAGCGCACAATCAAGGAAATACATGCTCTTGTGCTGCATGGTATAAATAGGGAGAATGCTGGGCGTTATCGTACCGTTCCCGTTATGATTTCAGGAAGCCGGCATGTACCACCCCGGCCGTATTTAATTGAAAAACAGATGGAGGATTTTATAATACGCTTTGCCGAAATGGAAACGGCACAGGTACACCCTGTTTTAACGGCTGCATACCTGCACGATGAACTAGTGCGCATACACCCATTTATAGACGGGAACGGGCGCACATCCCGGCTTTTGATGAATCTGTATTTGCTACGCAACAGATACACGCTTGTAAACCTAAAAGGCTCGGATGAGGCAAAAGTGAGTTATTACAAGGCTTTGGAAGAATCCCATACGGAGAAACACCCGGAAGCGTTTCAAATGCTTGTAGCGGAAGCCGAAAGGGAATCACTAGCGCGTTATCTGCTTGTGATGGGTGTTGAGTAACAACTGCCCAAAAGACAAAACAGCCAATTATTACTTTATTGTTTGAGCAACAAGAATATGAATAAAAAAGCCGTCTACATGAACTTCCCTATAACTGTTTTGAAAGGGGCTTTCAAAGATATAAGGGGGACAATTGAAAAGATAATGTACTATGCCATTTACAAACATTCCCTTATGTATGATTTTGGAGATGAGGCAAAGAACATGAAAGCGTCGGCCGATTTTTACCGTGTCGGGTTGTCCGACATTGAAACATCAATACGGTACGGCAGGGAAATATACGAATCAATCAAGAAAGACACTCCATCAGTAAGCATAGATATTGAAATGCTTTGCAGCTATTACAACACTCCGAAAACAGAAGCGGAAATAGCCTGTTTTTGCGCTTTCTGTGCAATTAAAAGCATATTGGGCAATAAAGCATACACAAAGACAAACAAAAGCCTAATTTCCGCCCGAATGTTCGGCATGGCTGGTTCTGCACTTGCGAACACACAGGAACAGGACTATTCAACGGAACAGCTTATGAAGAAATACTCCAAACGCTATCACATGGATAACATACTACTGGAACTGCAAACAAATTACGGGCTTAAATTGTATTCCAGCCATTCACGAGGGTTTTATCTGTCATTCTCAAAGACTATAGATGATCTTACCGTTATCAGCACAGAAAGCAAGTTGTCATAATGATATCAATTATTTAAGGTGCTGTTGTAGTGTCACTCTCTATTTAAGGTGCTGTTGTGATGTCACTCCCTATTTAAGGTGCTGTTGCAATGTCATTCATCATACTAATACAACGTTAATGCGATGGGGCTGTGAAGTTCTGCCGTTTTTTGTGCAACCCTGCATAACATTCCGTTAGTAAGGGATAACAATCGTTCAAGGATATTTGTAATACTGCCCTAAGAACAGTTTGACAACTATCTGATAGTGAATGAATGTTCAAAATTGAACACACGTAAACCCTCAAAACATGAAAGACTTTACGAGAAAGTTCATACTTTGTCACTTTGCGCTATGCCCATCAACGCAAAATTGCGTTCAGCTTGATTATTAAGGCGTTAACCCCAACGGCGGTTTGCCTCAATCCAAAATTGGATTGGGTGTCGTGTATCGGTCTATCCCATAACAGCGCACGAAAGACGAATCACCATAGATGTGGTTTTCCTCAAAAATAGGGAAAACAAAATAAACTGGGACAGTTGTACAATTGCTGGGACACTCCGAAATGGTTTGGGACAGTTGGTGCGGTTGCTGGGACACTCTGAAACGGTTTGGGACAGTTGGTGCAATTGCTGGGACACTCTGAAACAGTTTGGGACAGTTGGTGCAATTGCTGGGACACTCTGAAACAGTTTGGGACAGTTGGTGCAATTGCTGGGACACTCCGAAACAGTTTGGGACAGTTGGTGCGGTTACTGGGACACTTATTCAGAAATTATTTTTTGTTGAGGCTTCAACTGTTTACAATTATTTTTTTTATATTTGCATTACTCATATTAAAGCCAAATATTAAACGTCAAAAAGGTTGTTTGTCAAGCGAGGCAGACAGCCTTTTTCTTTGAACACAAAAATATAGTGAGGATATCGAGTAACTCTCATGTTCAGAAAATTTTAATAGGCTCAATTTTGAGCGCATTACCTACAAGGAGGCAAGAAACAGCGATACAAAAAAGAGCAACCGTCTATTGAGGCTTTATCCTCTACCATCCTATTTTTCAATGGCAAAGGCTTCCTCAACCTTTTTCAGAGCCTCAACAGCTGGGTACTTCAAGAGTGGTGTTAAATCTATCTTTCTCCGTTCTCCGTTATTGAACGTACATACAAGTGTATGGTTTCCCATGTATCAGCAGATTCTACTAATAGTATCATAATCTTTATTTTGCGCTCATGCCTTTTCTATTGTTGTTTTAATGATTATCGGTTGACCGCAATAAGGGCACGTTTCCCCTTTGGTTTCTTTGGCTACTTCTTCCGGGGATGCGAATAACTGCCACAGAGGAACATCTAAAGCGGTGGCAATACGTTCTAATACTTCAACACTCGGATTTCCGTTAATATGTTGGCTTAATCCAACACGGCTTATCCCCATTTTTTCCGCAAGTTCCTGCACTGTTGTCCCTTGCTTTTTGATAACTTCTTTAATTCGTGAATGCATTGTCTTTATTATTTGGTTAATACAAATATACATTGTTTTTAAATTGTAAACCTATCGCTTATCATAAATAAAGTTAACGTAAATCGAAATATTTTCTTATCGCTTTTTAGTTTAAAGTTATAGCTTTACATTTGTGCCTTTAATATTAAATCATAAGAATATAATCAACTTGAATCATGGTAAAAACAATAAAATCCATTCAAAATTTGCCTGACGGGAGAAAAAGCGTATCTTTGTATAACAGTTTCGCCAAAACTGATTTTATACGTTTGTTTGCAAGGGGCTTTTTTATGTCCCGTAGACTGTTTATTGTCCAAAATATAGGGCTATTGTACTCCAATGGATGCTCATTGCAAAAATGTGTATCGGTTTTGGCGAACTGTGGAGGCAATAGCCTTTCTTCATTCTTTAAATCTCAAATTTCATTCATGCCAAAACCGATGAAGTTAGAGAATGGGGGTCAGCGGATTTTCCGGGTTGGCAAGCTTTCTTTTAAGCGTATAGCCTAGCCAGTCTGAACATGAAGAACTTCAGATCAGCCACCCCTCTTAACTGGCTTCGAAAAGCTTTGATTTTAGCATTGAACGAC